>Ga0299907_10001577_pt1 | contig 13194 bp, 12 predicted proteins | sample RVTome_16_FD_198680 | JGI IMG/M metagenome (GOLD analysis project Ga0299907, IMG submission 198680) | Soil microbial communities from uranium-contaminated site in the Upper Colorado River Basin, Wyoming, United States - RVT152D67 (version 2) ... | reverse complement strand
AAGCGGGCCGGCACCTTCCCCGCGTCGATGCCGCGCTCGCTCTGGCGACGGCACTCGGAGTGGAGGTCACCGATCTCTTCTCCGACAGCTCCGGGGTGGTGGACGTGTTGTCCGGGATGCCGCCCGAGACGGGATCCTTGGTCCGGGCAGGCAGGGTCGGGAGGACGCTGGTGACCGCGCCGGTGCGAGCAGGACGCCACGGGTGGGGGTTCCCCGACGGAATCGTGGAGGACGGCCGGCTTCGCCCCTTCGACGCCCGGGCCGCGGGCTTCGTCGTCGCGGGTTGCGAGCCGGGATTGGAGATCTTGGAGACGATGCTCCGTGATCAGGGCGGTGGAGCCCTGGCGGTGCCAGCTTCCTCACGCTCCGCCGTCGCCGCGCTCACGGCCGGACGGGCTCATGCCGCGATCGAGCATCGTCCTGGAGAGCCAACAGCCCACCCGGACCTGGCCCGGTTCCGCTTTGCCACCTGGCGGGTGGGGATCGCCGCGCCACCCGATGCAGACCCGGGGTGGTTCGAAAGGCTTCTGGACGAGTCGGGCCCGATCGTCCAGCGCGAGGAAGGAGCCGCGGCTCAATCGGCGCTACTCGAGGCTCTGCCAGGAGGACCCGTCCCGGGCCCGGTGGCAGGGAGTCATATGGAGGCAGTCCAAGTCGGCGCTCACACCGGGATGGCCGCGGTGACCATCGAACCGGTGGCGATTGCGGCAGGCGTCGCTTTCCAGCCGCTGGAGACACATCATGTCGACCTGCTCGTGGTTCGGAGATTGCTCGACACCCCTTCGGTGTCAGCCGCCCTCTCCTTGCTCGGCTCAGCGCCGTTTCTCCACCGTCTCAAGGCGTTGGCCGGCTATGACCTGGGCGAACATGGGACCAGGGTGGCCTGAATGCGGCCCGCCCTGCTGGCACTGACTCTGGCGGTCGCAGGTTGCTCCAGTTCGGGCGCCGATCCGTTGCTGGTGTCGGCGGCAGCATCGCTGACCGATGCCATGAACGAGATGGCCGAGGCCTACGAATCCGCCTCTGGCACGGAGGTGGTGCTCAACTTCGCCGGAAGCTCCTCGTTGCGGGAGCAGATCCTCGCCGGTGCCGCGGTCGATGTGTATGCCTCGGCCGATATCTCGAATATGGACCCCTTGGTATCCGCGGGTCTCGTCGCCAAATATCGGATATTTGCCACCAACCGGCTGCAGATCGCAGTTCCTATCGACAACCCCGCCGAAGTCACCGGGCTCGAAGACCTGGCCAACCCGGCCCTGTTCGTGGGTCTGTGCGCCCTTGAAGTCCCGTGTGGGTCATATGGGATGGAGGCCTTTGCCATAGCCGGGGTCGTCCCGAGTGTCGACACCTATGAGACCGACGTGCGGGCTCTGCTGACCAAGGTCAGGGAGGGGGAGTTGGACGCCGGCCTGGTCTATGCCACCGATGTGGCATCCGACGCCCTGGTGACCGGAGTGGATGTGCCCGAGGAGCACAACGTCCTGGTCAGCTATCCGATCGCGGCCATCAGCACGTCCGCGAATCCGGAGGCAGCGACGGGCTTTCTCGAGTTCGCACTGTCCGGCGCCGGCCGAGCCGTCCTGTCCAGGTACGGGTTCTCGATCCCGTGACAACCCGTTCGAGACGCCTCGTCGCCCGCACCCCGGTCTTTCTCGCGATCCCCGCCGCCGTCGGCGTGGTCTTCGTGGCATTGCCACTCTTGGGTCTCCTGGCCAAGGTTCCCTGGTCGGACCTGGGAGCCCTCCTGGGCTCCGACCTCGCCCTCGAGGCGCTGCGCCTGTCGGCGATCGCGTCAACCGCGGCGGCTGGGATCTCGGTCCTGGTAGGAGTCCCGCTGGCCTGGATCCTGGCTCGCGTCGAGTTTCGCGGCCGGGCCCTCGTCCGAGGGATGGTGCTGCTCCCTCTCGTGCTGCCTCCGGTGGTGGGCGGGGCTTCTCTGCTTTTCGCGCTGGGCAGGTCCGGTCTTCTGGGAGAGCCTCTCTACGAGGCGACGGGTCTGGTCCTTCCCTTCTCGACGCCGGGGGTGGTGGTCGCGGCGACATTCGTGGCCATGCCCTTCCTGATCCTGACCGTGGAGGGTGCGTTGATGCGATCCGACACCAGGTTCGAAGGGGTGGCTGCAAGTCTGGGCGCGGGGAAATGGACGGTGTTCAGAAGGGTGACCCTGCCCATGATCTGGCCCTCCCTGGTATCCGGCCTGGTGTTGACCTGGGCGCGTGCCTTCGGAGAGTTCGGGGCGACGGTCACGTTTGCCGGGAACCTCCCCGGTGAGACCCAGACCCTGCCGTTGGCGGTGTTCGTGGCGATGGAGACCAACCGCGACGCCGCGTTGGCCCTCAGCATCCTGATGATGGTGGTCTCGCTGACCGTCCTCGTCGCTTTGCGGGGCCGGTGGTGGAGGCCGTCATGACCGACTCGGTAGTGCTGGCCGACTTCGCCGTCGCCAGAGACGACTTCGTCGTGGAGGTCGCCCTCGACCTCCCTGCCGGCCAGACCACGGCCATCCTCGGTCCGAATGGGGCAGGAAAGTCGACTGTGGTGGCGGCGTTGAGCGGCCTCATTCCCATAGACCGCGGGCGGATCTCGATTTCCGGCAACATCGTCGACGATCCTGCCCACGGCCGGTTCGTGCCTGCAGAGGCGAGAAAGGTGGGAGTCGTCTTTCAGGACGGACTGCTGTTCCCGCATATGAGTGTCGAGAAGAACATCGCATTCGGGCCCGCCAGCAAAGGGGATCCTGACGACTCCGAGGTCTCCCGGTGGATCGACCTCCTCGGACTGACCGCAGTCGCCCATCGAAGACCGGGTGAGATCTCGGGCGGTGAGGCGCAACGAGTCGCATTGGCTCGCGCCCTGATCAACGAGCCCGACCTCCTGCTGCTCGATGAACCGCTGTCCGCGCTGGACGTGACCGCCAAAGTGGAGACACGGAGGCTGCTCAGACGCCACCTCGATGCATTTCGGGGGCCCCGCGTCCTGATCACTCACGATCCGCAGGAGGCCTTCCTGCTCGCCGACCGGATCCACGTGCTCGAAGCCGGCCGCATAACCCAGTCCGGCACGGCCGGTGAGATCCAGATGAGACCCCGTACCAGCTATGCGGCGGATCTCGCGGGCATAAACCTGCTCGCCGGCACGGCGGCGGGTGGTAGGGCATCGATCAACGAGGTTGCTCTCCGAATCGCCGACTCCGAGGTCGAGGGCGAAGTGCTGATGACTGTCCGCCCCCAGGCCATCGCCCTCCACCTGGATCGCCCTGGCGGGAGCCCACGCAACGTATGGGAAACGACCATCGTCGAACTGGAGGAGAGTGGTGAACGGTTCAGGGTCGGCCTGGGCAAGCCCTTGCCCCTGACCGCCGAGGTCACCTCACAGGCGCGGCGGAATCTCGGGCTCGCCGTAGGTGATCACGTCTGGGTTTCGATCAAGGCGACCGAGATCAGCGTCGAGCCGAGATGACCGTGGCGGCGAGCCGGTCATTCGCCGTGGGCATCGTCATGTGACGACTCGACATGGATCGTCCGCTCCCGGTGAAGGTGTCTTCCGGCGACCGGATCGTGGGCGGCGTCGTCGATGAGCAGCCGGCCATCTGCGAAATGCAACAGGGCCTGCCCGTAGGCCGCGTTCAGGTTCTCCGGACTCAGCACCGTTGACGGAGGGCCGGAGGCGACGAGACGTCCCGCCAGCAGGAGCACGTGCTCGGCGGCATGGGCCTCGGAGAGATCATGGGTGGTCATGACGACCGTGCATCCCCTGGAGACCTCGTCATGGATTATCTCGTCGATCGCCTGGGCGGTGGGAAGGTCGATGCCGGTGAGAGGCTCGTCGAGCAGAAGCAAGTCGTGGTCCTGCGCCAAGCCCTGAGCCACGAAAGCACGCTGGCGCTGCCCGGAAGACAGCCGACTGACGTGGCGGGCCCGGAGATTGGATACGCCCATGCGGTCGATCGCCTCGGTGACCGCGATCCGGTCGGCACCGGTCAGACGCCGATACGGGCCGGCCTCGGCGAATCGGCCCATGGAGACGACCTCGTCCACCGTCACGGGGAGCATCTCGTTCACCTTTGTCGCCTGCATCACATATGAGATTCGCTTGCGGGGCGCCTCGACTTGGAGACTCCCCTCCTTGGGCTCGATCAGCCCGGCGATGGCGTTGAGCAGGGTCGACTTACCCGAGCCGTTGGGGCCGATCACAGCCGTCACGATGCCCGCCGGCAGCGAGAAAGACGACCGGTCGAGGGCAATCGTCGTTCCGTAGCCGAGGACGATCTCGGTCGCCCTCACTGCCGGGTCTCTCATGCGCACCTGCTGCAGCGGCCCTCGATCTCGAGAGCGTGGTCGAAGGGTAGGAACTCGGAAGTGGTGGCCACCTCGGTCACGATCGTCTCGAGGCGCCGTTCCACCATGGTCGGGACCTCGACGTCTTCGACGGCTCCGCAATCGACACAGACCAGGTGGTGATGGTGGCCCTTGAGCCACTCCGCCAGCTCGTAGCGGGCAAGTCCCTTGGTTGCGAAATGGGGGACTACCACTCCGGTCTCCTCGAGAACGGCAAGTGACCTGTAGAGCGATGAGAGGGGAACCTTGTTCCCGATGATCGTGTGGAGCTCGGCGGCAGAGCGGGGTCCGTCGGAGGCGACGAGGGCGGCGATAACCTCCTGGCGGCCCTTGGTGAAACGGACCTCGCGGTCGGAGAGCCGGTTGGCGATCTCTTTCTCCAAGCTCGGCGTGAGACCCCGCGTAGCGAGCTTTGGCTTTCTGATATTGATAACGATTCTTAGTATATGGAGGTAGTGGGATCTCTCAACACATCAGATGGACTGGCTACTCGAGCCGTTTGAGCTCGCGTTCCAGCAGCGAGCCTTGCTCGGGGGCTCGCTGGCGGCGATCGCACTCGCCCTGGTGGGCACATGGGTGGTGATCCGCGGGATGACGTTCCTCGGTGATGCGATGGTCCACGGTGTGGTGCCGGGTATCGCCTTGGCGGTCTTGCTCGGCTTCAGTCCATTGCTCGGCGCCGCGGCGGCGGCCGTGGTGATGATCGTCGGGATCAATCTCGTCCACCGACAGACGACCTTCTCCGAGGACACCGGGATCGGCCTTCTCTTCGTTGGCATGCTCGGACTAGGGGTCATCGTCATTTCCCGCTCCGAGGCGTTTGCCGGGAACCTGACCACGATCCTCTTCGGAGACGCCCTCGGGGTCGACCGGGCTGACGTCGCGGTGCTCGCCATCGTCGCCGCGATCACCTTGGCCCTGACCCTGCTCCTGTACCGGCCGTTCCTGGTTCTCTCGTTTAACGAGCAAAAGGCCCGTCTTCTCGGCCTGCGGCCCCGGCTCGCCCACGGTGCGATGCTCGCCCTGATCACCCTCGCCATCATCGGCTCGTCCCAGACGGTGGGGACCCTTCTCGTCTTCGGGCTCCTGGTCGGCCCGCCGGCGACTGCGGCACTGCTGGTCAGGAGGGTCCCGATGATCATGGTCGTGGCCAGCCTGATCGGCGTTCTCTCGGTCGTCCTCGGTCTGATGATCAGCTATCACGCGGATATCTCAGGCTCGGCGACCATGGCGATGGTCCCGATCGCCCTTTTCTTCGCCGTCCTCGTGGTTCGATCACCGAGGATCAGCCGGGGTGTCGCAGCCGCCTGACCTCCGGCCCTACCGTTGGGGTCTCGGTAACGTCGTGGCTCGATGGAATTGATCGAGACCTACACCGACCTCGATCTCGAGGATGCCACCCTGGTCATCGCCCTCAAGGGCTGGGTGGACGGTGGCGGAGTTGCCTCACGAGCCGGAGAGCACCTCGCCGGGGACGGCCCGACCGTCGCCAAATTCAGGTCCGATTCCATTTTCGATTACGGGACCCGGCGGCCGCTCATCGCCTTCGACTCGGGCAGATCAGCCGAAGTGTTGTGGCCAGAGCTGGTCATACGTCACAACCGTTTCGACGATCGCGATCTCCTGATCCTGGTTGGGGACGAGCCGCTGACGGGATGGCAGGGGGTGGTGAGGGACCTCAGCGCTCTTGCCGGAGCCTCTGGTGTGAAACGGTTGGTGACGCTCGGTGCCCTGCCCGCACAGGTGGCCCACACCAAGCCGACACCTTTGCTGATCACCTCCAGCGATGATGCCCTTCAGGCTTCCGGCGTCCCTGGTGGCCGGTTCGTCGTCCCCGCGGCTGCCGCCAACGTGATCGATCACCACATGAGCTTGAACCTCGAGATCCCGGCTGTCGGGTTCTGGGCCCAGGTCCCCCATTACGTCTCCGGCATCTACTGGCCGGCGGTCTCGGTGATTGTCGAGAGGGTGGGGATGTATCTCGGGGTCGGAATCGACACCTCCCTCGTCGACCGGGAGGCGGCGGAGATGGTGGCTCGCCTGGATCAGGCGGTGGCGGAGCGGCCCGAGGCTCAACAGATGCTGGCCCAGATGGAGGACGCCCAACAGACCCTGGATGAGACCCTGGGCCAGGATCTCGCCGGCGAGGTCGAGGACTTCCTCCGCTCGATGGGAGACGGTGAGGACAACCCGTTCGGCTGAGGTAAGCGGGGCGTCAGACCGTGATGCTGTCTCCCCATCCCAACTCGAGTACCTCGATATCTGTCCCTTCCAGACCCGAGCGTGCGATCCGGGCGGCAAACTCCCGACCCGCCTCGTTGAGATAGAAGTCGTGTATCGGTAGGACTTGTCGTGGCCCGATCGCTCTGGCGAACTCCACTGCAGATGTGACCGAGCCCCACGGGGCGATGAGGGGCAGGGCCAGGATCGGTGCTGTGGAGGTCGGCTGATGGCTGTCGCCGGGGTGGGTGAGCAGTCCCTCCACGGTGAACGACCGATTCGGTGGCCGGGCTCCGTTGGGAAGAGCCTCGTGGAGGACATCCTCTCCCCTCAGACCGTCGGGAAGAGTCTCCTCGACCTCGATCCCGTGAGGCTCCAGCAATTTGGCCACCGCTTCGTTGGAGTAGACGACGACGTCGTGGCCCCGGTCGAGGACCCAGGAGACGAAGGGAGGGTTGACGTGGTCTCTGTGCTCGTGGGTGATGCAGATCCGGGTCACCACGCCGATGGAGTCGAGGTCGATCTCACCTGACTCGAAGGTGTGGAAACCGGGATCGATCAACGTTGCCGCGGTATCGGTGGTGACCAGCAGGCAGGAGTCGGTGAGTCGTCGCACGGTCGCCATGTCCCCGGAAATGTACCCCTTGGGACGGGTCGGTAAATCGGGCCTGCAAATAACCTGGCCCGATATGCGGCGCGCATTGCTGATCCCATTTGTCGTCCTGGTCGCTTGCACCGGCGACTCGGAGCCCTCGATCCCAACGGAGCCCGCGGCCGGAACATCGACATCGTCCCCGGCGACCACATCGTCATCGTCCACCACGACGTCTTCATCGTCATCCACCACCTCGACCACGATGGAGCTCCCGGACCTGGTCGGTCTTTCCTATGAGCCCATCGCCGATCTTCCCTTCCCGGTTCAGATGGTGCCTGTCCCGGATACACCGAACTCGCTGGTGGCCACCAAGGACGGACGAGTATGGGTTTTCGACGGCTCGAACATCGCCGAGCAGCCAGTGTTGGATATCTCCGACCAGGTGCACAATGAGGGTGAGCGGGGCCTGCTGTCGATCACCGTTCGCTCCGAGGACCCTCTTCTCTATGTCCATTACACCGCCAACGACGGGGACACCGTCGTGTCCAACTTCAGGGGCTCGGTGGAGGACGGGTTCGACCCGACGACCGAGACGATTCTCCTCCGCCACCCCCAGCCGGCGCCCAATCACAACGGCGGGATGATCCAATTCGGCCCAGATGACGCCCTCTATGTGGGTCTTGGCGACGGGGGCGGAGGTGGCGACCAGTTCGACAACGGCCAGAACCAGGAGACCCTGCTGGGCGGCTTGGTTCGCATCGACGTCGCCGCGGAGGCCGAGCCCACCCTCTACGCCTCCGGACTCCGCAACCCGTGGCGGTTCTGGATCGACGGGGACACCATCTACATCGCCGACGTCGGACAACGCGCTTACGAGGAGATCTCGATCGGGCAGATGGAGCCTGGGGCCAACTATGGCTGGCCGATCACCGAGGGCCTGCATTGCTTCCGGCCCCCATCCGGGTGCGAGGATTCGACGGCGGGTCATGTCGCTCCGGTGATCGAAGTCGAACACGACGACGCCGGCACCTGTTCCATCACCGGTGGCGTGGTCTACCGCGGCTCAGAGATACCCGAGATCGACGGGCACTTCTTCTACTCCGACTACTGCGGCGGGTACCTGAGGAGCATCATCCCCACCCAAGGCGAGCTCGTCGAGTCCGATTGGACCGAGCACGCCGGGGTCCCGGGCCGGGTGGTCGGGTTCGGTCTCGACCCGGCGGGGGAGATGTACGTCATGACCACCGAGGAGCTGCTCAAGGTGGTTCCGACTCGCTAGTGACGGGCCACTAGCTGAAGGCCGGCATCACCTCTTTGGCGAACCTCTCCAGACCGGACACGTCGTACGCGGCGTCGGCGAAGTTGACGATCACGTAACCCATGCCCTCGGCCTCCCAGGACTTGAGGTCGGCGATGATCTTGTCCGGTGTTCCCGAGCGGTCTTTGTAGAAGCTTGCCTGGAGGTCGGCGCGCTCCTCGGGGACGAATCTGAGCAGCCGCGCTCTCAGCTCCTCGACCTTCTCGTCCGCTTCCTCCTGGGTCTCGGTGCAGAAGATGTTGAAGTTCACCGATCGGGTGATCGCCCCGAAGTCGGTTCCCTCTCGCTCGCAGTGCTCGCGGAGGACATTGGACTTGTGGGCGAACTGCTCGGGGCTCTCGGGCCCGAAGTTGGTGTATTGGGCGTGGCGGGCGGCGGTCCGCAGTGTCAGCTGCTCGCCACCTCCTGCCACCCAGATCGGGATGTGTGGCTTCTGCAGGGGCTTCGGTTGTGAGATGCCCCCTTTCAGGGTGTAGTACTCGCCCTCGTAGTCGACTTCGTCTTCGGTCCACATGGCCTTCATGATCTCGACACCCTCCTCGAGCATCCCGAGTCGCTCCGAGGGCTTGAGGAAGGGATACCCGTAGCCGTCGTGCTCGTGCTCGTACCAGCCGGCGCCGATGCCCATCTCGACACGGCCACCCGATATCACGTCGATCGATGCGGCCACCTTGGCCAGGTATGACGGCTGCCGGTAGGTGTTGCAGGTGCACATCTGGCCGAGACGGACCGTGGTGGTGACCGCGGCCAGCGCGGCCATCAGGGTCCATGCCTCGTAGGTGACCTCCTGGGTGGGGTGGGGGACCGTGTGGAAGTGGTCGTAGACCCACAGCGAGTCGTATTCCCATGCTTCGATCGTCTGGGCGACCGAGGTCATCGTTGCCCAATGCTCTTCAACGGGTATGTCGACCAGATCGTGACGCCATCCCTGCGGGACGAATGCTCCAAATCTCATGGCAACGAGGGTAACCCCCATTGCCCAATCCTTAGGAATGCGGCGTCATATATGAACGATTCGCCGTAAAGAATAGGCCCGGATTGCCGGCGGGGGTCACCAGTCTTGGAGAATCTCATCGATTGCCTGGCCGGCGAGCTCAGCGAAGCCGGGGTTGGTTTCTCGGTAGTAGGGGACGGCGGAGACCCCCATGAAGAGTGCCCAACCTATCCCTCGCAGCCACTGGGGCTCGTCGGGATCCACCGCGGCTCTGAAGGTCTCGCGACTTGATTGGTCGAACAGCCACCAAGCGGCGATCAGGTCGATCGCCGGGTCACCTGCACTGCAACCCTCCCAGTCGATCGCTGCGACCAGCTCACCGTCTCGAGCCAACAGATTGTTGGAGTACAGGTCGCCATGAAACCAAGTCGGAGGGCCCTCCCATTCAGGTGCCGAGACACACGATTGCCAGACTTCGAGGATCGCTGTTCGGTCGAACGACGGCGGGAGCCGGCCGATCCTCTGTCTCATTTCCTTGTCAGCAGAAGAAGGCCCGTGACCCCGGTAGTTGGAGTCAGGAGCTCCCTCCGTCGGAAGCTGGCGAAGTCTCGTGATGAACCCGGCCGATAGTCGGGCAGTGGCGTGAAGATCCGACAGTGTGGCCCGTGTCGCATTCTGGCCCTCGATCCAGCTGAGCACCGACCAGTGCGACGGATAGCCATCAGCTGGGAGCCCCAACGCCAGGTACTCCGGAGTCGCCAACGGCAGTTCCGGGCCGAGGACAGGAAGCCACTCGGCCTCCCTCATGGGACCGTCGGAGAAATCCGGGTGGCGAGGCAGCCGAACCAGCTTGTCCGCACCGAGCCTGTAGGCGATGTTGACGGTCCCTGCCGAGTCGAGACGACGCAGGGGAAGATCTGCCCACTGCTTCATCTGGGTGCCGATCAGCCTGACGACGGTGTCGTCATTGATCGGATACTCGCCTTGGTGCATCTGAATCCCGACCTCGATCTCGCCCCCGGAAGGTTAGGAATTCCAGGCTCGAACCTCAGACTCTCGACTTCGATGAGTCGATACAACTCGTCGGGAGTCCAGGCGGTGGAATCACCGTCGGCGGTGTTTCCAAAGATCGCTGATTGTGTGTAATCGACCAGCGGGCACACCCACGACACCAAACCGGAGCAACCTCCGTGAGAGTGAGCGGGCCTATCCCCACATATCCTCGTCTCGGTGTCTGTCAGCAGGAAAGTCAGCCGGCTTGAAGGCAACCGCATCCATCCATGACCGAACCTGGATAGCAGTTCTAACGGCTCCAGGGTCAAGGGAGTAGCGGCGGACGCCGATTCAACCGTATGGCTGGAATGTCACCGCGCCTGAGCACGTCGAGGACGAGTGATGGGGCGGACCAAGCGTCGGCCGGTTCTCAGCGTCTGTTCATTCTGGTCGCGGTGGCTGGTCTCGTCGCATCTGCGGCGGTGTCAGCTTGGTTGTGGAGTCGAGCCGACGACCAGGCTGAAATCGCTCTGTCGGAACGTGGTCAGCTTCTCGTGGAGAACATTTCGGCGGCGATGGACAATGTGGTTGACCACCTCACCGCGGTTGGAGGCCTCTATCAGGCAAGCGAGGAAGTCACCCAGACTGAGTTTGGCCGCTTCGTCTCCAACTTCGGGGTGGCGCCCGGGGTGAGCGGCGTCGCCCACGCTCAGGTTGTGCCGGTCTCAGAGCTGGACCAGTTCGTAACGCACATGAGGGAGACGATTCCTGGGTACGGCCTCTTCGAGTTCGACGGCGAGGGCCGGCCGATACCCGTCGCTGAACGCGGGCACTACATCCCCGTCGGATGGATCGAGAGCCGCCTCGACGGCTTCGATGCCATCAATGGATTCGACCTGGCCTCTGAGCCGTTCCTCAGCGAAGCCCTAGAGGAGGCGGGAGCCACCTCCGATGTTGCAGCCACCTCGTTCGTTCAACTTCCCTTCGAAGACGACGCCGACGGGCTTGTCGTCTTTTGGCCGATCACGGACACGATCGGGGATGTTGATGGTTTCAGTGTTGCTCTGATCGATCTCAGCGACTTTCTCGACGCCCACATCCCGCCCGCTCTCAGCAACACTGTGGACTGGGAAGTCGTCGACCTGACGAATGGGATGGAAGTGATGCCATCCAGGGCCACGTCATGGGCGGTTGAACTCGACGTCGGAGGGCGACAGTGGGGGTTGACAGTGGATCCCGCCGCTGGCACCGATGCGACACCCGATCGGACCTCGGCAGTATTGGTCTTCCTCATTGGAGCCGCGGCGAGCCTTCTCGCATCTCTTCAGCTGCACCAGTACCGACAGAAGTCCGCGACGAAGAAAGAATTGGCTCGTCTCCACGAGTTGGCCGCCTCCAAGGATCGATTCCTTGCCTCGGTAAGCCACGAGCTCCGCACCCCGCTGACCGGCGTCTTGGGCTTCGCAGAGCTCCTGACCCACGAAGCCGACCACCTCGACGAAGAGGAGAAGAGAGGCATGGTCAAGAGCATCGCCGACGACGCCGAAGATCTCGCCGGGATCATCGACGACCTGTTGGTTGCCGCTCGATCCGAGCTGGACCTCGTGACCGTGACCAGCCAGCCAATCAAATTGGGGCCACTGGTCGCCGCCGTCCTGGAAAGCCCTGGAGACGACATTTCGCGCCATTTCGCCGAGGCCGAGGACCCGGATGCTGATCTGGAAGTCCTCGGCGACCCGGCACGTGTTCGTCAGATTCTCCGCAACATGGTCAGCAACGCCTACCGATACGGCGGTGAGCAAATCCGGATCTCAATGTCGGTTGTTGCCGGTCACGGACATGTTCGTGTCGCGGACAACGGAGCGGGTCTGCCACCCGAGGACTGGGAGCGGATGTTCGAGCCCTATGTGCGAATGCACGAGACGGCCACCCAACCGGCCGCGCTCGGGATCGGCCTGAGCGTGAGCCGGCATCTCGCCCGCCTCATGGGTGGTGATCTCACCTACCAGCATGAGGACGGCTGGAGCATCTTCGACCTGTCCCTGCCCAGTCCGGGCGACGACGCGATCGCCGAAAGGTCTCGACGGCCTGCTACCAGCCGGACGTAGAGCCAAGGGTGACCAGAAACGAAAGACCCCCGCTCGCCCCGCCATAGGTAGTAGCTGAGCCCGAGTCCCAGCGGGGTGAGGGTGTCTTGCCAGATATTCTCGTCTCGATGTCTGTCAGCAAGCGTCTCGAGCCGTTCGGAGTGACCATCTTCTCCGAGATCACCGACCTGGCCCGCCGTCACGACGCGATCAACCTCGGGCAGGGGTTCCCCAACTGGGACGGCGCCGACTTCGTCAAGGAAGCCGCAGCCAAGTCGATGGCGGACGGTGGCCATGACCAGTATCCGCCCAGCCCGGGAGTGCCCGAGCTCAGAGAGGCGATCGCCGCTCGATACGCGCCCCTTCTTGGCCGATATTTGGACCCCGACACCGAGATCACCGTCACCTGCGGATGCACCGAGGCCCTCGCCGCCGTTTTCATCGGTCTGATAAATCCCGGCGATGAGGTCGTCTTGATCGAGCCCACCTACGACGCCTACCCGGTCGATGTCGCATTGGCCGGAGCGGTGCCGCGCTACATCACCCTCAGGCCTCCCGGGTTCGAATTGCTCGAAGGCGACCTCCGCGCCGTCATCTCGGAGCGCACCCGTGCCATCGTGGTCAACAACCCCCACAACCCGACCGGCCGGGTGCTCACCGACTCCGAGCTGGGGATGATCGCCCGCTTATGTGTCGAGTTCGACGTCATT
>Ga0299907_10001576_pt1 | contig 13194 bp, 13 predicted proteins | sample RVTome_16_FD_198680 | JGI IMG/M metagenome (GOLD analysis project Ga0299907, IMG submission 198680) | Soil microbial communities from uranium-contaminated site in the Upper Colorado River Basin, Wyoming, United States - RVT152D67 (version 2) ... | reverse complement strand
TCGAGCTCGGCGCCTCGCTCGACCACGTGAAGGCATCGCTCGAGGCGCAGGCGGCTGCCTTCGGCCGCGTGGAGACGATCGCTGTCGACGGTCGCGACGTGTCGATCCTGCTGGTGAAGAACCCCGCTGGGGCCAATGAGGTGCTGCGCACGCTCACGCTGGAGGGCCGCGAGCTCGACCTCTGGATCGCGCTGAACGACAGGATCGCCGACGGGCGCGACGTCTCCTGGGTCTGGGACGCAGATTTCGAGGTCCTCGCCGGGTGCGTCCGGCGCGCGACCTGCTCTGGCACGCGCGCGGAGGAGATGGCGCTACGGCTGAAGTACGCCGGCATCGACACCGAGCTCGAGGTGGAGCGCGACGTCCGGCGATCGCTCGAATCGGCCGTAGCCGCGGTCGAGCCGGGGGGGCGGCTGTTCGCGCTGCCGACCTACACGGCGCTGCTCGAGCTGCGCGACCAGCTCGCCGACCGCGGGCTTGCGAGGCCATGGGCGGCCTGAGTCCGGTCTGGCACGACGTCGAGTGCGCCGCCTACGCCGCGGACCTCGACCTGTGGCGGACGCTGGCGGACGAGGCCGGCGGGCCCATCCTCGACCTCGGCTGCGGGACGGGACGCGTTGCGCTCGACCTGGCGGCGCACGACTTCGACGTCACCGGCATCGACAGCGACCCAGCGCTGATCGACGCCCTCCGCGGCCGCGCACGTGCGCGTGACCTTCGCGTGCAGGCCATGGCGGCCGACGCTCGCGCGTTCGAGCTCGGGAAGACGTTCGCGCTCGCGATCTCGCCGATGCAGGTGGTGCAGCTGCTCGGCGGCCCTGACGGACGCGCCCGCATGCTGGCGGCCGTCCACCGGCACCTGCGACCGGGCGGAGTGCTCGCCGCAGCGCTCGCCAATCCGTTCGACGACTGGTCGGAGACCGAGTCGCTGCCGCCGCTGCCCGACGTGCGCGAGGAGGACGGGTGGGTGTACTCCTCGACGCCGGTCGGCGTCCGCCGTGCCGCCGAATCGTTCGTGATCGAACGCCACCGCCAAGCGGTCTCGCCTTCCGGCGAGATGACCGAGGAGCGCGCGACGATCGAGCTCGACTCCGTGGACGCGGACGCCCTCGAGGCCGAGGCCGAGGCCCTCGGGTTCAAACCGCGCCCGCGGCACACCGTGGCCCCCACGCCCGAATACGTAGGCAGCGACGTCGTGGTGCTGGAGGCCGTATGACAACCCTGCGCGTCTGCTCGCTCTACCCGGAGCTGATGAACATCTACGCCGACCGCGGGAACATCGCGGTCCTGCGCGCACGCTGTGAATGGCGCGGGATCGGCTTCGAGCTCGGCGCCGCGTCGATGCGCGAGCCCGTCAACCCCGATGCGTGGGATCTCTTCTACATGGGCGGCGGCCAGGATCGCGACCAGGCGGCCGTCGCGGTCGACATGGTCGAGTCGAAGCGCGATGCGCTCCACACCGCGGCTGAGCGCGACGCGGTCGTGCTCGCGGTGTGCGGCGGGTATCAGCTGCTCGGCCACAGCTACGCGATGGGCGACGACGAGCTGCCGGGCGTCGGCCTGGTGAACCTGCGCACGGTACGCGAGCCCGGTCCGCGCCTGATCGGGAACTGTGCGATCGAGGCGGACCTCGGGACCGGCCCGCGCGTCATCGCGGGGTTCGAGAACCACGGCGGCCGCACCTATCTCGAGGAGAACGAGCAGCCGCTCGGGCGGGTGCTCAAGGGGCACGGGAACAACGGCAAGGACGGCTTCGAGGGTGTGCGCAGGGGCAACGTGATCGGCACCTATCTCCACGGCCCGCTGCTGCCGAAGAACGTGTGGCTGGCGGACCGCCTGATCGAGCTCGCTTTGGGCATCGAGCTCGAGCCGCTCGCGGACGACTCGCTCGAGGACGCGGCGCACATGAGCGCGCGGCGTGCCGCCGGGGTAGCGTAGGGCTGTGCCTTCGGCGTTCGTGACGGGTGGGTCGGGGTTCATCGGTGGCCGCCTGATCCGCCGCCTGGTCAGTGACGGCTGGGTGGTCAAGGCACTCGCGCGCTCGGATTCCTCCGCGGCGAAGGTTCGCGACGCCGGCGCCGAGCCGGTGATGGGCGACCTGGACGACGTGGCAGCGATGGCCGCTGGCGGCCAGGGTTGCGAGTACGCCTTCCACGCCGCCGCATCGCTCGGTTCCTGGGGACGTCGCGAGGATTTCGTGCGCGGGAACGTGACCGGCACCGAGAACGTGCTTCGAGCGTGTCGCGAGGCCGGCGTGCGGCGCTTCGTGCACGTCGGGACGGAGGCGGCCCTGCTGGTGGGCCAGCCGCTCGTGAACGCGGACGAGCGCATCCCGCTCCGGCCCGATTCGAAGGCCCACTACAGCGCCACGAAGGCGATGGCCGAACAGGTCGTGCTGGATGCGAACCGGGACGGGTTCGAGACCGTCGTCCTGCGCCCACGGCTCGTCTGGGGCCCCGGCGACACCACGATCCTGCCGGCGCTCAAGGAGGCGGTCGAGAAAGGGCAGTTCTCGTGGATCGGTGGCGGCGGCCACCTCACGTCGACGACACACGTGGACAACGTCGTCGAGGGGCTCGTCCTCGCCGCAACGCGCGGGAAGCCCGGAAACGCCTACTTCGTCACGGACGGCGACCCGGTCGTGTTCCGCGAGTTCGTGACGGAGCTGCTGGGTACGGTCGGCGTCGAGATGCCGGACCGCAACGTTCCCGTCGCCGTGGCGAAGCCGCTCGCGGGCGCGGCGGAGGGCCTGTGGGGCGCGCTGCGGAGGAAGTCGGCGCCTCCACTGACGCGACTCGCCGTCTGGCTGTCGGCACTCGAGTGCACGATCGACATCTCGAAGGCGCGCAGCGAGCTCGGCTACGAGCCCGTCAAGACGATCCAGGAGGGCATGGCGGAGCTGCGCGCGGCGTGAGGTTCAGCGCGCGCACGTCGTGGAGCGGCTCGACCGCGCTCGGCTGGGACCGCTACGACCGCGCGCACACCGCGCGCGCCGAGCCGGCTGAGCAGGAGCTCACGGTCACGACGGCGGAGGAGCACGGGAACCCGGACCACCTGAACCCCGAGCAGCTGCTGCTGATGGCCGCCTCCTCGTGCCAGATGCTCTGGTTCCTCCACCTCGCCGCGAAGGCGCGCATCGACGTGGTCGCCTACGAGGACGAGTGCGAGGCCGATATGCCCGACGACCGCATGACGCGGATCGTCCTGCGGCCGAAGATCACTGTCGAGGGCGATGCGAACGACGACCGCGTGCTGAAGCTCTGCGAGCAGGCGCACCGGCACTGCAACATTGCGAAGAGCCTGAGCTGCCCGGTCGAGCTCGAGCCCCGGCTCGGCTAGACGCCGGTTGAGCCGAAGCCGCCTTCGCCCCGGACCGTCTCGGACAGCTCCCCCACCTCGGCCGGCTCGGGCGCGTCGACCTTAACGAGGACGAGCTGTGCGATCCGGTCGCCGGGCGTGATCCGGAACGACCGCTGGCGGTCCGTGTTCAGCATCAGCACGCGCAGCTCGCCGCGGTAGCCGGCATCGATCAGCCCGGGCGTGTTCACCAGCGTTATGCCGTAATCGGCCGCGAGGCCCGACCGCGGCACGACGAGCCCCGCATGCCCCTCGGGGATCGCCACCGCGATGCCGGTGCCGACGCTCGCGCGCTCGCCCGGGTCGAGATGAGCCGCCTCGTCGGCGTGCAGGTCCATGCCGGCGTCGCCCTCATGCGCGCGTACAGGGGCGAGAGCGGTCTCGCTCAGGAGCCGGTATTCGAGCCTCACTCGGGCTGCCCGTTGACCGAGAAGCGCTCGAACCGGGCCGCGGCGCCCGCGGGCACGCGCGCGCGGACGCGCACGCCTGCCGGCGTGTCCTCGCGCTCCATGTCGCCGGCGACGTCGTGCAGCTCGGACAGGCGGCTGCCCTCCTCGTACGGGACCAGCAGATCCATCCGTCGCAGGCTCGACAGGAACTTCGCCTCGATCGCCTCGCTGAGCCCGTCGAGCCCCTCCCCCGTGACGGCCGACACCTGGACCGCCTCCGGATGGCGATACGAGAGCTCCCGGCGGCGATCCTCGTCCAGCCCGTCGACCTTGTTCAGCACGAGGAGGCGCGGGTTCTCGGCCGCCTCGACCTCGACGAGGACGTCGTCTACCGCGTCGATCATCGCGAGCAGCTCGTCCTCGGGCACGGACGCATCGATCACATGCAGGATCAGGTCCGCGTTGAGCGCCTCCTCGAGCGTGGCGGCGAAGGCGTCGACCAGCTGGTGCGGGAGCTTGCGGATAAACCCGACCGTGTCCGTGACGAGATAGGTCCGGCCGCTGATCTCGAACGACCGCGTCGTCGGATCGAGCGTGTGGAACAGGCGCTCGGCCACGCCAACGTCCGCCCCGGTCAGCGCATTGAGGAGCGTCGACTTCCCGGCGTTCGTGTAGCCGGCGAGGGCGACGGTCGGGAGCGCCGCGCGCTCCCGTTCCGCGCGCATGACGCCGCGCGTCGCCTTCGTGTGGTCGAGCCTGCGCTTCAGCGCGGAGATCCGATCGCGCGCCAGGCGCCGGTCGGTCTCGATCTGCGTCTCGCCCGGGCCGCGCGTCCCGATGCCGCCGTCCATTCGCCCCGCGCCGAGCCGCTCGAGATGCGTCCACAGCCCGCGCATGCGCGCGAGGTTGTACTCGAGCTGCGCGAGCTCGACCTGCAGCTTGCCCTCGGCAGTGTGCGCGTGGTCCGCGAAGATGTCGAGGATGATCGCCGTGCGGTCGATCACCGGCACGCCGATCGCCTCCTCGAGGTTGCGCTCCTGGCGCGGAAGCAGCTCGTCGTCACACGCGACGAGGTTGGCGTCCGCCGCCTTCACCGCCTGCTTCAACTCCGTCAGCTTTCCCTTGCCGAAGTAGCGATCGGGGTCGGGTTGCGCGCGGTGCTGGCTCATCTCGCCGTTCACGGCGACGCCGGCGGTGCGCAGCAGCTCGCGCAGCTCGGTGAAGTCGACGTCCTCGGGCGCGGCGCCGATGCAGAACGCGCGTTGTCGTGCGCGCGGGTTTCGAACGCCCTCGCCGTAGTCGGCCATAACTCCAGGATAGGGTCCCACCATGCGCATCTTCCTCACCGGCGGAACTGGGTTCATAGGCGGGCACGTAGCGGCGAAGCTGCGCGAGCGAGGCGACGAGGTGGTGGCCCTCGTGCGTTCGCCCGACAAGGCGGCGAAGCTGCGCGAGGCCGGCTGCGAGCTTGTCGAGGGCGACCTGTCGGACATGGGTGCGATCAAGCGCGGGCTCGAGGGGACGGACGCCTGCATCCACGGCGCGGCGATCTACAAGGTCGGCATCCCGAAGAAGGAGCGCCAGCCGATGTACGAGTCGAACGTGAACGGCACCGAGAACGTCCTCGACGCCGCGGTCGAGGCCGGGGTAGGCAAGATCGTCTACGTCTCGACAGTCGGCGTCTTCGGCAACACGAAGGAGCAGGTTGTCGACGAGACCTACCAGCGCGACGAGAGCGAGGGCTTCCTGTCGTGCTACGACGAGACGAAGTACCGCTCGCATCAGATCGCGAAGGCCAGGATCGCGAAGGGCGCGCCGATCGTGATCGTGCAGCCCGGCGGGGTCTACGGGCCCGGCGACCACTCCGAGCTCGGCAACTTCATCGACCAGACGCGCACCGGGAAGCTGCGCGCGAAGGCGTTCCCCCGGCTCGGCTTCAATCTCGTCTACATCGACGATGTCGCGGACGGCATCCTGCTCGCGCTCGACAAGGGCGTGGTCGGCGAGTCGTACGTCCTCGGCGGGCAGATCGCGCGCATGGACGACCTGATCTCGAAGACGGCCGAGCTCTCCGGCAGGAAGGCGCCGAAGGCGACGCTGCCGGTCGCGCTGATGAAGATGTCCGCGCCGCTCGGCCCGGTCGTCGGGCCGATCATGGGCTTCCCACCGAACTTCGGCGAGGCGATCAAGGCCTCCGACGGCGTGACTTACTGGGCCAAGCACGACAAGGCCGTGCGCGACCTGGGCTACAGCCCGCGCGACATGGAGACCGGGCTGAGGCAGACGCTCGAGGCTGTGCCCGGCTAGAGCGGGACTCGCGTGACCGGCGGCAGAACGCCCGCGGTCGTGAAGGGACGGAGCGGGCCAGTGCCCGGCAGCACGAGGACCCCCTCCGCAGGGTCACCGATCCAGCGCGCGTGACCGACGGCGAACCGGTGCGCGCAGACCGCCGCTGCGGCCGCCTCGATCTCCTCGATCCGTCGCGCCCATAGGCCACCGCCGGGGTCGATCACCTGGTTGTCGACCAAGTCCTGGATCCGGCGCTGCACTCCCAGGGGGTGGCGTCGTGCCGGCAGGCGCTGGTTCTCGAGCGCACTGAAGACACCATCCGCGTTCGTCTCGAACACGGGCGTGGTCTCGAAGGCGGCGTCCGGCACGTTGCCCTCGCGATCGTCGCTCTCGGGGGCGAAGATGCCGAGCGGCGAGAGGTCCTCGAACAGCCTGCCGCCCTCCTCGCTGTACGGGCGCGGCACGACGCCGACGTGGCGCAGCGCGTGATCGCACGCACGCCGCTCCCTGTCGCGGAGGCCCCCGGTCATCGGCGCCGCGACCCCCACGACCACGTCGCCGAGGGCGCCGATTCGGGCCGCCACCGCGTCAGCACTGCCCGGCTCGTATAAACGGGCCTCGAGTCGCACCGGCGGCTCATCGGTGCGCACCTCCTGAAGGACGCACAGGTAATGCACTCCCGGCGGCCCGACCTCGATTCCGCAGTAGTGCACGGTTAGGGCGCCAGGCTCGTGCGCAGCCGTTCGACCGCCTCCGTAAGGCGCTCGTCGGGCACGGTCAGCGAAATCCGGAAGAACCCCTCGCCGTTGGGGCCGTACGCGCCCCCGGGCGAGACCACCACGCCGGACTCCTCGAGGACGTGCTCCGCGTAGGACGCGGAGTCGTAGTCCTGCGGGACCGGCGCCCAGATGTAGATCGTGCCCTTGGGCGGGGTCACCTCGACCCCGATCTCGCGCAGCGCGTCGCAGACCAGGTCGCGCCGGCGCTGGTAGACCCCGCACATCTCGCGCGCGAACTCGTCGCCCTGCTCGAGGGTGGCCGCGGCCGCAAGCTGCACCGCGTCGAACATCCCCGAGTCGATGTTCGTCTTGAGCCGCCAGTACGTCTCGATCGCGTCCGCGTTCCCCACGATGGCCGCGGCGCGCCAGCCGGTCATGTTGTAGCCCTTGGAGAGCGAGAAGACCTCGACGCCGACCTCCTTCGCCCCCTCGGTCGCGAGGAAGCTCGGCGCGACGTAGCCGTCGAAGGTCGTCTCCGTGTACGAGGCGTCGTGCACGACCAGCACGTCGTTCGCCTGGCCGAAGCCGACGGCCTCCTCGAACAGCCCGTCCGGTGCAACGGCCCCCGTCGGGTTGTTCGGGTAGTTCAGGTACATCAGCCGCGCCCGCTCGCGGACGTCGGCCTCGATCGCGCCCAGGTCTGGCGCGAACCCGTACTCCCGCAGGAGCGGCATCAACACGGGCTCCGCGCCCACGAGCAGCGGTCCGCCCGTGTACACGGGGTAGCCGGGGTCGGCCGCCAGCGCGACATCGCCTACGTCGAGGAACGCCAGGTTCAGGTTGAAGATGCACTCCTTGGCCCCGAGCGCCGGGATGACCTCGGTCGCCGGGTCGAGCGTCACCCCGAAGCGGCGCTCGTAGAACGAGACGACGGCGTCCCTGAACTCGGGCCGGCCCCGGTTCGACGGGTACTGGTGGGTGCCCGGGTCCGCGGCCGCGCGCTGGAGAGCCTCGGTCGTAACCTCGGCCGACGGGGTGTCGGGGTCGCCGATGCCCAGGCTGATCACGTCGACGCCCTGCTCCTTCTTCGCGGCGATCTTCCGCTCGAGCTCGGCGAACAGGTACGGCGGGATCCGCCCCAGGCGGCTACTCGGCTTCATGCAGCTCCTTGACGAAGTCGTCGGACAGCGTGCCGCTGTAGACCGGCACCGCCCATCCGCTCAGCGTGACATGCAGGTCCTCCCCCACCTCGACCTCGAGGTCGCCGCCGTCCAGATGGACGGTCACGGGACTGTCGGCGCCCTTCAGCACGGCCGCGACCGCCGCTCCGCTCGCCCCGGTGCCGGACGACATCGTCTCCCCCACCCCGCGCTCGTAGATGCGCGCGGTGATCTCGCTGCCTGATTCACGGCGCCAGAACGACACGTTCGTCCGGTTCGGGAAGAGCTCGGTGTTCGATTCGATCGGCGCGCCGTAGCGGGCCAGGTCGAGGTCGAGGTCGTCCAGCTCGATCGCGGTCTGCGGGTTGCCGATAGTCAGGTGCTGGTAGGCGAACTCGCGGTCCGCGCTCGTGAGCGTTCCGTCGCTCATCAGCTTCGCGCGGCCCATGTCGACCGAGCAGGTGGTCTCGCCCGTGATCGTCGGCCGGATCTCGCCCGCCGCGGTCTCGATCGAGAACGTGTCGGAGTCGGTCCAGCCGCGCCGGCGCAGGTACATGATCGCCTCCCGCGCACCGTTGCCGGACAGCTCGGCCTCGGAGCCGTCCGGGTTGAAGATCCGCAGGTTCGCGACGAACCCGCGGTTCTCCGGGGGCGACAGGAGCAGCAGGCCGTCCGAGCCGATGCCGCTGTGGGGCGCGCAGATCCGCCGGATGCGCCCCGGCGTGAGCTCGAACGGCAGCTCGTCCTTCTCGACGATCGCGTAGTCGTTCCCGAGCGCGTTCCACTTCTCGAACCTCATCCGGCGCGGGAGGCTATATCGGCCGCGATCTCGTCCGGACTCCGCCTGGTCACGTCGATCAGCTCCGCGTTCGGCAGCTTTCGCATCCACGTGAGCTGGCGCCGCGCGTACTGGCGGCTGCGGCGCTTCATCGCGTCGATGTCGCCGGCAAGGAGGTCCTCGAACCCGAGCGCCTTGCGCGCGGTCGCGGACGCGCCCGCCTCGTGCGCCGCCTTGACCTCTTCGAGCGCGCCGGTGCCGACCATCGTGTCGACGCGCCGGTCGATGCGCTCGTACAGCTCGGCGCGATCCATTGTGAGGCCGACGAGGAGCGTCGGATGCCGCGTCTGCTCCGTCCAGAGCTGCGACTCGACCTGTGGCTCCTCGTCCTCGAGCGCCCCCATCTCGAGCAGCTCGAGCAGGCGGATGACACGGCTGCGGTCGGCCGGCGGCACCTTCTCCGCCGCCTGCGGCGCGCGCTGGGCGAGGCGCGCGTGCATCGCCTCGGGGCCGACGCTGTCCGCCTCCTCCTCGAGGCGCTTGCGCAGGCCGGCGGGTGGCGGAGGCTTAAGGTCGAGGTCCGACAGCGCCGCGCGCAGGTAGAGGCCCGTGCCGCCGACCACGATCGGCGTCTTGCCAGCCTCGAGCACGTCGTCGATCTCACGGTGCGCCAGCGGCATGAACTCGCCGACCGAGAAGGTCCTGTTGATCGGCACGAAGCCGAGCAGGCGATGCTCGAGCTTCTCCCGCTCGGCCTCGGTCGCCGTCCCCGTCAGCAGCGGCAGCCCGTCGTAGACCTGGAGCGCGTCGGCCGAGATCGCCACCGCGTCCCCGCCTAGCCGCTCGCTCAGCGCCACGGCGACGGCGGTCTTGCCGACCCCGGTAGGGCCGAAGATCGCGATGACGGCCGGCGTGCTCAGCCGACCCGCGCGAGCAGGCTCTCCTCGCCCGCCAGCGTCGTGCTGGTGGCAGAGCCGATCTCGACGTCCACGATCTCGCCCGCGCGCGCGACGCCGGTGAAGTTCACGGTCTTGTTGTGGCGCGTGCGGCCGCGAAGCCTCGACGGGTCGGTGCGGGACGGCCCCTCGACGAGGACGTCCATGGTGCGTCCCACGAAGCGCTGCGCCCGCTCGGTCGCGTTTCGCTGCACGGCCTCGACGAGCCGCTCCATCCGCTCGCGCTTGACAGGGTGAGGCAGCCGGTCCGGCAGATCCGCGGCGACCGTGCCCCGGCGAGGCGAGAAGATGAACGTGAACGCCGAGTCGTACCGAACCTGCTCGACGACGCCGAGCGTCTCCTCGAACTCCTCCTCGCTCTCCCCCGGGAAGCCGACGATGATGTCGGTCGTCAGCGCCACGTCTGGCACGTGCTCGCGGATCTGCGCGACACGGTCGAGGTAGCGATCCTTCGTGTACGGGCGCCTCATCGCCTTCAGCACGCGCGTCGAGCCGGACTGGAGCGGCAGGTGGATGTGCTCGCAGAGGGCAGGAAGCTCCGCATGCGCCCGCATCACGTCTTCGCGCAGATACGTGGGATGCGGGCTGGTGTAGCGGATGCGGTCGACGCCGTCGATCGCGTCGACCTCGCACAGCAGCTCGGCGAATGTGACGCGCGACTCCTTGGGGAGGTCGCGCCCGTAGGAGTTGACGTTCTGGCCGAGCAGCGTCACCTCGCGGACGCCATCGTCCACGAGCCGGGCGATCTCCTCGACCAGGTCGCCCGGATCGCGGCTCACCTCCCTCCCGCGCGTCGACGGGACCACGCAGAACGCACAGCCCATGTTGCAACCGACAGAGATCTGCACCCACGCCTGGAATTCGCGCCCGCGCTTCATCGGCAGATGCCCGGAGAAGCCCTCGAACTCGAAGTAGCCCTGCGCTGTGAGGCTGTCGCTCGTCAGGAACTCCGCCAGGCGGTGGATCTGGCCGGGGCCGAAAGCGACGTCGACGAACGGGAAGCGCTCGAAGACTTCGTCCTTCACCGACTGCGCCCAACAGCCACCGACGCCGACGACGCGCTCCGGGTTCTCGCTCTTCAACCGTTTCGCATGGCCGAGGTTGCCGATGAACCGGCTGTCGGCCGACTCACGGATCGAGCACGTGTTGAACAGGATCAGGTCGGCCTCGTCACGCGTCGGCGCCTGCTCGTAACCGAGCGACTCGAGCATCCCCTTCATGCGCTCCGAGTCGTGCTCGTTCATCTGGCACCCGAAGGTGGTGACGTGGTAGCGCTTCACGCTGGCAACGGTAGCGTCACACCCTTCCTAAAGAGGGTCTGACCCTCTTTAGAAATGGCTACTTCGCGTACTCCGTTGCGCGGCTCTCGCGGATCACCGTCACCTTCACCTGCCCGGGGTACTCGAGCTCTTTCTCGACCGTGCGCGCGATCGTGTGGGACAGGAGCGCGGCCTGGTCGTCGTCGACCTCCTCGGGCTTGACGAGCACGCGGATCTCGCGGCCGGCGTGCATCGCGTACACCTTCTCGACGCCGGGCTGGCGCAGCGCAATCTCCTCGAGCTCGCGCAGGCGCTTGACGTACTTCTCGAGCGACTCGCCACGGGCACCCGGGCGCGCGCCCGAGAGCGCGTCGACGATCTGCACGATCACCGCCTCGACGGTCTGCGGCTCCACCTCGTTGTGGTGCGCCTCCATCGCGTGCGCGACGGCCTCCGCCTCCTTGTAGCGGCGCGCCAGGTCGCCGCCGACGAGCGCGTGCGGGCCCTCGATCTCGTGCGTCACCGCCTTGCCGATGTCGTGCAGCAGCGCCGCGCGTGTGGCCGTCGGCCCACTCGCGCCGAGCTCGGCAGCGAGGAGCCCGGCCAGCTTCGCGCACTCGATCGAGTGTGCGAGCACGTTCTGGCCGTAGCTCGTGCGGTAGCGGAGCCGGCCCAGCAGCTTGGTCAGCTCGGGATGGAGCGAGCCGATGCCGGCCTCGAAGACGGCCTGCTCGCCGACCTCCTGGACGTGATTCGCGATCTCGGACTTCGCCCGGTAGAAGGCCTCTTCGATCCGCGCGGGGTGGATCCGGCCGTCCTGGAGCAGCTTCTCGAGCGTCAGGCGGGCGATCTCTCGCCGCACGCCGTCGAAGCCCGACAGGAGCACGGCCGACGGCGTGTCGTCGACGATGAAGTCGATCCCGGTCAGGGCCTCGAGCGCCCGGATGTTGCGGCCCTCGCGACCGATGATGCGCCCCTTCATCTCGTCCGAGTCGAGCTGGACCACCGAGACGGTCGTCTCCGCCGCGTGGCCGCCCGCCACCCGCTGCATGACCGTCGAGAGGATGCTGCGCGCCCTGCGGTCGGCGTCGCGGCGTGCCTCCTCCTCCACGTGACGGATGAGCACGGCGCTCTCGTGCCGCAGCTCGTCCTCGAGCTCCTTGAGCAGGATCTGCTTCGCCTGGCTGACGCTGAGGCCGGCGATCCGCTCGAGCTCGCGCAGCTGGCGCTGCCGCGCCCGCTTGAGCTCCTCACCCTGGTGCTCGAGATTCCGTCCGCGGTCGTCGAGCGAACGCTCCCGTCGCTCCAGTTCCGCGAGCTGGGCGTCGACGGATGCCTCCTTGCCGAGGATGCGCTCCTCGGCCCGTGCGATCTCGGCCCGCCGTTCGCGCAGCTCGTGCTCGATGTCGCTGATGGCCTCAGGTGCGGACGGCGGCGCGGGCTCGGCGCGTTCCTTCGGCGCGCCGTCGCGCCCCTCGCGTCCGCCGCGCGCGACGGGCGCCGACGCGGGCGCCGCGACCGGCGCCACGACTCCCGAGCGAGGCGCGGTTCGCTGGACGAGCAACACGACGCCGCCGGACACGACTGCCGCCACCAGTGCTGCCAGCAAGATCTCCATTTCCGGTGTCTCCGGTTCTCCCGCCGCGGGCGGGCTCGGTTGTCTCAGTCAAGCGGGCTGTTCGTGCCCCCGCGAGACACCAGGCTGCGTCGGTCTATCTGCCCTCACGGGCGTCCGGCGACGGCTAGCTGCGCGCTCTCATCCTCCTCTTGCGCCTTCGTGCCGTCGTTGTCCGGGTCTCTTCAAGGTTTCCAAGCGTTGAATTCACAAAACCGCTGCAAATGCCGTTGTTCAGTCTCACAAGGGCCTTGCGGCCCGCTGCTTGAGAGGGTAGCTCTCGGCGAAGGGAGGCGCAAGGCGGTCAGGCGGCGCCGCGATGCGCTCTCACGGCGTCATACGCCAGCTCCGCGTCATAGCCGCGCCGCACGAGGAGCTGCCAGGCGCGGTTGCGCTCGCGGTCGTCCTCGAGCGCCGGAAAGCGCTCCGCGAGCATGCTCTTGGCGGCCGAAAGCTCGTCTTCGCGGCTTCGCTGCGCCAGCGCCGGCTCGATCAGCTCGCCGGGGACGCCGCGGCGGGCCAGCTCCTGCTCGATCCGGTCCGGCCCCCACCCCCTCAGTGAGCGGCGATCCTCGGTGAAACGCTCGGCATAGCGGGCGTCGTCGAGGACACGGGTGCGCTCGAGCTCGCCGACGACCTCGTCGATGAGCTCGGGCTCGACCCGCTTGCCCT
>Ga0299907_10001575_pt1 | contig 13198 bp, 8 predicted proteins | sample RVTome_16_FD_198680 | JGI IMG/M metagenome (GOLD analysis project Ga0299907, IMG submission 198680) | Soil microbial communities from uranium-contaminated site in the Upper Colorado River Basin, Wyoming, United States - RVT152D67 (version 2) ... | reverse complement strand
GTAGAGCGCGGCGACGCGCATGCCGTCGCGAGGCTAGACGAACGTGTCGAGCCGCGGCCCGGCGCAGACGAGGTCGAGCGCGGGGCAGTCCGAGCAGGCGAGCTCGCTCGGGGTCGGGCGGAACTCGCCGCTCCGGATGCGGGCGATCGCGGCGGTGAGCTCCGCCTCGAGCGTGGGCGTGTCAGCGGCCGTGAAGGTCGCGGAGACGACCTCGTCGGGCCGCTCGAGGAACTGGTAGGCGATCTCGACCTCCTGGGCGCCGTCGCGCAGGCACGCGAGCGCGTAGACGCGGCGCTGGAGGCTGTACTCGGCCGAGACCACCTCGTGCGGGTCGGCGCCGTCGAGGATGTTCGACTTGTAGTCGACGACGAGCGCGCTGTCGCCGTCGCGCCAGAGCACGTCGAGCCGGCCGTGCAGGAGGACGCCGTCGTGCTCGAAAGCAAACGGCCGCTCGGGGCGCGCGCCTTCGAGCTCGGCCAGCCGTCGCGCGAGCGGTGACGCGCAGTACGCGTCGACGAGCCCGGCGATCCGCTCCAGCTCCTCGTCGCTCGCGGTCGGGTACCACGTCCTGACGGTCGCGTCGAGCGCGGCGCGTGCCGGGGCGGTCGGCGCTTCGGGCGGGATCGACTCGAGCAGGCGATGGACCGCGTCGCCGATCTCGCTGCCGGCGAGCCCGGCCGGGGGCGTCGTGCCGGTGTCGAGGTCGATCGGCCGCGGCGGGACCGGCGGGAGCCCGAGAACGCGCTCCGCGAAATACCGGTAGGAGCAGCGCTCGAAGAGCGCAAGCGCGCTGTACGACAGACGTCTCACGTCGTGAATCGGCGGCGCGGGAGCCGGCTCGAGCCGCGCGAGCTCGACGCCGATGCGCGGAGCGCCGAGCGGGAGGTCGGAGAAGAGATGGAGCTGCGTCCCGGCCTCGATACCGACCTCCGGCGCCGAAACCTGTGGCGCCGCGACCAGAGAGCGCTCGACCCGAAGGACGAAGCGCGCGTCGCCGCGCGCGACCTCGACGGGCTCCTCCCCCGCACCGGCCACGCTCTCCTGCGCGGCCAGTCGATCGAGCACCCAGCCGATCGGCGTCTCGCGGTCGGCGGCGCGATCGGGGTCGATGGCCCCCGAGACGATGAGCCGGTCGATCGCGCGGGTCATCGCCACGTAGTACAGGCGCAGCCGCTCCGCGCTCTCCTGCGCTGCCCCTGCGTCGCGTACCTCGTCGAAGTCGAACACGGGGCGTCGGTCGCCTCGCGTCGGATGCACCATCCTGAACCCGAACCGTCCGTCCGAGAGCGCGACGATTTCGTCGCCGCCGCGCGGCCCGCCGATGTCGCGCCCCGCGTCGGCCACGATCACGACCTTGAACTCGAGCCCCTTCGCGCCGTGGATCGTCAGGAGGCGCACCGCGTCGGCGCCCTCCTCCTCGGCGACGGCCTCGAGCTCCTTGGCGCCGAGCGCCTCCTGCTCCTGCACGAAGCGTACGAACCCCGCCAGGTCGGAGCCGCGAATCGCTTCGTACTGGCGCGCGAGGCGCCCGAGCTTCCGGAGGTTGGCGAAGCGCCGCGTGCCGTCCCAGCGAGCGAGCACCGCGAGGTCGTAGTCGTGCTCGGACAGGATCGCCTCGCACAGGCGCTCGAGCCCGATGCGCGTGGATACGCGGACGAGCCGCTCGTACCGCTGGCGAAACGCGCGGAGCAGACGCGCGTCGTCCGCCGAGACGCCCTCGGGCACGCCGCGCTCGAGCGCGCTGAAGAGCGGCCGCCGGGGCGCGTTGCGGCGGATGAGCACGAGCGCGTCGTTCGAGACGCCGACGAAGGGCGAGGCGAGGACGGTCGCGAGCGCGACGTCGTCGTAGCGGTTGTGCAGCAGGCGGAGGTAGGCGAGCAGATCCACGACCTGCTGCTGCCCGAAGTAGCCGCGCCCCGTCGCCCGGTAGGTCGGAAGGCCCTCGCGCCGGAGTGCCTCTTCGTAGCGCTCCGCGTCCGTGCCCGCGGCGAAGAGGATCACGATCTCGCCGGGAAGCGCCTCGCCCGAGTCGACGAGCTCGCGCACGCGGGTCGCGATCGCGCGCGCTTCGCCGAGCCGCCAGTGCTCGCCCGAGCCCTTGTACGCGCACTTGTCCGTGACGAGCAGCTCGACCGGGTGCCCGAAGACCGGATCCGCGAACTCGGCCGAGGCGGCCAGCGGCTGGTACTCGTCGCCGAAAGCTCCCGCGAAGAGGTGGTTGACGGCGGCGAGGACCTGGGGCCGCGACCGGTAGTTGCTCGTGAGCGTCAGCAGGTTCATCGCCCGGAGGCGTCGCTCGCGGAACACCTCGACGTCCGCGTGCCGGAAGCCGTAGATCGACTGGAACTCGTCCCCGACCGTGAACACCTCGGTCGCCTCCGGGTGCGACGCGAGGTCGACGAGCTCGCACTGGAGGCGGTTCGTGTCCTGGAACTCGTCGACCATGATCAGCCGGAAGCGGAGTCGCACGGCATCGCGAACGCTCTCGTCGTCGCGGAGAAGGTCGCGCGCGGCGAGCTGCAGGTCCTCGAAGTCGACGACGGACTCGCGCCGCTTGGCGGCGTCGTACTCCGCCGCGAAGCGCTCGAGCAGTTCCTGGAGGAGGTCGCGGTCGTGCGCGGCGAGCTCCTCGAGAGCGGCCTGCTCGACGGCCTTGCGCTCGTGCTCGTACGACGCAGCGCGTGCGCCGCGACATCGGAGCGCGGAGAGGTCGACGACCCGTTCGGGCGGAGCCGACTCGCTCGCGACGCGGAGCATCTCGGTTGCCGAGCTGCGCTGGAGGTCGGTCGCCGAGGCGTCGGACGCGAGCGCGGTCGCCTCCCGGCGCAGCCGCGCGATCGCGTCGACGAGCGGCGGGTGCTCGCCGAGCTCGAGGTCGAGCGGGCGGCCCGCCGAGCGGAGCGTCTCGTAGACGCCTGTCAGCATCTTCCTGAGGCCGTCCGCGCGATACGTCGCCAGCAGCCGTAGCCGCTCCTCGCCTCCCTCGGCGAGGAAGGTTCCGAGCGCGCGGTCGAACGCCTCTCCGCGCAGCACGGCCGCGCCCGCTTCCTCGAGCTCCCTGAAGCGTGGATCGAGCCCGACCGCGAAGGGGTGCGTCCGCAGCAGCCGGGCGCAGAAGCCGTGGATCGTCGAGATCCAGGCGCCGTCCAGCTCGCGCGCGAGATCCGGCCGGTCCCGCTCGACGAGGGCCGATCTGATCCGCGTCCGCAGCTCGCCGGCCGCTTTCCGCGTGTAGGTGATGACGAGGATCGACTCGACGTCGAGCCCGCGCTCGCAGGCCGCGCGCACGTAGCGCTCGACGAGCACGGACGTCTTCCCCGTCCCGGCGCCCGCGGAGACGAAGACGCTTCCCGGCGCCTCGACCGCGGCGAGCTGCTCGTCGTTCAGGCGGGACGTGTGCTCGAGGACGCTCGTCACGCGCGCGGCACCCGGCAGATCGTCCAGAGGTCGCACCACTGCGGACACTCGTCGTGCTTCGGATCGTGGCGCACGTCGCCGGCGCGGATCCGCTGCGCGTAGGTCGAGGCTCGCTCCCTCGCCGTCTCCACGTTCGCCCAGAACGTCTCCTCGTCGAGGTAGTCGTCGCGCGTGAACCCGGGGAGGTCCTCTCGCGACGACTCGCGCAGCATCCCGCGCGTGGAGCGCCGGCCGGCGAGCGCGCGGTACAGCCCTCCCAGCGGCTCGACGCCGACGAGATCCCGGAGCGCGAGGACGTACAGCGGGATCTGGAGACGCAGCTCGCGGTCGATGTCCCGTGCGCTGTGAGCCCCCTTCCCCGACTTGTAGTCCTGCACGATCCCGCGTGCGCTGAACGGGTCGACGTCGATCCGGTCGATCTTCCCGGAGAGCCGGAGTCCGTCGCCGAGGTCGAGACCGCGCTGGAGCTCGGGCGCCGCCCGCTCGGATCCGAAGGCGACCTCGAGCCGGCGCGGAACGAACTGCACCTCCGACTCCGCCTCGTCGCGGACGAACCCCTCGAGATCCGCGATCAGCGTATGGCGCAGCTCTGCGCGCTGGAGCTCGCTCAGGTCGAGCCTCACGCCCGACTCGAGCGCCTCGTCGACGCAGCGCCGCACGAGCGCGAGCGCAGGCTCGACGTTCTCGGGCGTCACGCGCTCGGCGTCGAGCTCTCGTGGAAGCGACCCGTAGAAGCGGTGGAGCGCGGTGTGCATCACCTGGCCGCGCAGCATCGCGTCGGGCTCGGCGTCGATCGTCTTCGGGTCGACGATGCGCTCGACGAGCCAGGCCGACGAGCAGTCGGCGAAGCGCTCGAGCTCGGTGGCGGAGAACACCGTCCGGGTCGACATCGACTCGAGAACGGTCGGGCTCTGGAGGCGCGTCGGGCGGTCGAACGCGGCGCGCGCCCGCTCGAGACGACGCGACCAGCCGTTCGCGGAGGCGAGTGCGTCGGCCTCGTCCGCGTCGTCGACCGACAGCCGCGCGACCGCGCGCAGGCGCTCGCGCTCGCTCGGCGCCGCGTGCAGCGGCCAGGTCAGGCTCGACAGCGCGCGGCGGCGTGTCGCACGCGCGAGGTCAGCGGGGTCGAAGAGCGCTCGGACGTCGTCCCAGAACGGGCTCGCCTCGCGCGGGACGCCGTCGTCGCTGGCTGCCTCGCGGACGAGCACGACCCGGTCTCGCGCGCGCGTGCAGGCCGTGTAGAAGAGGTGGCGGTCACGGGCGACCGCGTTCGTCCGCTCGAGCCGGCCCCCGAGCTCGCGCCGACGTTCGTCGTCGAGGAGCGGCGACGGGCGGTCGCGCCGCGGGAAGCTGCCCTCCTCCAGCCCGAGCAGGAACACCACGTCGAAGAGCCGCGTCCGCGCGCGCGCGTAGTCGAGGACGACCACGCGGCCCGCCTCCCCCGCGGCGGTCGGCCGCACGCGTGCGCGCTCGAGCGCCGCGACGACGTCCTCGGCCGTGAGCGGCCTGCCGTCGAGGCGCGCGAACTGCTCCAGCTCGTCGAGCGCCTGCGCCGCGGCGCGATACGCCCGCGCATCTCCGCGTGCGTCGTCGACGACCGGCGGCGCGTCGAGGCCCCACGCGTTGCGGATCATCGCGCGGAGGAGCCTGCGCGCCGCTGCGCTCGGATCCTGCTCCGAGCGCAGCTCGTCGAGAGCCGGGATGCGCGCGCCGCGCAGGCGCTCGCTCTCCTCCTCGACCCGCTCCGGATCGGTGACTGCACGCCCGCGAAGACGACCCTCCACGAAGTCGACCGAGCGGCGCTCGAGCCCGGAGAACGGCGAGCGCAGGAACGCGAAGAGCTCGCCGCGGCCGCCCCCGAGCCGGTCGAAGCGAACGAGCGCGACGAGGGCGGCGCCGAGCACCGTCTCGCCGAGGCGCGACGGGTGCTCGATCGCGTAGGTGACGCCGAGCGACCCGAGCACCGAGTCGAGCGGCGCCCGCCAGCGCTCCGGAGACTCGCACACGATCGCGATCCGCTCGGCCGGGACGCCGCCGCGCAGGAGCGCCAGTACCTCTGCGGCGACGAGCTCGACGGTTCCCCTGAGGCCCGCGCCCTCGAGGAACAGCAGCGAGCCGTCGACGTCGCCGTCGCTCGCGGGGACGTCGGAGAACAGCTCGCGCTCGAGGCGCGCGAGCGCCGCGGGTGCGTGGGACGCCGACGCAGGCGGAAGCTCCTCGATCGACCCGCCCGCGAGCGTCGCGAGATCCTGGACGGTGCGCTCGAGGGCGGCGAACGCGGGACGGCCGGGCTCGTACGGGATCGAGACCGTGACCTCCGCGCGCGCCGAGAGCGCCTCGATCAACGCCCATTCGGCAGCGGTCAGGTCCTCGAAGCCGTATGCGAAGACCGGCTGTCCACGCCACGCGCCGAGGTCGCCCTGCAACCGCTCTGCAGCGCGCCGCCGCAGGCCGTCGCGGTCCCACAGCTCGAGCCGGTCGAGCTGAGCCCGGTACCCGCGAGCCAGCCGCGCGAGATCGCCGCCGACGCGATCGGGATCCACGAGGGCCGAGTCGAGCTCGCCGAGCGCGTGCAGGAGCACGTCTGCGAAGCCGTTCGAGCCCGCGGACGCCGAGAGCCCGTCGAGCTCGGCCCCCGAGATCGCACGGCGCGCCGCCAGCACGCGCTCGGCGTCTCCTGCGGCTCTCCGCTGTTCCGGGAGGCCGGCGGCGATGTGCTCGAAGACGTCGTCGAACGTCCCGATCCGGCCTCCCATGAGCGCGCTCCGGCGGCGCAGGAGGTCTCGCTCGACGCGCTCGACGTCCGTCCGGTTCGGCACGATGAGCCACGGCTCGCGGTGAAGCTCCGCGAGGTAGCGCTCGAGGAGCAGCGCAACCTTGCCGGCATGCGCCGGCCCGACGACGAGCGAGAGGCCCATCCGCCCATCGTAGTCCTGCCCTCCGACGCCTCCCCTTACGTCGGGACGGAGGAGCGTGCAAAGAGCGTCAAATCGCGCGACGCCCCGCGACGGGAGTCGCGCCGACGTCTACGCGGCCGCAGACTTGGGCCTGCGACCTCGTCGCGCGACCTGCTGGCCCGGCATCGTTCCGGCGCAGTCGTCGCACAGATCGGCCTGCTTCGAGCCTCGCCTGGCGTCGGTGTAGTTGATGCGCATCGACGCACCGCGATTTTCGGCAACTTCCGAAGAACAGTTATCGCACACGAGGATGGTCTTTCTCGCCACGATTGCCTCCAGTGTTCAGGTTGACTGTACGGCGAGACTAGGGAATCTGAATCCCAAATGCAAGAGAAATAGCGCGGCCGTGGTTTCTCTCACCGATCGGACGAAGTAGGATCTCGCCGTGGACACGATCGTCGTCCTGCAAGGAGACCAAACCGGGCAGGAGCTTCTCGAAGAGTCTCTCCGTGTTCTCGCGCCGGACGTCGTCGGCTTCGAGCTCGAGTTTCCGCGCTTCGATCTCTCGCTCGGGAACCGGCGGAAGACCTCGAACGGCGTCGTGTACGAGGCGGCGGCTGCGATCCGCGAGCACGGGTACGGGCTGAAGGCTGCCACGATTACGCCGGAGGTGCCGGACGACGTCGGCTCTCCCAATCGCATCCTCCGAGAGGAGATCGGTGGCAAGGTCATCGTCCGGACCGGCCGGCGGATACCCGGCATCGTCCCGCTCGGCGGCGTGCACTCGCCGATCTCGGTCGTCCGTATGGCGGTCGGGGACGCATACGGTGCGAAGGAATGGCGCGAAGGTGAAGGAGCCGACGAGGTCGCGTTCCGGACCGAGCGAATCGAGCGCAGCGTCTGTCGCGCGGTCGCCGAGTTCGCATTCCGCCAGGCGGAGCGAATGGATGCGAAGGTGTTCGGAGGCCCGAAGTACACCGTGAGCCCGATCTACGAGGGAATGCTGAAGGAGGAGATGGACGATGCGGCCGAGCGTCATCCGGACGTCGTCTACGAGCCGCAGCTGATCGACGCGACGTTCGCGCTGCTCGTCTCCTCGAGCGGCGCGCCGATGGTCATTCCCGCGCTCAACCGCGACGGCGACATCCTCTCCGATCTCGTGCTACCGCTCTTCGGCTCGATCGCCGGATCCGAGTCGCTGCTCGTGGCGTTCGGGGACGACTACGTGCCGAGCGCGCTGATGGCCGAGGCCGCCCACGGCACGGCCCCTGCTCTCGAGGGCAAGGACGTCGCCAACCCGATGGCGATGATCCTTGCCGCAGCAGCGCTTCTCTCCCATGCCGAGGAGGAGCGGATCCAGACCGCCGGCCGCGCGATCCGCGAGGCCTGTCTCGAGGCCGTCGCCGAGGGCATCCGCACCGCCGACCTCGGCGGCCACGAGTCGACCCGGGGATTCACCGACGAGGTCATCCGGCGCGCGCGGACGAAGCTCGAGGTCTGGTCGTCGCTGTAGCTCGCCGAAACCTGCTCGAGGAGACACGTCCCTTGCATCGCCCGGAAGTGCGAGCTCCGACCCTGTTAGCGCTCCAACTTCGCAACAAGCTGTCCACAGAGTCGCGCTTCTGGCATCTCAGAGCTGCGCTCGGTGCAGGGGACATCGCCTCGAAGGCGATCGTCTCTTTACATGCTTCGACCCCGTAAGGGTCGAAATTCTGTGCCAGCGCGTGCACAGATCCCGATGTCCGAACGGGGCCTGGCTTCCAGTCGGCTCGCGCTTGCCGGAACGGCGCGGCCGCGAGTCCACATAGAGTGTCGCTCCGGCATGCGAGTCGCGGTCCCGAGGGAGACGGCTCCGGGCGAGCGTCGCGTGGCGCTCGTCCCTGAGACGGTTTCCAGGCTCCGGGACGCGGGGTTCGAGATCCGGGTCGAGCGAGGCGCCGGAGCAGCCGCGGGATTCTCGGACGAGGCGTACGAGCAAGCCGGTGCGGCCGTGGTCGACGGGGGCTCGCTGCTCACGGACGTCGCCGCAGTGGTTCGCGTCGCAGCGCCGTCTGCGCACGAAGCTGCCGAGCTCGAGGCTGGAACCGTGCTCATCGGGTTCCTTCAGCCGCTGGTCGACGATGCCGGCGTCGCACGCCTACGCGAGCGCGGCGTTGTCGCCTTCGCGATGGAGTCGATCCCGCGCATCACGCGCGCGCAGCCGATGGACGCCCTCTCCTCGCAGGCCACGATCGCGGGCTACAAGGCGGTCCTGCTCGCAGCCGATCGCGTCCAGAAGCTCTTCCCGATGCTCATGACCGCAGCCGGTACGATCGCCCCCGTCCGCGTGCTCGTGATCGGAGCCGGCGTTGCAGGACTCCAGGCCATCGCGACCGCACGCCGGCTGGGCGCCGTCGTCTCCGCCTTCGACGTGCGTCCGGCGGTGAAGGAGCAGGTCGAGAGCCTCGGCGCGTCGTTCCTCGACCTGGGCGTTCGCGCGGAAGAAACCGCGGGGGGGTATGCGACCGAGCTGACGGCGGAGCAACAGGCGCAGCAACAGGAGGCTCTGGAGGCGCGGATCCCCGACTTCGACGTCGTGATCACGACTGCCGCAGTCCCGGGTCGACCAGCGCCTCTCCTGATCCCCGCGAGCTCGGTCGAGCGGATGCGCGCGGGCTCCGTCATCGTCGACCTCGCGGCCGAGTCGGGTGGGAACTGTGAGGTCACGAGACCGGGCGAGGTCGTCGAGCACGGCGATGTCACCGTCGTCGGGACGACCAACCTTCCCGCTCTGATGGCGTTCCATGCGAGCCAGCTCTATTCACGCAATGTCGCGGCGCTCCTGCAGCACCTCGCGCCGGACGGCGAGCTCGAGCTCGACTGGGAGGACGAGATCACCTCGAGCGCCTGCGTGACGCGGGTGAAGGCCCGGGAGGCCCCGTGAGCGCCGAGCTGATCACGAGCCTGACCGTTTTCATGCTCGCCGCGTTCCTGGGCTTCGAGCTGATACGTCGCGTACCCACTCTGCTCCACACGCCGCTCATGTCCGGTACGAACGCGATCTCCGGGATCGTGATCGTTGGAGCGATTCTGGTCGGCGGGGCGTCGGGCGCGACCACGATCGAAGGGGCGATCTCGTTCGTCGCGATCGTGCTCGCAACCGTCAACGTGGTCGGCGGGTTCCTGGTCACCGATCGCATGCTCGGAATGTTCCGGCCTCGTGACCGTCGGCCCGACAAGTGATCGCGGCGCTCTCGCAGACAACCGTCAACCTCGCCTATCTCGTGGCAGCAGGCTGCTTCATCCTCGGCATCCGCTTCCTGTCGTCGCCGCGCACGGCGCGCCTCGGGAACCTCCTCTCGGCGATCGGGATGGCGGTCGCGGTGGCGTTCACGCTCGCCCTCGAGAACGTCGATCGGTACGCGTTCGTCGCCGCCGCGATCGGGATCGGGGCGGTCATCGGAGCCGCCGGTGCCCGCACCGTCCGGATGACGGCGATGCCCCAGATGGTCGCTTTGCTCAACGGCGCCGGCGGCGGCGCCGCGGCCGGCGTCGCGCTCGCGGAGTTCAACCGCCTCGCGAGGCTCGGCGACCTCCCCGGAGACACGCTGACCGCGGTGCTCGCGTCCACCGTGCTCGGCGGCCTCACCCTCACGGGAAGCGTCGTCGCGTTCGCCAAGCTGCAGGAGCTCGTCCGCGGGAGGCCCATCGTCTTCCCGGGTCAGCGGCTCGTGAACGCCGTCGTCATCGCGGCCGCGGTGGGGCTCGCGATCGCGGCGGGCGCGACCGACGAGACCGTCCTTCTCGGCGCCGCATTCGCGGCTGCAGCCGTTTTCGGGATCCTGCTCGTGCTGCCGATCGGAGGCGCCGACATGCCCGTCGTCATCGCCCTTCTCAACGCCTTTTCCGGCCTGGGAGGCGTCGGCGCGGGCTTCGTTCTCGACAACAACGCCCTCATCGTCGGAGGAGCGCTCGTCGGAGCATCCGGCACGCTGCTCACGCTCCTGATGGCGAAGGCGATGAACCGCTCGGTCGCGAACGTCGTCTTCGGCGCGTTCGGACAGATCGAGGCCGCCGGCGACGGCCGAGGTGTCGACGGCGCGACGGTCCGGGCGACGACGCCGCACGACGTCGCGGTCCAGCTCTCGTTCGCGCGGAAGGTGATCATCGTCCCCGGCTACGGGATGGCCGTGGCCCAGGCGCAGCACGACATCGGCGCGCTCGCCGACATCCTCGAGGAGCGGGGAGTGGAAGTGAAGTACGCGATCCACCCGGTCGCAGGCCGCATGCCCGGCCACATGAACGTCCTCCTCGCCGAGGCGCAGGTGCCGTACACCCAGCTGTACGAGCTGGAGCGGATCAACCCGGAGTTCCCCCAGACGGACCTCGCCCTCGTGATCGGCGCGAACGACGTCACGAACCCGGCGGCGCGCAGCGACCGCTCGAGCCCCATCTACGGCATGCCCATCCTCGAGGTCGACAAGGCCGCGAGCGTGGTGGTGCTCAAGCGCTCCATGAGCCCGGGCTTCGCGGGCATCGACAACGAGCTCTACGTCGACCCGAAGACGACGATGCTCTTCGGCGACGCGAGGGAGTCGGTGCTCCACCTGATCACCGCGATGAAGGACAACTAGCGTCGTGGCCGCGGACTCACGCTTCCGACTCCGCGGAACCGTTCCCGCGCCGTGACCGACCTGCCGCTCGTCCTCGAGCTGACGATCCTCGTGCTCGCGGCGCTGCTCGGGTTCGAGGTGATCTCGAAGGTGCCGACGATGCTCCACACGCCGTTGATGTCCGGCGCGAACTTCATCCACGGAATCGTCATCGTCGGCGCCATCCTCGTGCTGGGGACTGCCGACGACTCGTTCACGAAGGTGGTCGGGTTCGCCGCGCTCGTCCTCGCCACGGCGAACGTCGTCGGCGGCTGGTTCGTCACCGACCGGATGCTCGGGATGTTCAAGCGCAGGCCCGAGCCGAAGCGAGACGAGGCAGACGGGTGATCTCCGACCCGGACGTCCTCACGCTGCTCTACCTCGTCACGATCGTCTGCTTCGTGGTCGCGCTCAAGTTCCTCTCCTCGCCGCGGCACGCACGCAAGGGCAACTGGGTCGGAGGCGCGGGAATGCTGCTGGCGATCGGCACCACGCTGCTGATCGACGGGCTCGAGAACTGGGCGTTCATGGTTCCCGGACTGGCGCTCGGCGGCGCCGTCGGCCTCGTCGGCGCGCGCACGGTGCGCATGACGGCGATGCCGCAGATGGTCGCCGTCTTCAACGGCGTGGGCGGCGGCGCGGCCGCGCTGGTCGCGCTCGCGGAGTGGCATGACGCGCTCGATCCCGTCTGGGACGAGACGCTCTCGATCGTGCTGTCGGCGCTGATCGGCTCGATCTCGTTCGCGGGGTCGGTGGTCGCTTTCGCGAAGCTGCAGGAGCTCGTCAGCGGCCGCCCCATCGTCTTCCCGGGCCAGAACATCGTCAACGTGCTCGTGCTGGGCGGCGCCGCCGTGCTGGGCATCGTCGCGCTCGCAGGAGTCGAGGAGCAATGGGTCCTCTACTCGCTGATCGCGCTCGCGTCGCTCTTCGGGGTGATGTTCGTCCTCCCGATCGGCGGCGCGGACATGCCGGTCGTGATCTCGCTCCTCAACGCGTTCACGGGGCTCGCCGCCTCCGCGACCGGCTTCGTGCTCGACTCGACGGTGCTCATCGTCTCGGGAATGCTCGTCGGCGCGGCTGGGACGTTGCTGACCTTGCTGATGGCGAAGGCGATGAATCGATCGGTGGCGAACGTCCTGTTCGGCGCGTTCGGACAGGTGCGGACTGCCGCTGCCGGCGCGCGCGCCGACGACGGCCGCACGGTTCGCGCGACCACGCCCGAGGACGTGGCCGTCCAGCTCGGCTTCGCGCGCAAGGCGATCGTCGTCCCCGGCTACGGGATGGCGGTCGCGCAGGCCCAGCACGACGTGCGGCAGCTCGCGGACGTCCTCGAGGAGAAGGGCGTCGAGGTGAAGTACGCGATCCACCCCGTCGCGGGACGCATGCCCGGGCACATGAACGTGCTCCTCGCGGAAGCGAACGTGCCGTACACCCAGCTCTTCGAGATGGACGAGATCAACCCCGAGTTTCCGCAGGCGGACGTCGCGATCGTCATCGGCGCGAACGACGTGACCAACCCGGCGGCGCGCTCGGATCCGGGGAGCCCGATCTACGGGATGCCGATCCTCGACGTCGACAAGGCAGCCAGCGTCGTCGTCCTGAAGCGCTCGATGAACCCGGGCTTCGCCGGCATCGACAACGAGCTCTACCTCGATCCGAAGACGACGATGCTCTTCGGGGACGCGAAGGACTCGGTCCTGAAGCTCATCTCCGCGGTCAAGAACAACTGACGCGGCGATGGCCGTTCCCGTCTTCAGCGCCCGCGACGTCCGGGAGGCGGTCAGCCCGAGTGAGGCCTACGAGGCAGTGCGAGGCGGGTTCGTCGCGTACGCGCGCGGCGAGTGGTCGATGCCGCCGAAGGTCTACGTCACGAACTACCCGGCGGGCGACTTCCGGGCGATGCCCGCAATCGGCGGCGGGCAGGCGCTGCTCAAGTGGGTGACGTCGTTTCCGGGCAACCCTGGACGCGGGCTGCCGACCGTGACCGGGCTCGTGCTGCTCTCGGACGCCGAGGACGGCCGCCTGCTGGCCCTTCTCGACGCGGGCGCGGTGACTGCGCTTCGCACGGCCGCAGCGGCCGTTCTCGCCGCCGACACGCTGGCGCGTGACGACGCGTCGTCGTGGGCCGTGGTCGGCTGCGGCGCCAACGGTGCCGAGACCGCGCGCATGCTCGTCGCGCGCGGTCGGCGACCGCTCGTGTGGGACGTCGACCCGTCGCGGCGCGAGGCGGTCGCCGAGGAGGTCGGCGCCGAC
>Ga0299907_10001574_pt1 | contig 13199 bp, 13 predicted proteins | sample RVTome_16_FD_198680 | JGI IMG/M metagenome (GOLD analysis project Ga0299907, IMG submission 198680) | Soil microbial communities from uranium-contaminated site in the Upper Colorado River Basin, Wyoming, United States - RVT152D67 (version 2) ... | reverse complement strand
CAGCAGCTCACGCCGAACGACGAGCAGGTCTGGCAGATCGGGGTTCGAGGGAGCGGCTACCTCTCGGCCGCCGGGCGCCGGGCGCTCGCCCGTGGCGACATCCCCGCGGCCGCGAACCTGTTGAGGCGAGCCGCCACGCTGCTGCCTCCCGGACATCCCGAGCGTCCCCGGCTCCGCCTCGACGCCGCCGAGGCCCTCACCGAGCAGGGCGGGTTCGCAGAAGCCGAGGGGTTGCATCAGGCCGCGATCGAGGAGGCGCGCGAGCTCTCCGACCGTGTGCTGGAGGCGACGGCGCTGATCCAGGAGATGGAGCTCCGCTACACGATCGACCCCGAGGCCGTCGCCGAGACCGTCGTCGAAGAGGTCGAGGCCCTCCTCCCCGAGCTCCAGACCCTCGAGGCCCACGACGGGCTCGCACGGGCGTGGCGGCTGATCATGTTCGTCCGAGAGATGGGCCTGCAGTGGGGCGAGTCGGAGGAGGCCGCTCAGCTGACCCTCGACCACGCGAGGCTGGCGGGGAACCGGAGGATGGTGGGGCGGGCGATCCCCTCGCTCGGCTACTGCGCCCTCAGCGGGCCGACGCCCGTGCCCGAGGCGATCGAACGCTGCCGCGCGCTGCTCGAAGAGGTCAGCGGCGACCGCAAGCCCGAGGCGCTGCTCGAAGCGGCGCTCTCACACCTCGAGGCGATGCGCGGAAACGTGGAGGAGTCGCGGGCGTTGTACCGCAGGAGCAGAGCGATGCTGGAAGAGCTCGGCTGGACCTTCCTCGCCGCGCAGACGTCGTTCGACTCGGGACCGGTCGAGATGCTCGCGGGTGACCTCGCCGCCGCGGAGACGGAGCTGCGGCACGACTACGACACGCTGGAGCGGATGGGTGAGACGAACTACATCTCGACGACGGCCGCACTGTTGGCCGAGGTGCTGTACCGGCAGGGGGATCTCGATGGGGCGGAGGGCTACACGCGGATCAGCGAAGAGCTGGCGGCCCAGGACGACGTGTCGTCACAGTTCCGCTGGCGAGGTGTGCGCGCGAAGATCCTGGCCTCTCGCGGCCACTCAGCCGAGGCCGAGAAGCTCGCGCGCGAAGCCGTTGCGGTGATCCAGCCGTCGGACGATCCCAACTCGCAGGGCGACGCGTTGATCGACCTCGCGGACGTGTTGCGCCTCGCGGGCCGCCCCGCCGACGCGGCTGAGGCGGCCCGCGACGCCCTCGCCCTGTTCGAGTCGAAGGGCAACACGGTGTCCGCCGCGCTCGCGAGAGCCACGGTGCAGGAGCTCTCGTCGGCGGGCGTCAGCTGACGACGATCCGGCCGCAGATCCCACGGCAGACACCGTTGGATACGCTGCCGTGGATCGTGCAGTAGTAGCGGAAGGTGCCCCGGCGCTTGAAGGTGCGGGAGACCGCGGTCCCGAACGGCAGGTTCCGGAAGTAGCTCCAGTTGGCACCCCGGACTTGACGTCGTGGTTCCCTTCGACAGCCCGCCAGCGGACGGTTCCCCGACCGGTCGAAACGTCGGATTGCGCGGCGTCACGCGCCCGGGCTACAGTGACTCATGATCGAGAAGCCGCGTACACCTGCGCTGCAAGAGGCCGCGAAGCGTCGGAGGACCCTCCACGAGGCGCTCGTCGGGCTCGAATTCGCTATCTCCTCCCCCGCCGCCGGCAGGATCCCCGACTGGACCGGGCTGGTCACCAAGGAGATCACGGCCGTCCGAGACGCTTGGGAGCAGCACGTCGACGGCACCGAGAAGCCGGGCGGGCTCTACGAGGAGATCGTGACGACGTCGCCGCGCTTCGCCGGGACGATCGACCGCCTCCGTGACGAGCACCCCGAGATCACGGAGGCCGTAGAGCAGATGCTCGCGCGACTCGAGCAGGTCGAGATCGGAGGACTCCCCTGGCCGCTCGAGGACGCCCGAGACGACCTCCAGCGGCTCATCGGCCGGGTGATCCGCCACCGCCAGAAGGGTGCCGACCTCGTGTGGGAGGCATACAACGTGGACATCGGCGGCCCTGAGTAGCAGCCGGCACCGGCACCGCACCTGAGACACGAGCTCCCCGCGCTACGCTGATGCCGTGCCTCGCATCGCGCTCGGCCAGCTGAACCTCACCGTCGGCGACCTCGCCGGGAACGTCGAGAAGATGGCGGCGGCGGCGGCCCGGGCGACCGAGGCCGCCGCCGAGCTCGTGTGCTTCCCCGAGCTCTCGATCACGGGCTACCCGCCGGAGGACCTCGTGCTCCGCCCGGAGTTCGTCCGCGACAACCTCTCCGCGCTCGACGAACTCGCTGCAAAGACGGTCGACGCGTGTCCCGTGATCGCCGGGTTCGTGGACCGGACCGAGCGCGGGCTCCACAACGCGGCCGCGTACCTCGCCGGAGGCGAGGTACGCGTCCGCTACCACAAGATCGTACTGCCCAACTACGGGGTCTTCGACGAGAAGCGGTACTTCGTGGCCGGGGAACGGACCGAGCAGGTCTCCGTGGGCGGGATCTCCGTCGGACTCTCGGTTTGCGAGGACGTCTGGCAACCGGGACGGCCGTTCTCCGACTATTCGGGCGTCCCCTTGGTGACGAACATCAACGGGTCGCCCTACCACCGGCGCAAGCTCGAGGAGCGACTCTCGGTTCTGCGCGACCGCGCGCGCGAGTTCGGTGGCTGGATCGCCTACGTGAACGCGGTCGGCGGTCAGGACGAGATCGTTTTCGACGGCGGCTCGCTCGTGATGGGCCCGGACGGAGAGGTCGCGTGCCGGTCGCCGTTCTTCGAGGAGGACCTGCTGATCGTCGACGTCGACGACGAGGGCGTGCGCGCCGAGCGCGACGCGGTCTGGTCCGAACCCCCGGAGTCGATCTACCGGGCGCTGGTCCTCGGCCTCCGCAACTACGTCGGCAAGAACGGGTTCGACGACGTGGTCCTCGGACTCTCCGGCGGGATCGATTCGGCGTTCGTGACCGCTCTCGCGGTCGACGCGCTCGGACCGGATGCGGTGCGCGCGCTCGCGATGCCGTCGCCGTATTCGAGTCCGGAGAGTGTGGCGGACGCTGAGGACGTCGCCTCGCGACTCGGCATCCGACTCGACGTCACGTCGATCGATGCGATCTTCGACGCCTACCGGTCGAGCCTCCGGCCGCTCTTCGAGGGCCGGCCGGAGGACGTCACGGAGGAGAACCTCCAGGCCCGCGTCCGCGGGAACCTGCTGATGGCGATCTCCAACAAGTTCGGGTCGCTGGTCCTCGCCACCGGGAACAAGAGCGAATACGCGGTCGGCTACGCGACGCTTTACGGCGACATGGCCGGTGGCTTCGCTCCCATCAAGGACGTGCCCAAGACGCTCGTGTACGAGTTGTGCCGCTGGCGGAACGACACCGGACCGGGGGAACCGATCCCGGAACGGGTGATGACGAAGCCGCCGTCGGCGGAGCTCCGGCCGGACCAGAAGGACACGGACTCACTCCCACCGTATGAGGACCTGGATCCCATCATCGAGTCCTACGTCGAGGATGACCTGGGCATCGACGAGATCGTGGTTCGAGGCCACGACCGGGCGACGGTCGACCGCATCGTCCGGATGATCGACCGGACGGAATACAAGCGACGCCAGGCGGCTCCGGGGATCAAGATCACGCCGAAGGCGTTCGGTCGCGATCGCCGGATGCCGATCACGAACCGCTACGTGGACTGATCCTGGGCTCTCGAGAGTTCCTACAATCTCGTTACAGGGGCGGTAGCTCAGTCTGGTCTAGAGCAGGGGGCTTTTAACCCTCGTGTCGCGGGTTCGAATCCTGCCCGCCCCACGTCACTGGCAGACCGTACGGTCGCACCCGTGAAGCACGTTCAGATGCATGGCCCCGGCGGCGGGTGGCGGGTGCTGATCCCTGAGACCAGAAGGGAACGGATGCGCGGGCTCCGAGGCCACCCGCCGCCGGGGCCACGTGAAGGGATGCTCTTCCGGAGGTGCCGGAGCGTGCACACCTTCGGCATGAAGGAGCCTATATCCGTGGCGTTCGTCGATCGGGAGCTGAGGGTGATCCAGGTCCTTCAGTGCCGCCCCCGGCGGGTGGTCGTCGGTCGGCGCGGTACTCGTCATGTGCTCGAGGCCGCCGTCGGGTCCGAACTCCGGATCGGCGACCGCTTCAGCTTTGCGACCCGAACAGGACGCCCACCACGACCGCTCCGAGAGCCGCGGCGGTGACAACGAGGAGGGACACGAGCCAGGGCGCCCATCTCGGGAGCGCGATCGGCTCGCGGCGCGAGCGGTCGGGCTCGACGAGTCCCAACCACTCCAGCACCACGCGGAGCTCACCGTGAGGCATACGACCGGTTTCGGTTGAAGGGCGGCCATCCTTGAGCGGTTGCCGTTCGCGGCGGTCCGCTGACACGCTGCGTGGCATGTGGGTCCGTCGAGCGCTCGCTATCGTGCTCGTCCTCGCCGCAGCCTGTGGCGGGGGCGCCGACGCCGATCCGGCGCCGGGGGACTACTTCACGCAGCTCCAACGCGTGAGTGAAACGGCGCACATCCAGGAGCGCGGTCTCCGTCGCGACCTGCAGAGCCGCCTGGAGGATGCCCCCGGCGGCGAGGATCGGATGGCCGTCGTCACGGTGTTCGTCGACCAGAGCGCTCGCCTCTATCAGGACGTCGTGGACGCGCTCCGGCAGCTCGAGCCGCCGCAGGAGCTCGCCGCTTCCCAGCGGGCGTACATCAACGCATGGCGAGGCCAGCTTCGCCTCATGCGAACGGTCCGGGATGCCCCGTTCCCCGGTCCTGCACAGATCCTTGAGCAACTCACGTTGGACGCGTTCAGCGACGCGGAGGCCGAGACGAACGCGCGGTGTGAGGACCTGCAGGACGCGGTGGCCGCGAACGGTTCCGACGTCGATCTGGTGTGCGACGGTCGTCCTTCCTGAGGAGCGGCCACAGCGTCGAGCGGCCCGAGGGCCCTGGCTATACTCTCTGGGCTGTCCCCGATGGGAAGATGGCGAGGGGCAGGGGCCCCCATCGTCTAGCGGCCTAGGACGCCGCCCTTTCAAGGCGGAAGCACGGGTTCGAATCCCGTTGGGGGCACGGCACCGACACATATGCGCCCGTAGAGGAGTCCGGTCGTCCTCACCTCCCTGTCAAGGAGGAGATCGCGGGATCGAAGCCCGTCGGGCGCGCTGGGCGAGCGAGTCGGAAACGGCTCGCTCACCCATTCGGGGAGGTAGCTCAGTTGGTAGAGCACGCGGCTGAAAACCGCGGTGTCGGCGGTCCGATTCCGCCCCTCCCCACCCCAGAGCAGTGGAGCGGCCCCGTATGAGGGCCGCTCCCTTCCTGCTCGTGTCGACACTATGGACCTGTGACCTGTCCTCCCGGGTTCGTCACCGTGGATGGGCACGGCAGGGCCCCGGCAGGCAAGAACACGACGACACCGTCCGACGCCTCCGCGACGACCGCCGGTGCCTGGGCGTTGCAGTGCGCCTGGGCCCAAGCGTTCGAGATCGGACCGGCCACCACGGCCTCGCCTCGCCCGGGCGGCGTGACGGTCTGAGAATGGGCAGCCGCAGGTACCGCAGCTCCGAGCGGCAACACAACTCCGGCAACCGCTACGAGGATCAGGCGTTTCATGGTGTGCTCCTTTCCAGTCGATGCTGTCGCTGGACGAAAACGAGCTTCACGCCGGCCCCCGCACCGACAACGGTGCCAAGCCTGCGTCTGCGTTTCGTGTCCATCTCCGATTCCTTCTGGGGATGGAACGAGATTTCCTCTTCGTGCGCCTGTCGATCCCTCCTTCCTTCGTTGCATCGATGCGTGGCGAACAGCGTCACCGAACGGCGCCTTCATGCACAAGAACGCTCGTCACATCCGAGACGTTGCGAGCATCACAAAGCGTTCGTAGATATGAATGCTCGGCGGGCCGGAACGTGTAGTGCGACAGGAATCTCTTTCCGACGAGATGCCGGCGATCGAACGCTGTAGGGGGTTGAGCCGAGCTCACTAGTTCAGCAGCTCGTGGCCGCGGATCTCGGCCCAGTGGGACAGCACGCCCTGGTAGATCTCGGCCGAGCGCGGGAACTCGTGTCGTTCCAAGGCCTCGAGCGCGAGGCCGAGATCGCGAACGCTGCGATCGTCGTCGAGCTCGTCCCACGTGAGGAAGTCGCAGAGGCTTCCGTAGTCGAGCTCGACGAGCGACCTGGGGTCGAACAGAGCGATCCACTCGTGCAGGTCCATCAGGAGATCGCTGATCGGACCGAGGTCCGATCGGCGGAGGACGGGGATCGCCTGGCCGGCACGACGGAGCGCGCGGCGCGCCGTCGTGCGGTACCGGAGGCGGAGTCGCCCGTGCTCGTCCTCGCCGAGCCAGCGCTCCCCGTCCGCGAAGAGCACGAACCACCGGATCGGCACGTGCCAGGGACTCTGATGGCAGAAGGCCACGGCGAGCGGATCGCGCCTGCGGAGACGGTTGAGCTCGCGGGCGACACGCTTCCCGTCCTTCTTCGACAGGAAGCGTTCGGAGAGCTCGACCGGCTTGGCCTCGCGGAACGCGAGCGCGGCGGCGAGCACCCGCATCCGCATCCGCCACGGGCTCACGTACGTGCGGCCGTCGACGACACGCACCTCCGCGTGCTCTCCGTCGGCGGGCGCGATGATCCCCAGGCCGTCCTGGGCATGGTCCAGGTACCGCTGTCTGCGACCCGGCACCCACATGTTGGTCAAGAGGTAGCGCTCCCAGCGCAGCTGCTCGTCCCGGTCGAAGGCATCGAGGGGCTGGAACACGCGGAGGTAGGCGCTCGGTACCACGTCGCGGAGTCTAGCGCCGGGGTGCATCTCCTATGCTCTCGGCGTCCCCGACCCAGGAGCTGATGTGGACGCGCCCTCGCACTGGGCCGGCACCGAGCCGGTCCGCATCCTGGAGCCCGACGGCACGACCGTCGGCGATCCCGACGTGGGACTCGACGCAGAGCAGCTGCGCGAGCTGCTGCGGCACATGATCCGTGCCCGGCGACTCGATCGTGAGTGCATGGCACTGCAGCGTCAGGGCGAGCTCACGGTCTATCCGCCGTTCGAGGGGCAGGAGGCCGCACAGGTGGGGTCGGCGTTCGCGCTCGGCACCGAGGATTGGGCCTTCCCCACGTTCCGCGAGCTCGCGGCCGCGCTGGTCCGCGGCGTCGACCCGGTCCAGTACCTCTGGTATCACCGGGGGACGTGGCACGGCGGGCCGTACGACCCACGCGCCACGCGTTTCGGGCCGATCTGCGTGCCGGTGGCGACGCAGATCTGCCACGCGGTCGGCGTGGCCATGGGACTGCAACGCGACGGCGCCGACGCGTGCGCCCTCGCGTACTTCGGCGACGGCAGCGCCAGCGAAGGCGACTTCCACGAAGGAGCGAACCTGGCGGCCGTGTTCGGCGTGCCGGCGATCCTGTTCTGCCAGAACAACGGATGGGCGATCAGCGTCCCGACCGGGCTCCAGACGGCCGGAGAGATCTGGAAGCGAGCCGGGGGACTCGGCTTCCCGGGCGTCCGGGTGGACGGCAACGACGTGCTCGCCGTCTACCGGGTCACGCGCGAGGCCGTCGAGCGCGCGTGCTCGGGCGACGGGCCGACGCTGATCGAGGCGTTGACCTACCGCATGGGTCCTCACACGACCGCGGACGACGCCTCCCGCTATCGCGACGAGGACGAGGTGGAGCGCTGGCGCGCCTTCGATCCGATCGATCGCTACCGGACCTGGCTCGTCGCGGCCGGCCACGCCGACGACGGCTTCGTGCGCATCTGCGACGAGGAGGCCGCGGCGTGGGTGGCCGAGGTGCGAGCCGGCATCACGGCGACCGAACCACCGCCCGCCGAGTGGATGTTCGACTGGACGTTCGCGGAGCCGCCCGCCGTCCTGGCGCGCCAGCGCGAGGAGGCGCTCGGTGGCTGAGTGGACCCTGTCGGCGGCGCTCAACCGAGCGCTCATCGACGCGATGGAGGACGACCCACGCCTCCTCGTCTACGGCGAGGACGTCGGGAGGCTCGGCGGCGTCTTCCGGGTGACGGACGGGCTGCAGGCGAAGTTCGGTGAGGATCGAGTGTTCGACACGCCGATCGCGGAGGCAGGCATCGTCGGCGCCGCGATCGGGCTCGCGCTCACCGGGTGGAAGAGCGTCGTCGAGATGCAGTTCGACGGGTTCTCCTACCCGGCCTTCGAGCAGATCGTGTCGCACGTCGCGAAGTACCGGACGCGGACGCGGGGGCGCGTGGACCTGCCGATCGTGATCCGGATCCCATCGTTCGGCGGGATCCGCGGCAAGGAGCACCACGGCGAGAGCCCCGAGACCTATTACGCGCACACGGCGGGACTCAAGGTCGTGGCTCCCTCCGGCGCGCTCGACGGGTACAGGCTCCTGCGCCTCGCGATCGCGGACCCGGACCCGGTGGTGTTCCTGGAGCCCAAGGCGAAGTACTGGACGAAGGAGGAAGGAGAGCTCACCGCCGACGGCCCCGGGATCGGCGAGGGGCGCGTCGTGCGGGACGGGGATTCGTGCGCGGTGTTCGCCTACGGGGCGATGGTGGCGCGATGCCTGGAGGCCGCCGACATGCTGGAAGCGGAGGGCGTGTCCGTTCGCGTCGTCGATCTTCGCTCGCTGGCACCGCTGGACGTCGAACTGATCGGCCGCTCCGCTCGTGAGACCGGACGAGCCGTCGTGGTCCACGAAGCCCCGAAGACGCTCGGCATGGGAGGCGAGGTCGCGGCTCGGATCATGGAGGAGGCGTTCGATTTCCTGCAGGCACCGGTCGCGCGCGTGACCGGCTGGGACGTGCCCTATCCACCGGCGGCCCTGGAGCATCGCTACCTCCCCAGCATGGATCGGATCGCCGCCGCGGTCCGGCGGGTGATCTCGTACTGATGGCCGAGCGGGTCTTCGCGATGCCGGACCTGGGCGAGGGCCTCGAGGAAGGCGAGATCGTCTCGTGGCTCGTCGCGGAAGGAGATGAGGTCGAGCTGAACCAGCCGATCGTCGAGGTCGAGACCGCGAAGGCGACCGTGGAGATCCCCTCGCCGTTGGGCGGCACGATCGTGGCGCTGCACGCGGGCGCCGGCGACGCCGTCGCGGTCGGGGCCCCCATGGTCACGTTCCGCGTCGGCGGTGTGGCCGAGCCAGGCCGTCCGATCGAAGAAGCGGCCGGTTCCGTCGCTGCGACGCCCGCGGTCCGGAGATTGGCCAAGGACCTCGGAGTCGACCTCACGACCGTCGCCGGAACGGGACCCGACGACCGGGTAAGTGCCGAGGATGTCCGGGAGGCGGCGGGTGGCGACAGCCCCGCCTCCGAAGACGGCTCCGAGCGCATCCCGCTGTCGCCGGTCCGGAGAACGATCGCTCGCCGGATGGAGCAGGCGGCGTCGATCCCGCAGGTCACCACGTTCCGGACGGTTGACGCGACCGCCATGGAGACCTTCCGCGCCGAGCTCGGCGTCTCTCCCCTGCCGGTGTTCGTCGCGGCGCTCTGCCGGACGCTCGCGGGTCACCCGATCCTGAACGCGACCTGGGCGGACGACGCGATCGTGCTCCACGCCACGGTGCATGCCGGTATCGCGGTGGACACCGAGCGTGGCCTGTTCGTGCCCGTGATCCGCGACGCGGGCTCGCGAGGCGTGTCCGACCTCAGCACGGAGATCCGCCGCATGGCGGAGGCGGCTCGCAGTGGTTCGCTTTCGCCGGATGAGTCGACGGGCGCCACGATCTCGGTCAGCAATACCGGGAGCTACGGCAGCGAGGCCGGCACCCCCCTCCTGAACCCGCCGGGCGCCGTCACGCTCGCCTTCGGCGTCATCGAGCCGCGCGCCCTCGTCACGAGGGGCGGCGCCATCGAGGCCCGGCCCGCGTGCACGATCAGCCTGACGTTCGACCACCGCGTGCTCGACGGCGCCGCCGCCGGTCGCGCCCTCACCGACCTCGTCGATCTCCTCGAGGACGTCGACGCTCTCCGCGAGCTGCCGCGATAACGTTGCCCGCCATGAAAGTCGTATCCCTGCTTCCGTCGGCGACCGAGATCGTGTTCGCCCTCGGCCTCGGCGATTCGCTGGTCGGCGTCACCGACGAGTGCGACTTCCCGCCCGAGGCGGTCACGAAACCGGTCGTCTCGCGGAGCGCGCTCCCCCAGGGCCGGCCGCTGTCGGCCCGTGAGATCGACCAGGCGGTCCGGGGCAAGCTGGACGCGAAGGATCCCCTGTACGTCCTGGACACCGATCTCCTCCGCCGCGAGCAGCCGGACGTGGTGCTCACGCAGGATCTCTGCCGTGTCTGCGCCGTGCCCTCCGGTCAGGTCCAGGAGGCGCTCGACAAGATCGGCCTCCCCGACGCGAAGGTGCTGTCGCTGGATCCGAACACCCTCGAGGAGGTCATCGCACAGATCGACGCGGTCGGGAAGCTCCTGGAGCGGCCCGACGAGGCGGCGAAGCTGACGGCATCGCTCCGCGAGCGTGTGGCGAAGGTGAAGGAGGTCGCGACCCGCCTCCCGATGCTCAACGTGTTCTGCCTCGAATGGGCCGACCCGCCGTTCGCGGCGGGCCACTGGGTGCCGGAGATGGTGGAGGCGGCCGCCGGCGTCAACCTGCTCTCGGAGAAGGGCGGTCCCTCACGCGTCGTCACCCATCGTGAGATCCGGGACGCGAACCCGGAGGCGATCGTGTTCATGCCGTGCGGCTACTACCTGGAGGAGGCCGAGGAAGAAGCGACCGGTGTCTTCCAGCATGCGGAGCTTCAGGAGACGCCCGCCGTACGGAACGGCAACGTGTTCGCCGTCGACGCGACGTCGTACTTCTCCAGGCCGGGCCCGCGGATCGTGGACGGCCTCGAGATCCTCGCGTGGGCGCTGCATCCCGACGCCTATCCCGAGCCCCCACCGGGCCGGATCAGCCGGGTCGGCTAAGCTCGCCGACATGCCCGGACAGAACCTCGTCACACGCGACGATCTCGGCAAGCGCGTGTCCTTCCAGTTCGAGCTCCCCAACGGCTACGTCGGAGAGGCGGTCGGGATCTTCGAACGCTGGGACGAGGATGCAGAGACCTACTTCGTGCGGAAGAAGGACGGTACGGAGGTACGCGTGCCGGCGCGCGGAGTCCGCTACGGCAAGGTCGTCGAGGGCTAAGAAGCTTTCGAGAGTCCGCCCAGGACGCCGATCAGTTCTTCGACGTCGAACGGCTTCGGGACGAACGCGTCGGCTCCCAGTGCGGTGGCCTTCTCCTTGTCGTCCGGACCGGTGAGCGCGCTCACGATCACGACGCGAGGCCGCTCCGCCAGAGGGAGCTTCATCATCTCCTTGAGGACCGCCCAGCCGTCCATCTCCGGCATCATCAGGTCGAGCACCATCAGCCTCGGGTGATGCTTCTCGAGCTCCTCGAGGGCTTCCACGCCGTTGCTCGCCGTGAAGGTCCGGTAGCCCTCGTGCTCCAGGGTGAACCGCAGGACCCACGCGACCTGTGGCTCGTCGTCGACGACGAGGACGCTTCCGCCTCCGTGTCCCTGTGCGTTCATCTCACCTATCCCTACGGCCTCGGGCGCTCGGCGCTGGATACGTCCAACGGGTCGTTTCACCTGGGCCGCTCGGCGTCCACCGTTCGACCGATGGCCCCACCTCGGGGGACGAACACGTAGTCATCATGAGGCAGCGGAGACGAAGCGCAACGACATCGTCAAACGAGGTGAACGCCGGGCGGGATCGACACTTCACCGATGCGGAACGCCCGATGTGGGCTTCGGCCGAGCACTTCCTCGAGCGACCCGGGCGCGACGAGAAGCACCATGCCGATCCCCATGTTGAACGTGGCGAACATGTCATCGTCGGAGGCTCCCGAGGACTCCTGTACGAGCGCGAAGATCGGCTGCTCGGGCCATGTCCCCCGGTGGATCGTCACCCCCAGGCCATCGGGAAGGACGCGGGGGACGTTCTCGACGAGACCGCCACCGGTGACGTGCGCGGCCGCGTGGATCAGCCCGTCGCGTGCCAACGAGACGACCTCCGGGGCATAGATCTCGCAGGGCTCGAGGAGCTCGTCCGCGAGCGGTCGGTCCAGCCCCGGAGGGGTTTCACCGATGTCGAAGGCAGGCAGGAGCGCCGAGCGCACCAGCGAGTAGCCGTTCGCATGCAGGCCGCTCGACGCGAGCCCGACGAGGACGTCGCCCTCCCCGACCCGATGGCTCCCCAGGAGCGAGGCTTCGTCCACGAGCCCGACGCAGAAACCTGCGAGGTCGAACGCGTCTTCTTCCATCACGCCGGGGTGCTCGGCGGTCTCGCCTCCGAGGAGCGCGCAACCCGCTCGCCGGCACCCCTCCGCGACGCCCTCGACGATCGAGGCCACGCGCGTGGGCTCCACCTTGCCGACGGCCAGGTAGTCGAGGAAGAACAACGGCTCCGCCCCGGTACAGGCCACGTCGTCGGCGCACATCGCCACGAGGTCGATCCCGACGGTGTCCAGCCGGCCGACCTGTCGCGCGATCTCGAGCTTGGTCCCGACGCCGTCCGTCGCCGCCGCGAGGAACCGGTCCTCGTCGATCCGATAGAGCCCGGCGAAGCCACCCACCTGATCTGCGACCTCCGGGCGGCGCGCCCTCGCGGCGAGATCGGCGATCAGGGCGACCGCTTCGGCCCCGGCCTCGGTGTCGACCCCGGCTTCGCGGTAAGTGCCGCTCACGCCGTGGGGAGCCGGAGCTGATCCTCCAGCACGAACTTGCCGGCGTGCTCCGGGACGGGGATCGGGTACTCGCCGTCGAAGCAGGCGCGGCAGAAGTCCTGGGCCGGCTCCCCCGTCGCCCGGACCAGCCCCTCGAGCGAGAGGTAGCCGAGGGAGTCGGCGCCGACGTACGCACGGATCTCGTCGACGGCGAGGTCGGCCGCGACGAGCTCCGTACGCGTGCTCATGTCGATCCCGTAGAAGCAGGGCCAGCGGATCGGCGGGCACGTGATCCGGATGTGGACCTCGGCGGCGCCGGCCTCGCGCAGCATCGCGACGATCTGCCTCGTCGTGGTGCCCCGCACGATCGAGTCGTCGACCACGATCAGGCGCTTGCCCCTGATCGTGTCCGGCAGCGGGTTCAGCTTCAGCTTCACGCCCCGCTCCCGCAGCGACTGCGATGGCTGGATGAACGTCCTGCCGACGTACTGGTTCTTGTGGAGCCCGTCGCCGTAGGGGATCCCGGAGACCTCCGAGAACCCCTGGGCGGCCGAATGACCGGTG
>Ga0299907_10001573_pt1 | contig 13199 bp, 14 predicted proteins | sample RVTome_16_FD_198680 | JGI IMG/M metagenome (GOLD analysis project Ga0299907, IMG submission 198680) | Soil microbial communities from uranium-contaminated site in the Upper Colorado River Basin, Wyoming, United States - RVT152D67 (version 2) ... | reverse complement strand
TTACACAAGCCGAAATTCGAGCGCTGTACGCCGCCGTCCAAGAATGAAATTTTCGAGGGCTGAGAGGATGTTGATGTTTGAGAGTTCCTTTGTGGCGTAAGAGTGTGGACTATGTGCAAACAGCAATCATTTGTTGATCAATAGCCACCTGCTGCCACTTTTAACGACGGTTTACGTTGGGTTGACAGGGCTTCGAGTTGGATAAAGAGTGTTGTTGGGGCACTGTTCCGCGAGACGGACAGGCGGGATGGAAGACACTTACGAGCAGGCGCACCAACTGAGAGCACTGGCGATGCGGGTGGCCGCTCTAGAGGACAACGTTGCTTTTCTCGAACGATGGTGTGAGGAGCAACAGGACAGCCTCGACCGGGCCTTCGGATCGGTGGCGTACGACTACGAACTCGATGATTCCGATCTGCCGCCCCGTGCCGTGTTGCGGGTGGTTGACCTGCGTGACGCCGACGACTCAGCTGAGGACGGGGATGCTGGCACGATCGTCGCCCTGGTCGACACGGAGCAGGATCACACGGTGCGCCTCATCCGAGCCCAGCTGAACCGGCTCCGAACCCGCCTGGCGACCTCGCTGGCTCCGCCGCCGGCCCAGGACGACCAGAAACTCAGCGAGAAGCCAGCAGGTCGTACAGCTCCATAAGGACCCGACGGGCCCGCGGGTCGAGGCGCCGGTCGGATTCGAGGACCTCGAGCAGGGCCATGGGCGGCCCCAGCGGCGGCAGGTCGCGCACCGAGGGCGCCTCGACGTAGCGTCGCTGGCACTGCCGCATGAGCTCGGCCGGGTCGAGTAGGAGCGCCCGGGCCATTCGGACGAGGGTCTCGTCGGTGGGGTGGTCGTTCTGGCCCGCCTCGATCTGGCGCCACGTCGTGTTCGAAACCCTGGCCCGTCGGGAGGCTTCGTTCTTCGACAGGCCGAGGCGACGGCGGTGCTCGCCGATGTACTGGCCGACGGCGGCCCAGTCGACGGCGTCCGGCTGTTCGCTTTCGCTCTTCGACGGTATTGCCACGGTCCGTCCCACCTCTTCTGTCGCCGTGCGCTCTGCGTGCCGCTTTGTCGATACTGCTTGATAGTGAGCGCTTCTACAAGCATTCCCGCACACTTCGGCGATCAGGACGGAGCTTTCGCTCGATTTACCAGATTTATACGAAGTTCTTGTCAATGAGGTGCGAATTGCGTACCATTGTGGCGTGGCAGGGGTCGTGTGGAGCGTGGGCGTGGGTGTCGCAGTTGTCGCCCTGGGGCGGGCGACGAGCCGCTGGGCGCGGCACCGCTGCGAGGAAGCCCTGGCCAGCGCCCGCCTGATGCCGTTCCCTGCCGAGCGGTCGTTCGCCTTGATTCCCGGGACCTGCGGCCGCTCCCCAGATCGAGCGCAGGTGCGTGAGCAGCGTGCCTTCCAGCAGGCGCTCGATACTGAACGGCGGGGTGGCGCGTTCCTGGCCCGGCGCGTCACCCCGACCGTTCTGAGCTAGCGGCAACCGCAGAGCCTGAACCGCTCGCCTCATCGCATACTCTCTCGGCCATGACGGCACGCGAGGCTCGGCTGCTCGCTCTGCGCGGGGCGATCACCCTCGAGGCCGACACCCGCGACGAGGTCTCGGAGAAGACCCAGCGGTTGGTCAAGGAGATGCTGGCCCGCAACGACGTCAACCACGACGACCTGGTCAGCATCATCTTCACCGCCACCGACGACATCCGGAGCGAGTTCCCGGCCGCCGCGGCCCGGGCCCTGGGGCTGGGCGACGTGCCGCTGCTCTGCGCCCGCGAGCTCGGCATCAGCCACGGCATGCCCCTGTGCGTCCGGGTCCTCATGCATCTCTACAGCGAGCGCCGCCGCGACGAGCTGCACCACGTCTACCTCGAAGGCGCCCGCACCCTGCGGGACGACCTGCCGGAATAGATGAGGACCGTCGCCGTCGTCGGGACCGGCCTGATCGGCGGGTCCCTCGCCCTCGCCCTCCGCCGGGCCGGGTTCCGGGTGCAGGGTTACGACGCCGACGCCCAACGGTTGGCGCGGGCGGTGGATCGGGGTGTGATCGACGTCGGCGCGGGCTCCCTGGCCGAGGCCTACGCCGGTGCCGATGCGGCGTTCGTCGCCGTCACCGTGTCCGCGGTGGCCGACGCCGTGGCTGCGGCCCTCGACGCCGGGGTCGGAGCCGTCTCCGACGTCGGCTCGGTCAAGGCACCGGTCGTCCGGGCCGTCGAGGCCCGGGTGGGCGGGGCCGCCTCCCGATTCGTCGGCGGCCACCCCATGGCCGGTTCAGCCGGGGAGGAGGGCATCGAGGGGGCCGACGCCGATCTGTTCGTCGGCGCCGCCTGGGTTCTGACCCCGACCGCCAGCACCGATTCTGCGGCGTTCACCGCCGTGCGGGACCTCGTCGCCCTCACCGGCGCCAAGATCATGGCCGTCGAGCCGGAGCTGCACGACGAGCTGGTGGCCATCGTCAGCCACCTGCCGCACCTGGCGGCCAGCGCCGTCATGCACCTGGCGGCCGACGACGAAGCCAACCACGAGACGCTGCTCCGGCTGGCCGCCGGTGGCTTCCGGGCGTTGACGCGGCTGTCGGGGCGGTCAGCTGGCATCTGGCCCGACATCTGCGTCGAGAACCGGGCGGCGATCCTCGACATCCTCGACCGCTACATGAAGGAGCTGGAGAGGGTCCGGGAACTCGTCGCGGCGGAGGAGCGGGGGCCCCTGCTCGACTTCTTCGAGATCGCCCGGGCCGAGGTGTCGAACCTGCCGGAACGGGCGGCCAGCGCCGGCCCGCTGGTGGAGCTGTCGATGCCGGTGCCCGACCGGCCCGGTGTCCTGGCCGAGGTGACCACGCTGGCCGGCCGCCGCGGCGTCAACATCGTCGACCTCGACATCAGCCACGGCCCGACCGGCGGCGTCCTGCTGATGGTCGTGCCCGCCGCCGGGGCCGACGCCATCGAGGCCGGGCTCGCCGAAGTCGGCTATCACACCACCCGCCGGGAGCTCGGGTGACGGCCCTCGACGCGTTCGGTGACGGCTCCCGCCGCCCCTTGTCGGGGGACACCCCCGATCTCCCGGGCGCCCCGACCGAGCCGCCGTCCGAGCTGTCGCTCACCGGCCCCCGGCCGCTGCGGGGGCGGCTGCGGGTGCCGGGCGACAAGTCCATCTCCCACCGGGCGCTGCTCTTCGCCGCCCTTGCCTCGGGCACCAGCCGGCTGTGGTGGCTGGCCGACGGTGACGACGTCGTCCGGTCCCGGGCGGCCATCGAGGCGCTCGGGGTCAAGGTGCGCGACGGAGCGGGCTCACCGGGCGAGGCCGGCGCTCGTAGGCTCCCGCCGCCCTTGTCGGGGGGACACTCCCCGCCCCCCGGGGCCGGGGAGCGGGTCGGGCCGGTGGTGATCGTCCGCGGGGCCGGCTTCGCCGGTCTGAGGGAGCCCGAGGCGGTCATCGACTGCGGCAACTCCGGCACCTCGATCCGGCTCCTCACCGGCATCCTGGCCGGCCGGCCCTTCCACTCCGTCCTCACCGGCGACTCGTCGATCGCCCGCCGACCCATGGGTCGCGTCGTGGACCCGCTCCGGTTGATGGGGGCGCAGATCGACGGGCGCGACGGCGGCCGGCTGGTGCCGCTGGCCATCCGGGGAGGTCGGCTGTCCGGGATACGCCACGACCTGCCGGTGGCCAGCGCCCAGGTCAAAACGGCGCTGCTGCTGGCCGGCCTCCAGGCCACCGGAGCGACGGAGGTGACCGAGCCGGCCCTGTCCCGCGATCACACCGAGCGGCTGCTGCCCGCCATGGGCGCCACCCTCGAGGCGATCCCCGGCGGTGTCCGGGTCGCGCCGGCCGACGCGCTCACCCCCATCGACCTGGCCATCCCCGGCGACCCCTCGGCGGCCGCCTTCTTCGTGGTCGGCGCCTGCGTCACCCCGGGCTCCGACCTGATCGTCGAGGACGTCTGCCTCAACCCGACCCGTATCGGCTTCGTCGACGTGCTCCGCCGGATGGGGGCCGACGTCGAGGTCCTGGTGAAGGAGGAGCGGGGCGGCGAGCCCGTCGGCGACATCCGGGCGGCGGCCGGGCCGCTGCGGGCGACGACCATCGCCGGCGACGAGATCCCCCGGGTGATCGACGAGATTCCGGCGCTGGCGGTGGCGGCCGCCTTCGCCGCCGGCACCACCGAGGTGGCCGACGCCGCTGAACTGCGGGTCAAGGAGTCGGACCGGATCGGCACCGTGGCCCAGGAGCTGTCGCAGCTCGGCATCGCCGTCGAGCCGACCGCCGACGGTCTGGTCATCACCGGCGGAGCGCCCCACGGCGGGCTGCTGAAGAGCCACGGCGATCACCGGATCGCCATGGCGGCCGCCATCGCCGCCAACGCCTGCGAGGGCCCGTCGACGGTGCGGGGCTGGCGGGCGGTCGCCTCGTCCTACCCCGGCTTCGCCCACGATCTGGCCTCGGTGACGGAATGACCGGCCGGGTCAGCCGCCAGGCGGCCTTCCTTCCGGTCGACGGCCCGGCCTCGCCACGACCGGTCGTGCTGAAGGCCTCGTACGGGGCCCATTCCACGACCGGTCGTGCTCAGGCACAGAGAGGCGCTTGGCGGTGGGCCGCGTGACCTCGCTGAAGACTCCGGTGGTGGCCATCGATGGACCGGCCGGGTCGGGGAAGTCGACGGTGGCCCGGGCGGTGTCGGTGGCCTTGGGCCTCCCCGCTCTGGATACCGGGGCGATGTACCGCGCTGTCACGTGGGCGGTCCTCGACGCCGGAATCGACCCGGCGGACGCCCCGGCCGTGACCACACTGGCCCGGGGGCTCGATCTCGACGTGGGGCCGCCAGTGCGGGTCGGCGGGCGGGATGTCAATGAGGCCATCCGGACGGCCGAGGTCAGCGGGGCGGTTTCGATTGTGGCGGCCGTCCCCGAGGTCCGGGTCCTGCTGGTGGCGGCTCAGCGGGAGTGGATCGAGGTCCACGGCGGAGGCGTCGTCGAGGGCCGGGACATCGGCACCGTCGTCGCCCCCGAGGCGCTCCTGAAGATCTACCTCGTCGCGAGCGAGGAGGAGCGGGCCCGCCGTCGCCAGCGCCAGGACGACGTCACCGAGGCGTCGGGTGATCTCGATGCCACCCAGGAGGCCATCCGCCGCCGTGACGCCATCGACTCCGGCCGCGCCGCCTCGCCCCTGGCCGCCGCCGCCGACGCCGTCCTCCTGGACACGACGGGCCTCTCGATCGAGGGTGTTGTCGAAGAGATCCTCCGCCGTTACCGGGCTGCTCTCGACGCCGCCGAACGAACATGACCGACCCGACGCCATCTCCGCCCGCCGACGCCGCGTCTGCGCGCCAACCGGCCGGAAAGGCAGTTGCGCTCCCGGGTCCACCGCGGCGCTGGGAGCTGCTGGCCTATTGGTTCACCCGGGCGGTGGTCGCCGGGTTGTGCAAGCTGTTGTGGCGGATCAAGGTCGTGCATCCGGAGCGTGTGCCGGCCAAGGGGGCGTGCATCCTGGCCCCGTCGCACCGGTCGTATCTCGACACGCCCTTCCTGGCCTGCGTGACCAGGCGGCGGATCCGGTTCATGGGCAAGGCGGAGCTGTGGAAGTACGGCTGGACGACCAAGTTCTTCTCCGCCCTCGGCGGGTTTCCGGTCGACCGTGCCGGGGCCGACCGGGCCGCCTTGCGGGCGGCTCAGGCCGCCCTGGAAGGCGGCGAGCCGCTGGGGATGTTCCCCGAGGGGACCCGGCGCTCCGGGCCGGTGGTGGAGGACCTGCACCATGGCGTGGCCTTTCTGGCCGCCCGCCTGGGGGTGCCGATCGTCCCCATCGGGATCGGCGGCAGCGAGACGATCCTGGCCCGGGGCCGGAAGATCCCGAAGCTGAACCGGGTCGTGGTGATCGTCGGGGAGCCGATTCACCCGCCGGTCCGGGAGCCCGGAGCCAGCGTGCGGCGAAAGGACGTGGCCGCCCTGACCGAGGAGCTGACGGCGGCCGTGCAGGGCCTTTTCGACGAGGCAGAGGCATCGGCTCTGGCACGATGATGGGAGACATGTTATTATCCGACCATACGGTCGGTTAATTCGCCCGGGGGTCGGGGGTGTCCCCCGGAAGGAGATAGTGACGATGCGCCCTGACGGTCTGGTCATTCCCGAAGGTGGGTTCCAACCCGCCCCGGTGATCCCGCAGCCCAACATCTTCCCGATGGAGTGGCGCGTCGACAGCCAGAAGCTCACGGAGATCTACGAACGGTCGAAGCTCCAGGTGTGGAACCCGTCGGACCTGCCCTGGGACGACCTGGACCCTGACGCATTCACTCCCGAGCAGCGCATCGGGATGATGTACTGGTTCGCCGTCCTGGCCAACTTCGACGCCTCGGGGCCTCCGGTGTTCGCCCAGGCGATGGTCCACGCCTACGAGCACCACGAGGAGGACCCCGTCCGCAAGTGCTTCTTCTCGATCACCCGCGACGAGGTGAACCACGAGGAGGCGTGCGGCCGGGCGATCCAGCGGCTGGTACCGGGCGGGCCCCTCGACTTCGAGCCGACGACCGACCTGGAGCGGGCCGCTCACAACAACATCTCGTGGCTGTACCACAACGGCGGCCGGTACTGGAACGGCTACGCCGCCTCGCTCGGCAAGTACCCGCTGGCGGTGCTGTTCACCTCGTTCATGATGGGCGAGGTCGCCTCCTCGACGTTGTTCCGGGGGATGGCCGACCAGGCCCGCCACCCGGTGTTCGAGCAGCTCTTCACCAACGTCGGGCGCGACGAGAGCCGGCACCTGGCGATCTGCCTCCAGCTCCTCGACAAGGACTGGCCGGGCCTCGACGACGACATCAAGCCGCTGGTCACCCGGCAGCTCCGGGCGGGCTTCGTGTTCCTCTCGATGATCCTCTGGGAGCCTCCGCAGCAATTCTGGGAGCTGCCCGACTACTACCTCGCCAACCACCGGGTGCTGATGGGTCACGCTCGGGACGCCGGTCTCGGCGTGCTGACCTACGAGGAGCAGGCCGAGAACTGGCGGCTGGCCCTGGGGCGGGTGGCCAAGATCGTGCAGCGGTGGGGGATCGAGTTCCCGGCCATCCCCGAACTCGACGTAGCCGGCGTCGACGTCGGCGACATCGACCTGGAGGACATCATCCCCGTGTTCTGAGAAAGGCTTCTGTTCTAAGGGGTCTTGATCAGCACACCGGTGAAGATGGCGGCCGCGCCGCGGGCGAGATCCTCGACGCTCAGGTCGCCCTCGGGGTCGTACCAGTAGTAGGTCCAGTTCGCCGCGCCGAGCACGAGGAAGGCCGCCGCCCGGGGTGAGACGGGGTGGCCGAGGGCGCCGGCGGCATCGGCGAAGCGGTTGACGATCTGGCGCTCCAGGCTCTTGACCTCGGCCCGCCACTCGGGCCGGAGCAGGTCGAGGCGGAGCAGCAGCGGGGTCACGACCCGGAGGCGGGTGGAGAACGACCGGACGTAGGCGTCGACCAGCGCGGCCAGCCGCTCGGCGGGCTCGGCGTCGTCGCCGGGGTCGGCGGCGGCCAGATCGTCGACGACCTCCTGGAGCGACCCCCGCAGCAGGCCGTGCAGAAGGTGCTCCTTCGAGGCGAAGTAGTGGTACACGCCGGCCTTGGAAAAGCCGGCGGCTTGGGCGACGTCGAGCATGGTGGCGCCCTCGTAGCCCCGCTGGGCGAACACCTGCCCGGCCGCGGCCAGGACCGCCGCGGCCTTGTCGTCGTGGTCCGGCGCCGTGGGTCTCGCCATTGCCCGACAGTTTGCCCCTTCTCAGGGCCGGGCGCTGGCTTTCGTGTGCCTCGGCACTAACCCGCCTGGACGGCGGTCAGGCAGGCCAGGTCGACGATGTCGCTGACCGAGCAGCCCCGGGACAGGTCGTTCATCGGCCGGGCCAGGCCCTGGAGGAGCGGGCCGATGGCGGCCGCCCCGCCGAGACGCTGGGCCAGCTTGTAGCCGATGTTGCCGGCGTCGAGATCGGGGAACACCAGCACGTTGGCCTGCCCGCCGAGGGGGCTGCCGGGCGCCTTGCTGGCCGCCACCTCGGGGACAATGGCCGCGTCGACCTGCAGCTCCCCGTCGACGGCGAAGCCGGGGCGGCGGGCCGTCAGGATCTGGGTGGCCCGCACGACCTTGTCGACCCTGGCGTGGACGGCGCTGCCCTTGGTGGAGAAGCTGAGCAGGGCCACCTTCGGATCGACCTGGAGGAAGGCGGCGGCGGTGTGCGCCGAGGCCATGGCGACGTCGGCCAGCTGTTCGGCGGTGGGGTCGGGGATCACCCCGCAGTCGGCGAACACCAGCGCGCCGCCGGCGCCGACCTCGGTGTTGGGGAAGACCATCAGGAAGCAGCCCGACACGCTGGTGACGCCCTTGGCCGGGCCGATGCCGTGGAGGGCGGCCCGCACCGTGGCGGCGGTGGTGGAGGCGCAGCCGGCCACGCAGCCGTCGGCTTCTCCGGCGGCCACCATGAGCGAGGCGAACAGCAGGGGGTTGGCCACCGCGGCGCGGGCGGCCTCTTCGGTCAGCTCGCACTGGCGGCGGATCTCGAGGTACCGCTCGGCGAAGGCGTCGCGGCGTTCGGCGATCAGGTCGGAGTTGGCCAGGATGGGCTCGGCCAGCCCTTCGCCGGTCAGGATGCGGGCCGCCTCCTGGACGCGGGGGTCGTCGCACTCGGGCAGGACGATCCGCCGGGGATTGGCCCGGGCCCGGTCGCGGATGCGGGTGAGGACGGCGTTGGCGGCGGGCGCCGATGTTGTGGTGGTTGTCATTCGACCCCGTCGAGGAGGTCGGCCTCAACCTCGACTTCGGTGGCCAGGAGGTACTGGGCGTAGGTCTTGCCCTGGGGGTCGAGGATGAGCGACAGGGTCCCGCCGCCGCCCAGGCTCTCGTGGAGCAGGAAGTTGCAGGCCAGGAGATTGGGCATCTCGTGGCGCTCCACGCCGCCCTTGCAGATCCCGGCGAACCGGTCCTGCACGAACGCCGGGGTGATGTGCTCCACCATCCAGTGATAGATGGCCTCGCTGCGGGCGAGGACGCCGACGTTGGAGGTATCGCCCTTGTCGCCGGAACGGGCCAGGCACAGCCGGGACAGCGGCACCGTGACCGTCTGACCGCCACCTCCGCCGGACGGGTGGGGCGGTGACTCGGATGTGAACGCCGGGCCGGCCGGGGCGGCGGTCGCCAGATCAAGATAAGGGACGTCAATCTCGTCGTCGTCGCCGACGACGACCCGCATCGGCACACAGGACCGGTCGATGAGGGCCGGCCAGTAGCCGACGACGTCCGAAGCCCGGGGGCGGCCCTGGTCGGCGAGGACGGTGATCCCGGGGACCGAGCCCAGCACCCGGGGCACGACCTGGACGCCGAAGCGGCTGTTGATCTTCTTCTCGTCGTGGTCGCGCACTGCCAGCTGGACCATGATCTCGCTCGGCTCCGAATCGGTCAGGGGAGGGTGAGTGGCGTTCCAGGCCAGGAACTGGGTGCAGGTGTCCTCGAAGAGGTCGGTGCCGCCGGCGCTCTCCCAGACGAGCTGCGCAACTTTCTCGGCCTTGGCCAGCGAGTCGGGTCCGGTGACCACGAGGCGGCCGAAGGCCCGGTAGCCGTGGGAGAAGCTGACCGACACCTTGAGCTTCTCGGGCGGTGGCTCGCCCACGATGCCGCTGACCTTCACCCGGTCGGGCCCGTCCTGGGTGAGGCGGATGGAGTCGAAGCGGGCGATGCAGTCGGGCGCCAGGTACTGCGGCGTCCCCATCTCGTAGAGGAGCTGTTCGCTGATCGAGTGGACGCTGACGAGTCCGCCCGTCCCCGGGTGCTTGGTGACTGTGAACGTCCCGTCCGGGAAGGCCTCGACGAGGGGGAAACCGAGGTTGGAGAGGCTCTTCACCTTCTGCCAATCGGTGAAGTTGCCGCCGGTGCACTGGGTTCCGCACTCGATGATGTGACCGGCCACGATCCCGGCGGCCAGGCGGTTCCAGTCGTCGGCCGCCCAGCCGAACTCGTGGATCATCGGTGCCAGGGTGACGCCGGTGTCGGTGACGCGGCCGGTGATGACGACGTTGGCGCCGAGCTCGAGGGCCCGCACCACGGGGGCCGCCCCGAGGTAGACGTTGGCCGAGAGGACGTTGGCCCGTTCGTCGGACAGGGGCCGGCCGGTGTCCATGTTCGTCAGCGGCTGGCCGCCGGCGATGAGGTCGTCGAGGCGGCCGTAGATGTCGTCGCCGAGGACGACGCCGACCCGGACCCGATCACCGACCCCGAGCTCGTCGGCCAGCTTCTCTACCGCCGCCTTGCAGGCCAGGGGGTTCACCCCGCCGGCGTTGGAGATGACCTTGATGTTGCGCTCCACGCAGGCGGGGAGGACGTCGCGCAGCTGGGCCACGAAATCGGTGGCGTAGCCCGCTTCCGGTTTGCGCTGCCGCTGCTTCTGGAGGATGGCCATGGTGACCTCGGCGAGGTAGTCCATGACGAGGTAGTCGACGGGACCACCCTCCACCTGCCGGCGGGCGGCGGTCGGGTCGTCGCCCCAGAAGCCTCCGCAGTTGGCGATGACGATTCGATCAGCGGGCATGGGTTCCCTCCCGTTCCATCCCCCCGGAGGGATTGTAAGGAGAGCCGGGCCCGAATCCCGGAACCAGGACTTACCGATTACCCAGGGTGCTCTGGGCGAGGTCGGCGAACTGGCCGGTGCTGATCTCGCCGACGGTGCGGGCCACCACCTTGCCCGACCCGTCGACGGCGACGAAGTAGGGGAAGGAGCTCAGACCGAAGGCGTCGGCCGCCTCCTGGTCTTCGGAGTCGGCCAGGGTCTTGGCCGTCCAGCCCTCCTTCTGCAGCCAGGCGGAGGGCGGGTAGTTGGGCCGCTCCGACGTCACACTCGTCGAGACCGTGTAGAGGTCGACACCGTTCGGCAGCGAGTTCGACTTCAACCAGTCGGCCAGAAGCGGGATCTCCTTCTGGCAGTGGGGGCACCAGTGGGCGACGAAGACGATCAGCTTCGCCCGGCCGTCGTTGCGGATCTCGACGGGGCTGCCGTCGAACGACTGCCCTCTCAGCTCGGGGATGGTCTTGCCGACGGCGGCGTCGGCGCCGTCCGCCTCGAACTTGGCCAGCTCGGCGCCGGAGACGCTCACCGAGCGCGTTTCCTCGATGCCCTCGGCCGACTCGTTCGTGTCGCCTCCGCCGGAGGACACGATCGCGGCCACGGCGAGGACGAGCACGAGACCGGCCACGCCGATCCACAGCCACGGCGGCTGCTTCTTGCGGGCCCGGGCGACGGCGGACTTCGACTTGGGCTTGGGCTTACCTGTGGCCATGAACTTCACTCCTCCTTTGGCGGCTCACGCCGGCGTTGTCGGGGGGACACCCCCCGTCCCCCGGGGAAGAGTCGGAGGGGTCGAGGCGGTCGCCGGCCCGGGAGATGGCCAGCAACGTCAGGATGAGGGCGAAGCCCGACAGCGCCATGGTCGGGATCGTGAGGTAACCGAGGCGGTTGACCCAGATCAACGAGCAGGGGTTCGTCGGGTCGCAACTGGCGCTCTCTTTCACGACGCCCCGTTCCACGAGGATGTGGTAGATGCTGATGATCGAGCCGATGGACGCCAGGGTGAACGCGTACGGCCTGACCCGGGTGAAGCGCTTCCAGGCGGCAAGGCCGAGGATGGGCACGAGCGGGTACATCGCATAGCGCTGATACCAGCACAGCTTGCACGGCGTGAAGTTGGCGACCTCGGAGAAGTAGAGGCTGCCGACTGTGCAGACCGCGGCCACGACCGCGGCCAAGCTGAGCGCCGAGGGGGCCACGGCTTGCGCGGTCTGCCGGGCGAGAGCGCGGAGAGCAGGTGAGAACCGACCGCCCACGAACAGCACGATCGCCGTCGCCGTGGCGACCTGGGCCACGACGGCCAGTAGCGCCAGGAAGAGCGAGACGGTCTCGGTCGTCACGCGTCAGCCCTTGAGGGCGCCCAGGGTTTCTGACGCGTTGACGGCCCGGTCGCCGGAGAACGACCCGCCGAGGGCGGCCGCGGCGCGGGGGCTGCCGCCGGTGGCCAGGGCGGCCACGGCGTCGAGCACCGGCATGACCTCGCGCAGCGTGCGGGGCGGGGGGAAATACTCCTCCTCGTCGGTCACGTCGACCTCCTCGACCCCGTCCCGAGGAGCGAGCCGGGCGATGACGGCCTGCACGACGTCTTCCGGGGCGCTCGCCCCGGCGGTGACCCCGACGATACGGGCGCCGGTCAGGGCCCCTTCGTCGAGTTCTTCGACGCCGTTGATGCGCTGCACCACCGGGCAACCCACGTTCCTCGCCACCTTTTCCAGGGCCAGCGTGTTCGAGGAGTTGGCGCTGCCGATGACCAGCACGGCGTCGGCCCGGCTGGCGATGGCGGTGAGGGCCGCCTGGCGGTTGGTGGTGGCGAAGCAGAGGTCGTCGCGCGTCGCCGTCCACAGTTCGGGGTACCTGGCCCGGGCCCGTTCCACCACTCCCTTCCAGTCGCCCAGGGACAGGGTGGTCTGGGCCAGGACGGCGACCTTGGTCGGGTCGTCGACGGCGGCGTGGTCGACGTCATGCTCGTGCTCGACGAGCCGCATGGCGGCGGGGGCCTCGGCCAACGTGCCGATGGCCTCGTCATGGCCGGCGTGGCCGACGTAGAGGATCGTGTAGCCCTTCCCGGCCCGGACCCTGGCCTCGTGGTGGACCTTGGTGACCAGCGGGCAGACGGCGTCGACCACGAACCGGCCGCGGTCGCGGGCGGCCGACACGACGTCGGGGGCCGAGCCGTGGGCCGAGAGCATCACCGGAGCGCCGTCGGGGACATCGTCAATCGAGTCGACGAAGACCACCCCGAGGTTCCGGAACCGTTCGACGACGAGCCGGTTGTGGACGATCTCGTGGTAGCAGTACACCGGTGGTTCGAAGACCCGGACCATCCAGGCCAGGGCCTTGATGGCCATCTCGACGCCGGCGCAGAAGCCGCGGGGGCGGGCCAGCAGCACCTTCTCAACTTCCATCGCTTACGAGGGTACCGGCTCCGGCCCTTACACTCGCCTGCGTGTCCTCGCCCAGAGTGGTCAGCGTGGAGCCGGGGTCGCCGGCCGAGCGCGCCGGTCTGCGCCCCGGCGACGAGCTGCTCACCCTCAACGGCGAGTCCCCCCGCGACGTCATCCGCTACCGGGTGCTGGCCGACGAGGCGGTGGTCGACCTCGACGTCCGAAGAGGCGGCCTGGAAAGGGT
>Ga0299907_10001572_pt1 | contig 13199 bp, 10 predicted proteins | sample RVTome_16_FD_198680 | JGI IMG/M metagenome (GOLD analysis project Ga0299907, IMG submission 198680) | Soil microbial communities from uranium-contaminated site in the Upper Colorado River Basin, Wyoming, United States - RVT152D67 (version 2) ... | reverse complement strand
GTCCCGCCCGAGCCTGCCAGGGACTGTCCGCTGTGTCCGCGCCTCGTCGCCTTCCGCGAGGATAATAGGCGGGCGCATCCGGACTGGTTCAACGGGGCGGTTCCCTCGTTCGGGCCCGAAACGGCGCGGCTGCTCATCGTCGGGCTGGCGCCGGGCCTGAAAGGCGCCAATCGTACCGGGCGCCCCTTTCTCGGCGACTATGCGGGCGAACTGCTTTATCGCACGCTGCTAAAATTCGGATTGACGCGCGGCCGCCACGACCCGGCCGCACCCGCCGATCTGGAGCTGGTCGATTGCATGATCACCAATGCGGTGCGCTGCGTGCCGCCGCAGAACAAGCCGACGCCGGCTGAGATCGCCACCTGCCGTAGGTTTCTGGCCGGACGCCTGGCGGCGCTGCCCAATCTCTGCTCGCTGCTCGCCATCGGCCGCATCGCGCATGATGCGATCCTCGATGTCTGGCAATTGAAGAAGCGCGACTATCCCTTCACCCACGGCGCACGCCATGTGCTGCCCAACGGGCTCGTGCTGTTCGACAGCTATCATTGCTCGCGGCAGAACACGAATACCGGGCGGCTGACCACACCCATGTTCGAGCGCGTCGTGGCCGACGCCGCGGCGAGCTTGCGCGCGGCTTGACCCCCGCAAGGTGAGCCGTCTTGCCGCCGCCGGGTAAAACGGGCATGCTTCATTGCGGTGGGTTGTCGGCTGACGAGGATGGGCCCCCATGGCGGCGTTGGAGATCTCGCCGGCGAAGGTCGGTTTCGTGATCGTCAAGGCGCGCGAAATCGCCGCCAAGGTCGCCGCCTGGGACGACGGCGCCACCTCCGACCATGACGCCGAGTCGATCCTCGAGTCCTTTTCAGAAGATGCGACCGCGGACGAGCTGAAAGGCTTCATCCGCGATCTGAACGAAGACGAGCAGGCAAGCCTGGTCGCGCTCGCCTGGATCGGCAGGGGCTCGTTTGGCCCGGAGGAGCTTGACGAGGCGCTGGCGACCGCCCGCTCCGAACGCACCAACCGCACCGAAGACTATCTGATCGGTATGCCGCTGCTGCCCGATTATCTCGAGGAAGCGCTCGATCGGCTCGGCTATTCCGTCGAGGATGCCGAAGACGGGTCGTTCTAGCGTGGACCCTCGCTGAGCCGGCTGAGCACCTCAGCGGCGTGACCGGAGGGATCGGCGACCGGATAGAATACAGCCTCGATCAGCCAGCCCGTATCAGCAGTGTCAGGCGCTTGAGATAGACCTCGCCCCCCGTCGTGAACCTTGGCAGGAGCAGCGCCCCAGCGAAGCGTTCACCTTCATCGCTGAGAATTGGAAACGGAAGCACAAGCCGCACCGCCAGCTCGCGTTGATAGTCCGTCCTCTGACGGCTTAGCCCGAACAACTTCAGTCCAAGCTGCGCCCGGGCAACACCGCGACGTCGATCTCCGTGCCATGCGTAGAGGGCAGCATGACAGACGGCAGCGCCATGCCGGGTTTGAGGTGTCGGGCGCCGCCGCCGTCTAGCATACAGCGCCTAGCCCTTCTCGCGCATCAGGCGCCCCTTCTGCCGCTCCCAATCGCGCTTCTTCATGGTGTCGCGCTTGTCATGCAGCTTCTTGCCCTTGGCCAAGCCAAGCTGGACTTTGGCGATGCCGCGCGCGTTGAAGTAAAGCCGCAGCGGCACCAAGGTCATGCCCTCCCGGTGAACGGCCCCGATTAGGCGCGCGACCTCGCGGGCATGGAGCAGCAGCTTGCGCGGACGCGTCGGCGCGTGACCGTCGCGTGCGGCGCCGGCATATTCGGCGATATGCGCGTTGATCAGGTAGAGCTCGCCGCGCTGTTCGGTGGCGTAGGACTCGGCGATATTGGCTTTGCCCGCGCGCAGCGATTTGACCTCCGAGCCCTTGAGCGCGATCCCCGCTTCGAGCTTCTCCTCGATCTCGTAGTTGAAGCGCGCCTTTCGGTTTTCGGCGACGAGCCTGCCGCTCTCGCGCTTCGGCGCCATCACGTCACCTTATGGCTTAGACGAGGACGAGGCCGACCGCGGACAGCGCCGCGTCGACTTTCTTCTGCGACGCAGGCGCGATCGGCGCAAGCGGCAGCCGCGTCTCGCCGTTGCAGAGGCCAAGCTTGCTGGCGGCATATTTCACCGGACCGGGATTGGATTCCACGAACAGCGCATCGTGCAGCGGCATCAGTCGGTCCTGCAATTGTAGCGCCAAGCGGAAATTGCCAGCCAGACAGGCGAGCTGAAACTCGGCGCAGAGCGCCGGCGCAACATTGGCGGTGACGGAGATGCAGCCCTGCCCGCCATGCGCCATGAAGCCGAGCGCGGTCGCATCCTCGCCGGAGAGCTGGATGAAATCCTTGCCGAGCGCCGCGCGCTGCTGGCTCACCCGCGCCATGTTGGCCGTCGCGTCCTTCACGCCCACGATGTTCTTCAGCTTGAACAGCCGCGCCATGGTGTCGACCGACATGTCGACCACGCTCCGGCCCGGGATATTGTAGATGACGATGGGGATGTCGGCGGCGTCGGCGATCGCCTTGAAGTGTAGGTAAAGCCCCTCTTGGGTCGGCTTGTTGTAATACGGCGTCACCACCAGAGCGCCGTCGGCGCCGGCGGTCTGGGCATGACGGGTGAGTTCGACCGCCTCTGCGGTCGAGTTGGAGCCGGTTCCGGCAATCACCGGAACACGCCCCGCAGCCGCCTCGACGCACAACTCGACGACTTGCTTGTGCTCGTCATGGCTAAGTGTCGGCGACTCCCCCGTGGTCCCGCACGGAACGAGCCCATGCGTGCCCTGGTCGATCTGCCACTCGACCAGCTTGCGGTACGCGGCCGCGTCGACCTTGCCGTCCTTGAACGGAGTGATCAGGGCCGTGATCGAGCCTTGAAACGGCGGCATTGGCACGAGGTCGATCCTTGCAGCTTATCGAGCTTGGTAAGCGCGGCGCGGCTGGGACGGCGGACAATAGAGTCTGCCGGTAGAGGCGGCAAGCCGTCGGTATCTTCGCACCTTCGGGGCCGAGACGGTCGCCACGATGGCGCCCCTTGTGGCGAACGGGGCACAACTCAGCCCGAACTGCGCGCGAAACGGGAGCGAATCGCCCGGAAAAGGGCCAAAACCCGATAGGCAGCCACACTGCTGCCGGATTCTTTCAGACATTGTTCAAATACGGCACATTAGAGTGCCGTTATCGTCGCGGCTCCCCGGCTCGGGGGACGTCCTGACTGCAGGATCGTAACCGGAAACCGATCGACGAGATGAAACGCATTCGCGCGCACATCTTACCATTGCTCGTCTCATTCACGTGCCTCGCCCCGGCGGTCGCCGAGGCGCAGGCCTCACTCGTGCCGTTGCCAGATCGCAACCCGCAGCGAGCGACGATGCCTGCGGCTCCGCTGGCAGAGGCCATCCCGGCACAAGAGGCGGCGTCGTTGCCCGAGGCCGCAGCCGAGGCGGAGCCCGCTTCCGCCGCGCCGGACAGTACGGACACAACCGACACTGTCGCCCTGGCCGACCGGAATCCTGAGGCACCGGAGGCCGAGGGGCTTCCTCTGCCCGACCGGAACCCGACCACGACCTCGGTCCCAATGACCCCGGCTCCGGTGACGCCAAGCCGCGGACCGGCGCCGGCCGGCGCCCCCATGGGGACGGTCTCGGAGGTCGCGCTGCCCGACCGCAATCCCAAGGCGCCATCCTTGTTGGCGCCCGTGCTGCCGTTGCCAGTTCCGCCGCAGGTCGTGACCGACATGCCGCTGCCAGATCCCAATCCCAATCGGGCCGGCGCGCCGTTCGCCATGAAGGGAACGTTCGCCCCTGCCATCGCGGCCCCGCCGTCGCCGATGGACTACGCTTCGATCCTGAAACCGCTGCTCTCCTATAAGTTGAGCGCTGGCGACGACGCCAATGTCAGGGAGACGATCCGCTCGAGCGTCGCGGCGGCGGCGAGAATCAGCGACCCGGCGGCGCGGGACTTCGCGCTTTGGTACAAATATCGAAACAGTCCGGCGGGCGGCAACGCCGCCGCAATCGAAAACTTCCGCCTCGCCCATCCGCATTGGCCGGCGCAGGACGAGTTGCGGGAGAAGGCAGAGGCCGCGCTGTTCCTCACCGATGCCACGACCGACCAGGTCAAGGCGTTCTTCAGCACCACGCAGCCGCAGACAGGAGCCGGCAAGGCGGCGCTGGCCGGCGTCCATCGCAAGGAGAACAACGAGGCGGCGGCTCGCGAGCTGGTGATTTCGGCTTGGCGCGACCACACGCTCAATGCCGCGATCGAGAAGAAGATCCTGGATCGCTACGGCGGCTGGCTCACGGCGGAGCATCATCGGGCGCGCATCGACCGGTTGCTCTATCCCGACGAGAAGGGTGCGATTCAGGCGGCGCTCCGCGTCTCCAAACTGCTTCCGGCCGATGAGCAGAAGAAGGTCACGGCACGCATCGCCGTGGTGCAACGCGGCGGCAATGCCGGCAAGCTGCTCGATGCGCTGCCGGCAAGCGCGGTGAAGGCCGATGTCGGCTTGCGCTTCAACCACATTCAGTGGCTGCGGCGCACCAAGAACAAGGAGCGCAGGGAGCGGGCCTGGCAGATGCTGCTCGATGCGCCGAGCGAGCCCAACGTCCTGCTCGACCTCAACAATTGGTGGACCGAGCGGCGCATCAACTGCCGTGGCGCGCTCAACGACGGCAAGCCGCAGGTTGCCTATGAGATCGCCGCCAAGCACGGTCTGGTCTCGGGCGACGGCTTCATCGAGGCCGAGTTCCTCGCCGGCTGGGTCGCACTGCGCTTCCTCAACGATCCTCACACCGCATTGCGCCATTTCGTTTCGCTGCGCGGCGCCGCCACCAGTTCCAGGAGTATCGCCCTCGGCGAGTATTGGCTTGGTCGCACCGCGCTGGTGCTTGGCGATCAAAACGCCGCCATGGTCCATTTCCATGGCGCCGCCAAATATCCGCAACATTTCTACGGCCAGCTCGCACGCCAGTCGATCGATTCCCGGCCCGCGCATCTCGAAATCACCTCGACGCCGCTGCCGACCGCGGCCGACATTCAGGCGTTCCTTGCCCGGGATGCCGTGCGGGCGATCGGGGTTGCGCTGGCCACCGGATATGACGGCGCTCTGCCGCAGTTCTACCTGGCGCTGTCGCGCAAGCTCACCAACCCGGCCGAGGTTGTCCTGCTCGTCGAGCTGGCGAAGATCACCGGCGATCGGCAGGTGGCGCTCAGGCTGGCCAAGATCGCCTTCAACCGCGACCTCCCGGTCGGGGACTATGCCCTGCCCATCGGGGTGATGCCCACGTTCAGGAGTCTCCTGACCGACCGGGTCGATCCCGCGCTGGTGCATGCCCTGTCGCGGCAAGAGAGCGAATTCAACGCCGCCGCCAAGAGCCCGGTCGGTGCCGCCGGGCTGATGCAGCTGATGCCCGGAACCGCCAGGGCGGTGGCGAAAGCGTACAAAGTGAAGTTCGACCAGGCGCAGCTGACCAACCCCGTTTACAACAGCCAGCTCGGCGAGGCGCATTTGCGCGACCTGATCGACAGCTATCGCGGTTCCTATTTCCTCTCGCTCGCGGCCTATAACGCAGGCGGAGGCCGCGTCGCCGAGTGGATGAAGTCCTTCGGCGATCCGCGCGACCCGCATGTCGACCCCGTCGACTGGATCGAGCGCATCCCGTTCACCGAGACGCGGCATTACGTCATCAAGATCATGGAGTCGCTGCAGCTCTATCGCTCGCGGCTCGCCGGGCCCAAGCAGGCGCTCCAACTTGTTCAGGACCTCAATCGCGGCCGCAAAATTCCCCACGCAGAGGCGCCCACGAGCGCTCAGGCCAGATCGGAGTGAGGCGCGCCGCCGCGTCCCTTGCGCTGTCAAGGCTTGCCCACTAAGCCGTCTTGCTGAACACTAAAGGCGAGCGCCGGGGGCAAACGCGGAAAGCCAGATCGTTCCAGACACGCTCCAAGGTAACCGAAGATGCCCGAGCTTGACGGCGAGCTGTGGCGAGACATCACCCGAGACATCACCTACGCGTCGTTTGACGACCTTAGGCTCTACGTCCGACACTATCCGGCGCCGGACGAGAGCGCTCGTAGCGTCATTTGTCTTCCTGGGCTGACCCGGAACGCGCGCGACTTCAACGTGCTCGCGACCTATCTCTCCAGGCATCCGGAACGGCCACGCAACGTCTATTGCCTCGACTATCGCGGCCGCGGCCGCTCGCAATATGACCGCCACTGGCGCAACTACACTCCGTTCACCGAGCTGCTCGACACGCTTGACTTTCTGACGCTGCGCGGCCTGCACAAGGTCGGAATCGTCGGCACTTCGCGGGGCGGCATGATTGCCATGTTGATGGCCGCCCTGAGGCCCACGGCTATGGGGCCTGTGGTGCTGAACGATATCGGGCCGGTGATCGAGACCCGGGGGCTCGCCCGCATCATCGGCTATGTCGGGCGCATGCCGGTGCCGAAGACCTGGCCCGACGCTGCTATGATCTTGCGCGAGATGAACGAGCACGCCTTCCCCGCCTTCAGCGACGCCCAATGGGAGGAGATTGCCAAGGATGTGTTCGAGGAGCACAAGGGCCGGCCTGCCCGGGCCTACGACCGGAAGCTCGCCCGCGCCCTCGGCACGATCGATCTAAGCCGTCCGGTGCCGGAAATGTGGCCGCAATTCATCGCGCTCGGGCAGGTGCCGGCCTTCGTGCTGCGGGGCGAAAACTCCGATGTCTTGAGCGAGAGCACGCTCGAGACCATGGTCGAGCGTCATCCCAATCTCAGGACCATGACGGTGCCCGATCAGGGACATGCCCCCGTGCTCAAGGAGCCGGAGACGATCGAGGCCATCGGCGCCTTTTTCGCGGCCAACGATTGAGGCGGGAGAGTTTCCTGCTTGGAAAATTTCGCGACGGCTATTCGCCGTCGAGCAGCGGAAAGACTTCGGGCAGGGTCCCGCTGGGCAACTGGCTGCCCCCGCGAACGATTGACTTGATGCGGGGGATGACCTGCGCCGCCATGTCCGCCGGCATGGCCGCCTCTTTCCAGCTGATGCTCTCCGAGGTGGAGAACAGCTCCGGCAGGTCGCGTCTCAGCTGGTAGGACACCGCAACCGCGGTACCCTTGTCCGGCGCCACGCCCTGTATGGTCACGGCAAGGCCGGAGAGCGCGATCTTCCCCGACTCGAGCTGGCTGAGCGCGCGCAACGCGGCGGCCACTGCTTCGTCCCAATTCTTGGGGGCGCCGGAGGCAAGCTCGAGCCGGTCGTCGAGGCCCGGGCGCCGGAACAATTGGCGTGAGAGCTCGCGGACCTGCTTGCGCGCGGTCTCGCTCGGCACGCTGCCAGTCAGGCTCAACGCATTGGTGCCGAGATCGGCGACGAAGATGAATGGGTCGGCGATCGGCGGCCGAACGCTTGGGTTGGCAACGATAAGGCCCGTCGGCAATGCGCCGGCTAGCGCCTTCTTCACCTCGATGTAATCGGCGGCGCTACGTGCCACGCCGTCCAGCTTGAGCGTGACGTTGATCAGCCGCACCGAACCGCGCTTCAAATGCGAGAGCTGCTTCAGGCCGAAGCTCACGGCGCCGAGCCATTGATCGTGGGGAGGAGCGCCGTCGACGACTTTGAGCCGGTCCTCGACCTCGAGATCGGGAAAGTGCGCCTTGACCATGCCGAGGATGGTGCGCCGGTCCTCGCCGGTCGGAACCGAGCCGCGAAGTCGGATGCCGGACTCGATGCGCGTGGCCGACCACATATAGGCGGCCAGCGGCTCGTCGACCTGGTCGGTCACCTTGAGCAGATCGGACGACGGCGAGACGAGCCACGCATGCGCGACGCGCAATCCAGGCTCGGGGGTGAAACCGGCACGCACGCCGAACGCGCCGACCAGCGCCGAGACCGCGACGAGGCAGAGCAGCAACCGTCTCGGTCGGAATGCCGACATGAAATTCGCTTCCCTCTCGATGCAGCACCGCTCAGCTAGTCGTCAGAGCTGTCCAAACCTGCGATACCCTACCATGCCGCTACGCTTCGCCGGTACGAACCACGATATCGTGGTCGCGGCGGGCGGAAACCCGCCCGCTGGCCCCAACGCCCTTGCCACCTGAAGGAATCGAGTCCGTTCGCGCTAGGCGGTGACTCGCTCGGTCATGGGCGTGATATCGACGAACTATAAGCTATCGGCTGTCCCTGTTCCAGTTGACTGTGCCCAATTTTAGACACTATCGCAGCGGGCGGTCACCGCAGCAAGCGATCGCCGGTTAACGGGGCACGCTGTCGCGCTTGGCGGCAACTATTGTAAGTGGTTCGCAAGACCGATGATCCCGATCGCGATCAAGTAGATCGCCACAACGTAATTGAGCAGCCGCGGCATGAGCAGGATGAGAACACCGGCGATCAAGGCAATCAACGGATTGAGCAGCACTGGATCGAGGTTCATCGTTTCTTCCCTCTAAGATGGGCGGTGGGTGCCCGATTCGTTCGGATAGACGAGGCCGAGCATAAGCCATCGCCAATGGCTTGTCCCCGGCGGAAAAGAACTGTCGAAAGCTTAGGCTTTGCCTAGAGGCACTAAGTTCGCCCCTGCCGCCTTCAATCTTGTTGCAAAAAGCATATATCCCGTCTTGTCCATGCCGCTTTTGGCGGCAAAGGCTATCGGCCTGCCGGTCAGGACAGACAGGTCGGCGCCTTGCGGGGAGAGGGGCAAAAGCAACAATGATCGTGGAGCAACCCGGCTTCTGGCTGGCAGTACTGCAGATCATCTGGATCGATATTCTGCTGTCTGGCGACAACGCCGTCGTCATAGCACTTGCCTGCCGCAAGCTCCCGCCGCGTCAACGCGTGTGGGGCGTGGTTCTTGGCACGGCGGTTGCCATCACCTTGCGCGTCATATTTGCCGGGCTGGTGACGACCCTGATGAAAATCGCCTATCTCAAGCTGGTCGGCGGCGTGCTGCTGCTGTGGATCGCCGTCAAACTGCTCGGGCCAGAGGAAGCCTATAAGAACGGGGAAGTCGAGCCGGTCGACAATCTGTGGCGCGCGGTGAGGATCATCGCCATCGCCGACGTGGTGATGAGTCTCGACAACGTCATCGCCATCGCCGCGGTCGCCGAGCGTTTCGAGACGCCGCACAATTACGCGTTGCTGATGTTCGGCCTTGCCGTCAGCATTCCGCTAATCATGGCGGGCGCCGCCATCGTGTTGGCGCTGCTCGAGCGCTTTCCCGTCATCGTTTGGGCCGGCGCCGCCCTGCTCGGCTGGATCGCCGGCGAGATCATCGCCAAGGACCCGGTGTTCACCGCCCATCTCGATCCCGCCGCCGCGCACACCGTGTGGATGATCGGCGCGACCTTGGGCGCCGTGTTCGTGATCTGCGCAGGTCTGGTGCGGCGACGATGGTTGAGGCGCAGCGCGCCGGACCAGATCTAGCTGCCGCCTGGCTTGGCCTTCTCCGGATGCTCCGCGACTGCGCTCTTCGGACGCTTGGTGCCCTTCGAGCCGCCCGCCATATGATCGGCGACGAAGGCGCCGCGTTGGCCAATCGGCCGCGCCCTGCCCTGCGTCGTGTCTTGCGCCGTTTGCAATTCGAGCTCCGCGTTGATCTCGGCGCCGAGCAGCACGATGTAGAAGGAGAGATAGAGCCAGAACAGGAGCACGACCACTGCGCCGAGCGAGCCGTAGATGCGGTCGTAATTGGCGAAGTGCGACACATAGAAAGAGAAACCGGCCGAAGCGACCAGCCAAAGCACGGTGGCAAAGACCGAGCCGACGCTAACCCAACGCCACTTGGCGCTGCGGCGGCAGGGACCGTAGCGGTAGAGCAAGGCAAGCGTGACGAGGACAAGCAAGGCCAGCAGCGGCCAGCGGGCGAGCTTCACCAAGACCTCGAACTCCGACGAGAAGCCTGCATAGGCGAACAGGATCGGCACATAAACGAGGGCCAGCAGCATGAGCGCGCCAATGACGATGCCGAGCAGCGCGAAGCCGAAGGCGCTCAGATAGAACTGTAGCAGGCTCCGCCGTTCGGGCTCCTCATAGGCGATATTGAGCGCGGCGAAGATGGCTTGGATCAGATTGCCGACGCTCCACAGGGCGAGGCCGAGGCTGAAGACGAGTCCCCAACCGAGCGAATGGCCGGACGTCTCGGCAACGCGGCGGATCTGCTCGATCACGATGTCGTAAGCCTGCGGCGGCAGCACCGATTTGAGCATGCCGAATTGCAGTTCCACCGTCGCCGGATCGGCGGTTAGGCCATACAGCGCGATCAGCGCCGACAGCGCGGGAAAGACGGCGAACAGCGCATAGAAAGCGCAGCCGGCGGCGACCACAGAGAGGTTGTCGCGCCCGCTCTCGATCCATACCCGTTGGGCGACCTGCCACCAGCCCTTGAGCGGGATGAGAGCGGGGCGCGTCGCATCGCGGCCGTAAGGGTCTGGCTTGCGGGTCATGGGCTGTATGAGGATCGTGAGAGGTCCCGGAAGACAAGCCCTTATTGCGAGCCCCGGCGCTTGGTTCCGGTGCCCCGCAGCACCGAACCAAGGCAGGCAACGCCCCTTAACGCCGCCGCGGCAATTGCATGAGATAAGGTGGACAGGTAAAGCCCTGCAAGGATGGGTGGCCGAGTGGTTGAAGGCACCGGTCTTGAAAACCGGCAGACGCGCAAGCGTCTCGAGGGTTCGAATCCCTCCCCATCCGCCATCCTGCTTCGCGAGGATTGGCAGAGGGTATCCCTCAGCCCCACGCTATCCGTCGCCTTCGATCAGGGCTCCAGCTCCTATTTCAAGGGCGGAAGCGGCTCAGGCTGGACGATAGCAGCTTGATGATGAAAGCAGCCCCCAAGCGTCACGGACGTCATGAGGAGCGCCAAAATGGCGATCAAACGCATACGCATACTAGCCCCCTTACAATACTCGTACTCACTGACTGACTAGGCCCACCGAACCACATTTCCGCGCGGAATTGGTGGCGGAATTGCCACAGCATTCCGGATGATTCGCGCCCCATCAGGCGGATGCTGCGGTCTCAAGGCGTCCGCCCGCGCCAACCGTCCGTGCGCCCGTCAACCATTCGTTAACCTTATCAAGGTGCTAATGGGCTTCGAAGCGAGAGTGCGGCGCGCCGTGTCGGAAAATCGATTTCTCCAATCATTGTTCACGGTTACAGCCAGCAGCGTGCTGGTCTGTGGCTCGCTCCTGCTGTTGACCTCCACGGCGCCTTGGACAAGGCTCCCGATTGAGCCCGAGCCCTCGACCCCCGACGCCCCACGCTTTGCCGAAATCTCCGTGGAGCTTGAGGTCGCCACAGGCGCGGCCCCGCTTGCCTCCGACCAGGCCGACACGGACTTCGCCGAGGACGCAGCGGACGGCACGCATACGGCGTCGACGCCCTCCGGCCTTGACGCGCAGGCGCTGCCAGAGCCCGTGGCGCTCGCCGAGACGGTCGACGCCGATCCGCTTCTGCCTGCCGAAGCCGAGACGTTTTCGCCCGCCGAGCAAGAGCTCGCAGCACTCGGCTCACCGCTCGACGCGGAGACCACCGACGAGGTCGAAGACGTGCCGCCGGCCGCCTCGGAGGTGTCCGGTGGCGCTCCCGACATGGCCATGGTGGCCGAGGCGCCGGCCGAGCTCGCCGAGTCCACCCCTCCGATACCGGAACGGCCCGTGGTCCTTGCCAGCGCCAATGCCCTAGATCCGATCGCCGATCTGCTGACGACTTTGCAGGCGCGGGCGATCGCCAGCGACACGGCGGACGCAGCAACCGAGGAGGTTGCCGAGATGCTCGCTGGCCTGCCCCCTGCCCCGCCGAAAGCGATCGCGAGCGACAAGACAGAGCCTGCGACCGTCGAAGTCGCCGATGTGCTTGCCGATCTGCCTGCCCCGCCGCCGCTGCCGGTTGCCAGCGAGATGACCGAGCCCGCGACCGAGATGGCGGCCGAGGTTCTGGCCGCCTCCCCGCCGGTGCCGGCCGAAAGCGAGAGCGGCGAGGCCGAAGAGGCTCGAATTGTCGTTGCCGCAAGTCCTCCCCCGCCATTGCCGCGGCGCAAGCCTGAGGTGCCGCCTGCGCCGAAAATAGCGGTGTCACCTCCGCCGGCGGAGGTCTCCCGCGCCCCGAAGGCGGCAGTGGCAGCAACGCCGCCGCGCGAGAGGCCAGCCGCTCAACCCGCGCCGCAACAACAGACAGCGCAGTCAGGCGGCCTGCTCGGCATCTGGAAGCCGATGGCACTCGCTCCCGCCGACGAGCCGGCTGTCTCGCTCTCCAAGCCGGCGACTGCGCGCCCGAGCGGAAAAGCCTATGCCGGCCAGGTCTGGGCGCGGCTCGCGCGGCATAAGCCGAGAGCGGGGCAGCGGGGCAGCGCCTCGGTCTCCTTCGCCATTGGCGCCACCGGAACGCTCGGGGCCGTGCGCATTGCGCGCTCTAGCGGCAATGCGAGGATCGACCAGTTGGCGCTGCAAACCGTGCGCAGCGCGGCCCCTTTCCCGCGCCCGCCTTCAGGGTCGGCGTCCTACACGATCCGCATCGATTTCCATTAGAGCCCACGGGGCACGCGCGCCTGAAACCTTTAGCTGCGCTCCGGTACCGCATGGGTGAAGACCGGCTGAGTCTCTGTTCGTCGCCTCGGCCCGCCGACCAGCCACGAGACGGTGTCGCCGCGGGTCTGAGGCCCGCTTACGCCCGTGGCTGCCCCGTTCTGCACGGGATGCCTGCTGACCACATGCGATACCGCACTCCCCCAGCCGGCCGGCCGGTTGAGCTGCGGCGGCAGCAAGGTCAGGGGATCGCCGAGCGCCTCGTCGATCTGACCTTGCGTCAGATTGCGCGCCTCGAGCAGGCTTGCGCCGGCGAGGTTCACTCCACCAAACTTGGCGCCGGCAAAGTCAGCGCGATCGAGACGCGTTTCGCTCAGATCCGCCCCACGCAGATTGGCGCCCTCCAGCCGCGCATCGCTGAGATCGGCATCCGACAGATCGGCCATTTCCAGGTTCGCCCCCGTCAAGGTGGCGAAACGCAATGAGGCGTGCCTGAGCCGGGTGAAGGAGAAATTGATAGGTCCGCCGCTGATGGGTCCCATCTGACGCTCGGCCACGCTGAGCGCAAGCCCGGTCAGGTTCGGCGTGAGGGAGGGATTTTGCGCGCGCCATTGGTTCCACGACCGCGGGCCGCGCCGCAACACCTCGACATGATTGGAATCTGACAACGCGACGCACGCAACGA
>Ga0299907_10001571_pt1 | contig 13202 bp, 12 predicted proteins | sample RVTome_16_FD_198680 | JGI IMG/M metagenome (GOLD analysis project Ga0299907, IMG submission 198680) | Soil microbial communities from uranium-contaminated site in the Upper Colorado River Basin, Wyoming, United States - RVT152D67 (version 2) ... | reverse complement strand
CGAAGTGGCCCTCGTCCCACGCGAGCTTGGCCTTTTCTTGCGACCACAGCCCGAACCGGTCGACGTCCTGGCGCGTGATGCCGCGGTTCTTGGCGATGCGCTCGGCTCCCGTGAACTGGTCGGGCGAGTCCCACGGCCAGCCGTCGGCGAGCCACGAACCGGGCCCGTGCATGATGTTCGAGCCCAGCGGCACGCGGCTCATGGCTTCCACGCCGCACGCGATTCCGACGTCGATGCCCTCGGCGGCGATGATCCCGGCGATCATGTGATTGGCCTGCTGCGACGACCCGCATTGGGCGTCCACCGTTGTCGCGGCCGCTTCGTACGGGAGCCCGGCGAGCAGCCACGCCTGCCGCGCGACGTTGCCGGCCTGCTCGCCGGCCTGCGTCACGCACCCGCCGACGATCTGCTCGACCAGTGACGCATCGATGCCCGAGCGTTTCACAACTTCCACCTGCACTGCAGAAAGAAGCTCGGTGGCGTGCAGTCCGGAAAGCCAACCGTTGCGACGCCCGATGGGCGTGCGCACGGCTTCGATGATGACTGGGTTCCCCACGACTACCTCCTCGTTTCCTTGAACGGTACTTCCTTGTCCGGCCGTGGCTCCCGTGGGAGTCCGAGCACGCGCTCGGCTATCGCGTTGCGCTGCACCTCGTCGGTGCCGCCGCCGATGTGCAGCGCGGACATACCGAGGAACCGTTGCTGCGCGCTGCCCTGACCGTCGGCGAGTGTTCCTTCCGGCCCCAGGAGCTCGATCGCGTTCAACGCCGACACCGACCCGAGCTGCGCCATGAGGATCTTGATGACCGAGCCTTCGGCCTCCGGGATCCGTCCGGACAGCAGCGAGGTCTGCACACGCGTGTTCAGCACATCGAGGATGGTTTTGCGGGTGTAGATCTCGACGAGGCGCTGCCGGACGAGCGCATCGTCGTTGAGCCCGCGTTCGCGTGCGATCCGAACGATGTCGTCGAAGGGCATCGCGAAGCTGCCGATGCCGCCGCCGATGGATGACCGCTCGTGCAACAGCGTCGTCATCGCGACCGACCACCCCTCGCCCGGCTCCCCTACGCGATCGGCGTCCGGCACCTGCACGTCGGTGAAGAACACCTCGGCGAAGTGCGCGCCGCCGTCGATCTGGCGCAGCGGACGCACCTCCACACCGGGCGCGTGCATGTCCAGCAGCAGGAAGACGAGGCCTTTCTGCTTCGGAAGATCCGGGTCGTAACGAGCGATGAGCAAGCCGCGGTCGGATTCCATCGCGCCCGAGCTCCACACCTTCTGGCCGTTCACGATCCACACATCGCCCGACGTTTGCGCCCGCGTGGACAGTGCGCCGAGATCCGATCCCGCCCCCGGCTCGCTGAAGAGCTGACACCACGCTTCCTCGCCGCGCGCGATCTTCGGCAGGTAGCGTCCTTTTTGTTCGGGCGTTCCGCGCGCGATGATCGTCGGCCCGGCCAGGCCGAGCCCGACGAAGTCGAACGTGAACTGGAGACCGGCCGCCGCCTTCTCCTGGTTCCAGATGAGCGACTCGACCATGCCGATCCCGCGGCCTCCGAACTCAGGCGGCCACGTCAGCACGCCCCATCCCTGGTCGTAGAGGAACTGCTGCAACGATCGCCGTTGTTCGCGGGTGAGCTCGCCGTCGGCGACACCCTCGGCTTCTTTCCATTTCGGGTACTGCTCGGCGAGGAAGGCGCGAGCTTCGACCCGGAAGTCTTCTTGCGCCGCGGCGTCGGTCATGATCCCTGCTCCAAGATGAGTCCACTCGTCGGGACGCCCGTCCCGGCCGTCACCAGAACGTGCTCCGCGTCGGCCACCTGGTTCACCGATGTCCCGCGGATCTGCCGGACGCCTTCGGCGATGCCGTTCATCCCGTGGATGTAGGCCTCGGCGAGCTGTCCGCCGTTGGTGTTGATGGGCAGGCGTCCGCCGAGCTCGAGGTGGCCGTCCCGCACGAACTCCTTGGCTTCGCCGCGCTCGCAGAAGCCGAGCTCCTCGAGCTGCGTGAGCACGAACGGCGTGAAGTGGTCGTAGAGGATCGCGGTCTTGATGTCTTCGGGGCCGACGCCCGACTGCTTCCACAGCTCGTCACCCATGAGCTGCACCTCGGGCATCGTCGTGATGTCGTCGTGGTAGTAGTTCGTGACCGTCGCTTGACCGGGGGCCGCGCCTTGCGAAGCAGCGGCGATCACCGCCGGTTTCTGCTTGAGGTCGCGCGCCCGTTCGACCGACGTGACCACGACGGCGACGGCGCCGTCGGATTCCTGGCAGCAGTCGAGCAGGCGCAGCGGCTCGACGATCCATCTCGACGCCTGGTGCTCTTCGAGCGTGATGGGCTTGTTGTAGAAAAACGCGTGCGGATTGTTGGCGCCGTGCTTACGGTCGGCGACCGTGACGCGTCCGAAGTCCTCGGACGTGGCACCCGAGGAGTGCATGTACCGGCGCGCACGGATCGCGACCCAGCCCGCCGGCGTCGCGAGACCGAAGGGGACGTACCACGAGTACCTGACGACGTCTGCACGAGGTGAGGTGCCCCATCCGGTGACGCCGCCGCCGCCCAGGCGTTGCCACGAACGCCCGTTGAGCGACCGGTACGCGACTACGACATCGGCGAGGCCGGATGTGACGGCCAGCGCCGCCTGCTGCACGACCGCGCACGCCGCACCGCCGCCGTACTCGACGCGGCTGAAGAAGCGCAGGGGTGACGTCCCGACGTTGCCGGCCACGTCCGTCTCTTCGTTGTGGTCCATCGAGAACGTCGTGATGCCGTCGACATCTTTCGGCTCCAGACCGGCTTCGGCGAGGGCGGCATGAGTGGCCTCGACGGCCATGCGCAGCTCGGTCCGGCCGGAGTCCTTCGAGAACTCCGTCTGACCGATGCCGACGATCGCGGCCTTCCGGACGAACGTCACGAGCCGGCCTCGATCACATCGAGATCACGGTTGATGAAGAAGTTGTGCCACCAGATCTCCTCGAGCACCGTCCATAGCGGGCCGACCACTTGCGTCTCGTGCCCGGCCGGTGGATAGCCGTCGCCGCTGGTCACGATCGGGCGCAATAAGTCTTCGGGGGTGGTCAACCCGTCGACGACGTCTCGCAGGGTCTGCATCCGCGTCTCCCACACCGCGAGTGCTTCTTCGAAGCTCGGCTTGGCGTCGGGGTCGCAGGACATGCCCGGCGCCGTCGGCGGCAGGAACGTCGGCGGGAGCGCGATCGGATGGAACGGGTCGCTGCTGCCCAGCACGGCTCGGTTGATCCATGCGTCGATAACGAAGACGAGATGGCGGAGGGACTCGGTGGTCGACCACTCCTCGTCCACCCGCGTGTTCAGCTGCTCCTCCGTGAGTCCACGCGCGCGTTCCCACGTCTTCGCGAGCCGGCGCTCGACGATCGCGAGAGCCTTGCGCATCCCGTCCGGCTGGTCGGAGAAGAGCTCCTTGCGTTCTGGATACAGACGTTCGAGCTCGCGGGCGACGAGGGGTGCAACATCGATCTCATTGATCTTGAGACCCCCGATCTCACCCGAGAAGCTCGCGTTGGTCATGAGCGCGCCGACGATCCTCGCGTTGGAGAGATCCATGCCGCGCATGACGGCGCCGGACCAGTCTTCGTTCTCGAAGCGTTTGGTCACGCGCGCACCCTCTCGATCTTGTCCAGGTCGCGATTGATGAAAGCGTTGTGGAAGGTGAGCTCGTCAAAGATCACACCGAGACCTCCGGCAACGTCCTTGGCAAGGGTGCCGATCTCCCGCGAGAGCTCGTCCGGACCGAGCGCGTCCACATACGCGTCGAGGCTGGCCAGACGTCCTCGGAGCGCCTGACATGCTTCGTCGAAGGTCGGAGAGCCATCCGGATCGATGGACGAACCGGGGAGTACCCGCGGGACGAACTGCGGAGGGATCCCCATCGGATGGAACGGATCGGCTTCGCCCTTGATGGCTCTGCCGAGCCAGACGTCCACTACGAACACGATGTGCCTCAGCGACTCGACCGTGGACCACTCGTCGTCCACACGACGGTTGCAGTCGTCCTCGGTGAACGAGGATGCGCGAGCGATCGTCGCTTCGAGCAGATGGCGAGCATCGGCAACGTGACCGCGCGCCTGTTCTGCGTCGGCCGGCACACGTTGCGGAGGGGGTGGGCCGCTCATCGCACGAGCTCCGCGCCCATCCGTGACAACGTCGGTGTCGCTCCGCCGAAGGCCAGCTCGATCCACTTCGACCACAGCGTGTACCGGTGCAACGGATAGTCGATATCGGCGCCTAGGCCGCCGTGCAGGTGTTGCGCCGACGACACCACTCGCTGACCGCCCTCGGCTGCCCAGAACTTCGCGATGCGCACCTCGCGGTCGGCCTCGAGGCCCTCGGAGATTCGCCACGCCGCCTGCCACATCGTCACCCGCATCGCCTCGACGTCGATGTAGGCGTCGGCGGCGCGCTGTTGCACGGCCTGGAAGCTTCCGAGCGGTTTGTCGAACTGCTTGCGTTCGGATGTGTATGCAGCAGTCAGCTCAAGGGCGCGCTCGGCGACGCCGACGCCAAGCGCGCACAACGCGACCACGGCCTTGAGACGGAGCGCGTCCGCGTCGACGGTCAACGGCGTCGCGTTCGCGACGTCGAAGTCGACCTCGTACTCGGGGAACCCGGCCGTCGTCTCACGACGCTGCGCGTCGACCTTGCCGGGGTCGAGCAGGTACGCCTGGCCGTCCCTCGTCGCGACGAGGGCCGTGGCCTCATCCAGCGCCGGTGCTCCGCACCCGACGCCGCCGGCATCGTCGAAGGCGACGGACACCAACCCGTCCGCCGAGCCGATCGCCGCGGCGCCGATGTAGTGGGACCACAACGGAACGGGGGCCACCGTCCGTCCCTGCTCGACGAGCACCACGCATTGCTCGAGAAATCCGCCCTCGTCGACGCCGACGCCAAGCAGTCCCGCCCGGTCGAGCGCGTTCCAGAGGTCACGGTCAAAGCTCTGGCCGCCGGCCTCCAGCTCTTTCAGACGGTCGTGCGATGCGCGTTCGGTGAACACCTGACGCGCGAGATCACCGAGGGCTCGCCGGGTGTCGTCGAACGTGAAGTCCATCAGGACACCGGCCTGAACTGCGGGAGCACCAGGCCGTCGAAATCCTCGAAGAAGACCTCGACGGCCATCCCTATCTCAACGTCGCGTGGGCCGATGCCGGCGATGTTGGAGATCAGCCGGACACCTTCGTCCAGATCGATCAGACCGACGAGGTTCGGGTACTCAAAACCCGGTATGGGCGGGTAGTGGTGGACGGCGTAGCTGTGGACGGTCCCGCGGCCCGATGCCTCCAGCGTGTCCCATTCGAGCGAGCCGCACGTCGGGCAGCCCGGACCGGGCGGGTGTCGCAACGCACCGCAACCTGTGCAGTGTTGGATGAGGAGCTCACCGCGTTGTGCGCCCTCCCAGAAGAAGGACGTGTCGGCGCTCTGCGCGGGGCGCGGCCGGGATGTCTTGGTCGGCGAAGTCATCCTCTCGGCATCCCCAGTCCGGCCGTCGCGATGATCATGCGCTGGATCTCGTTCACGCCGCCGCCGAACGTGTTGATCACGGCCGAGCGGTAAGCCTGCTCGAGCACGCCGTCGAGAACGGAGCCTTCCGTCCGGCGCTTCACGTAGCCCGCGCGCCCGACGATCTCGAGCATCAACCGGTACGCCTCGATGACCATCTCCGTGCCGTACACCTTCGTCGCCGAGGCGGGGGCCGGGCTGAGGTCTCCGCGCTCGAGACCGGCCGCGACGCGCCAGTTGAAGAGCTTGAGCGCCTCGATGCGCGCGTCGACCCGCGCGAGGTTGAGTTGCACCCACGGCTCGGCGATCACGCCGTTGGAGCAGGCCCACTCCACCACCTGCTCCCAGATCGAGCGGACCCAACCGGTCGTGGCAAGCGCCACGCGTTCGTGATTGAGCTGGTTCGTGATGAGCTTCCAGCCCTCGTTCTCGCCACCGACGATCGCGCTCGCCGGCACGCGGACGTCCTCGTAGTACGTCGCCGTCGTCTGCAACCCGGACAGCGTCGTGATCGGCGTCACCTTGAAGCCGGGCGTCGAGGTCTCGACGATGAAGATGGTGATGCCGCGGTGCTTGGGCACCTCGGCGTTCGTCCGGGCCGCCAGCCAGACGTATTCACAGTCCTCGGCCCCCGACGTGAAGATCTTGTTCCCGTTGATCACGTATTCGTCGCCCTCGCGCACGGCACGCGTGCGCAGGCTGGCAAGGTCCGTGCCGGCCTCCGGCTCGGTGTAGCCGATGGCGAAGTCGATCTCACCGGCGAGGATCTGCGGCAGGAAGAACGCCTTCTGCTCGTCGCTGCCGAAGCGCATCAGCGTGGGACCCACCGTGTTCAGCGCGATGACCGGCATCGGGACGCGTGCCCGTTCGGCCTCCTCGAAGAAGATCAGCTGCTCGACGGGTCCCCGCCCTTGGCCCCCGTACTCAACCGGCCAGCCGATGCCGAGCCAGCCGTCCCGGCCGAGTCGCCGGCAGACGTCGCGGTAATCGGGAGCACGCGGTTCGTTCCACGCCGTCCGGCCGTGGGTTCGGGGGATCGAGTCGAAGTACGCGCGCAATTCGTCGCGTAAGGAGCGCTGCTCGGGCGTGAGGTCGATGTGCATGCGTTATCTGACACTCCGTCAGATACGGAGTCTACGCGGCGGTGAACGGCCGGGCTGTCAGCGGACGCGAACCGTGTACGTGTGGGCTCCGGCGAGGTCGCCGCGGATGACTATCCGGCCGTTGCTCGCCTGCGTATGTGACATCTCGCGGCCGTCACGGAGGACGACGACCCGCCCTTGCCACGGACCCCGCAGCACGAGAGCGGCCGGCCCGTCGCCGACCAGCCGCACGACGACGTCGGAGCGTGTGCTCACCCGCGCCCGGGCCAGGTCGAGAACGGCTCGACGGAGCCCGCTCATACGGATCTCCACACCGTTGCGCACGGGTTGACGCTGTGCTCGCTGGAAGGTGCGCCCGAGGTGGATCCAGTTGTCCCCGGTCTGCAGCCCGGGGCGCGGACCGCAGAAGTCGCGTCCCGCCGAGGCGTTCTCCTCCACCGCGGCGGTGTCGGTCGCCGTGCGTCCGCGGTCGGCCCTCGCCAGGCTGACCACGTCGATCGTCCCCCGGCCGGTGCCACGGGGCTCGAGACCCGATACCCAATACGCCCCATCGGGTCGCAGGTCGATGCCGGCCTTGGAATCGACGATGAAGTCGGCCGGATCCACAGTGAAGCGGACACGCGCCGGGTCGACCTGGCGCGGCCGGCGCAGCATGTCCATGTACCAGCAGTTCCCCATCTTCACCGGGAAATGGCTCGAGGTATTCACGAGCACCGTGCGGTAGTCGACGGTCTCCGCGGCCGCGAGTGCTTCCGCGCTCGTCTGCCACGCGGCGGCGTTCACGAGCGGATCGAGCAAACCGTTGTGCGCGCGGAAAGGCAGGTTCGTCATGTTCTCGAGCGGCGGTCCGACGGGCCCGGAGAAGGACGCCGCCCCGACGATCGAGTAGGCGCCCGTCCAGAGGTCGGGATGCCGCGCGGCGTGGCGGAACGTACCGGCGCCCCCAGCCGAGATGCCGGACAGGACGATCCGATCGCGATCGATCCCGAGCCGCGCGACGGCGTCGCGACGGGTTTCGAGCATGTCCATCTCGGCGGGACCGGTCGACCAGTTCGGATCGCGGCCGAGCGGGAACACGAGCACGGCCGGCACGTCGTAAGGCCCTTGGATGACTACGCCGCTCGGATTGAAATAGGACACGGTGGACAGATGGTTCTGGTTCGCCCCGTGCAAGAACAGGATCGCCGGCGGTTTGCGTCCGAGACCCGACGGGATCCGAACGAGATAGGGCTGATAGGGGCCGGCGTACTGCAGCGGGTCTTGGCGCACGCCCTCACCGAGGTCGATCCGCGAGTGGTAGAGGAACGTGTGCACGCCCGGTTGGACCTTGTACGTCGCCGTTCGCCTCGTACCAAAGGCAACCGCGGCCACCGCTTGCGTCGGCGATTGCTTGCCGACGAGTAAGTCCGCCTGCACCTCGTCCTGCCACGGCGAACGGAGCTGCGGCACCGAGAACGTTACGGCGACCACAGGGTCCAGCGGCGGGTCCTCGCCGCGAACGAACGCAAGGTCCTGGATCGGGTGCGCGCCGTCGAGCCACGAACCGCTTGCATCCGACATGCCCGCGACGCCCACAACGTTCCAGATGGCCGCGCCCGGACGCAGTCGCTCGACCGTCGCCGAAACGAGGTTGGCGTCGCGATCGACGCGAACCTCGAACGTCGTACTCGTGATCCAACGCCCCGAACTCCACGACCGAACGTCACCGCGGCCGGAGGTGGGAAGGACGACGAGGTGCTCGAGGCCGAGAGGTTGGTTCGTGTGCCAACCACCGCCGGGCAGTCGCGTCGCCCCCGTCAGTGCGTTGCGGTCGGTATCCAATCCGAAGGCGATGAGGGCTTCGGCCCCCGTGACGAGCGTCTGGAGCACTGCGCCGAGGCGCAGCGCCCCGCGCGACGTGCTCGACAGGTGAACCTGGACGAAGTCGGCCGTGTTCCCGGGGTACGGATTCGGCGGATAGGCCGCGTCCCCACCGGCGACCATGTTCGTGTTCGGCCCGCGATCGTCGTAGACGTAGTCGGTCCAGACATACGTTCCACGGACGTATGACGAAGTCCCCGCGACAAGGGGGCCGATCTCGGCGCGGGCGACATCACCGCCGGCTGCCGCTGGCGACGAACTCGCGACCGCAAGACCGGAAAGCAGGACTGCGAACGCCGTCATCCAGGCCCGAAGCCGCACAACGATCCTCCCCGTCGCCGTAGCGTGCAGCACGGAGTTTACGTCTTGGGAGCGGATAAGCGATCCAGCAAAACGGGTACGGTGGTCGCACCTGACGTCGGCGACGAAAGGGGTGCGTGATGCGTCAGCTGTCACTGCCGAATCTTCACCGCTACCGGGAGGTGGCCCCCTTCGTGATCCGGGGGTGCATGGGCGTGATCTTCGCCTATCACGGCTGGCAGAAGTTCGACCGCGGCCTCGACGGCTTCAACGGGTTCGTGGACTCGCTCGGCGTCCCGCTGCCCGAGATCGTCGGACCGGCCGTCGCACTCCTCGAGTTCGTGGGCGGGATCATGCTCGTGGTCGGGCTCCTCACGCGGATCGTCGCTGCGCTCCTCGCCATCGAGATGATCGGGACCACGTGGCTCGTCAAGCTCGACGTCGGACTCATCGGCGAACAGGGCGCGGGGGCCGAGATCGACGTCGCGTTGTGGGCGGGCATGGTTGCGCTGGTTCTGCTCGGCCCGGGGATCCTCGCCATCGATCGCCTCATCGGCATCGAACGGAAGTAGCGCACCGCGTGAAGCTCGGCCTCATGCTCGGCTATTGGACGGCGTCGCCTCCGCCGCGCATGGTCGAGATGGCGCAGCTCGCCGAGCAGAGCGGCTTCGACTCGGTGTGGACGGCCGAGGCCTATGGCTCCGATGTCGTGTCGCCGCTGTGCTGGATCGGCGCGCACACCTCGACGATCAAGCTCGGCACCGGACTCATGCAGATCTCTGCGCGCACACCGGCCAGCGCGGCCATGACCGCGGCAACGATCGACCACCTGTCCAACGGCCGGTTAATCCTCGGCCTCGGCGTGTCCGGCCCGCAGGTCGTCGAGGGTTGGTACGGGCAGCCGTTCCCTAAACCGCTCGCGCGCACACGCGAGTACGTCGAGATCATCCGGACGATCCTTCGACGAGAAGCCCCCGTCGAATTCCCCGGCGAGCACTACCCGATGCCCTACCCCGGCGGGACGGGACTCGGCAAGCCCTTGAAGATCACCGTCCACCCGCTGCGAAGCGAGATCCCCATCTATCTGGGGGCCGAAGGGCCGAAGAACGTGAAGATGGCGACCGAGATCGCCGACGGCTGGCTGCCGATCTTCTATTCGCCCTATCGCAACGACATGTACGAAGGGATCTCATTCCGCGACGGCTTCGAAGTCGCGTGCCCCGTCACCGTGGTGCCGACCGACGACGTCGAAGACGCATTGGGCTTCATCAAGCTCTCGCTCTCCTTCTACATCGGCGGCATGGGGGCCAAGGACCGCAACTTCCACCTCGACGTCATCTCGCGCATGGGCTTCGAGGGCGAAGCACGCAAAGTGCAGGAGCTCTTCATGGACGGCAAACGGGACGAAGCCGCACGCGCCGTCCCGGACGCGCTCGCCGACGAGATCTCGCTCGTGGGACCGAAAGAGCGCATCCGTGACCGGCTGGAGGCGTGGAAGGAAAGCCCCGTGACGACGATCCTCACCGGGACACAAGACCCGGAGACCGTGCGTCGGCTGGCCGAGCTCTTAGCGTAGGAGCCCGATGCCGAGGGTCACAGTCCCTACGGCCAACGCCAAAGCTCCCACGTACGTCAGGGCGATCAGCGAGTTCGGTTTCGTCGCCTTAGCCGACGCGACCGAGAAGAAGAAGCCCGCGGGCATGAGGATCGGCGCGGCGACCAGGCAGATCCGTACCAGGCTCTCCATGCCGCTGCCGAGGTCGGCCTCGTCGAGGTAGAGAAGTCCGACGAGGGCGAAGATCAGCAGCACACCGGCATGCGCGTGGCCCGCACGGAAGAGGTTCTGCCGCACAGCGTTCTCGACATAGCCCGGGTCGCGCTTCTGGATAAACCGCAGGAGCGAAACGCCGCCGTAGATCACCGTCGGCAGCAGGACGAGGATCAGCCCCGCCGTGGAACGCACATTCTCGCTCATCCCGGCCTCCTAGATAGCTGCACTATCTATTTATAGATAGTGCTACTATCCATAAGACCTGTCAACCGGAGGGACCGATGCGGATCTCGGAGCTGAGCGCGGCGAGCGGCACGCCCGTCTCGACCATCAAGTACTACCTGCGTGAGGGGCTGGTCGAGCGCGGGGAGCCGACCGCGGCCAACCAGGCCGCGTACGGCGACGAACACTTGCGTCGGTTGCGACTGATCCGGGCGCTCACAGACGTCGGCGGCGTCGGGATCGCCGAAGTGCGCGCCGTTCTGGAGGCACTCGCCAAGCCGAGGACGCCCATCCACCGGACGATAGGCGTCGCGCAGTACGCGCTCGGCCCCCCGGAAGACGACGGCCCAGTCCCGGCCGACGTGCTCCAGGCCCGGGCCGAAGTGGACGCGTTCATCACCGCGCGGTGTTGGAACGTGCACGCCGACGCGCCGGCGCGGCGCATGCTCGCTGACGCACTCGTCACGCTCCGCCGGCTCGGACAAGAGGCGACAACGGGGTTGTTCGAGCCGTATGCGGACATCGTGGACGAGCTCGCTGTGTGGGAGCTCGGCATCCTCCCGGCGCAAGGTTCGCGTTCGGCGATCATCGAGGGCGCGATCGTCGGGACCGTCGTGTTCGAAGCCGCGCTCGCCGCGCTGCGCCGCCTGGCCCACGAGCACCACTCGGCGGAGCGGTTCGGCCGCAGCTAGCGCGCGGCCGGCGGCGGCAGAATCGTCGGCAAGGGCAACGGGTTCGGTGACGGCGTGGGCTTCGGCGTCGGTTTCGGGGTGGGCTTCGGCGTCGGTGGCGGCGGTATCGAGCCCGTGACCAGGTTGGCGTACGCCTCGGCGCCGTTGCTCTTGAGATGCGTGCCGTCGCTGTGGAACCAGTCGGGGTGTCCCTCGCTGTAGCCGCGCCAGTCAACCAGCGTGATCATCTCCGCGTGCCGCTCGGCCCCCGCGCGCAGCGTGTCGTTGACCGAGTCCTGCCATGGACGGTTGACCCGCACCGTCACGAGGAGAAGCTTCTGCACGCCGGACACCTCGTGCACGAGTGCGTCGATCTCTTCGTCCTTGATCGGGCCGTTGTTGCCGAGGTGCACGACGACGATGCGTCCGAGGCCTCCGCGGGCGCGGAGGTCGCGGGCGATCTGGGCGCTTTCGGAGAACCGCCGGTTCTTGGCCGCGTCGATGTACCCCGACGCGCCGAGCTTCGCGTGCAACGCCGGCGCGGCGCCGACCATCACCGAGTCGCCGATCGCGGTCACCGAGATGCTTCCCGGACGGAAGGTCGCGAGCGCAGGAGCCGGCGCCGGGAGAGGAGCGGGCGCGGCGGCGCGGGGGGCGACGACGATCCCGCCACCCCCGCCGCCGCCGGTGGTCGGGCCGGGCGTTACCGGCGACTCGGTCGCCGGGACGATCTGTGCGGCCAGCACCTCCTCGCCCGCCTGCAGGCTCTCGGCGATCGGGTCACCCGTCGGCAAGCGCAGGGCGAGCCCGGCCAGCGCCGCCAGGATCGACATCGCCGCGACGGCCGCGATCAGGCGACCTTGCCCGGAAACACCGGTCCAGACGTGCGACCACACCAGCGGCAGACGCGGCGCCCGCAGCACCGGGCCCTCGACATAGCGGTACGACAGCGCTCCGAGCACCGTTGCAAGGCTGATGGTGACACCGGCCGCCACGATCGGATGCCAGGCGACGTCGATGCCGGGCCGCATGACGACCACGAGCGGCCAGTGCCAGAGGTAGATGCCGTACGAACGCTCACCGAGCCAGCGCAGCGGCGGTGAGGCGAGGGCAGTCGCGGGTCGGCCGCTGCCCAGCCCCGTGACGATGAGGGCGGCTGTGGCCGCTTGCGTGACGAGGAACCCCGCCGGATACAGCAGACGTGACACCTGGTCGGTGAACAGGACCATCAGCACGAGCACGCCGACGGCCGCATGAGGCAACCAGCGCACGGCGCGCACCCGGGCGATCACGGGATCGGCGATCACCACCGCGAGGAGCGCACCCGCCAGTAGCGCCCCGAGCCTGGTGTCCGTTCCGTAGTAGACGCGTGAAGGATCGGGCGAACGGTAGAGAACCGCCATGAGGATCGCGCCGCCCGCCATAGCGCCACCGAGCGCGGCCACCGCCACCCGACGGCTCCGGCGCGCGAGCCACGCCGCCAGGATCGAGCACACCAGACAGAACTGGATCTCGACGGCGAGCGACCACAAGTGCCGGACGAACGATGGTCGTCCGGCCGTGTCGAAGTAGGAGCTGCCGTCCGCGATCAGATGCCAGTTCGTTATGCCGGCAACCGACGACAGGAGATCACCACGCAGCCGGTGCGCGTCCGTCGAGGCGACGAGCGGCGCGACCAACAGCAGAACGGCCAACAGGACGAGGCCGGCCGGCACCAATCGCCGCGCCCGGCGCGCCGCGTA
>Ga0299907_10001570_pt1 | contig 13204 bp, 14 predicted proteins | sample RVTome_16_FD_198680 | JGI IMG/M metagenome (GOLD analysis project Ga0299907, IMG submission 198680) | Soil microbial communities from uranium-contaminated site in the Upper Colorado River Basin, Wyoming, United States - RVT152D67 (version 2) ... | reverse complement strand
CTGGCCGCTCGGCGCCGACGAAGTCGAAGTAGGTGCCCCAGGTGTCCGCGCTCTGGAAGCCCATGAGCTGGCCCTCGGGTGCCCAGGTGATGGGGAGGACGGCCTCGAAGATCAGCGCACCTGTCTCCTCGGCGAATTGTTCGGGCGCCACCTCTTGGAGAACGCACAGACTGGCATCTGGGTTGACCTGTGCCCAGTAAGAGCCCTTGGTCGAGGCCCGGAGGAAGCCGACCACGGCATCTCTCTGACTGTCGATGAGCTCCTGTTGGACGACTATCCCCGAGGCGGGTAGCTCGAGCAGTTCCTCGGGCAGGATGTAGCGAAGGTCGATGCCCTGGACCTGGAGCGCGATCACGTCGTTGATCGAGCCACCGAAGGCATCCACTTGACCCTCTTCCAAGGCCCTCAAGGTCAGCGCCGTTCCCTCACCGATCGGGACCAGGTCTACGTCTGTGTTGGGATCGAGCCCCGCAGATTGGATGACCCCGCGCACAATGGGCACTTCGCCGCCGGAGAGGTCGGTGATGCCGATCGTCCTGCCCTCGAGATCGGCGGCAGTCTCCATATCGCTGTCCGCCGGGACGGCGATGTAGAAGATGCTTCCGTAGACGTAATTCCACACCGCCCGCAGATCGGTGTTGCCCTGTTCTATGGCCTCGACCACCGGACCGACCGGGATGTTGGCGATGTCTCCATTGCCTCCCAGGAGCTGGGTGACCACCTCGCCCCCGCCGTCGAGGAACTGGAACTCGACTTCGAGTCCCTCGTCGGCGTAATACCCGGCGTGCTCCGCGACTCGGAATCCGTGGAGGATCGGGCTGTTGACCGGAAACATGACTCGGAAGCTGGTGGGCTCGCCGCCTGCGGTGGTAGCCGGCTCATCCCCGGGGGCGGTCGTGTCCCCGCCTGGAGTTGTCGTCGCCTCGCCGCTGCTGCCGTCTCCACAAGCGGCGACCAGGGTTGCCATCACGAGCGCGATGGGGAGCCATCGTCTCCGTTCACGTGTCGGCATTCTTCAGTTCCTCCTCGTCGAAAGCCGGCGCCGCCGCCTGATGGTCGGCATGACGCTTTGCCAGGCGTGGGGGACTATACGCTGTGTTTTGACAGATGACTCCAGGGTTCTACCTAGTGGCACAGGCGCTCGAACGGTCGGAGACCCGTCGCGCTCTAGGGTGTGCCCGATGAGCCCCGGTCCAGACGTCAGTGCCTCGGGTGTGGTCTGGGATGTCCACGCCCACTACCTCCCAGAATCCGCCCTCCCTCCGATGGGGGAAGGTCAGGTCCGGGTGGCGGTCGAGACGGTGAATGGAATTGACCATTCGATCACGGTCAACGGGATCGCGGTGGGCGCCACCGTGGAGCAGCTCTCTGACGTCGACGCGATCGTCGATGCCACCGACCGGGCGGGAATAGACCGGCGGGTCCTGTCACCTCCCCCTTTCACCTACCGATATTGGGATGATCCAGAGCGATCGATGGAGCTGGCGCGGCTTCTCAACGACGCCACGGCAAGCGTGGTGGAGGCGCGTCCGGGGCGTTTCGTCGGCCTGGCCACGGTCCCGCTCCAGGACACGGAGGCATCTGTCGCCGAACTGCGACGAGCCCGTGACGAGCTGGGCCTGGTTGGGGTGACGTTGGGCACCAATGTGGCCGGAGCCAATGTCAGCGACCAGGTACGCCTCCCGTTTCTTGCCGAGGTTGTCGAGAGCGGGATGCCGTTGTTGATTCACCCCGACTTCTTCCCCAATTCGCGGACCACCGACTACTACCTGATCAACGTGCTCGGGATGCCGGTGGAGTCTGCGATCACGATGGCCAACATGATCTTCTCCGGTCTCTTCGACCGTTTCCCGCAGCTCAGAGTCTGCTTCATGCACGGGGGCGGTGTGGCCCCATACCTGTTCGGCCGGTGGGACAAGGGCTGGCAGGTCCGGCCCGAGGCCAGAGTCGAGATCGCCCGTGAGCCGAGCGACTACACCGAGAACATCTACTGCGACACCTTGACCCACTCCCCTCAGGCGCTGTCCTTTATGGTCGAGGTGATGGGGGAGAACAATGTGGTGATCGGGACGGATCTCCCCTTCGACGTCGAGGACTCCGATCCGCGGGGCCACGTCCGCAAGGCACCCAGGCTGACCGAGGAGCAGATCGAGGTGATCGAGACGGTGAGCCCGGTCCGTTGGCTCACCGGGAAGGACCCCGTGTGAGATTCCACCGTTTCGAGAAGTTGGAGGAGTACCTGCCGGGAGGGCACGAAGGCGTGGTCAACCGGCTCCTGGTCGGAGAGGAGCTCGGTGGAGAGGGACAAGTGAGCGTGTGGCACGGGCGCCTCGCCCCCGGAGGGCACTCGGAGAGCCACACCCATCCGGGAAGCCTGCAGATCTACGTGGGTATCTCCGGGGAGATGGTGGTCGGGGACGGTGAGCGGGAGGAGCCGCTGATCCCGTTGGCGACCGCCGTCTTCCCCAAGGGGACGGTCCATTTCATCGAGAACCGCAGCGAAGACGACGCTGAGGTATTGGTCATCTCGGTTCCAGGCTTGAGATGACCTCTACTTGGTCGGCTCCTCGGCTTGGCGACGTAGAGGAGCCGTCTCGGCGATCCACACGCGTATCTCATCGCTGTGTTCCCCGAGCACCGGTGGCGAGCTCGGAAGGTCGGTTTCCGAGTCGAGGAATCTGATGGGAGAGCGCACCAGCCTCACATCGCCACGGTGGGCGTCCTCGACTTCGATCAGCGTGCTGGCCCCTTCCGGCGACTCGAAGACCTGATCGATGGTTCGCACCGGCGCGGCCGGGACCCCGGCCGCGACGAAGGTATCCACCCAATCGTCCACCTTGGCGGTGAGAAAGGTTCGCTCCATCTCGGCGATCAGCTCGTCACGGTGCTTCACCCGGGCGGAGTTCGAAGAGAAGCGAGAGTCCCCGAGCAGGTCGGGCCGCCCCATGGCGTGACAGGCGGCACGGAACAGTTTGTCGTTGGCTCCCGCCAGCACGAAGCGACCGTCCCCGGCTGCGAACGCCTGATAGGGCACGATGTTGGGATGGGCGTTGCCCGCGGCGACCGGGACCTCGTTGCTGGCCAGATAGTTGGCCGCCTGATTGACCAGCGATGCCACACTCGCCTCGAACAGCCCCACCTCGACATGGTCGCCGCTGCCGCTCTCGTCCCTGTGCCGGAGTGCCGAGATGATGGCGATGGCTCCATAGAGACCGGCGACGACGTCGAGGATCGCCACTCCCATCTTCATCGGCTGCCCCGCACCTTCGCCGGTGACCGACATGAACCCGGACATGGCTTGCATCAACAGGTCGTATCCGGGTAGTTCGCGCTGATTCTCGTTGAGGAAGGCGCGCATCGAGCAATACACGAGCTGCGGGTTGTCGTGCTTCAAGTCGTCGTATCCAAGGCCGAACTTGGACATCACTCCGGAGCGAAAGTTCTCGACGAGCACGTCGGAGCGTTCGATGATCTGCAGGACGGTCTCGAAGTCGTCCGGATCGGCCAGGTCGAGCTCGATCGACCTCTTATTGCGGTTGATGGAAAGGAAATAGGCTGCGTCGTCTCCCACGAAGGGCGGTCCCCAGGTCCGGGTGTCGTCACCGGTCTCGGGGCGCTCGATCTTGATCACCTCGGCGCCCAAGTCGGCGAGGACCATGGTGCATAGCGGCCCCGCGAGGATCCGGGTGAAGTCGGCGATCACCACTCCCTCGAGCGGTTTCCCAGTAGTCAGCGATCGAGTCACCCCGACGCTCCTTCCGTAAGCCTGTTATCTCTTCGCGGTGTTCCGCTGAGTAGAACCTTGATTCTGTCCAATGAAACGATGAAACTACCGCGAGGTTCCCTGGTCAAGAACGTCTCTGTCCCGTCCGGTCAGCGGAAGGAGGTCATCGCCGTCTGGATCGACTCCGCCGTCTGCAGTAGAGCCCTCAGCCAACGCTCGCGATCTGCCTTGGTCGCACAACGAAGCTCGGGTCCGAAGAGACCCAATGCCGCTATCTCGCCGCCGGCGCCGGGATCGGAGAGCGGGACGGCGATGGCGACGCCGCCTTCGGTCCTGCTGCCCCTTGTGATCGACCAGCCTTGCCGGCGCACCTTCTCGGCTTCCTGCTCGAGGGCGTCGAAGTCGACCAGGGTCCGTTTGGTGTATCGCTCGAAGCCTGCCTCTGCGAGACGTCTCCGTTCTTCGTCGGGCATGTGGGCGTAGAGCACGATGCCGCTCGCCCCGGCGTGGAGGGGTCCCCGCTCACCGAGGCCGAGGACGAGCCGGAGATTCTTCTTCGAGGGGAACTCCTGGACACAGACTCTGATCAGACCCACCCGGCGGCTGAGCGAGACGGTCTCGTCCAGTTTGTCTCGCAGGTCACGCATCGCGGGTGTCGCCGCCGCCACCAGCTCGTTGTTGGCGATGTACTGGGCGGCCAGGCCGACCACCGTGGCTCCCAACGAGTAGACCCCCGAGGTGTCCCGGGCCACCCAGCCGGCCTCCTCGAGGTCACGAACGAAACGAAGCGCGGTCGACTTGGGGAGGTCGACCGCCTCGGCCACCTGAGTCAGGTTCATCGGTCGGCGACTCAGCTCTTCGACGATGGTGAAGAGACGCTCTGATCCTCGCAATGCCGTGCTCTCAGTCGGTCGACACGAGGAGGTTAGGCGTCATGCGCCTCGATCCCTGGGACGTGGCCACCCGAGTCAGGAGAAGATGGGACCGCCGTTTCCGGCGGTCCCATGCTTGCTCAGAAGTCGTTGGCCGCCTCGACGAAGTCGTCGACGATGATCTCGTTGAGGTCGGTTCCCTCAGGCAACTCGACGGCGATGATGTCGAAGAAGTACTGCCAGGACTCCGCGGTCTGCTCGTGGAAGAGCATTCCCTCCGGCGGCTGCCATAGGTCTAGGACCAACTCGAACAGGAGCTCTCCTGTCTCGTCGGTGAACCATTCCGGGGTCACCTCCCTGAGGATGTCGAGAGTCTCCTCGGGGTTGGTGTGGCCGAACTCGGCCCCACGCGCCACCGCTCGAAGGAAGCCTTCCACGACTTCCGGATTGGCTTCGATGAACTGCTGGGTGGCGACCAGAGGCAGCGCGGGCACGCCGCTGAGGTCACCTGGGTCGAGTGCCCTCAGGTCGAGCCCTTGCACCTCGATGGCGACGATGTCGTTGACCGAGCCCCCAACCGCGTCGACCTGTCCCTCTTCCAGGGCACGGACCGCAAGAGCGGTTCCTTCACCGATGGGGACCAACTCGACGTCGGTCTGCGGATCGAGGCCGGCGTTGGCGATGATGCCGCGCACCACGGGCACCTCACCGCCCGACAGCTCCGATATCCCGACCCGACGTCCAGCCAGATCGGCCGGGGTCTGGATGTCGCTGTCGGCGGGAACCGTCAGCTGGAATACCGACCCGTAGTTGGTGTTGCCGATGGCCCTGATCTCGTGGCCCTGCTCGAGGGCTTCGGCGACGTTGGCGGTGCCGACCGACCCGATCTGGCCGTTGTCCGCCAGCAACTGCTGCATCACGTCCCCGCTCCCGTCGAGGAACTGGTGGGATACCTCCAGTCCCTCCTCGGCGTAGTAGCCGTTTGCTTCTGCGACGCGGAACCCGTACATGTTGGGAGAGTCCACCGGCAACAGCACCGTGATTGCGGTGGTCTCTCCGGCCGGCTCTCCGGTGGTCGTGCTTTCGCCTGCGGTGGTGGTCGTCTCCTCACCGCCGCCGGCCGTAGTGGTCGCCTCGCCACCACCACCTTGGGTGGTCGTGGTTTCGGCGCCGCCGCCACAAGCGGCCAGGACCATGCCTAGAGCAGCTGCGAGGGCCAACCTTCGCACTCTGTCCAGTCGCTTCATGCAACTCCTCCTCTCGGGACCGGCGCGACGCTATCAACCTCGTCGCCTATTGTCCACGGGATGGAATACCGATGCCGCACAATGAAACACGAGCCGTGACCGGGGAGAACCCCGCTGCAGGCCGTGTCATCGATGTTCACGCCCATTTCGTACCGATCGGACTGGTCGAAGCCGTGGCAAATCATCCGGTTGGTGGCGTCTCGGTGAGGGCCGAGGATGAGGACCGGTTTTCCTTCCAGATCGAGGGATCGCCGACGACCCGGGTGCTCCGTCCCGGGCTGATCGACCTGGAGATGCGGCAGCAGTGGATGGACGATCAGGGGATCGACGTGCAGGTGCTCGGCACCTGGGCCGACATCTTCGGCTACGGCCTGCCGCCCGATCAGGGTGTGGAGTGGGCCAGCCTGGTCAACCAGACGCTTATCGAGGCCATCTCGGATTCACCCCGCTTCGCCGCATTCGCCACCCTGCCCATGCAGGACCCGAAGCGTGCGGCGGAGATGATCCCCCAAGTGATGGAGCAGGGGTTCGTCGGGGTCACCGTGGCAGCCCGCATCGGCGAGGCCGAGCTGGACACGTCCGAGCTGGAGGTGTTCTGGCAGGCGCTCGACGACAGTGGGGCTACCGTTTTCATCCATCCCGGCTACTCCACGAACGACCCCCGCACCGCCGACTACGGCATGGTCAACTCGGTGGGCCGGCCGGTGGACACAACCATCGCCGTGGCCCGGCTTCTCGGCGCCGGGGTCTCCCAGCGCTTCCCCCGTAGCAAGATCCTGCTCGCCCATGGAGGCGGTGCCCTCACCTACATCCTCGGTCGTCTGCAACGCAACTTCGAGCTGGACCCTTCGGTGGGGGATCCCGCTGGGGGGATCGGGCGGCTCTACTACGACACCGTGGTCTTCGACCCCGATGCTCTCTGCTACCTGGTGGCCAAGGCCGGCTCCTCCCATGCCCTCCTCGGATCGGACTACCCGTTCCCCATCGGAGATCCCGCGCCCAGGAAGGTGGTCGAATTCGCGAGCTGTCTCTCCGCAGAGGACCGGCATCTCATCCTCGGCGGCGCCGCCGAATCCCTGCTCGGGATCGGCAGCTAGGTGTCAGGGTTGGAGCGGGGTGCCGAATATGACGCTTCTCGACTCGAGCAGATCCCAGGCGCCGTTGCGGATGTGCTCCTCGAAATGAGGGCTGGCGGCATGGGCCTGGAACGCCTCCTCGTCACGGTAGATCTCGAAGAGGAGGAAGGTGCGGGGGTCGTCGTTGGAGTTGACCGCCCGGTATTCCTCGCATCCATCCTCGGCGCGGGTGGGCTCGATCATCGCGGAGAGGTGTTCCCGCAGCTCGTCGTCGGCGTCGGGTTTGCTGACGTAGATCGCAGCTACCACATATGACATTTCGTCCTCCCTCGAGGTGCTGGTCCGGTTGGGCCAGCACCGTAATGGACCCGGGTTTCGGCCGGTGGAAACGGAGTCCCTAGTGTCGATCCGGCGAGGAGGTAATGGATGACGCAGGTTGAGGGCCGACCCAACATCGACGACGTGAGGCGGATCGCGACCAAAGTATCCAACTGGGGCCGGTGGGGGCCTGACGACGAGCTGGGAACGCTCAACTTCCTCACCCCGGACAAGGTGGCCGCGGCGGCGGCCCTGGTCAAACGGGGCGAGCTGTTCTCCCTGGCCGTCCCCTACGACGAGAAGGGCCCGCAGCAGGGAGGCTGGGGGCGGTTCAACCCGATCCATCTGATGATGCGCGACGGCAACGACGCGGTGACCGGGACCACGGTGCGCGACTTCTACGGCGGTTTCGACGGTTACGTTCGGGGCACCGACGACCTGCTGATCATGCCTCTCCAGGCGGGCACCCAGTGGGATGCGCTGGGGCACATGGTGTTCGAGGACAAGATCTACAACGGCTACGACGCCACCGAGGTGAGCAGTCTCGGGGCGTTGAAGAACGACATCGCCAAGGCCGGGGAGAAGTTGATCGGCCGGGGGGTGCTCCTCGACGTGGCTCGTTGGAAGGGCAAGGACTGGCTGGAAGGGGGAGAGGCGATCAGCGGCGACGACCTGGAGGAGTGCGCCGCTGCCCAGGGAGTCGAGGTGGGCACCGGGGACATCGTGCTGGTCCGCACCGGTCGGATGGGCCGGGTGAAGGCGGAAGGGACCTGGGGCGACTACGCCGCCGGCTACTCCTCCAAGGCGCCCGGGTTGGGCCTTGCCAGCGCCGAGTGGATCCACGCCAAAGAGGTGGCCGCGGTGGCCACCGATACCTGGGGCGCCGAGGTCCTCCCCACCGAGACCCCCGACGTGAGCATGCCAATGCACATCATCCTCATCGTCCACATGGGGCTGACCCTCGGGGAGATCTTCGACCTGGAGGCGCTGGCCACCGATTGTGCCGGCGACGGGGTGTACGAGTTCTTGTTCTCGGCCCCGCCGCTTCCTATCACCCGGGCGGTCGGCTCGCCGATCAACCCGGTCGCCGTCAAGTAGCGCCCATGGCAGCGACCGTCGCCGTGGTCGGTGCCGGGTCCGTCGGCGGTTTCTTCGCTGCCCAGGCCCGGCAAGCGGGGAACCAGATCACCTTGTGTGTCCGGACCGGGTTCGACAAGTTGATCGTCGAGACCGGCGGCGAGGAGATCACGGTCGACGCCACGGTTCACACCGACCCATCCCAGGTGGGTGTACACGACTGGGTGTTGCTGGCGGTGAAGGCCCATCAGACGGGGACGACCGCCGAATGGTTGAAGGCGTTATGCGGTGCTTCGACCGTGATAGTCGTGCTTCAGAACGGGGTGGAGCATCGGGAACGGGTCGAGCCTCTTGCTGAGGGCGCCGAGGTGCTTCCTGCGGTGGTCCGCTACGGCGGCGAGGCGATCGAGCCGGGCCGGGTGCGGCACTACACCTACGGCGTACTCACCGTCCCCGAAGGGGCGGCGGGTTGGCGGCTGGCAGACCTCTTCGAGGGGAGCGCGGCGCAGGTGCAGCTGACCGAGGACTTCGAACAGGAGGCATGGTCGAAGCTGGTGACCAATGTCGCCGCCAACGCCATCCCCGCCATCACCTTGCAGCGCTTCCCCGTGTTCCGCCGGCTCGAGGTGGCTGAGCTCGCCGAAGCGTTGATGGTGGAGTGCATCACCGTGGCCGAAGCGGCCGGGATCGAAGTCCCCAACGAACTGGCCCGATCCGAAGTGGAACGGCTCGCTGGGCTGCCCGACCATGTGGGCAGCTCGATGCTCTATGACCGTCTCGCCGGGCGCAGTCTGGAATACGACGCCTTGAACGGGGCGGTGGTGAGGATCGGGGAGCGGCACGGGGTCCCCACCCCGCTGAACCGGGCGATGGTGGCTCTGCTCGGTGCGATCAGTGACGGGGGCTACGAGTGACCCCTTCAGTACCGCTGCGAGAGGTGTCCGGCCGGGTGGCGAAAGCGCTGGATTCGTTCGGAGCCGAGCCCAGTGACCTCTACCGTGCCCTGGCCAACAACGAGGTGGTTGCCGACCTATGGATCCGGTTCGCCTGGGGGCTGCGCCAGGGCTCCAGTACTCCACGGGCGTTGAGGGAATTGATGATCCTCAGGGCCGCCCAACTACAGAAGGCCCAATACGTCTCGCGGGACCACACCGACATGGCCCTTGCCGCCGAGGTGTCCGAGGAGCAGATCGCTGCCCTCACATCCTGGCAGTCCTCCGACCAGTTCGACGAGCCGACCCGGGCCTGCCTTGCCCTCATCGAGGAGATGGTGATCGGTCAGGTCAGCGACGAGACACTGGATCTTTTCGCCAGATTGTTCTCGGCGGAGGAGCGGATCGAGCTGATCGTCACCGCCGGCTTGTACTGCATGGTGCCTCGGGTGCTTGACGCCCTCCGGCTCGCCCCGCAAGAGACCGCCGAATAGTCACTCGCCGAAGTTGTCCAGCTGCTCGGGGGCAATGGCCGGGTCGTGGGCGGGGAAGATCCGGTCGGAGCGCACCCTGATGTCGTCGATGGCGCGGCGCATCGCCTCCAGGTCATAGAAGAGCCCGGGCGGGATGCAGCGGTCCACGTTGAGCTCGACCTTGCGCACCATGTCCCCGACGATGGACACCATCCCTTCTTCGGTCTCCACGTAGACGCATTGGCTGCCCGGGGTGTGGCTGTTGGGATAGACGACACAGTGGATACCGGGGAGGATCTCGGTGTCACCTTCGATGAGGTCGACCCGGTCCCAGAGGTCGTCGACCAGCCCGGCGACGTCTTTGCGGTCGAAGAAGAGGTCCTTGCCCCCGATGTCGAGGTCCTTGGGTCCCATCGGCGCGGCAGCCGCCATCAGCTCGGTCCGCTGCATGACGAATCGGGCCGAGGGGAGTTGGTCACATCCTCCGGCGTGGTCGTAGTGAAGGTGGGTGAGGATCACCGTGGGGACGTCGGAGAGCTCCAGCCCGTGGTTGCGGAGCTGCGCCTCGAGTGTCCACCCGTCGCGGATCCGGTGTGGCCCCAGCCCGTGGATGTCCATTGCTCGGGCCGGATCCCGCATACCCGTGTCGACGAGGATCGGGTCGGGTCCACCTTCGATCAGGAAGGCGAGGATGGGGACCGCCACCCGCCCCGACTCCTTGGTCAGGCTCCAGAACACGTCGAGGGAGAGGGCTACCTCTGCCTCACCGACGAGTAGTGGATGGACCCGGTACGTCATCGATCGACGCTATCAATCGGCAGACCGGTCATGTAGGTTCGCCCTCGGCTTTGTCTGCCGCTCACTCCCAGCGCCGATAGAGGCCGTGGGCGATGCCGAACTGGTCGAGGACCTTCCCTGCGGTGTGGTCGAGGAGGTCGTCGATGGTCTCCGGGCCGTGATAGAAGGCCGGAACCGGGGGGAGCACTGTGGCTCCGGCGAGGGTGACCGTTTCCATGTTCCGGATGTGGATCAGGTTCAGTGGCGTCTCCCGCGGGACCAGCACGAGCCGGCGTCGCTCCTTGAGGCACACGTCGGCGGCTCGGGTGATCAGGTCCGAGGCATGTCCCGAGGCGATGGCGGCCAGGGTGCGCATCGAACACGGGACGACCACCATGCCCATGGTGAGGAACGAGCCCGAGGACACTGAGGCGGCGAGGTCATCGGCTCGATAGACCACGTCGCCGAGCGCTTCGATCTCAGATGGATCGGTGTTCATCTCGAGTTTGATCGTCTGACGCGCTCCCTCGGAGAGGATCAAATGGGTCTCAAGGTCCTCGATCCGGTGTAGCGCCCGCAGCACCGCCCGGCCCAGTTGGGGTGCGCTCGAGCCGCTCATGGCAACTATCAGTCGGCGTGGCGTCATGTCTTGCCTCCACGTGTTGCCGCCGCGGTATTGGCAGCTTTCCACACCGCCAGCAGGTCTTGCAGCCGACGTTCTCTGCCCCCCGAGAGCAGGGAGACCGTCACCCGATCGGCGCCGACGTCGACGATCTCCCTGATCCGAGCCGCACATTCTTCGACGTCTCCGGCGATTGCGAGGGCAGTGGCCAGCTCGTTGGAGACCACCGCGGCATGTTGGGCCGATATCGAGAGATGCCGTTCGAAATCGTAGGCCTCCGCCGCTTGCTTCATCTCCTCCTCGAAGCGGCGCAGTCCCGGCGGCAGCTCCACCCACTTGGTCAGCCAGCGAGCTTGAGCAGCAGCCCACGAACGCACCGCATCCACACCGGGCTCCTCGCCATCCACGGCCATGGTGACCCAGATGTCACGGAACACGTTTGTGGGCGATCGTCCTGCCTTCTCCGCTCCGCGGTCGACATGTTCCATCTGGGCACGTTGCACCTCGGGGTTGGCGGGGCCCATGATGATCACACCGTCGGCGACCGCGCCGGCCAACCGGAGCATCCGGGTTTGGCTAGCGGCGAGGAAGATCGGCTCGGCACGCCCCTCGACCCCGCTGAGCCGGATATCGCCGCTGGGACCGTCGACGGTGTCGCCGGCGAGGAGGGCGCGGAGATTGGTGATGCCCTCACCCAGCCGGTCCACCGACTGGGGCTTGAGACCCAACGGATAGACGGCGCTGTCCCCAGCGCCGACGCCGGCGAGCACCCGCCCTGGAGCCAACGACCGCAGGGTGACCAGGGAATTGGCCACCACAGTGGGATGCCGGGTGATCAGGTTGGTCACACCCGGACCGAGTCGGATCGCGCTGGTCTCACTGGCGACTAAACCCAGCAGCACGAAGGCGTCACGCATCGCCAGCTGGGAGTCGATCACCCAGCACGCCTCGACGCCGGCGCTCTCCGCCGCCTGGATCAGTGAGACGACCCGGTCGGCCGGCTCCCGGTGGCTCCAGCCCAGGGAGATGCCCAGTTCAGTCATCGAGCGGGTCGACCGACAATGAGCCGAACACAGAAGCCGGTGCGCTCAAGGGCTGGTACAGCTCAGGACGCCGGTCCCGCATCACCGGGAACACATCGGAAGCGGCGTCCAGGTCGGAGCCGGGCAAGGTGGCCACCACCACGCCCTCCGATCCGTCCGCCTCGGCGACCACCTCTCCGGTGGCGGTGACCGCCCGGCTCCCTCCGTACAAGCTGAACCGATGGCCACGAGCCTCCAGGTCACCCACCCCGTTGACGAACAGGACATGGGCATGGGACTCGAGCGCCCGCGCCACCGGCAGCACCTCGCCGAGACGGCGGAGATGGGCGATGTCGAGCCAGTTGGAAACCATGACGATGATCTCGGCGCCACGCAGCGCGGCGATCCGGGTCACCTCGGGGAAGAGCAGGTCGTAGCAGATCATCGGAGCGATCAGCCCCGCCCTGGTCTCGGCCAGCACGACCTCGTCCCCCGGCAAGAAGTAGTGGTTCTCCTCGACCGGGAGATGGATCTTGCGAAAAACCGCGGCGACCCTCCCGTCGTCGAGAACGGCCACCGAGTTGTAGAACTCATGACGCATCGCCGCCGGCTCCATCAGACCGACCACCATCACTGCCCGTCTGCCCTTCGTGGCTTCGAGCAAGTCGGGCAGCGACGACGCGGCCGCCTGCTCGGCTGCCTCAGAGAGGATCCGCTTGCGCCGCTGGTCGTACCCCTTGAGCGGGATGTAGCCGGTCAGCGTCAGCTCGGGAAACACCACCAGGTCGGATTCGTCGGCGTGCATGTCGTAGAGGGAGCGAACGGTCTTGGTGTTGGCCTCGACCGCGGTGTCGTCGGCCCATGCCTGCCGGGCTGGGATCTGGGCCAATGCAACGACCAGGTCGCGGGGCGGGCGGGTGCTCGGGTCAGGCATCGACCGACTCGAGGAGGAGGGCGTCGGTCTGGCCGAACCCGCCGCAGATGGCAACCGCCGCCCATCGGCCACCGGTCTCGCGCAGCTGCCGGGCCGCGGTGAGGACGAGTCGGGCACCGCTGGCTCCGAC
>Ga0299907_10001569_pt1 | contig 13208 bp, 11 predicted proteins | sample RVTome_16_FD_198680 | JGI IMG/M metagenome (GOLD analysis project Ga0299907, IMG submission 198680) | Soil microbial communities from uranium-contaminated site in the Upper Colorado River Basin, Wyoming, United States - RVT152D67 (version 2) ... | reverse complement strand
TCGAGCATCCATGGCTCTTCGGGATCGCCCCCCACGAGCAGATGCAGCCGTTCATCGAGCGGCGGGTGCCCCTCCCCCCGATCCACCACCTCACCGGGCTCATCCCGGTGGAGTCCACCCGAACGACGTCCGCGTGGTCCATCCCGGCCAGCCCGTGGTGGCGCTCCGCGGCCGGCATCTTCACGGGCGGGGCGCTGGCCGTGGTCGCGGACGCGGCGCTGGGCGGGGCGATCTACGGCGGCCTCCCCAGGGGGATGGGACTGGCCACGTCCGAGCTGTCGATGAACTTCGTCCGGCCGGCGACCCCCGAGTGCGGGGAGCTGATCGCCAGGGCGAGCCTGATCCATTCGGGGACTCGCCAGGGCCTGTCCGACGCCAGGGTCGAGGATGCGCAGAGCCGCCTGCTCGCCCACGCCACCTCGCGATGCGTGCTGCGCTCGCTCCCCTTCGATCCGCCCGATCCGCCGGACTCGCTGCCGCCCGTGCTCGAGCCGGACCACGACACCCCCGATCCCTACCTGCGCCCCCCGGAAGGGGCGGTGATCTCCCAGGAGGAGTGGGATGCCATATCGGGCCTGGAGCTCGTCCAGTCGTGGATGAAGGAGGAGCGCGGCACGCCGCCCGTCTGCCGGCTCTCCGGCTGGCGGTTCCCGGAGGTGGGCGAGGGGACGACGACCTGGTCCATGCCCGCCAGCCAGTGGTTCTGCACCGGCTTCGGGACGTTCTACGGGGGCATCATCGCCCTGTTTCTCGACGGGGGGATCAACACCGCCGTCACCACGACACTCCCGCCCGGCTCGTCGTTCGGGACGCTCGATCTCAAGGTGAACTTCCTGCGGCCGGTCACCCCGGACGGCAGGGACCTCGTGGGGCGGGCCCGAGTGATCCATCGCGGCCGAACGGTGGCCGTCACCACGGCCGAGGTCGAGGACGCCGACGGGAAGCTCGTGGCTATGGCCACGAGCAGCGCCATGATCCTGCCCGGGGTCCCGTGGCACGCGGCGAGGCCGCCCGAGACGCTGGACGAGGCCCCCGACGAGGAGGCCTAGGCTCCCCTCCGATCACCCCGCCCTCGATCTCGAGTCGCCTCGACGATCCTCGTCCGTCTCCCCCGCCCGGCCCTCCAAGCGGAGTCCCTCGAACGCGAGGAGGGCGATGAGGATCACCAGGAGCGCCGCCAGCTGAAGCCCTGCGGCGACCGACGTTCCCAGGGGGACCGTGGTCGCCGCCGCCGCGGCGGCCACGACCCGCAGGCCGACGGGGCGGATGCCCATTACCCCGCGGAACGCCGCCTCTCCCACCAGGAACAGGGTCACGCCGACGGCGAGGCTCGCCGCCGCGAACGGCTCGAGACGCTCGGTGAGGTGGCCGACCGTCTCCTTCACTCCGGCGGCGACGGCCACCACGCCCAGCAGCACGAGGAGGAAGGCGAAGAAGTAGCCGTCGATCGCCATCCGGAACCGGGTAGGAGGATCCGCCGCCTCCAGCGCGCGCTCCGCCCGATCCGCGTCGCCCACGAAGTAGGCCCACCACAGCCCCGCCGAGAGCGCCAGCCCGAGCAGCGCCGCGCCGACCAGGCCGACGTCCACCGGAACCCCCGTCAGGCCGATCCCGATCGCCACGATCGACTCGCCCAGCGCCACGATCAGGAGCAGCCCGTGGCGCTCCACGAAGTGAGCCGGGCGGATGTCGAAGCGCGGCTGATGGTCGCCCAGGAGCCGGGGCGTCACGAACATGGTCGCGATCGCCGCCGCCCATGGAACGTAGACGATCGGGCCGTCGAGAGGCCCCGCCCCGATCAGCATGAGCGCCGCGACCACGTTGAGCGGCCCCAGCCGTGAGAGCATCGACCACCCGAACACCTGCGCGTAGAGGGCGGCGTGCACCAGCACCACGAGGAGGTACGCGAGGCCGAACGCGATCCCCGCCCCGTCGAACGCCTCGCGGACGGCCAGCGCGCACGCGAAGAACGCGCCCATCCCCAGGACGAGCAGCAGGCGACGGCTCGGACGATCGGGTGGCACCTGGTTCGTGAGCCAGGCGTAGCCGCCGTACATCCAGAAGAGGACGACGAACATGGCCACCACGCGGGGGATCGTCTCGACCGTGGGATGCTCGATCAGGAGCTCCGTGAGCTGGGTCAGCGTGAACACGAAGACCAGATCGAAGAAGAGCTCGAGGGTGGTGACCCCTCGTCCCTCCGCACCCGTGGATCCGGTGGAGGTCGGCCCCATCGCGCGCCCAACCTACCAGTGCGGTCGCCCATGAGAGCGCCGAGGGCTCGGATCGTCTTGCTGAAATCGCGGACCGTCGGTAGGGTCGCATCTTCCACCTAGAGGAGGGACGCCCATGAGGAAGCTGCTCATCTCCGTGACGACGCTGGCGGTCGTCGCCCTCGCGGCACCCGCGAGCGCCGTGCCACCGCAGCACTTCACCGCCACGCCCCCGCCCAACATCGTCGAGGATCAGGGTCAGGCCTGCGGGTTCCCGGTCCGCTGGACGATCGAGCTCACGGTGAAGGGCACCAACTTCTTCGACCAGGACGGCAACATCGTGCGGCAGCAGGCCCACATCAAGGAGGACAACACGATCACGAACCTGGACACGGGGCTGACGCTGCGCGAGGGACCCGACTCGTTCATGCAGACGATCCACTTCAACGAGGACGGGTCGATCTCCCACATCGTGGCCACAGGGCTCGCCGTGAACGTCGAGGGCCACAACCTGAAGGATGTCGGCCGGGTCGTCTGGCTCCCGGGCACGAACGAGATCGTGTTCTCGGCCGGCCAGCACGGCGCTCGCGAGCTGCTGGAGTTCGGCACCTTCCAGGACGTGCTCGGCTTCTTCTGCGACGCCCTGAGCTGACCGAGCGAGCTTCGGCCCGTCCCCTGGGGCGGCGCCCGGCGGGATCATCCCGCCGGGCGCCGCGCTACTCTCGGCCCTGATGCGGATCCTCGTGTGGCACGGGTGGCTCCTCGAGGGGTCGGGCTCCAACGTCTACACGGCCAGGGTCGTGGAGGCGTGGCGGGCGCAGGGGCACGACGTCCTGCTCGTCGCCCAGGAGCGGCACCCCGAGCGGTTCCCCTTCCTGGACGCGTGGGCCGACGGCGACCTGGCCGCGGCCCGCCCCCTGGGCGCCGAGCCCGCCCCGGGTCGGGCCACCCTCCTCCGTCCGGACATCGGCGACCTCCTGCCGGTCTTCGTCTGGGACGAGTACGGGGGGTTCAGGGTCAAGACCTTCCTCGACCTGACGGGCGAGGAGCTCGACGCGTACCTCGACCGGAACGTGATCGCGCTGCGCGACGCGGCCGCGGACCACGGCACCGAGGCGGCGATCGCCGGGCACGCGATCCCCGGCACCGTCGTCGCCCGGCGGGCGCTCGGCTCGATCCCCTACGTGGCCAAGATCCACGGGAGCGACGTCGAGTACGCGTTGCGGCAGCAGCCACGGTACGTGGACCTCGCGCGCGAGGGGCTGGAGGGGGCGAGATCGGTCGCGGGGGCCTCGCGCGACGTGCTGGAGCGCCTCGTCGAGCTCGTGCCCTCCGTCTCCGACCGGCTGCGGGTGGTCCCGCCGGGCGTCGAGGTCGAGCGGTTCCGGCCGACGCCTCGCGACGAGGCGCTGCTGGGCGCCGCCGACGTGCTGGAGGGGGACCCGGACCTGGAGCGCGGACGCCCGGACCATCTGGGGCGAGAGGTCGGGGAGGCGCTCGAGGCGGGGGACGCCGCCGGGCTGGACCGCCTCGCCGGCGCGTACGACCAGACGGCGCCCGACCGCGGCGCCCCGGGCCGGCTGCGAGCCCTGGCCGGGTACGACGGACACTTGGTCGGCTACCTGGGGAAGCTGATCCCGCAGAAGGGCGTCCACGACCTCCTGGCCGCCCTGGCGCTGACGCGGCCGGCGCCCCGGGCGCTCATCGTCGGGTTCGGCACCTTCCGGGAGTGGCTCGAGGCGCTCGCGTCCGCGCTGGACGCGGGGGATCCCGAGGCGGTGGCCTTCGTCGGGGAGCGGGCGCCGGTTGATCTCTCGGCCGAGGAGGTGGCCGCGGCGGCCGGCCTGGCCGCGCGCGTCACGTTCACGGGACGCCTCGACCACCGCTACGCGGGGGCGGCCGCCGCGGCCCTCGACGTGCTCGTCGTCCCTTCGATCCTCGAGGAGGCCTTCGGCATGGTCGCCCTGGAGGGGGCCGCCGCGGGCGCGCTCCCGCTCGTGGCCCGGCACAGCGGGCTGGCCGAGGTGGCCGCGGCGCTGGAGTCCGTGATCGACCGCCCGGGCCTGCTCTCCTTCGAGCCCGGCCCCGAAGCGCCTCGGGCCATCGCCCGCGGGCTGGAGCGCATCCTCTCGATCCCGGACCCGGAACGGCACGACCTCGCGCTGGGGCTGGCCCGCCACGTCGGCGAGGGCTGGGGCTGGGAGCGGACGGCGAACCTCCTCCTCGAGGCGGTCCGCTCCTAGCCCGCGAGGAAGCGAGCCACCGCCTCAAGGCGCTCCGCGACCTTCCTCTCGACCGTGGGACCCAGCCTGTCGAACGGCTGAAGGTCCGGCCCGTCCTTGAGCGAGTAGGTCCACGTGGCCACGGCCTCGCCGTCGACCAGCACCACGGGGTTCCCGTCGCCGGGCAGCCCCACCCCGATCGGCTCGTAGACCCGCCGCTGCACGTCCGCATGCACGAGTCTGGCCCGCCCGTCCGGAGCGTGGCCCATCGTGTACGCGTCCCACTTCGGCAGGAGGTCGACCCTGCCCCGCGACGGCCGGGTCCGGTCGAAGGCGGCCTCGTCTCGAGCGGGGAGCAGCAGCCCCCCGCCCACGTCCACGGTGTCGTTCGAACCGACTGCCTCGGCGGCCGCTCCCTTGCCCACCCCCGCCCACCACGCGAAGTCCTTGACCCGCGCCGGCCCGTAGCCCCGGAGGTACGCGCCCGCGAGCCACGCGAGCGCCTCCCCTGGATCGCCCGCGTCGAGCCCCTCCGGCGCCCAGGCCTCGGCGGCGACGTAGCGGTGGGGGCTGGAGGTCAGCGGCTCACCGGCGAGCGCCAGGAGCCGGCCCTCCAGCCGGAGGCATCGGAGGACGGCTCGCATCGCCCGGCCGTCGAGCCCGGCCGCGTCCAGGAGCCCGTCGCCGCGGGTCGGGCGACGCGCGGCGGCGAGGATCCGCTCGGCCGCGCGCTCGTAGCGCTCCGTGGAGAGATCGTGGCGCCGCAGCGAGCGCAGGATCCGGGCCCGGGGAGGGCGAACGGCCGTGAAGATCCGGGGCGCCGCGTTCCGCGGGGCGAGGAACACCGTGCCGCGCATCCCCGGGATCCGCAGGCCCCTCCGGTCCCGGTCCAGCCGCCGGTAGGTCGAGGGGGCGAGCGAGCGGGTGCGGGCCCAAAGGGCGAGGGGCGCCGTGGGGTGGGTCGCGTACACGGCGACGACGGCCCGGAGAGCCTCGCCCGGACCCGAGGCCGGCTCGGCCAGACGCTGGCGCGCGTGCGTCCAGGCCCGCAGCCGCTCCACCAGGTCCACTCAGCCCCCCGACGATCGGAACCGGAGCGCGACCCCGATCGCTGCGAGCCCCACGATGAGGGCGAGGGAGTTGGGCACGATGAGCGCGAGGTTCTCGATGGCCACGCCGTAGGCGATCCAGAGGGTGAACCCGATCACGATGACGGCGAGGTAGCCGATCGATACCTCGCGCGACGAGCGGTAGGCCAGGATGCGGCGGATCTGGAGGATGGGCGACAGCGCCATCAGCACCCCCCACGACGCGGCCACGAACCCGAGCGCGGTCTCGTTCACGATGACCTCCTGCCAGTCGATCCGGTGCGCTCGGTCGAGGGCTGCGGTCGCTGCCGTGGCAGGAGGAGCGCACCCGCAGCCGCTTCGAGTCTACCAGCGCCCCTCGGTCAAGAAAGAGTGACAAGTCCGGAGCCCCGGGTTGCGCGGCGCCGGCCCCTCGGTGTACAAATCGCGACGGAACCGCTGGAGCCTTCGGGCTCCGGCGGTTCCGTCGTTTCCGGGCGAGGCCCGACGGCCCCCCCAACGCTCACGCTAGAGGCGCTTGCACTGATCCTCCTTGTTCCCACTCACCCGGTTGTTCCCGCCGCGCGGAGCCGGCCGGTTCGCCTTGCACTGCAGGTTGCCGTCGATCCGGTTGCCGCGGATCACCACGCCGCCGGTGTTCTGGAACGCCTGCACGTCGCCCCCCACGACGACCTTCCTCACCTTGAGGAGGCCGCGCTGGTCGTCGTACTGGATGTTCCCCTCGACGCGGGAGCGCACGACCCGGCCCTTGCGCCCGCGCTCGAGCTGGACGTCGCCGTCCACGAAGGACCTCGCGCGGACGATCACGTTCTTCGCCTTCTGCGCCTGGACGTTGCCGTCCACCCGCACGTTGATCGCCTCGAGGAAGGCCCCGCGATTCACGATGATGTTCCCCTCGACCCTCGTCCCCTTCAGGGTGCACCTCGCGCCCTTTGGCACCTTCACGTTGTCGACCGTCCTCTTCCCGATCGTCCCGCGACACACGCGGTCGTCGGCGCTCGCCGACGAACCGAGCCCCACGAGCCCCAGGACCATCGTCATCGCCAGCGCGTACAGCGTGAGCTTCCGCATCGCCTTCCTCCTCGTCTCGGCCACAATGGCATGATCTCCCCACCCGGTGAGCCGACCGTGAGACCTCGGTGAGAGCTCCCTCATCCCGGGGCGCACCTCCCGCTCCCGTAGAATCGAACCCGGGACAGGAGGTCGCGATGGAGACCCGCACCGAGACCGACAGCATGGGGGAGATCGAGGTGCCCTCCGACCGGTACTGGGGGGCCCAGACCCAGCGCTCGCTCCACCACTTCTCGATCGGGGACGACCGGATGCCGGTCGAGGTGATCCGCGCCTTCGGGCTCCTGAAGAAGGCGGCGGCGCTCGTGAACCGGGAGCTGGGCACGCTCGACGAGGAGCGGGCCGGCCTCATCGTCCGGGCGGCCGACGAGGTGATCGACGGGAGGCTCGACGACCACTTCCCCCTCTTCGTGTGGCAGACGGGCTCCGGCACCCAGTCGAACATGAACGCGAACGAGGTGATCGCGAACCGGGCGATCGAGCTGGCCGGCGGAGAGCTGGGCTCCAAGGAGCCGATCCATCCCAACGACCACGTCAACCTGTCGCAGTCGTCCAACGACACCTTTCCCACGGCGATGCACGTCGCCGCGGCCGGAGCGGTCACCGACCGCCTGCTCCCGAGCCTCCGGGCCCTGCGGGGCGCCCTCCAGGCGAAGGCCGACGAGTTCGACGACATCGTGAAGATCGGCCGGACGCACCTCCAGGACGCCGTGCCGCTCACCCTGGGCCAGGAGTTCTCGGGCTACGTCGCCCAGCTCGACGCGGGGATCGAGCGGATCGAGCAGAGCCTCGACGGGCTCTACGAGCTGGCGATCGGCGGCACCGCCGTGGGGACGGGGCTCAACGCGCCGCCGGGGTTCGGCGAGAGGGCGTCGGCGAAGCTGGCCGAGCTCACCGACCTGCCCTTCCGCGCGGCGCCCAACGCGTTCGCCGCGCTCGCCGCCCACGACGCCCTCGTCCACGCGAGCGGCGCGCTCCGAACCCTGGCCGTCTCGCTGATGAAGATCGCCAACGACGTTCGGTGGCTCGGATCGGGCCCTCGCTCGGGCCTCGGCGAGCTCGAGCTGCCCGAGAACGAGCCCGGCTCGTCGATCATGCCGGGGAAGGTCAACCCCACGCAGGCCGAGGCTCTGACGATGGTATGCGTCCAGGTCATGGGGAACGACGCCGCGATCGCGATCGCGGGCTCGCAGGGCAACTTCGAGCTCAACGTGTTCAAGCCGGTGATGATCCGGAACTTCCTCCACTCGGTGGCCATTCTGTCCGACGCGATGCGAACCTTCCGCGAGTTCTGCGTCGAGGGCATCGAGGCGAACCGCGAGCGGATCGCCGAGCTCGTGGACCGCTCGCTCATGCTGGTGACCGCGCTCACCCCGAAGATCGGCTACGACAAAGCGGCCGAGATCGCGAAGAAGGCGCACACCGAGGGCACCACGCTGAAGGAGGCGGCGCTGTCCCTCGGATACCTCACCGAGGACGAGTACGACGAAGCCGTGCGCCCGGACCGGATGGTTCGCCCGGAGTGAGGGTGGACTCGCCCGTCGTCACCGTCGACGGGCTGCACAAGCGCTACGGGAGCACGGTCGCGGTCGAGGACGTGAGCTTCTACGTCCGCCGAGGAGAGATCTTCGGCCTCCTCGGGCCCAACGGCGCGGGCAAGACGACCACAGTCGAATGCCTCCAGGGGCTCCGACGCGCCGACGCCGGGGCCCTGCGCATCCTGGGGCTGGACCCGGCCCGACAGACGCAGGAGCTCCGGCGTCGGATCGGGAGCCAGCTCCAGGAGTCGGCCCTGCCCGACCGGATCAAGGTCTGGGAGGCCCTGCGCCTCTTCTCCTCCGGGTCGGATGGCGACACGTCGGCCCGTCTGCTCGACGAGTGGGGGCTCGCCGGCAAGAGGGACGCCACGTTCGCCGGCCTCTCCGGCGGCCAACGCCAGCGCCTCTTCGTCGCGCTCGCCCTGCTCGGTGACCCCGAGGTCGTCTTCCTGGACGAGATGACCACCGGCCTCGACCCCAGCGCCCGTCGGGTGGCGTGGCAGCTGATCGAGACGATCCGAGATCAGGGCACGACCGTCGTCCTCGTGACGCACTTCATGGACGAGGCGGAGCGCCTGTGCGACCGCGTGGCCATCGTGGATCGGGGCCGGGTCGCGCTCATGGGCGCACCTCAGGATCTGATCGTCCAGCACGCGGGCGCGGTACAGGTCCTCTTCACCGCGGAGGGCGTTGACCCCGCGTGGCTGCGGACACTGAGCGGCGTCACCGACGTTCGCGAGCGCGGCGGCGCCGTCGAGGTGGAGGGCGAGGGTCCCATCCTCGCCCGGGTGGCCGCCGCGCTCGCGTCACGGGGCATCGAGCCCGCCGACCTGCGGGTCGAGCGTTCGTCCCTTGAGGACGTCTTCCTCTCGGTCGTCGGGGCCCGCGAGGGGATGGAGGGATGAGGTCGCTCGCCAAGACCTCGTGGGTCGAGCTGAAGCTCTTCGCCCGGGAGCCGCTCACGGTGGTCTTCACCTTCGCGCTCCCGCTCGTGCTCCTGTTCGTGCTGGGCAGCGTCTTCGGCAACACGCCCGACCCGTCCGTCTACCGGGGGGTGGGGGCGATGGACTACTACGTCCCCGCCTACGCCGGGCTGGTGATCGCGTCGCTCGGGCTGATCGCGCTCCCCACGCACTTGGCCGGATACCGAGAGCGCGGCATCCTTCGACGCTTCCGAGCCTCCCCCGTCCCCCTTTGGTCGGTCTTCGGGGCGCACGTGCTGGTGACGATGGCGTCGGCGGCGGCCGGCTCGGTCCTCCTGATCATCGTGGCCGCGCTCAGCTACGACATCCTGGCGCCGGTCTCGCCAGCCGGCTTCGCCGGCGCCTTCGTACTCGGCGCCCTGGCCTTCTCGGCGATCGGAGCCCTGCTCGGCGCGGCGATGCCGACGGCGCGGGCGGCCCAGGGCGCGGGGGTTCTCCTCTGGTTCGTCATGATGATCATCGCCGGGGCCGGTCCGCCCCCCGAGGTCCTCACCGACGCGACCCGCGCGGTGGCCGACACCACGCCGCTCCGACACGTGATCCTCCTGCTCCAGGACCCGTGGCTGGGGTTCGGCTGGAACCTGGCCGAGACCGGGATCGTGGTCGCGTGGCTCGCGGGGTCGGCCGCGCTCGCTGTCATCCTGCTGCGAAGGCGGGCGTGAATCACCAGGTGAGGACGCGTGTGGGCGTGACCAGGACCGGCTGCGAGTAGTCGGCCGCGAAGCTCTCCGGCGTCCACTCCAGCTTCTCGATCTCCTCCGCGTACTTCTCCACGTAGGGACCGACCTCGTCGGCGGGAGGGTGGTCGTCGGCGCGGCGACCCTCTCCCTCGAGCGTCGCGATGTCCTCGCCCGTCCGGGTGCCGCGGAAGTGCAGCGACACGCGCGGGTTGGCTTCGAGGTTCGTGAGCTTCGGCTTGTCGGGCTGGCTGAAGATCAAGAAGACCCCGTCGCGCCAGAGAAACCAGACCGGGACGCTCTGGGGCTGCCCCTCGGGCGAGACCGTGGTCAGCCAGACCACGACCTCCTCGCGGAGCTTGTCTCCGATCCCCACCAGGTCGTCCTCGACGGACACGGGCCCAGCCTAGCGCACACCTTGGCGCGCCGGTCCCGGATGCGGCACAGTGAACGAGGAAGGAGGCGCGGATGAGGGTCGCTGCGGCACAGACGCACCCGGCGTGGGGGGACAAGGACGCCGGAACAAAGCGGGTCGTGGAGTGGGTGGGGAGGGCGGCCGACGAGGACGTCGAGCTGGTCGCCTTCGGGGAGACGTTCCTGTCGGGCTACCCGTTCTGGGTCTCGCGCACCGACGGCGCCCGCTTCGACGCGGCCGATCAGAAGGAGGCGTACGCCTTCTATCTCGAGGCGGCGATCGAGCTCGAGGGGCCGGAGCTCGCGCAGATCGTCGAGGCGGCGCGCGACCTCGGCGTCTTCACGTACCTCGGCGTCACCGAGCGAGGCCGGGGCACGGTCTACTGCACGCTCGTGGCCATCGATCCCTCACGCGGGATCGTGAGCGCGCATCGCAAGCTCATGCCGACCTACGAGGAGCGGCTGGTGTGGGGCGCGGGCGACGGGCACGGCCTGCGGGTGCATGACGCGGGGCCCGCGAGGGTCGGCGGCCTCAACTGCTGGGAGAACTGGGTCCCCCAGGCGAGGCACGCGCTGTACGCGCAGGGAGAGGACCTCCACGTCGCCGTCTGGCCGGGCTCCTCGAGGCTGACGCGGGACGCCACGAGGTTCGTCGCGCTCGAGGGCCGCAGCTTCGTGCTGTCGGCGGGCGCGCTGCTCTCCCCCGGCGACGTCAGCGAGAGCTTCCCGCTACGGGCCGAGGCGCTCGAGGGGGCGCCGGAGGTCATGTACGACGGCGGGTCGTGCGTCGCGGGTCCCGACGGCGGGTGGATCGTCGAGCCCGTCTCGGGCGAGGAGCGGCTCGTCGTCGCCGACCTCGACCTCGCTCGCGTCCGCGAGGAGCGCCAGAGCTTCGACCCCACAGGCCATTACGCGCGGCCCGACGTCTTCGAGGTGCGCGTGCACCGCCGGCGCCTCGACGCCTCGACGTTCGACGACGGGCTCGAGGGCCGCTAACGCCTCCACTGCGGGTCGACGGAGAGCATGTTCATGCGCACCTGCCAGTCGACGTCTCCATAGCAGTAGGAGACGTGACTGATCCCGAAGTACTTGCCGTTGAGCGGGTTCAGGGGAGCGGTCAGCCCCGAGTCCGACGTGGCCTCCGAATGACTCGCGTAGAGGCTGGCGTCGGCCCCGCCCTTGACGAGCACGGCGTCCACGCCGAGGTTGGAGGACCACGCCAGCGAGCCGTCGGCGGGCGTGCTGCTGAAGGTGGCGTCCACGCTGAGCGTCCCGTCCGTGTACGTGCCGGACGTCGATCCGTTCACCCTCAGCTCGTCCCACCCGGGGTTGATGCTCGCGCAGGTGGGATTGCCCGCCACGAGCGTGGGCGTCACCCCGACGTCGGACGTCGCCCCGCCCCCCGCAGCGCTCCCCTGGACGGTCCCTAGCTGGTGCACCTCCTCGATGCAGGCTCCGTTGGGGATCTCCGGCGTCGGGGGGTTGGCATGCCCCGGGGTGAGACATGGAGGAACCTCGAACTCCACCGTCATGCCGTCGATCTCGCTGCGCATGCAGATCGGGGTGACCGACTCCCCGGGGCCGATCAAGGCGGAGGCGTAGCGCGTGACCACGCGGATCGGGTTCGCCGTGTCCGCGACCCCGGGCGGAGGGACGAACGTCGTGAGCTGACCTTCCGAGACCCCGCCCGAGCCTCCCTCACACGAGGCGATCCCCGTCAGAGGTGTCTCGTTAAGGGTGGCGGCGCCACCCTCCCCCGCGGGGATCTCGATCTGGTTCGAGGTGTTGTTGTCCCCGCTGAAGTTCGAGGAGGTCTCCAGGGTGCAGACCTCGCCCGGGGCGCAGTCGGTGGCGGCGCTGTCCGGATCGAGAGCCGGGTCGATCAGCGCCGTCGCCTCGGTCGCGCTGTTGTTGCCCGGCACCGAGTCGACGAACCCCGTCTCGAGGCTGGTCACCGACGCCGTGTTGGCGATCGACGAGCCGGTCGTCGGCGCCAGGACCCTGATCCTCAGGGGCTCGGCCGAGGCGCCGCCCGCCAGGGATCCGGCCAGATCGCACGTCGCCGCCGTCGGCGTCGCCGCGCAGGTCCACCCCGTCCCCGAGATGGAGACGATGGTGCTCCCTCCGCTCAGTGCGTCCTCGACCCTGATGTCCGAGACCGGCCCCGAGCCGTTGTTGGTCACGCTCACCGTGTAGACGACCTGGCCGCCCTGGGAGACGGGGTCGACGGAGTCCGACTTGACCACGGCCAGGTCCGCCCCCGCGGTCGCGGCGGTGATCCCGCCGAAGACGGCGAGCCCCTGGAGCGATCCCTTCTTGACCCCCGTCGAGGCCAGGAGCGAGGAAGCCCCGGTGGCCATGTCGAACGCGTGGATGGTGGACGAGCACGAATCGGCGGCCAGGAAGGTGGCGCTGGTCGTCCCCAGCGCGACGTTCTGCCAGCAGTTCCTGACGCCCGCCACGTCGTACACCTGCGCGATCGACCCCGTGGGGCCGAGCCGCACGATCGTGTCGCCCAGGGCGACCACCGCGCCGCCGTCGAGAAGGACACGGATCTCGTGGGCGGTTCCTGGCAGCCCCGAGGCGAGGTCGGGGAGCTGCGCGTTGGCGCAGGCGTCGAACCTCTTCACCTCCGATCCGAGGTTCGTGTAGTAGAAGGTGCACTGGTCCGCGGCGAGGTCGATCCAGTCGGCACCCCCCTGCTTCGAGGTGGCCACGTCGTAGGAGGCCAGGACGTTGCCGGCGCCATCCATCTTCAGGACGTCCTTGCTCCCGCTTCCGAGACCGACGTAGGCGTTCCCCGCGGCGTCGAAGCGGATCGACTTGGGATGGGCGCTGTACGAGGAGCCGAAGGCCCCGATCGACGACCCGGAGGTGTCGAATCGGGTGATCACGTTCGACGTGTAGCCCGTGACGTACAGCGCGCCACCGGGGTCGAACGCCATCCCCGTGGTCTGCGGCATGCTGACCGGGGACGTGAGGGTTCGGTTGGCGGTCCCGTC
>Ga0299907_10001568_pt1 | contig 13209 bp, 9 predicted proteins | sample RVTome_16_FD_198680 | JGI IMG/M metagenome (GOLD analysis project Ga0299907, IMG submission 198680) | Soil microbial communities from uranium-contaminated site in the Upper Colorado River Basin, Wyoming, United States - RVT152D67 (version 2) ... | reverse complement strand
CCTGGGGCCGCAGCTCGGTCGCGGCCAGGTGGCCGAGCAGGTGGTCGACGGGCGCCAGGGGCAGGCGCCGGGCGGCGGCCAGCGCCTTGGCGGTCTGGAGGCCGACGAGCAGGGCGCCGACGAGGCCCGGGCCGCGCGTCACGGCGATCAGCTCGGCGTCGTCGAGGCCGGCGCCGGCCCGGCGCAGGGCGTCGTCGACGACGTCGTTGACCAGCTCCAGGTGGTGGCGCGACGCCACCTCGGGGACCACGCCCCCGTAGCGGTCGTGGATGCCCTGCGAGGAGATGACGTTCGAGAGGACGTCGCCGTCGCGGGTGACCACGGCCGCGCAGGTGTCGTCGCAGCTGGTCTCGAGCGCGACGATCAACGGCCGGGCAGCTCGACGCCCTCGGGCACGTCGTCGAGCGAGCCGCCGAGCGTCGCCGGGGTGCGCCACATGATGAGCGCGTCCTCGCCGTTGTCCTGGTAGTAGCGCCGGCGCGTGCCCGCGGCGCGGAAGCCGAAGCGCTCGTACAGCGCGATCGCGCCATCGTTGGACTGGCGCACCTCCAGCGTGTACTGCGCGCGGTCGCCGTCGGTGCGCTCCAGCAGGCGCTCGATCAGGCAGGCGGCGATGCCGTCGCGGCGGAAGCCGGGGTCGACGGCGACGTTCATCAGGTGCCACACGCGGTCGTAGCGCGAGCACACCAGGTAGGCGATCAGCTCGCCGTGCAGCGTCGCCGCCAGGCAGACGCCCGACGGCTTGCTCAGCTCCAGCACGAACATGGCCAGCGACCACGGCGTGGGGAAGGAGCGGCGCTCGATGGCGATCACGTGCGGCAGGTCGGAGTACGACAGCCGGCGGATCTCCAGGCCGGAGGTCTCGGGGGTGACGGTCGCGGGGGTGCTCATGGCGTGCGGCGCACCTCGGCGTCGGGAGGGCGCAGGTAGTCCGGCGCCACGGCGTCGATCCCGGCCGGCTGCGCCCCCGCGCCGAGGCGGCACACGTGCCGCGCCGACACCCGGTGGAGCGGGTCGCCGTCCGGCGGGATACGCGCCCCGGCCGGTTCCAGGTCGTGGCGAAATCGTAGCGCCCCGTCCCCGAGCGCCAGCGGGGAGGGCGCCGGGGCGCTCGCGAGGTCGCGGAGGCGGCGGGCGAGCTCCTCCGGGGCGAGCGCGGCGGGGGCCATGACCTCGGTGTCCCCGATCCAGGCGGCCGCGAACACCTCGCCTCGCCGCGCGTCGACGGCCGCGACGACCGGGTGCTCGGCGGGCAGGGCGTTCGCGGCCAGCGCGCGCAGCGTGCTCACGGGCGCCAGCTCGGCGCCCGTGCCCTGGGCCAGGCCGCGGGCGGTGGCGATCCCGATCCGCAGGCCGGTGAACGACCCGGGCCCCACGCCGACGGCGATGCGCTCGACGTCCCCGAGCTCGATCCCGGCCGCGGACAGGACCTCGTCGACGAGGCCCAGCAGCCGCGTCGCGTGCCCCGGGCGCTCGCCCGGCTCCGGGTCATGACGCGCCTCGAGGACGACGCCGTCCTCGCGCAGCACCCCCGCGACGGTGGCGGGAGTCGCGGTGTCGAAGCCCAGGACGGCCGTCATGGACCCTGGCCGGCCGTCATCCGCCGCCGGCCCACGGTCATCGGCCGGCGGCCCGGTCGGTGGGCGTCGAGACCTCGATCGTGCGCCGGTCGCCGCCGGCGTGGGCGAGGCGGACGCGGACGGTCGCGGCGAGGTCGGCGCCGCCGGCCCGCTCGGGCCACTCCACGAAGGCCACGGCGTCGGGCGTGAGGTAGTCGGCGAGCAGCGCCGGGTCCTCGCCGCCCAGCCCCTCGAGCCGGTAGAGGTCCACATGCGAGGCCGGCACGCGACCGGCGTAGCGGCGGCCGATGGTGAAGGTGGGGCTGGTCACCGGCCCCGCGACGCCCAGCGCGCGCAGCGCGCCGCGCACGAACGTCGTCTTGCCCGCCCCCAGCTCGCCCGAGACCAGCACGACGTCGCCGGGGCCCAGGCGCTCCGCGAGCCGCGCCCCGGCGGCCTCGGTGGCCTCGGGCCCGTCGGTCTCGACCGCGCCGTCAGGCAATCGGCCGGCGCACGCGGACCCGCAGGCCGGCGCCGGTGAGGATGAGGCCGGCGCCCAGCAGCGCCACCAGCCCGGGCTCCGCGCCCGTGCGGGCCAGCTCGCCCGCGGGCGTGGGGGTCTCCGTCGCCTCGGACTCGGAGGTGCCCGGGGGCGTGGTCGACAGCTCGCCTCCGCCTCCGCCGCCTCCGCCGGTGCCCGACCCCGACCCGCTGGACCCGGCGCCCGAGCCCTGCGGCGCGCTCTCCTCGCCCTCGAAGGGATCGGTGTACTGGTTCTCGCCCGCGCCCTGGGCGAACGCCCCCGCGGGCAGGGCCAGCGACAGGGCGGCGGCGAGCGCGGCGAGGCGGCGCGGCGCGAGCATCGAGGCGAACCATAGAACAAGCCGCGGCGATACCGTGCTGGCGATGGCGAAGCCGCTGCACGTGCTCGTCCTCGTGGACCGCGACTGGACCCATCCGGAGGCGGGAGGGACGGGGACCAACCTGTTCGGCCAGGTCTCGCGCTGGGTGGCGTGGGGCCATCGCGTGACCGTCGTGGCCGGCGCCTATCCGGGCGCGCGCGCCCACGAGCGCCTCGGCGACCGGCTCGAGGTCCACCGCGTCGGCACGCGGCTGACCGTCTTCCCGCGGGCGGCCTGGCTGGTGTGGCGCCGCCGGCTCGCGCGCGACGCCGACGTGACCCTCGAGGTCGTCAACGGCATCCCCTTCTTCACCCCGCTGTGGCTGCGCGCGCCGCGGGTGGCGCTCGTCCACCACGTCCACCGGCGGATGTACGTGGCCGAGCTGGGCCGCCGCGGCGCGCTGGCGGCGATGCTGCTGGAGACGCTGCCGCTGCGCTTCCTGTACCGCGCCACGCCGTTCACCACGGTCTCGCGCGCCGCGCGCGAGGACCTGGTCGCCCTCGGGGTGCCCGAGCACCGGATCGAGGTCGTCTACAACGGCGTGGAGGGCGACCAGTTCCATCCCTCCGCGGACGCGCCGGAGCCGACGCTGCTCTACCTCGGCCGCATCAAGCGCTACAAGCGCATCGAGCACGTGCTCGACGTGCTGGAGGCGATCCCGGGCGCGCGCCTGGAGATCGCCGGCGAGGGCGACCACCGGCCGGCGCTGGAGGCGGAGATCGACCGCCGCGGGCTGCGCCGGCGCGTCGCCATGCACGGCTTCGTCGACGAGGCGCGCAAGGCCGAGCTGTACGGGCGCGCCTGGGTCGCGCTGACCGCGTCCTCGGCCGAGGGCTGGTGCCTGACCGTCCTGGAGGCCGCCGCCTGCGGGACGCCCAGCGCCGCGCTGCGCGTCGGCGGGCTGCCCGAGGCCATCGTCGACGGGCGCACGGGCGCGCTCTCGGACACCGTGGAGGAGCAGGCGGAGCGGGTGCGCGAGCTGGTCGAGGATCCCGGGCTGCGCGCGCGCCTGGGCGAGGCCGCGCGCGAGCGCGCGCGCACCTTCACCTGGGACCGCACGGCCTCCGAGAACCTCGCGGCGCTCGAGGCCGAGAGCACCGCCGAGCGCCAGCCGCTGCGCGGCGCGCTGGCGCAGTCGGAGACCGCCAAGGCGCTGGGCCTGGCCGCGGCGACCATGGCCGCGAACGTCGTCTCGCTGCTGTTCACGGTCGTCTTCGCCCGGATCCTGGGCACCGAGGGCTACGGCTCGCTGGCGGCGCTGGTCTCCACCTTCCTGATCCTGTCGGTGCCGGGGCTGGCGCTCCAGGTGGCGGCGGCGCGCGAGACCGCGCTGGGGCGCCTGGGCGAGGGCGGGCGATTGTCGGCCACCCACCGCCGCTGGGCGCTGGAGCTGGGGGCGTGGATGGCCGGGCTGGTGGTGGCGGGGATCCTCCTGCGCGAGCCGCTGGCCGCCGCGATCGGCGTCGAGCAGGAGTGGGCGGCGGCGGCCGTCCCGGCCACCGGGGTGGCGTGGCTGGCGCTGTCGATCGAGCGGGGGATGCTCCAGGGCCTGCGCGCGTACCGCGCCGCCGGGCTCAGCGTGATCCTGGAGGCGCTCGGGCGGCTGGTGCTGGGGCTGATGCTGGTCGGCGGCGGCCTCGACGTGACCGGCGCCTACGTCGCCTCGCCCCTGTCCATGGCCACGGCGGCGATCGTGCTCGGGGTGGTCCTGCGCCGGCGCCTGGGGCCGCCGGACCGCGACGCGCCCACGCGGCGCTTCGACCGCCTGGTCGCCGGCGCGTGGGCGCCGGTGCTGGGGCTCACGCTGGTGGCCGTGCTCCAGAACATCGACGTGATCATCGTCAAGCACCGCGTGGGCGGCGACGAGGCGGGCGCCTACGCGGCCGCGGCGGTGGCGGCCAAGGTGGTGATCTGGGTGGGGATCGGGCTCGCCTACTACCTGGTGCCCGAGGCGGCGCGCCGCGCCCAGGCCGGGCTCAACCCGCGCGGCGTGCTGGCCCGGGCGCTGATGATCGTGGCGCTGGTGGCGGCGCCGATGCTGCTGGTCTACGGGGCGGTGCCGGGGACCGTCCTGAAGGTGGGGTTCGACGTCGACGTGGCGGGGGCGGACGGGGCGCTGGTGGTGCTCGGGGCGGCGATGACGCTGCTCGCGATCGCCTCGCTGGCCGTCCAGTTCATGCTGGCCATCGAGCACTACTCGTTCATGTGGCTGCTGGCGATGGTGGCGGCGGTCGAGCCCTTCCTGCTGTCCAACGCGGGGACCAGCCTGGTCGGGCTGGCCACGCTCGTGCTGGCCCTCCAGTGCCTGGCCGCGGGCGGGATGCTGGCCCTGTCCCTGCGCGCCCCGCGCCGCTCGGCCCCGGCGCTGCCGTGACCGGCCCGGCCCTCTCCGACGCGCTCGCCGCCGCCGAGGGCGTCGCGGGGTGGATGTCCGACGACCAGGCCGGGCGGCTGTGGGAGCGGGCGGCGGCGGTCCCGGACGGCGGCGCCGTCGTGGAGATCGGCTCCTACCGCGGGCGCTCGGCGATCGTGCTGGCGACGGCGGCGCCCGCGGGCGCCGAGGTGGTGGCGATCGACCCGCACGCCGGCGACCACCGCGGGCCGCGGGAGATCCGCGGGACGCGCGCGCTGGGCGAGGCCGACCACCGGGCGTTCCTGGAGAACCTGCGCCGGGCGGGCGTCGACGGCCGCATCCGGCACGTGCGCCGCCCCTCGCAGGATGCGCTGGGCGAGGTGGACGGCGCCGTTGACCTCCTCTACGTCGACGGCGCCCACCGCTACGCGCCGGCGCGCGCGGACCTGGCGCGCTGGGGCGCGCGCGTCGCGCCCGGGGGAACGATGCTCGTCCACGACGCCTTCTCGGCGGTGGGGGTGACGCTGGCCCTGGCGCGAACGACGTTCTGGTCGACCGAGTGGCGCTACGCCGGCCGGGCGCGCTCGCTGGCCGAGTACCGCCGCGAGGCGCTCGACCCCCGCGCGCGGCGGCGCAACCTGCGGCGCCAGCTCGCGCAGCTGCCGTGGTTCGCCCGCAACCTCGCGATCAAGGTCGCGCTGACCCTGCGCCTGCGACCGGTCGCCCGCCGGCTCGGCTCCGAGGAGTGGCCGTACTGACCGAGACGGTCCTCGCCCGCTCGCGCGACGCGGCGCCGGACGCGCTCAAGCCGCCGCCCGGCAACCCGCGCTTCCCGCTCTTCGACTCGCTGCGCGGGCTGGCGGCGCTGGCCATCGTGCTCACCCACGTGGGCCTGGCCTCGGGCGCCAACACCGAGGCCTTCTACGGCGCGATGACCGCGCGCCTGGACGTCGGGGTGACGCTGTTCTTCATCCTCTCGGGCTTCCTGCTCTACCGGCCGTTCGTGGCCGCGCGGATGGGCGGGCGGGCGGCGCCGCGGCTGCGCGACTACGCGCGCCGGCGCGTCCTGCGGATCGTGCCCGCCTACTGGCTGGCGCTCACCGCGCTGGCGATCTGGCCCGGGCTCGCCTTCACCGGGCCGCGCTGGACCTACTACGGGTTCGTCCAGAACTACGACCTCGCGTGGGTCCTGGGCGGCCTGGGCCAGGCGTGGTCGCTGGCGGTGGAGGCGTCCTTCTACGTCCTGCTGCCCTTCTACGCGATGGCGCTGGGATGGCTGACCCGCGGCGGCCGGCGCGAGCGGACGGTGTGGATCGAGGTCGGCGTCCTGGCCGCGCTGGCCCTGGCCTCGATCGCGCTGCGGACCTGGGTCAACCACACGCAGGACCACACGATCCTGCTGTTCACGATCCTGGGGACGTTCTTCTGGTTCTCCCTGGGGATGGGCCTGGCCGTGGCCAGCGCGGCGCTGTCGGGGCGCGAGCGGATGCCCGCGCTCGTGCGGCTGGTGGAGCGCGCGCCGCTGGCGCCGTGGATCGCCGCCGCCGTGCTGTTCGTGGTCATGTCGTACACGTTCGGGCTGCCGCGCGCCCTGTACGGGACGCGGTCGGGCGCGCAGTTCCTGGCCGAGCACCTGGCCTACGGCACCGCGGCCTTGCTGTTCGTCCTGCCCGCCGTGTGGGGCGACCGGCGCGGCGGCCTGCCGCGCCGCGCCCTGGGGCTGCGCCCGATCGCCTGGCTGGGCCTGGTGTCCTACGGGCTGTTCCTGTGGCACGCGCGCTGGGTGGAGTGGCTCACCGCCGAGGGCGCGGCCGGGTGGCTGCCGGGGCTGGGGTCGGGGTTCGTGGTGATGCTCGTGGTGGTGCTCGGCGTGTCGCTGCCGTGCGCGGCGCTCTCGTACTACGTGCTCGAGCGCCCGGTGCTGCGCTACAAGGACGGCTTCCGCCGCCGGCGCAGGGTGCGCCAGAGCGACAGCGCGAGGAGGACGAAGGCGGCCACCGCCAGCCAGTGAGCGGCGATCAGGTCGATGGGGTAGTTGAAGTTGTAGGCGCCCTTGTCCTCCGGCATGAGCAGCAGGTAGACGGCCGGCTCCAGGAGCAGCAGCCCCCCGGCCGCCAGGGCCAGCGCCCCCGCGCCGATCCCGCGCCACAGGACGAGGACTAGGACCGGGTACAGCGCCACGCCCGCGCGCAGCGCGAACACGAACCCCAGCCCGGCGGCCAGCGGGGCGGCCGCGAGCAGCGCGCGGCGCAGGGGCATGCGGGCGGGCGGGTGCTCCGCGAGGGCGGCGTCCCGCGGGCCGCGGACCGTCTCGGGCCCGGGGCGGCGGAGGAGCAGCAGGGCGAGGAGCAGCAGGCAGGCGAGGGCGGAGATCGCGTAGCCGGCGCTCACCACCCGCTGCGGGGCGAAGGCGAACCGCACATCGCGGCAGTCCGCGGGCGCGCGCCAGCCGTTGGCGTAGCCGTCGACGACGCGCGGCTCCCCGAGCGACCGGTCGTCGCAGTACGCGCGCCAGCCGCGGTTGAAGCTCTCGCCGAGCACCAGCAGCGCCGGCTCGCGCAGGGCGACCCTCACGCCGTCGTGCCGGCCGCGCCCGGCCTCGCCGAGGTCGGTGACGCGACCCGGGAGCGCCGCGACGGTGGCCGGCGGGTCCGGCGCGGGCGAGGTCAGCCGCAGCCAGTACGGTCGGAACAGCCCGTCCTCCATGGTGAGGTCGACGCGCTGCGCGGGCAGGTCCGCCGGCCGGCCGCACGCCCGGGCGCGCAACGGCGTCCCCGCGTCCATCTCCCCCACCGTCCCCGTCACGCGCATGCGCAGCGTGGCCGGGCGGGTCGCGCTCGCGCGCGGGCGGACGTCGGCGGACAGGTCGCCGCAGGCGCCGCGCAGCGGGCCGGCTCGGGGGATCGCGGCGGGCGCGAGGCCGGGGACGTCGATCGAGGCGATGCCCACCGCACGGCGGGTGCGCTCCTGGAGCGTCGCGGCCCGGGGGAAGGCGGCGGCGGCGATCTCCAGACGCAGGCGGCGGGCGCGGAGGGGGCGCGGCGGGGTCACGGTCCCATCGGGGGCGACCGCCAGGACCGGGGTCGCCTCCCGCTCGGTGACGAGGCGCACGCGGGTCGGGAAGCGCACGACGTCCTCGGTAGGGCGCGCGCGCTCGCCGGGAGCGCCGCCGCCCACCGGGCGCAGGCGCAGGCGCGACACCCGCGCCGGCCGCGGCGCCTGCCAGGAGATCCAGGCCGGCGCGCGCTCGACCCACTGGCCGATCCAGGCGGTGGCGGGCGAGCCGTCGAAGGCGCTCGACGCCCGCCATCCCGGGCGCCCCTCGAAGCGGCTCGACGAGTTGAACCGGTGGGGCCCGCGGTAGCCCGCGAGCTCGTCCAGCGCGTCGTCGTGCGCCTCGGGGGAGACGGTGGCCCAGGCGCCGGCCGCGAACGCGCGCGCCGCCGGCGGGCGCAAGGTGCGCGCGAGCCCCGTCTCGCCGTCGCCGCGGTCGACCCGCAGCAGCGCCTGCGGCGGACCGGTGAACCGGCCCCGCCGGAACGGCTCGTCGCCGGTCGTGCGCCCGAACAGGTACGTGAGCGGGCTGTGACTCAGGTCGCGCCCCGCCAGCGCCCGCTCGGCCACCACCGGGGGGCGCAGCCGCTCGCGCACGCGCAGGCCGGGGATGCGCAGCTCGTGGATCCCGCCCGCGCCGCCCTCCGCGACCGCCGGCGGGTAGTCCACGCGCGTCACCCGCACGCGCAGGCGGTCGACGTCGCGCAGGCCGACGCGCAGGCGGTTCCAGCCCGGGTGGACCGCGAAGCGCCGGCCGCCGACCTCGAGCTCGCGCAGGGTCCCGTAGCGGTCGTTCTCCGGCAGCACGTCCACGTGGGGCACGTCGCGGCGGCGCTGGAACCCGATCTCCAGCCAGCGCCGCGGCCGGGCCAGGAACTTGTCGGCCAGCCACGCGGTCCGGGCGTCGCCGTCGAAGGCCGCGAACGGCCGGTGCTCGGGGTACTGCTCGCCGCCCGGCGAGAACGGCATGCGCAGGTAGCGCGCGCCGTCGTGCTCGGCCACCGTCTGCGCGTCGTCGCCGCGCCTGGCGAACGGGTTGAGCATGGCGGCGTCCCGCGAGGGCTCCTCCCCCGCCCCCAGCGTCCAGCCGAAGTTCTGCTCCAGGCGCGAGGGTACGAACACGCGCCGGCGGTTGGAGTCGGAGACCACGATCTCCGCGCCCTCGGCGGCGGCGCGGCGCAGCTCGGCGGCGGAGCGGTCCGCCGCGTACTCGAAGCGGCGGGGCTGCGCCCCGAAGGCGGCCAGCCCCGCCACCGCGTCGGCCGACCCGTCGACGATCGTCGCGCGCCGCAGCGGCTCCACCCGCACGATGCGCTCGGCGCCGGCGACGTCGTAGCGGCGCACCCGCGGCAGCGTGGCCGCCGGGGCCAGCTCGTGGGCGCCGGGGAGGCGGCGGCGCGCCGGCCCGTAGGCCCGGTCGGGGCGCCCGTAGCCCTGGCGGGCCAGCACCCGCGCGGCGTCGGCCGGGGGCGGCTGCCCGCTGCGGGCGATGTCGCCGTCGGCGTTGGCCAGCAGCGCGCCCGTCCCCAGCCCGCGCAGCAGCGGCGCCAGCTGGCCGGGGACCAGGCGGTCCTGGCCGATCAGCGCGTCGACGCTCCAGAAGGCGTCGATGGCGTGCAGGTCGGAGAACGGGACGATGTTGCGGACCGCCACCGGGCGCTCGGTGAGGGGCGGGAGGATCGAGTCGACGGTCCCGCCCCAGCGGTAGTAGGCGAACAGCTCCCCGGGCGCCAGGACCGCGCGGGTCCGGGGCGGGAGCGTGCGGTCGAGGTCGCGCCCCGCGTCCTTCCACGCGCCCGGCACCCGCTTCCACACCAGGTGGTCGTCGAGCGCGTCGCCGCGCGCCAGCGGCCACGCCGCCCCCGCGAGCAGGACGGCGATCGCCACCGCGAGGGCCGGCCGGGCGCGCGGGCGCCAGTCCCACAACCGCGCCGCGGCCAGCCCGCCCAGCCCGGCCAGCCCCATCGCCACCAGCGGCCCCGCCTTGTACGTCGTGCGCAGGAAGTGGGTGGCCTCGACGCGGTTGTAGGTGAAGTTGAGCCCGTCGCGCAGCGGGGTGCCCTCCGGGAACCCGGCCGTCATCACCAGCGCCCCCATCAGCACTAGGCCGAGGAGGAACGGGCCGTACCGCGCGCGCCGCGTCCAGGCGAAGGCGCCGAGCGCCAGCGCCGGGACCAGCAGCATCGCCGCGACGACCAGCGGGGCGTAGAGCAGCGTCCCGGCGTCGGCGAAGTAGGAGCGCGTGGCGCCGTGGAACCCCACGCCGATGTAGGAGACCCAGTAGCCCATCAGCCGCAGGGTCTCGCTCATGCTCGTGGTCCCCCAGATCGTCCCCTGCTGCTCGGTGAACTCCAGGAAGTCGATGCCGAAGCGCGCCTGGGCCACGATCGGCCCCATCCACCACAGCGAGGCCACGAAGGTCAGGGCGAGCGCGCGCCACGCGAACCAGGCCGCCGCGCGCCACCGCAGCCCGGTCGCCGCCTCGTAGGCCGCCAGCAGCGCCGGGCCCAGCAGGATCCAGGCGGTGACCGCGGCGTTCACCCCGCCCCCGCTCGCGGTCACGATCAGCGCGAACAGCGCCGGCCACCACCAGCCGCGCGGTCGGCGCACGCCCTGGTGGACGGCCAGCAGCAGCCAGGGCAGGGCGGCGTAGGCGAGCAGCGTGATGCTGGTGCGCCCGCTGAACACGACCACGTAGGGGTTCAGCACGATCATCGCCCCGGCCACGACGTGGGCGATCCCGCGGGGGCGGCCGGCCAGCGCGTCCATCAGCCGCACGGTCCCCCACGCCGCCAGGGCCAGGAGCGTCCCCAGCCACAGCCGGTGCACGAGCCAGGGCGCCAGGCCGAGCGCGTGCCCGAGGGCGAAGAACGGCCCCATCGGGAACAGGTAGCCGCCGTACTGTCCGCCCTGGACGTGGCCGAGCGCGCCCGACTCCGTCCACACCGCGGCGACGTCGGCCAGGAAGCGCCCGGGCTCGACGTGCAGGTCGATCTTGGTGTCGCTGCTGGCCCAGCCCGGGCGCTGGAGCAGCGCGAGCGCGAAGGCGCCGAGGGCGAGCGCGGCCGGGATGGCGCGTTCGCGGCGGGTCATGCGGCGGGCTCCGCGCGGCGGCGCCGCAGGGCGTCGAGGGCCACGGCGGCCAGCACCACGATCGAGATCTCCGCGGCGAGCCGGAAGCGGGTGAGCCCGTAGCCGACCAGCGACATCGCCGTCACCATGACCGGCGGCGCGAGCAGGACGGCCAGCGCGCCCGCATCGCGGCGCCGCAGGCGGACGGCGCCGTAGACGGCGAGCGCGAGCGCGACGTAGTAGGCGGCCAGGCCCGCCCACTGCGCCCACTGCGCTCGCCCCTCGACGCGGGCGAAGCGCACGCCCTGGCGCGGCCGGTAAAGATCCCAGGTGCGCAGGACGCGGACGGTCAGGACCACCGGCAGGCGCCCCTTGTGCTCGAGCGCGTAGTCGATCCCCCGGCGGCGCAGCTCCGCGGCCTCCGCCGCCTCGTTGCCGCCGCGCGGGGCGCGAACGCACGCGAAGTACCAGGACCCCGTATGCGCCCCGAACCAGGCCGGCTCGCAGTTGGCGCCGGCCAGCAGCGTGCCGGTGTTCGTGGACACCGGGACCGGCCGGTCGAAGGCCGACCAGTTGCGGACCGTCCAGGGGGTCAGGACGGCCGCGAAGGCCAGCACGGCCACTCCGAGGGTGGCGAGCCGCGCGCGCCGGTCGCGATGCGCGAGCAGCACGACCGGGATCGCCAGCAGCACGATCAGCATCAGCGCCTCGCCCCGCGTCAGCGCCGCGAGGCCGATCGCCGCCCCCAGGACGGCGGCCCGGGCCGCCGTCGGGCGCTCGACCGCCCGCAGCGCGGCGAGCAGCGCGAGCGCGACGGCCAGGCCGTAGAGCGACTCGCTCATGAGCGAGCCGTCGACCACCCACAGCATCGGGTACAGCGCTGCGATCCCCGCGGCGATCAGGCCGACCCGCGCCTCTCCGCCCGCGCGGCGCCCGAGCAAGCCGATCGTCACCACGGTGCCCGTCCCGCACAGCGCGCCCACGAGCCGGTGGGCGTCGTGACCGGTCCCCCCCAGCTCGGACATCGCCGCCAGCAGGACCGGCCAGGCCGGCGGGTGCTCGGCCGTCGGGCGGACCTGGTCGAAGAACACGAGGTCGAAGGGCCGCACGAACCCGCGCCCGTCGGCCAGGTAGTTGGCGAGCAGGTGGAAGAAGCCCGCGTCGGACAGGAACGCGGGCTGCGGGGCGAGGGCGAGCGCGTAGACGAGCCTGATCGCCAGGGCCACCGCGGCGATGGCGGCGAGCCACGCGCCGAACCCGTGGGGACGGCGGGACATGCGGCGGGAAGTCTGCCCGATGGGCGGGCGGGCTCTCGCCGTAAGCTCCGCGCGGCGTGCTCCGCCGCCCGTCGCTCGCCGTCGCGTCCGCCCTGCTGCTCGCCGGGCCCTTCGTGCTCGCCTTCTTCTCGGGCGGCTTCTTCGACCGGGCGCGGATCGTGGCCGCGATCGTCGCCTGGGCGCTGGTGGCGGTGGTCGCCGTGGCCGCGCCGCGACCGCTGCCCGCGCCCGGGCCGGCCCTGCTGGCCATCGCCGGGCTGGGGGCGCTGCTGGGCTGGAGCGCGCTGTCGCTGGCCTGGGCGCCGGTCGGCGACGCCGGCTTCGACGACGTCCAGCGGGCCCTGCTCTACCTCGGCGCCCTGGTCGCCGCGACCGCCCTGCTGCGCGAGCGCGCGGCGCTGCGGGCGCTGGAGCCGGTGGTGGTGCTGGGCGCGCTGGTGCTCGTGCTGTACGGGATGGGCGACCGGCTGCTGCCGCGCGTCGTCTTCCTCGAGCACTACTTCAGCTCGGGGTCACGGCTCGAGCAGCCGCTCACGTACTGGAACGCGATGGGGCTGGTGGCCGCGACCGGCCTGGTGCTGGCGGCGCGCGTGGCCGGCGACCGCACGCGCTCGGACGGCGTGCGCGCCCTGGCGGTGGCGGCGGCCCCGGCGCTGGGCCTCGGCCTCTACCTGACCTTCTCGCGCGGCGCCATCGCCGCGCTGGCCGTGGGGACGGTGGTGCTCCTGGCCGCGGCGCCGTCGTGGTCGCAGCTGCGCGGCGCCGCGCTGGCGCTGGAGGCGGCGGCGGTGCCGGCGCTGGTGGGCAGCCGGCTGCCGGCCATCGTGAACTTCGACGCCTCGGAGACCGGCCGCGACGTCCAGGGGGCGGCCATGCTCGCGGTGCTCGGGCTGACGATGCTCGCCGCGGGAGCCGTGCAGGGCTGGGCGTGCCGGGCCGAGCGGGCGGGGACGGTGCGGATGGGCCACCTGCCGGGCGCGCGCCGGGCCGCC
>Ga0299907_10001567_pt1 | contig 13209 bp, 16 predicted proteins | sample RVTome_16_FD_198680 | JGI IMG/M metagenome (GOLD analysis project Ga0299907, IMG submission 198680) | Soil microbial communities from uranium-contaminated site in the Upper Colorado River Basin, Wyoming, United States - RVT152D67 (version 2) ... | reverse complement strand
CATGAACGCAGACGAGACCCAGGTCCTTGGCTGCATCTACCTCCTGCCCAACGACGACCGCATGTACCGGACCGCAAAGGTGACGTCGCACGACGGTTCCGACCTGTCGTCGGTTGATGCCACGGTCTCGTTCTGGGTTCGCGTCTCTACATGGGAGGACGGGTTCGAGGGCTCCTTGCTCGAAGCGGTTCTCGGTTGGCTGAGGGACGACTGGTCGCTCGAGCGACCAGTGATTGTGACCAACGAAAAGCTCGATCATCAGATCGCGACGATCGAGTCGTTGGGCCTGACCCGGCGTTTCGACTACGACCGCGCGAAGGACCTGTACACGTCCTACGCCTACGCCTGACGGCGAATCCCTGAGCGAAGGCGCTCGACGACAGGTCTCACGGGGTGCCAGGCTGCCCCGACCACTCGGAACCGGCATTGATAGACGCACGCCGAAGTGCCGTTGTGCGCCGGCGGGTGCCCGTTCATAGACTCGCCACGATGACGACGGAGGACCGAGGCCGGAGGTTCGTTCGTGCCGAACCCAACTGCATCTTCTGCGGGATCGTCGCCGGCGAGATCTCATCGACCACGATCGCTCAGAACGAAAGGGTGATCGCGTTCATGGACATCAACCCGGTAACCCCTGGCCATGCTCTCGCGGTCCCGCGCTCGCACGCAACCGACCTGTTCGACATCACCACCGACGACCTGGCAGCGTGCGTCCGCCTTGCCCAACAGATCGCCGGACGAGCCAAGGACCGGCTCGGGGCGGATGCCGTCAACCTTCTGAACTGCAGCGGCGAGGCCGCCAAGCAAACCGTGCTCCACTTCCACATTCACGTCATCCCGCGGTTCAAGGACCAACCCAGCAAGGACGCAATAGGACTGCCCTGGGACTCAGTGCCCAGCAATCCCGACGAGATCGAGCGGATCGGCAAGCTCCTGTCGTGAGCTGAGAAGCGTCGCCGCTGCCTTAGGGGCAGCACACACTCACCACTCCCTGAGCATGTCACACCACCCCGCCCATAACCGGCAGGGAGGATGGGTTTGGGTGCGCTGACCGTTTCGTGAGGGCTGTCACCCTCGACCTGTGGGTACGGTTGGTTTGTTCCCGGGGTTGGTCTGGCTCGCGAACCGGCTGACACCGTCTGGTTGTCTTTCGAATGACCCGCCGGCTTGCTTCGGGAACGGCACTCACCGGTGGGATGGGAGATCGGTGTTCCGGTCCTGTTGACACCAGGGTCCGGCGACCTGGTCCACCCGTCCGGCAAGTGCGTACCACCCCTGCCCGTCTATGCAAGGAGGGATGGCAATGACCATCGTAAGAAACCCCGATGCTGTTGTTGGTGGTGTCGACACCCACGCCGATGTCCATGTGGCTGCTGTGGTGAACCATCATTCTGCGCTACTGCGTAACAGTCCGCCAGCCTCGCGGCGACACATTTCGGGCGCCCTTTCGATGACCCTTTCGGAATCCCTTTCGGAAACCCGCCGCCCGCGCATCTTTGAGCACCAGGCGTTGGACAATCGAACTCATCTGTGCAGCTCCCCAGGGTTCGATGACCTGGCGGATACGCGACTTGGGGCGGGATCGATGCGTCGGTGCATGGCGACCCGCCCACGTCGATCCTGGTCTGAAGAGGGACGAGGCAAGGACCATCTCCACAGATGACACGTACCTCGCCAAGAAGGGTCAGCAACACATCGCCCCAGACGTGATGAAGCTTCAAATCGCCCCCAACCCAGATCGTCTAGTACTGCCGAGAAGGACACACGCACATGCAACTAGTTGCCGAGCCCTTTTCGAAAGGGTTCCGGAAAGCTTGAGCGCATAGCTGCAGTCCCTGATCGAGACAGACGAGTGCACACCTGCGATGTCGGGGATTTCGACCCAGAAGTCACCTTGTCGCGTCGCTGCAGCGTGTCGCTGAATCCACGGAGGCTCGAAGAATCTCGCCCGATCAGGAAGTCGACGACAAATCCGACAGGCGATCCGAAAGACTGTCGAAAGGGTGGGGTTGCAGCGTGGGGCCATGGCAACGGACGAAAGGCTGCTGACGGTTGCAGAGCTGGCTCGGTACCTCGGCGTCCCGGTTGAAACTCTGTACCAGTGGCGATACCGGAGCGAAGGTCCTCCAGGTTTCCGAGTCGGTCGGCACGTGAGGTATCGATGGAGAGATGTCGAGAAGTGGATTCGAGGGCGGTTGGATGAGGAACATCCACGTTGAGCAGGCCACCCTTCCATGTCGAGGTCGATAGGGATATGGTCGATCCTGAAGCCAATCGACAGGTGGCGCGCCAATGAGAGGATGGATCCAGCAACGGTCTGAACGTTCGGCTCCGTGGCGCGCCCGCTACTACGGCGCCGACGGACGGGAACGCTCCAAGAGCTTCGAGAGGAAGATCGATGCCGAGCGTTGGCTGAGCGCCCAGCTTGCGAAGCTCGACCGTGGCGAATGGGTCGACCCGGATCTCGGAAAGGTCCCATGGTCCGAATACTCGGATCAGCTGCTCGCCAGTCGCGGGCACCTCGCCGCACGCACCGTCGAAACTGACCGAGCGTGCCATGCTCGCGCCGCTCCCGTGATTGGTGATGTTCCGATTTCCCGTCTCACACCGGAGCTGCTTCGTGAGTTGATCGCCAATCTGACTGCCGCTGGCTACGCCCCCGAGACCATCGCCAAGACGATGCGGTGGGTCAGGCTCACACTCAATCAGGCAGTGAACGACCGTCGGCTCATCTCCTCCCATGCCAAAGGGATTCGCCTACCCAACCCCCGACGATCCGACATGCGTCTCCTCGATCCGCAGGAAGTCGATCTACTCGCCCGCGCACTCCCCGACCGCTATCAGGGCGTTGCCGATCGTGGCCGCCTACACCGGCCTTCGCTGGGGAGAGCTCGCCGGCCTCCGGATCGCTGCCATCGACATGCTGCGCCGCCGGCTAACCGTTCGAACGGCGCTCATCGAGGCAGCTGGAGAAGCTCCACGTCTGGGTCGACCCAAGACGGCGGCATCGGAGCGCACCATCACCCTCCCCGGAATCAGCCTCGACGCGATCGCTCAGCACATCGACCGGTACCCGCTGGTCGACGGGTTGATGTGGACCACCGAACGAGGCGCCTACCTGCGGCGGGGCTCGTTCAGCAGGATCTGACGCATGGCAGTCGCGGAGACTGTCGGCCAGCCGTGCCGGATCCATGACCTGAGACACACCCACGCCTCCTGGCTGATCGCCGCCGGCGAGCACCCGAAGACCATCCAGACCCGCCTTGGCCATTCATCGATTCAGGTGACGATGGACCGCTACGGGCATCTGATGGAAGGCCTCGACGACCGCACCGCCGACCGTCTCGACGCTCTGGCCGCCTTCTCGGGCGGCCCAGGAGCGGCCCAAACCGACCCAGGCGAAGAGCGGGAATCGAGCGAAAACCCCCTGACCAGGGAAACGAGGTTGCAGTCCCGACCGGATTCGAACCGGCGTTTCCGGCTTGAAAGGCCGGCGTCCTGGGCCACTGGACGACGGGACCTCGGGGATCGCCTCAGGTTAACGGCTCCCCACCGTCTAACCCTTACCTGAGGTAGACAGCGCCAGATATTGCGCTATCGCGACACGGAAAGACGGTGACCCGTTTTCCATGTTGGCCTGGCGCCAGATACGGCGCCAGGTACCTCAGGTAAGCGGCAACCGGGCACGGGCACGGGCCAGGCGGTCGAGGGTCCGCTCCCTGCCCAGGGCGGTCAGCGATTCGAAAAGCGGGGGGCTGACGGAAGACCCGGTGACGGCCACCCGCAACGGTTGGAGACCCTTGCCCGCCCCGAGGCCCATCTCTTCCAGCATCCCTCGCAACCCTGTTTCGATGGCCTCCGCGGTCCAGTCGCCCAACGTCGAGAGCAGGCTCTGCGCCGACTCCAGAATCCCGGCCACCCCGTCTTTGATCATGACCTTGTCCCAGGAGGCCTCCTCATATTCGATGATGTCGGCGAAGAGGAAGACCACCTGGTCTCCGGCCTCGGGCAACAGATGTGTGCGCTCCTGGATCAGATCCGACACGGTCTCAAAGCTCCCCCACTCATCCGCGTCGAGAGTCCTGCCCACCGCAGCCTCGACGTACGGTTTGACGGCCGCCCGAAAGTCGGCAGCGTCCATCGCGCGAACGTATTCGCCGTTCAGCCAGGCCAGCTTGTCCGGGTCGAACACCGCCGGGTTGCTGGACACGTCGGTCAGGTCGAAGGCTTTGATGGCATCTTCTCGGGAGAAGATGGTGGTCTCACCGTCGATCGACCACCCCAGCAAAGCCAGGTAGTTGAACACCGCGTCGGGCAAGTAGCCGGCGTCCCGGTAGTGAGAGAGCGCGGTTTCACCGTGACGTTTGGAGAGCTTCTTGCCGTCGGGCCCGAAGAGCAGCGGGAGATGGGCATAGATCGGCTCGTGTCCACCCAGCGCCCTGGTGAGGAGAATGTGCTTGGGGGTCGACGGAAGCAGATCCTCGCCGCGGGCGACGTGTGTGATCGAATAGTCGATGTCGTCCACCGTCGAGGCCAGGTGATAGGTCGGAGTGCCATCGCTCCGGAGAATGACGTAGTCGTCGAGATCCCTCGGCTCGAAGCTCACCGTGCCTCTCACCATGTCGTCGAAGACCACGCTTTCCCCCTGGGGGATCTCCATTCGAATCGCTCCACCGCTCGCCTGTGTCTCCGGGCGCCGGATGTAATGACCCGGATGCCGCCGCTCCTCCTGTGCTTTCTGACGAAGTGGCTCGAGGACTTCCGGGGACCGATCGTCGTAGTAGGCAGCACCCGCCTCGACCAAGGCTCGGGCGGCTTCCCGATATCGGTCGAGCCGGTCTGACTGGCGATATGTGCCATGAGGCCCGCCGACCCCGACCCCCTCGTCCCAGTCCAGCCCCAGCCATCGCAGCGACTCGAGGACGTCCGCCTCGTACTCGGGAGTCGATCGCCCCTGATCGGTGTCATCGACGCGGAGGATGAACTGACCGTCGTTGTGCCGAGCGAAGAGCCAGTTGAAGAGGGCTGCCCGGGCGTTGCCCACATGCAGGTACCCAGTGGGTGACGGGGCGACCCGCACCCTCACCGTCACCGTTTCACCAATCGGTTGGAAAGGGTCCCGATCCCGTCGATCTCCACTTCCATCAATTGACCGGGCTCCACCTTGGAGACACCCGATGGGGTTCCGGTGAGAATGACATCACCGGGGAGCAGTGTCATCACCGCCGAGACATACTCGAGAATCTCGGCGACGCCGAACACCATGTCCGAGGTGAAGCCTGCCTGTCGCACATCACCATTGACCCGACAGATGATGGCCAGCTTCTCCAGCGGGTCGAGCTCGGTCTCGATGGCCGGGCCCAACGGGCAGAACGTGTCGAATCCCTTGGCCCGGGTCCACTGCCCGTCTGTTGCCTGCAAGTCGCGTGCGGTCACATCGTTGGCGGCGGTGTAGCCGAAGACATAGCCGCCGGCGTCCTCGGCCCTGACGTGACGGGCCACTCTGCCGATCACCGCCGCCAACTCGGCCTCGTGATGAATCTCGTTGGATATCGGGGGATAGACGACATCGGCATCCGGTCCCACCACCGACGTCGCCGGTTTGAGGAAGATCATTGGTTCGTCGGGGACCGGGACACCGCCTTCGTCGGCATGTTCGACGTAGTTGCGTCCGACCGCGACCACCTTGGTCGGGATGACCGGCGCCAACAATTGCACGCTATCCCAGGGAACGACGGTTTCGGTGGGTTCCCACGCCACGAATGGCGAGCCTCGGTATACGAGAACCCCCTCGGCGTCGGCCACGCCATAGGCGATGTCGTCCCCTGCCTTCATCCGAACGATTTTCATGAGAAGAGCAGAACCTGGTGCACCACTAGTGTTCGGCCTGTTGCTCGCCCGAATGCGAGAGCGCCCAGCGCACTTGCTCCGGTTTGTTCAGCATCAGTTCGACGTCGACCTCGGCCACCGCGGTCTCGCCGGGCCGCAGATCGTGATGCACTGCCTTCAGCCATCGCTCACGACGCTCGACCACCTCGGGTTTGGCTTCAAAGCCGTACCCGCAGAGGGTCAAGGCCACATCGAGGTCTTCGCGCGTGGGGCCGCGGCCCAGGGCTCCTGCCCTCGCCACCATGAGCGCGGCCAGCACCAATCTGACGTCGGCACGGTCGTCAGGGAGGTGCGACGCGGAGATGATCCGTAACGCCCAGCCACCGTCGGGAGCGGCGGTGCCGAACATGCCCCCGGTTGGCACCTGATCGGGGTTGTTGGAGTCACCGGGCCTGTTAGGCCGCCAAGGTCGGGCAGGCGGCGGTTGTGGGACCGACCGGGGCCGGGTCGCCTCGGTCGCCTCGATATTCGGCTGTTGGCCCATCAAACGAAACTGAGCCAGTGGCGGTACTCGGGGAGCTTGGCTGCGACCAGGTCGGAGAACATGTCCTGAGCTTTGCGGGTGACCGGTCCCGGCTCCCCCGAGCCCACTGTCCTGCCGTCGATCTCACGAACCGGTGTGACCTCTGCCGCCGTGCCGGTGAGAAAGACCTCATCGGCGGTGTAGAGACTCCCCCGAGCGAGATCGATCTCGACGATCTTCATCCCCTCGTCTTCGAGCAGGTCGATCACCGAGTTGCGAGTGATTCCCTCGAGGATCCCCGACGAGACCGGTGGCGTGAAGACCTTGCCTCCGCTCACGGTGAACAGGTTCATCCCGCTGCCCTCCGACACCGACCCCACATCATTGAGCATGATCGCCTCGTCGTATCCATGACGAAGCGCCTCCTGCTTGGCCAGAACCGAGTTCAAGTACTGACCCGAGCCCTTGGCTGTCGGGATGAAACTGGAGTGGGATATCCGGCGCCAACTGGAGACCATGGCAGTGATCCCGTTCTGAACCCCTTCTTCACCCATGTAGCTGCCGAGGTAGAACGCCGCCATGTAGGTGTGGACCGGAGCTGATCCCGGGTTGATTCCGATCTTGTCCGCCCCGTAGAACACGAAAGGCCGGATGTAGGCCGACTCCAGTTCGTTGACACGCAACAACGCCAGACACGCCTCATCCATCTCCTCGGCGGTCTCCTTCATCGGGAGCCCGTAGGCGCGGGCAGAAGCTACGAGTCGGACCATGTGCTCATGAAGACGGAATACCGCGGTTCCCTCTGGTGTCTTGTAGGCGCGAATGCCTTCGAAGACGCCCGTTCCGTATTGGAGGGAATGTGCCAGGAAGTGGACGGTCGCGTCGCCCCAATCGACGAACTCGCCGTCAACCCATATCTTGGATGCCGGTTCCATGGTGAGAGGCTAACTGCTGGAGCGAAAAGAGAAACTTCGAAGACGTGAAGCTCTGCTCATTGTGAGACGTGCCGGCCTGCCGGCAGGCTGAACCAGTTCTAGGCTCGCCACCATGCACCGACTGGTCGCTTCCTTCTTCGGCTCTGGTCTGCTGCTCCGTCGGTTCCGTGGATCAGATACCGGCTCGGGAACTCTCGCCGGTTTGATCGCCCTCCCATTCTCCCTCTGGGCCGGCTCGAGTCTGGGTTGGCAGGCTCAGCTGCTGGGGGCAGCGATCTTGACTCTGGCCTCATTGTGGTCTGCCCGCACCTTGGCGACCGACGTGGGTGACGCAGGCTGGATCGTGATCGATGAGGCGGCCGGCACATTTGTCGCCACTATCGGGCTGCTGGGGTGGCCGGCAATGATCGGATTCGTGGTCTTCCGCATCGCCGACATCACCAAACGCCCTTTTCCCGGAGTTCGCCAGGCCGACAGTCTGCCGGGAGCTCTCGGCATAACCGTGGACGACAGCCTGGCCGCGCTCTACGGGCTCGCCGTGGGCCACTTGCTCGCAGCCACCGTCTTCTAGTGGTCTGTCGCTACCTGTCCCCAGGTGGCGTATCGTCTTCATCTGGAGGTAATGAATGGAATGGCAGCCAAAGACCATCGCCGCCGGTGTCGACGGTTCGCAGACCAGCGTGAAAGCCGCCCAGATCGCCGCCGCGATGGCGCGATCCTGGAAGGCGAAACTGCTGATCATCAGCGTGGTCAGGACGCCCGAGGGCTGGTGGGGAATCGGAGGCGCACCACCCTCGCCAGAAGCTCTATCCGCCGCCCTCGTCGAGGGTCAGGAACAGGTGCTGCGAGAGGTCGAAGGAGCCGTTTCACTGGACGGAATCGACTACGAAACGATACAGGAGCTAGGCGACCCGTCATCGAAGATCATCAACGTCATCGAGGAGCGCACGGTCGACTTGCTCGTGATCGGTCGACGCGGCGCCGGTTTGGCCGAGAGGATCATGCTGGGGTCGGTTGCCGACCAGCTGTGTCACGGCTCACCGGTCCCGGTGATGGTCATCCCCTAGTGGGCACTAGCCGCGACGCCCGAGCTCCCGGGTATCGGCTCTAGCATCGCCGGGTGCCCATAGTCGCAGTGTTGCCGGTCAAGTCCTTCCGGCTCGGCAAGGGTCGAATGGCCGCAGAGCTCTCCCCCGATACAAGGTCGCATCTCAGTCGCCGGTTTGCCGAACGCACCGCGCAATTGGCAGCTGAAGCCGGGATGGTTCCGGTGTTGGTCGCCGGTGACGCAGAGGTCGCCGGTTGGGCGCTAGAGCTCGGGTTTCCCAGCATTCCCGATCCTGACAACACTCTGAACGGGGCCGCAGCTGCCGGTGCCCGTTGGGCCACCGTGGCGTCGAGCTCATGGATCGTTCTTCACAGCGACCTCCCCCTGCTCACTCAACCCGAGCTGGACGAGGTGGTGGCGGTTGTCAGCGACGGTGGCTGGGTGATCGCCCCGTCGGCCGATGGCGGCACCTCCGCCTTCGGAGGTCGTGGGGAGGCGCGATTTGCCTACGGGCGGGGGAGCTTTCGGCTACACCTGGGACGCCATCCGCAATGCCAGGTTGTCACCAGCCAAGGTCTGCTCCATGACATCGACTCGTTCGCCGACCTGGAATCGGCGCGACTGCACCCCCGCGGGGCCTGGTTGAGTGAAGCCGGGTGAGCGCTCGATTCGATAAGTCGGTACTCGGTCCCGATCCGGTCCACCGGAACCAGATCCTCGATTGGCTCGAGGCAGGCCTGGCTGCAGTTGACCCCGAACGCCTTACCGCCGATGCCCTCTCCGATAGGTCCCCGAACGAGACGGCGGTGATCGCGATCGGGAAGGCGGCGCCGTCCATGGCCCGCGGGGCGGCGTCGGTGCTCGACATCGTCGGCGGTGTCTGTGTCTCCGATCATGAAGAGCCCACGTCGGAGCGGTTCACCTTCATCGTCGGAGATCACCCTGTGCCGGGGGAAGCCAGCCTTCGGGCCGGGACCGCGGTTCTCGATTTTGCCAGGGGCGTTCCGACGTCGACCAACATGCTCGCCCTGATCTCCGGTGGCGGGTCGTCACTGTGCGAGACACCACGCGAAGGGGTCCGTCCCGGCTTTCTCTCCGATGTGACGCGCAAACTCCTGGCTGTCGGGGCGTCGATCGAGGAGCTCAACATCGTCAGGGCACATCTTTCGGCTTTCAAGGGGGGCGGAGTATCGAGAGCCGCCGGGCGAGCCATCGACACCTACGTGATCTCCGACGTGGCCGGAGCCGATCCCGGTGTCGTCGCCTCCGGGCCCACCATGCCCCATCCTCCCAATCCCGAGGCGGCGGTCGAGATCATGCGCCACGCCTCGATACCAATCCCCCATGAGGTCATGTCCGCGATGTCGGCCACCGTTGGCCGGCTACCGGTTCCCGTCCTGACCCTTCTCGCCGACGGCACCGATGCCGCCCGAGCTGTAGCTGCATCCGCCCCACCCCCGGTCTCGGTTAGCCCCGCATGGCTGTCCGGGGACGTCGTGTCTTGTCTCGACCGGTTTCTCGCCGACGCCGGCCCGGGAGTGACCGTGGGTGTGGGAGAGACCGTGGTCGAAGTCACCGGCAGCGGCCAGGGAGGGCGAAACACTCATGCCGCCCTGGTCGCCGCCGAGAGGTTGCAGGGGACCGACGGTGTCTTCGCCGCGTTTGCCACAGACGGGCTCGACGGTAGGTCGGGAGCGGCAGGCGCCATCGTCGACGGAGCCACTCTCTCTCGGGGGGGAGACCCGTATCAGGCCCTCGCCGACTTCGATTCGGCCAATTACCTGTCGGCCACCTCGGACCTCTTGCGATGCGGCCCGACCGGGACAAATGTGTCGGATATCTGGATTCTGTGGCGCCGGTGACCTCGGTCCCAACGTAAAGTGTCATCACGGAGAACTGGAAGGCATGGAAAAGACACTCGTGATAACCGGTGGCACCGGTGGTCTGGGCTCCGCCCTGGTTCGGCGCTTGATCTATGAGGACTACCGGCTGGCGGTCACTTATCTCATGCCCGAGGAGGCAACTGCCTTCGAGGAGGAGTTCGACGTCGACGAGGACCGGCTGCTCCTTGTTCGCGTCGATGCCACCAACGCCGAAGCCATCAACAGCCTGATGAAGGACGTGGCCGACAAGTGGGGATCGATCCATGGCCTGTGCTCTCTGGTGGGTGGATGGGCCGGCGGTCGCGACGTCGCCGAGACCGACGATGTCCGGTTCGAGCGAATGCTTGATCTCAACCTTCGCTCCGCCTTCTACACGGTGAGAGCGGTGGTGCCCTACCTCGTCGAGACCGGATGGGGCCGGATCGTTACGGTCGGGAGCCGGGCCGCAGTCGACTCGCCAACCGGGCAGGGTGCATTCAACGTGGCCAAGGCAGGCGTGGTCGCCCTGACCAAGTCGGTGGCCCAGGAGTTGGACGGGACCGGAGTAACGGCGAATGTCCTCATGCCCTCGGTGATCGACACTCCTGCCACCCGGAAGTCACTCCCCTACGCCGATTACGTGACCTGGCCAACACCTGATGAGATCGCCGCCGTCGCTCACTTCTTGCTCAGCGACGAATCCGGAGTCATCAACGGGGCCGAGATTCCCGTCTACGGCCGGGCGTGAGGCTCGAAGAGCTCCACCCATTCCCCATGGGGGTGCGCCTCACCCACATGCCTGGGGCCTGAGCCGTCGTCGACGACAAGCCGCGCCCAGTCGTCATTCTTGTCCAGGACTTCCATCGAGACCCGGAAAAGCGGGCGCTCTGAGCGAGCCTCGTAGCTGATCGACTCGAACAGGTCTCGCTCCTCTGGGCTGAATTGGATCAAGGCAAACGAGTTGAGCACGATCGCCGGCTCACCTGGAGGAAGGTCGGCCAGCACGCCGGGCAGCGTGGCCAAGGCGTCCCCTGCCACCACTTCGACGTTCAACTCGGAGATCAAGCCGAGAGCCCCGCGCAGACGTCCCCGCCGCTCCACATGCTCGGGCCAGATGAGGGCATCCAACCAGAGAAATGCCTCCTCGTCGGACGGGTCTATCGGGTTGAGATCGAGGCCGATCCGACCCAGCACCTCGATGTCTCGAAGCTGGGGTGGGTTCCCCCGCAGATCTGAGCTGAGCACTACCGGCGAATCGGGTCCCCACTCGAGGTCGCCGAGATGATAGTGGAAACGGTCGAGTCCCAGATTGAGCCCCGCGCTCGTGCCGACGTCGATCAGATGGAAACGATCGAAGGGAGCTGTCATCACCAGGGGCAGCAGGGCGGCACAGCGGCGACACTCGTTGGTCTGGGTGTATCGGGTGTTGCCGATCTCCACGATCTCTATCTCGTGATCGAGGACGAACTCCCGAAAGAGAGTCCCGGACCCACCGGCGGGAAGCGGCTCGGTGGTCAACGACCGGTAATAGGAGGCGAGCTCCGAATGGTTCCCGGTCAACAGCAGGAATTGCACCCCGGCGAAGAGCAGGTTGGCCTGGGGCAGGTGCTCGATCCGGGAGACGACCCGCATCAGCTCCGGATCATCGGCGATGACACCGACCAGATGCTCATACAAGGGTGAGCCGTGGGTGTGGCGCCCCCACGCCCGCATCATCTCGGGCGTGATTGTGTTCAATGGGTCCCCCGCCGATACGAGGTGGCCAACGCGTCGGCGTACTCGTTCCATCGGTTCCCGATGTGAGCTTTGATCCAGTTGATGCGCACCCCGGGGCGCTCTTGTGACAAGGCGTATGCCTCCTTGACCAGTTCCAGGTTGGCGATCGGACCCGGTGACTTCTTGGTCCAACCCCGATCCTTCCACCCTGTAGCCCACTTGGTGACGATGTTCACGACCAACTGCGAGTCGGTGTAGACGTCGGTCTCGGCGTCTACAGGCAGCATGCGGAGACCTGCGATCAGCGCGGCCAGCTCCATCCTGTTGTTGGTGGTGTGAGCCTCAGAACCATGGGCTTCGTCGACGATCTCCCCGTCGATCACGTGCACCGCGCCCCATCCTCCCGGCCCGGGGTTGCCCTCGGAGGCGCCGTCGGTGAACACCCCGGTGTCGGGACCGCCGCTGTAGGAGGCGAGAACCTCGGCCGTCGTCAGGTCCTTGCTCTTGGTGCGGCTGGTTGTCGCGGTCGGTTTCGCCTGGGGTTTGGTCGTAGCCATGGCGCGGCTCTCGGCTCTCTTGCAGTCGCGGCAGAGGCGGGGGCTCCAACCCGGGTAGCGATCGAGCACTGTCTGACTCAAGTCGAACTCCTTGCCACATACTTGGCAGGTGAATGACCCGGTCACGCTACTCCCCCATGATTGGGACCGGATGCGTCCCTCGTGGATCTCAACTCGCCTCGGGTGTGTCGCCGGCGGGCCCTTTTGAGAAGACCGAAATGAACTGGGGGGACTTGACCAGGTTGAACTCGTGATGGGTCTCAACCAAGCCGTGTGGTCCTGCCAAGTTACGCACCCTCGACGGGGTGAGCTTGTGGCAATGGACCTCCCGCGCCCGGAACGGGGTGCCGTGGAGGATCACCGAGGTCGGGACCGCATACAGACCCTGGATCGGCTCGGCGGGGTAGATGAACAGGGCCTGACCTCCAGGTTTGAGCACCCGCGCCATCTCAGCCATCGCCAGATCGAGTGGCGGGATGTGCTCGATGGCATGCACCGACACGATCGCGTCGAACTCGGCGTCGCCGAAGTCGAGACCTTCGGCTCTCATGTAGAGGACCCGATCGGATCCTGAGATGGCCGGCGCATTGGAATTGGCGTCGATGCCCACGATGTCGATTCCCCGGTTGGCGAGTCGAATGGTCAGATGTCCCTGCCCACACCCGACCTCGAGCACTCTCTGGCCGGGGAGCAAAGGGAGGAGACGATCGATCCGCTTCAGGTGCCAGGGGTCCCAACG
>Ga0299907_10001566_pt1 | contig 13211 bp, 12 predicted proteins | sample RVTome_16_FD_198680 | JGI IMG/M metagenome (GOLD analysis project Ga0299907, IMG submission 198680) | Soil microbial communities from uranium-contaminated site in the Upper Colorado River Basin, Wyoming, United States - RVT152D67 (version 2) ... | reverse complement strand
GGACCGCCGAACTTGATTGCGTTCGCCACCAAGGTGGCGACGATCCGCCTGGTCAAAGTGGGATCTGCCCAGAGCTTGCGCACATTGAGGCCGAGCCGGATCCGCTCCCCGCCCGTGCTCCTGGAGACCACATCGCGACAGAGGACCTCGGCATCGAGTTGGTTGGCTACGACAGGAACCCGAGTGGTGTCTGCCTTCGCCGAGAGGACGAGATCGTCGACAATGGATACGATCTCACGTGCGTGGGCTTCGATTCGGGGCAGTGTCTCCCCAATATCGACGTGACGATGCTCGGCCTGATCAGCGAGATCGATCAGCAAACTGAGTGGCTGGCGTATCTCCTCACCCACGGCCGCCACGAACCTGTCCTTGCCGAGCAGAAGGGACTCGAGACGACGTTTCTCCTCGTACGAGCTGGTGGCATCTTCGAGCTGCAGGATGACGAGTGCGGCCTGATCGGTCGTTCTGGGTACCAGGGACAGCGATGCCCGAGCCCAAATCGGATGCCCGACGGCGGTGAGCCAGCGCATCCACTTCGTCGCAGTGTGAGCCGACTGGTTGCCCATCTCCTCCCAGCCTTCACCGAGCACGACCCGGTCATCGGCATGGACCAGCCGACTGATGTTGGTGGCGAGAAGCGACGCAGGCGGGTGGCCGAGGATCTCCGCCATCGCTCTGTTCACCTCGAGGAACTCACCGGACGGTTTGAGAACCGCCATGCCGATGGGTGCTTCCTCGAAACCAATTCGAAATCGATCGCCGGACGTTGGCGGCGGCACCGGGTCGGTTGGGGTCAGTCGCCATCCCGCCATGAGTAGCACCGCGAAGAAGGCGATCGCGGCGATGAACGGGAGAGGGCTCCCGACCGGGACCGTCACAATGTGAAATATGGCGATTGCGACAACTCCTGCCGCCATGAGTTGCCAGCGTCGATAGAAAGAGATGACCGCGACAGAAGCGAAGAAGGCGGAATAAGAGACAACGGCGCCGTCCGTGTAGGCAACCACGACTCCGCCGACCGCGACGAGGCCCAGACTGACGGCAACGCTGGCAAATGTCCCGGAGGTCATCCCGCCTAGTGCCAGGGCAACGAGCACGAACGATGTGAGTCCGAGGGCATAGAAGGGCATGTCGAGTATGAGCCCGACCACCGCCAGGACTGGAACACACACCCAGATCGACATCGTCAGAATGCGGTGCACGGCGGCCAGACCACTCCCAGCCCGGGTCGCCACGAGACCCTGGAACATTTGGGAACCTTATCGTTGCCCGGGTCGTCCTCCTGGTGTCTCCGCCGGCGAATTCTCCATGACGGCCCATGGGTCCTTGGTTGCGCATATGCGCTGGAAGTATGGTTTTGGCTGATGCACATCGTCGAGCTCATCGAAATCGCTCTCGCCAACATCGAGTCGGGACGTGTCGAGGTTGCAGCGCTGGAGCCGGCCGACGTGGCGATGGAGGCGGTCAGCGGTCTGGCACAAATCGTCTCCGAGCTGGTGGACAATGCCGTCGCCTTCTCCGAGCCGGGAGACAAGGTCAGAATCACGGGGCTATTCGACCAAGAGGGCTATCTCATCTCCATCTCAGATCGAGGAGTCGGCCTCCCCGATGATCTGATCGCCCAGCTGAACCGACTTCTTGACAACTCCCACGCCACTGCGGGACCCGAACCACGATTGGGTATAGCCCTCGTAGCCCGGTTGGCTGCCCGTCACGGCATCGAGGTGAAACTGGTGCCTGGAGTCCCCGGCACGACCGCCCGGGTCACGATGCCCGGTCAGCTGGCCACCGTACCCGTCGCTGAGGGCGCGAGTGCATCGGGTGAGCACCGACTTCCACCGCGGCAGGGTTTCGCTGAGCCTGCTGCAGAGATCGACCCGGTCTTCGCCTCCTCCGCCAACGTCGAGAGCCGGGTTGATCCAAGTCGATTCGAGCGAGGCCTGCGTCCGGGCTCTGGCGTCGTCGCCATGTCAGAGGAAGCCCGACGAGAAGCCGAGGCCTTCCTGGAAAAGGTCTTCGGCCCATTGATCGACGGACCGGGCGTCACTCGACGACGGGAGCCAACCGCCAATGGCATCGACACGGAGTCGGAAAGGGAACGTTTGGCTCCCCACGGGAGCGATACCGGTGGCACGGTGACGGCACTTCGCACCCGGGTGCCAGGTGAGAACTTCTCACTCATCGCCGACGACCCTTCGACGATCGCTGCCGAGCGCGCCATCGACATTCGAACTGCATTGTCTCGATTCGAGCAGGGGAGACGAGCAGCCGAGGAGCGGGAAAACTCATAGAGTCGACGGGCGACATGGCCCGGCACTCGTTCCAAATCCACGTGCCCGACATTGAGTTGGACGATCTCAGGCAGCGGTTGGCGAGCACCCGGCTGCCCCAAGCTCCCGCCGGCGAGCCATGGGAATCGGGAGTGGACTACGTGTATCTCCGGGACCTCGTCGACTACTGGAGGTCCGACTTCGACTGGCGCATCCAAGAAGACAGGTTGAATGCGTTTCCTCAGTACATGAGTGCGATCGAAGGCCAGGGTGTGCACCATGTCTCTGTCCGAGCCGATCGCGACCGCTACTCGAACGCAATTCCGATCATCCTGAGCCACGGATGGCCCTATTCATTCGTCGAGTTCCTCGATTTCTCGAAACGTCTTTCTGATCCACTCACCTATGGCGGATCGACGAACGAAGCTTTCGACGTGGTCATCCCATCCCTCCCCGGCTATGGGTACTCGCCACCATTGGTCGACGGCTATTTCACGGATTACGCAGTGGCTGCTCTCTGGCATCGGTTGATGGTCGACGAACTGCATTACGAACGGTATGCAACCTATGGGGAAGACGTCGGGACCTCGATCAGTGACTGGATGGGCGCTCTTTATCCCGACTCTGTTGTGGGCTTGTTCGCCACTCACGCCGCCTTCCCTCCCGACGAACGCAGCGAGAATCTCACGAGAGCCGAAGAAGACTTTCGTAATTGGTTGTCTGACAAATGGCACACCGCTCGCGGCTACAGCGCGGTCCAGTCGACCCGACCCGACACTCTGACGGTGGGATTAAACGACTCACCCTCAGGACTTCTCGCGTGGCTGGTCGAGAAATTCCACGAGTGGAGCGGCCCCGACTTCGACCAGTCATGGACGCCGGACGACATCCTGACGACGACGAGTCTCTACTGGTTTACCCAAAGCATCGGGACCTCGTTCCTGCCCTATTTCCATGGGCGAATTCACGACAAGCCGGTTCCTCTCGTCGACGTGCCTGTCGGAGTGGCCGTGCAATGGGGCGAGCGAGGGTTCCCTCGGGAGTACGCAGAACGGACGTACACCGATCTCAGGGACTGGACGGAACTTCCCAGCGGCGGTCACTTCACTGCAAAACAGACACCGGATCTGGTTGCTTCGGCGATGCGCGAGTTCTTCGCTGACCTGCGGGAGTAGTGGTCCGTTCCATAAATACTTGTGGCGTCTCTCCGGCCCTAGGCGCCCCACAGAGGTTCTGTCTCACGGCGTCAACCCGAACCACTCGTCGAGGAGCCGATCCCAATCGGACTCTACGATCGGGTGTTCGCTCCACACGCCATCCCTGCGGAACTTGATCCGATCGGTGAGCAGGGTTACCCGGTCAGGTCCACCATCCAACAGCCTCGTTGCGAACCGAGACTGAGTCCACTGCAATCCCGGAGTCGTCTGCAGATACGACGATGCCTCCTCGAAATCGGCCGGAACATGGTCTTGTCTCACAAATCGGTAATGGGGCTCGATGGTCCCGTCGTCCTCGTGCGAGATCAGAGTGGTCGTGTTCCCTTCGAACTGAAAACCGAACTTTGCCGTCCCGCCGTCGTGGGGTCCTGCGGAATCGAGAGGCAGCGGGCGGATGAATGAGTCTCCAAATCCGACATCGACCAGGTATGGCCGATCCAGGGTGACCTCCACGCTCAGATGGGTCGGGATCGGGGAGGCGCCCCCATACAGAACGGTGGCGGCGAGACGTTTCACCTCATAGCCCAATTCGGTCAGGAGGGCGGCAAAAGCCCCGTTCAGCTCGAAACACCATCCACCGCGTCGTCTCTCGGCGATCTTGGTGACGGTCCAATCGTCATCTGTCCGCACCGCCCTTCGGGCATATACGTCGAGGTTCTCGAACGGAACCGTGCTCAGATGGGCCCGTTGCAGCTTCTCCAGGGTGGCGAGATCGGGTCGGACGGGTGCGGACAAGCCGATGCGGTTGAGGTAGACGTCGACGTTCATGAGACTCCTGAGCCAACTGACTCTACGAAGGTCGGCTGGTTGAGGTGTGTCGCGGACTGTCGGTCCTCCCTTCTTCGAATGAAACGCTGTAGGGACCGTATATGGCCCCTACAGCATTAGGTTCGCTGTGGGCGGTCAAGTAAACGCCCGCTTCGGCCGATGTGGCTTACGAATCATGCTGTTGCGTGGACTGCTCACGACGGTCTGTCTCGTCGTGGTGCTGGCGGGCGTGATGATCGTTGACTGCACAGACGCAATCACCGATCTGTTCGACGCCGACCTGTTAGGGGTATGCGACCAGGTCGTCTTCCTCGGCCGCGACCAATCGTTGTGGGCCGGTTTCGGTCTGAGTTCGTTCGCCGCGCTCGGCATTTTCGCCACCTGGTTGCCCGTCGTGAGAGCCCGGGTCAGACTGCGAAGGTTCGAGCCGGTCAAGGCGCTTTCCGAGAACCTTCCACGACTCGCCGAAGTTGGCACCCATCTGACCGAAATCGAGGACGTCCCGACCCTCGCCGAGATCGCCACGGCTCGGCTTGTACATAAGGTCGAGGCGGTGGAGGCCTCGATCATGTCTGATGCGATCCCGACACGCGAAGCGACTCAGCAATGGATGCGGCTGCTTCGACAGGCCAATGACCTCCACAATGACGGCACCCTGGACACCCAGGACTTCAAGAAGATCAACACCCGTCTTCTCGACTTGTTCTCGGCGCCCTAGTGGATCGTGACGGCTCGGATCAGGTCGTCTCCTCGAAGTCTTGAAGCACCTCTTCGAGCTGTTCGCCAACGGAAGTGATGCGCTTCTGGCAGAACTCCAACAACTCCGCAGCCCTTTGCACATCACCGAGGAGACGGTCGACGTCGACGTCAGGCGCGGAGAGCCGGGCATGGATGGCGCGCAGCTCGTCGAGAGCCTGGCTGTAGGAGAGGTCCTCTGTGTTCATGGTTCGCTCACCGTCACCCGGACCGTACCGTCGGCAAACCGGATCGCCAGCCGGTCACCAACCGAGACCTGGCCCACGGACTTGATGACGTGTGTCCCGTTTTCGGTGGTCACGATCGAAAACCCTCGTCGTAGGGTTTGTTCCAAACCGACTGCAGAGAACCAGTCTTCGAGCACCTGAAGAAGTCTTGATTGATCGGCCACCGCCCTTCGTGATGCGTCGGCGATGTCGTCGGCGAGACTTTCGAGAGAATCGCGCTGGCGGCGCAGCGCAGTCGCTCCTCCACCGATGTCGGACGCCGCTCGGCGCAGAAGGTGTTGATGCCGCTGCAATGCGTTCTGTCCCTCGCGGCGGATGAGGTGTCGGGCCCTGTCGAGCCGGTCGGCGAAATCCCTCACCCGATTGACAAGCCACTCCCCGGCCGCACTCGGCGTCTTTTCGGCGAAGGCAGCTGCCTCGTCGGCCACCGTTCGATCCATATCGTGGCCCAGACCCGCGATGACGGGCACCGGGACTGCCGCGATCGCCCTGGCCACGGTCTCACTGTCGAATACGGACAGGTCCAGCTGCGATCCGCCTCCCCTGACCATTGCGACCATGTCGACCTGAGTGGGAGAGAACCGGCGTAGTGCGGCGGCGATGCTCTCGGGAGCGGTTTCTCCCTGTACCGAGGTGTGGGCCGTCTTGATCGAAAAGCGATAGGGCGACCTCCGCAGCTGGTCGACGAAATCGCCGTGCGCAGCCGAGCCCCGGCTGGTGACAAGACCGATTCGTAGCGGGACGAGCGGTGTGGGAAGTGCCCTGTTGGTGGCGAGCGTCCCGTCTGCACTCAGGTCTCGGATGACCTGCGCCCGGTCGATGGCAAGCCGGCCTGCGGTGAAGACGGGGTCGATCTCGAGGAGGGAGAGACGGAGGATCGAACTGCGTCGCTCAACACCGACCGTCCCTCGCAACCTCACCTCGACACCGTCGCGGAGCCCACCGAGACCGGCGTCTCCGAGCATCTGGTCGATGGTCGTCATAACCCGGCCCCGGGCGGCGATGTCCAGAGCCACATCATCCACTTCGGGATCCGCCAGCCGGAAGAAAGCCGCACCGCCGCTGGTGCGTCGATAGCCCGTCACCTCTCCTCTGACCCACACCGGTCCAGGGAACTGGGCGACGACAGCTTGTTGAGCTCGGGCGAGGAGCTCAGCGACTGTCAATGACGGGGCAATGTTGATCGACTGGCTGATCGGCCGACAATACAAATACCAAGATGCTCGCGGGACAACGCTCTCGATCGGACCGTATCGCCAGGACGTGCGCTACGTCACCGAGCCCGGCCACCAATGTTGCCGGGCTGCTTCCAACGCGTCTCTCAATATCCGGCCGTGATCGAAGGCAAGCGCCGTGACACTTGACAGAGCCTCGACCACGGCGATCAGCCGGCTGTCGGCGGCGTCACTGCCTGCAATCGGGTCGTTGAGATCGGCGCGGTAAGCCCAGAAGACGATGGAGACGATACGCATTCTCGGGTCACGGCCCGGGTTTCCATAGGCCCCGAGCTGCGTGAGCGCCACGGCCGGAATGTTGAGTCCGGTCTCTTCTCTCAACTCTCGTGTTGCCGCGTCCGGAAGGTCCTCGTCGACCTCCACAAATCCGCCGGGAAGCGCCCATGCCCCGATGAAGGGCTCGCGGGCTCTTTCCACCAAGACGACCATGGGCTCACCTTCACGGGTGGTGAAGATGGCGGTGTCGACCGTGACTGCGATTTCGGGACGGGCAAATCGATTGTCCGCGGTGGGCGAAGTCATATCGCGACGTTAGGCACCCCGAACGCCGGAATTTGGTGGCGAACATGGTCCATACTGACGGGTTCGGCATGCAGACCACTCAGATCGAATCAGGCGACATTGAGACCGTGGGGGAAACGTCCTCCTCTCGGTTCGATCGATTCGCCGCTCTCGTCGTCTTGACGACATTCGGAGTCACTTGGCCAGTGCTCGATTTACTCGGCCAAAACGCAGAGTTCTTCCTTGCCAGGAGGTCTGCGAAGACGGAGATCGTGGTACTGGCTGTGGTCGGAACCATATTGGTTCCCGGTCTGCTCGGGCTCATTGGAAGCCTCCCCGGGAGGCTCGGCAGATGGCTGGGGGTCGCTCTTCTTGTCGTTACGTCGGCCTCCCTGGCGCGGCTCTACCTGGCTCGCCTCCCGGTCCCCGTCTGGCTGGAGCTTGCTGTGGCTACGCTGGCTGGTGTCGCCGCCGGCTGGTCGTTCTTTCGATTTGTCCGGATCCGGCAAGGCGCCAGGTACCTCTTGCCTGCTCCTTTGCTGTTGCTTGCCATCTTTTTGGTCGCCAGGCCTGTGGGCGACGTTCTAAGTGAGCCGGATTCTGCGGTGGGCAACCCGGTGTCTGTATCCAATGCGACGCCGATCGTCATGTTGGTTTTCGACGAGTTCCCCGTCGCATCGCTCATCGATCCCGATGGGAATCTGCGGGAGGATCGCTATCCGAACTTCGCCCGAGTGGCAGATGACGGCATGTGGTTTTCCAATGCGGTCACCGTCGAGCAGCAAACCGAACACTCAGTTCCAGCCATGCTGACTGGATCGGTACCTGATCAGTCCCTGACTCCGGTGACAGGTCAATACCCGTTCAACCTGTTCACAGCATTACGCAGCAGCTACGACTTCCATGTGTACGAGGCAATCACCCAACTCTGTCCTCGGGCTTTGTGTGAAGGGTTGACAGGTTCCGTAACCTCGCTGACCCGCGATGTTGGTGTGGTGGCGGGCCATATTCTTCTTCCCGCTCCGTTGACCGAGAACCTTCCCCCTATCGACCGCGGATGGGGCGATTTTCAGGTGGTGAGTGGAGATTTCGATTCCAAAGAGGCGTTCCGGGAGCTTCTCAGCGCCGGAGTGAGAATACCGATCGACTCATTTCTCGCAGAGGTTGCGGAGTATCAGGACAACGGTCGACCTCCGCTCTTCTACCTGCACGCGATCGTCCCTCACCACCCATGGCAGTTCCTTCCGGATGGCCGGAGTTATCCGTTCATCGTGGAGGCAAATCCCGCGAGTGCCGATGGAGGCTGGAACGACGACGAGTTCCTCGTGGCCCAAGCGATGCAGCGACACCTACTCCAAGTTGGCTATGCAGATCACGTGCTCGGAGAGGTGCTCTCGGCTCTGGAGGCATCGGACATCTATGAGGAAGCTCTGGTGATCGTTGTGGCCGACCACGGGATTTCCATCAAACCCGGTGTCGAACATCAACGATTCATCACCGAGGGGACGATCGGCGAAATCGCAGCGATTCCTCTATTCGTAAAGCTCCCTGGTTCGGACGGGGGTGTGATCGATCCACGACGTGCTCTGACCATCGACATCCTCCCCACGATCGCGGACGTCATCGACGCCGAATTGCCCCGGGACGTGGAAGGTGTGTCGCTGATCGGTCCGGCTCCCGACCGAAACTCGACGACGACCTACGGGCCCAGAGGCTCGGTGACCTATGACGCCGCCGGTGAGGAGAAGCTCGAGGTGGCTCGTCGCATCGAGGGGCTTTTCCCCGGTGGCAACCCCTGGGCGCTACGGCCGGCAGGGAGTCCGGACCTGATCGGCACGCAGATCGATAGCGGCAGCCTCGAGGAATCGGAAATGACAGGAGATATCAAAGAAGAGCACCTCTACGAGAGTGTCGACACGTCCGATGAGACCATACCGGCGCGGATCGGGGCAACGCTGGAAGGTGATGTGAATGGCGACGAGGTGGTGGCGGTGGCGGTGAATGGTGTGATCGGCGCCATTACCCGCAGCTATGTGGATGGGGGCGATGTCGCGTTGCTGGCGATCGTCGAGCCGACCTACTTCGTCGATGGAGTCAATCGAATCGAACTCCTCGTGTTGACCGAGGACGGCGAATTGAGCCTAGTGGGCACCGGCGGTTGAGCTCGGTGCCCCGCCGTTTTGTCGACTTGTTCAGTGCCTGTTCAGAGTTTCGCAAGATCCAACTCATACGTTGCGATGGTTGCTCCCGATCGTCGGGAGCTCGAAAGGAGCGATCTTGCGACGACTCACGATTCTGGCGGCCCTTGCGGGTGCCGTGCTGATGATGCTGCCAGGCGCAGCCCTGGCTGGGGTATCCGGGCCGGCGATTTACGTCGATGGCGAGCTGTACCGAACAGTGGGAACACCCACCGACTTTTCCAACACGGGAGCGCCGGAGCACAGCTTCGACACGATCTTTGACATCGCCGATCAGCCCAACGTGGCCACCGCAGCACCAGGCGACCGCGATTTCAACGGTGGTCGCTGGCAGGTCCATGCACTGGAGGTCCTCGACCTGGACGGGGCCGACACCAACCAAAGTGGCGACCTCGATTCCGCGACTGAGGTTTACGCAGCCATTGCCAATGGATATGCCAATGATCTCGGAGTGGTTCGGTATTTCGAGTGTCCACTGATCAAGGTTCCGCCAGGCAAGGCGTAGGAACCTTCCCCGATGGTGTCCGCTCCCGGTCCATCCGGTAGCGGGCACCCTCTGGAGCTTGACATTCATTTAACGACCTGTGGCCGATCATGGACAAATGAACGGCACCAAATGTCGAATTTGACTATCCGGCCACGGAGGATGGAGAGACGATCGCGATCCGGGATGACACTCACCGACTTCCAGGGATGCTCGGTGCTCGTCGTCGATGACGAGGCCATGGTGCGCGAGGTGGTAGCGGCCTATCTGACCCGGGACGGCTTCTCGGTGACAGAGGCGGGTGATGGGCGTTCGGCCCTGCAACACATAGAGACCCAACCCACCGATCTGATAGTCCTCGATGTGATGCTCCCCGAGACGGACGGCCTATCGGTCCTCTCCGCCGTTCGCCAGCACGCTGACACACCCGTGATCCTGCTCACTGCCCGCGGTGACGAGTCTGACAGGGTGCTCGGTTTGGAGCTGGGTGCCGACGACTATGTCGTGAAGCCTTTTTCTCCTCGGGAGCTCGCCGCCCGGGTGCGGACGGTGCTGAAAAGGACCATCAGCGTGCCACGGCAAGGGGAACGCATCGAATTCGACGGGATCAGCGTCGATCCCGCCTCGCGTCAGGTGATCGTTGCCGGGGAGACGGTCGAGCTGACTCCCAAAGAGTTCGACCTGCTCTTCTTCCTCGCCTCCTCCCCACGTCAGGTTTTCTCCCGGGCACAGATCCTCGACCACGTCTGGGACTCGAACAGTGACTGGCAGGATCCATCTACCGTGACGGTCCACATCCGGCGTCTTCGGCAGAAGGTCGAAGACGATCCTCAGAAGCCACAACGTTTGGCCACGGTCTGGGGTGTGGGATATCGATTCAATCCATGAGACCCGTGTTGACATCGGTCGTTCTCATCGTCATCGGCATGGGTGTCTTCGAGGTGACGATGCGGCCGTCGCTTTCCGACCGCCTCGGCGCCCTGGTTCTCTTCGGTTTGATGGCAGCCGGCATCGCCGCCGCTGCCAATGTGCTGCCCCGGCTGGCGCGCCGACTCTCCTCGTTGAAGATCACTGTCGTTGTGCTCGGTGCGACTTCCCTGCTGATACTCGTAATGGCGTTGGTCGTCGCCGGTCGTCAGATGTTCATCTCGGCGCACGACCTGAGTCTGTTGATGGTGCTGATGGGTTTCGGTGTCGTCGCCTCGCTGGCTTTTGGTCTCACCGTCAGCGGACCGCTCACTGAAGATCTCGATCGCATCGGCTCAACATCTTCGGCCATAGCCGGAGGTGACCTGACCGCGCGAACCGGCGTTCAGCGTCTCGACGAGGCGGGGCGGCTCGCCCACGACGTCGACCTCATGGCCTACGCTCTCCAGGCGGCCGAGACCGCCAGGGCCCGCGAGGAACAAGCTCGGCGGGCTCTGTTTGCCGCAGTGGGTCATGACTTGCGTACCCCCCTCGCTTCGATGCGTGCCGCGGTCGAGGCCCTTCAGGACGGCCTCACCGACGAGCCCGAGCGCTTTCTGGCGTCTCTGGTCGCGGATGTGGATGCGCTCGGCCACCTGGTCGACGACATCTTTCTCATGGCGAGGCTGGAGTCGGGAGACATCGAGCTGCCTGCCGACATCATCGATCTGACCGAGATCGTGGACGAGGCCATGGAGGTGCTGCGTCCCCTGGCTTCGGCTCGAGATGTCTCAACACGACTCGCGGCTGACGACCGCGTGCTGGCAATCGGGGCGCCAGAAGCCGTGGCCAGGGTGGTGCGCAATCTGTTGGACAACGCAGTGCGGCATTCACCGGATGGCGGTGAAGTGGTGATACACGTCAGCAACGGTGACGTGGCGCGTTGCACGGTGATCGACGAAGGTGCTGGATTCTCGGAGGAATTCGTGGGCCGGGCCTTCAACAGATTTACCCGTGACGATGCCTCACGTGCCCGAAAAGCCGGGGGAGCCGGTCTGGGACTCGCCATCGCCCGTAGCTATGTGTTGGCTTTGGGTGGTGATATCGATGCCGCGCCCGGGCCGGGTGGCAAGGTTTCCTTCTGGCTGCCATCACCACGGGCGAAGGACGGCATCGCATCTCGGTCAACTGACGACGATGCGCTCCAACCGGTAGGCGATGACCGGTAAGTCCTTACCTTTCAGCTCCAGGGGACCGAGTTCCGTCACTTCCACCCGCGACGCGATCGCCGCGTAGGTCGTCTCACCGATCAAGACGGTGCCTGGCTCGGCGGACGTCTCCAGTCGGGATGCGACGTTGACGGCGTCGCCGACCACGTTGAAGCTGCGCAATTCGGCGCTTCCGATATTGCCGATGAGAGCCGGACCCGTGTTGACCCCGATCCGGAATCGTGGCGTGGCCGCAGGAGCGTCGCCGGCAACCTTGTTGATGGCAGACTGCATCTCCAGGGCGGTGCGGGCGGCCCGGAATTCATGGTCAGGAGCGGGGGTGGGCGCGTCGAAAACCGCCAGCATGGCATCACCGACGAACTGGACGACGGTTCCCCCGTTGCGCAAAACGATGGGGACAGCGACGCCGAAGTAACGGTTGAGCAGGTCCATGACCTTGGCCGGCTCGGTGCGCTCTGAGAAGGTGGTGAAGCCGCGGAGGTCGGCGAACATGGCGGTCACGGTGGCTATTGAGCCCCCGAGCCCAGCCTGGGATGGGTCGGCTTTCAGCGTGTCGGCGACGTCGGGCGACAGATAGGTCCGGAACAGCGTGTCCAGTTGGCGATAGAGGCGGGCATTCTCCACGGCGATGCCGATCTCGGCGACCAGCGTGTCCATGATGACCATGTCGCGGGGTCGGAACTGCCCGGTGGGCCGCGCAAATTCCACGATTCCGGCAGACTCTCCGCCCACGGTCATCTCCAACGAGTAGCGGTCTCCTGTCTCCGGCCAGGGGCCGCTGCTGAGGCGATCGGAGAAGGTTATCGCCCCCGGTGAGCCCATGACGCCCACTCTCACAACATCTGGCGTGAATCGGTCGGCGACGACTTTGATCACGTCTTCAAGCAGCTCGTCCTCCCTGCGTTCCACCCAGGTGCCGGTTGCGATCACAGCCAGGGCGCCGAGACGGCGGGCCTGGTCGCGCTCGGTGGCAAGTGAGCGGGCGGCGCGGGCGAGCAGGTCAGTCTGACCCTCAGTCAGGGCGAATCGGCTTCCCAATCCGGCGATGATGAGATCGAGGTCCTGGTCGGTCATCCCGACCTGGGCCGAGCGCTGGAATGTGTCGGCGAGGGTCTCCAGGGCACCCCCGTACTCCTGGCGAATCGCCTCGCCGGTCTGACGGCTCACGATTCCGTCGAAGATCCCCGCCGAGGCACCCTCCCGGCGATATTGGGTGTATGCCGAGTAGGCGACGAATCCGAACGCGGCCGACATCAAGATGTGCCACAACCACCAGGAGAGGTGCCAATTGCGCGCCGCCCACACGATGGTCGCCATCGCCTCTCCCAGCAGCACCGCCGCGGTGATCAGGGCGATGAGCATCACCGATGGCTTCTTCCGGTGAGACATCAGGAACCGAACAGCTGCCACGGCATATAAG
>Ga0299907_10001565_pt1 | contig 13214 bp, 5 predicted proteins | sample RVTome_16_FD_198680 | JGI IMG/M metagenome (GOLD analysis project Ga0299907, IMG submission 198680) | Soil microbial communities from uranium-contaminated site in the Upper Colorado River Basin, Wyoming, United States - RVT152D67 (version 2) ... | reverse complement strand
CGGCCCTGGACGACCTCGAGCGGAAGGACTGGGCGACCGGACGCCGCCTGATCGCGCGCTGCGGAGCGCTTGGCCTGCTCGGCGCCGACTCGCCGGAGGCCGTCGGCGGCATCGGCCTCGACAAGGCCGCGGCCGTCATCGTGGTGGAGGCCATCGGCGCGTCGGCCGCCTTCTCGACGATGTTCGGCGCGCAGACGAGCCTGGCCCTGATTCCCCTGCTCTGCTTCGGCGCGCCGGAACAGCAGCAGCGGTACCTCCCCCGCTTGCTGGCGGGCGAGATCGTCGGCGCGTACTGCCTCAGTGAATCGGGTGCCGGCTCCGACGCCATGGGCCTGCGAGCCCGGGCCGTGCGGCAGCCCGACGGGTCGTGGCGGCTCGACGGTGAGAAGATGTGGACGACCAACGGCGGCTTCGCCGACCTCTTCATCGTCTTCGCCAAGGTCGACGGCGAGCACATGTCGGCCTTCGTCGTCGAACGCGGGTTTCCCGGTGTGGCGACCGGCCAGGAAGAGCATAAAATGGGCCTGCACGGCTCGTCCACGACGCCGCTGGTCCTGACCGGCGCGGTCGTGCCGGCGAACAACCTGCTGGGAGAGGTCGGCAAGGGCCACAAGATCGCGTTCAACGTGCTGAACTACGGGCGCTTCAAGCTCGCGGCGATGTGCGGCGGTGGCGCGAAGGCCGCGCTGGCCGAGGCCGCGCGGTACGCCATGGCGCGCCAGCAGTTCGGCCGCCCGATCGCCGCGTTTGGCGCCATCAAACACAAGCTCGCCGAGATGGCCATCCGCGTGTACGTCGTCGAGAGCATGATCTACCGGACCGCGGGACTGATCGACGACGCCATCGGCGGCAGGCACGACGACCCGCAGGCGGTCGCCGCGGCACTCGAGGAGTTCGCGGCCGAGGCCTCGCTGTTGAAGGTCGCCGCGAGCGAGATGATGGACTTCGTCGTGGACGAGAACGTCCAGATCCACGGCGGCAACGGCTTCGTCCGCGACTACCCGGCCGAACGGCGGTACCGCGACGCCAGAGTGAACCGTATCTTCGAAGGCACGAACGAGATCAACCGGCTGCTCGTCCCCGCGCGTCTGATCAAGCGGTCCCAGGCCGGAGGGCCGACGTTGCTCGACACCGAACCGACGGGTCCGGCCGCGGTCGGGGGCGACGACGCCGGGAACGCGCTGTCCGCGGCCCGGCACACCGTGAGCGGGCTCAAGCGCACCGCTCGAGCGCTGCTCGGGCGCGCGGCTGCCACCTACGGTCCGAAGCTGCCCGAGGCGCAGGAGGTCGCGATGCTCGTGGCCGACGTCGTGCTCGAGGCGTTTGCCGCCGAGTCCGCCCTGCTGCGCGCCGAGGCATCCGCCGCCGACGGCCGGCCCCTCTCCGACCGGCACGCGGATGCCGCCCGCGTCGCCGTCCGCGATGCGGGCCGGCGCGCGCGAGCGCACGCGGAGGGCGCGCTGGCCGCCATGATCGACGAAGCCGACCGCCCGCGGGCCTTCGACGAGCTCGCGACGACAGTGCCGGTCGAGCCGCTCGACGAGGTGGCCGCGCGACGGCGGATTGCGGCCGAGGTCGTCCGCCGGCAGGGGTACTGCCTCGCGTGATGGCGCGTGTCACCCTCGTCGCTCGCTGTCTGGCCGCGGCGGCATTCGCCACCGCCTCGACCGCCTGCACGTCCGGCCCGCCGCCGCCTGAAGCCGCGCAGTCGTACGAAGCCGGCCTTCGCGCCTGGCGGGCCGACAAAGACCGGATGCTCCGCGAGGCCGGCTCCGACGTCTCGCCGCTGCTTCCCGACGACAAGGCGACGTTCACCGGACTCGAGTACTATCCGATCGATCCGGCCTATCGCGTGCCGGCGTCGCTCGAGCCGGATCTCGGCGCGGGCTCCACGATCATCCTCCTGCCGACCTCCCAGGATTCCTTCGACCGGATGCGCAAGGTCGGCACGCTGCGCTTCCAGCTCGAAGGACGCCGGCTCGCGCTCACGGCCTTCGCCGACGCGAACGCCCGGACAGTCGATCGGCTCTTCGTGCCGTTCGGCGATCTCACCAACCCCGACGAGACGTACGGCGGCGGGCGGTATCTCGACCTCGATCGGCAACCGACCGGCCTGTACGACCTCGACTTCAACCGCGCCTACCATCCGTACTGCGTCTACAACCCTGGCTGGGAATGCCCGGTGCCGCCGCCCGAGAATCGGCTCGACGCGGCGATCCGTGCCGGCGAGCGACTGCGCGACCGCGACCGCTGACCACCGCCAGGGCGCGACCCGGCTTGCCGTGCCGCCAGCGACGCGCCGCCGCGCGCTTGACATGCTATGGAGTCCTTCATATAGTCGTCCATCATGTCCAGGCGCAGCGCCATCGAGGAGGCGAAGAAGGGCAGTGCCGAGCTCCTGATTCTCGCGCTGGTCGAGGCCCGCAGCCTGCACGGCTACGAGCTCGCGAAGCAGATCGAGGCGCGGTCGGGCGGCGCCCTGCGGTTCACCCTGGCGTCGCTCTACGCCACGCTCTACCGGCTGGAGGAACGCGGCTGGCTGCGCGGTCGGTGGGTGGAAAAGCCCGGCCAGCGGCGCCGCTGCCACTACCGCATTACCGAGGCCGGGCGGCGCGTGCTCGCCGCGCAGCGCGCCGACTGGGGCCGGTTCGTAGCCCTGCTTGGCGAGATCGCCGGCGTGAAGCCGGCGCCATGACCCCGGGGGCGCCATGAGCGACTGGCACCGGCTCGTCAGAGACGCCGCCCGCGCCCAGGGCGCGCCGGAGCTGCCTGCCCACGCCGTCAACGAGCTTGCCGAGCACCTCGAGGACCTCGTGGCCGACGGCCTGGCTGCGGGCCTGGCCGAAAACGACGCCGTGGCGCGCGCGCACGCGGCGCTCCGCGAGTCGTCCCTCGTCGCCCTGCACGGCTCGCGCGTCCGGCTGCGCGATCCGTTGGCCGCCGCGGCCGTTCCGTCCGGTCTCCGCACGTCCCCGTTGAGGAGCCTCTCCGTGACGCACGCCCTTCAGCTCGCACTCCGACAGTTCGTGCACCACCGCGGTTTCGCCTTCGTGACCGTGCTCGTCCTCGGCCTGGGCATCGGCGCGAGCGTCTCGGTCTACTCGGTCGTCGACGGCGTGCTCCTGCGCCCGCTGCCCTACGCAGAACCCGACCGGCTCGTGACGATGTGGGCCACGAACTACGAGGAGGGGCTGGACCACGAGCCGCTGTCGCCCGTGAACTTCATGGACTACCGGACGCTGGACGTCTTCACGGACGCGGCCGCCTGGTGGCGGCCCGACGTCAACCTCGACGATGCCGGGCTGGACCCGGTACGGGTCCGAACCATCGAAACCGGGGCGAACCTGATGGCCGTGCTGGGCGTCGCGCCGCAGCTCGGCCCGGGGTTTCCGCAGGACGAGCCGTACTATGCGCCGCAGCCGCTGATCGCGGTGATCAGCGACCGGCTGTGGCGCAACCGATACGGCGCCGACCCCGACATGGTCGGCCGGCAGCTCGTGCTCAACGGCCGTCCGTACACGGTAGTGGGCATCATGCCGCCGGGCTTCGACTACCCCGGCGACATCGACGTGTGGCAGCGGTCGCAGTGGGATTTCACCCAGCACAGCCGCGCGGCGCATTTCATGGAGGCGGTGGCCCGCCTGGCGCCCGACACCGGCCTCGACGCCGCGCAGGCCGCCGTCTCGGGGCTCAGTCAGCGGCTCGAGGCCGACTTCGCCTCGACGAACCGGGCGTGGTCCGTCCGCCTGATCCCCGTGCTCGAAGAGCAGCTCGGCTACTATCGCCCCGCGCTCATCGTGCTGTTCGGCGCGGTCGGTCTGCTGCTGCTGATCGGCTGTCTGAACGTGGCCTCGCTGCTGCTCACGCGCGCGCTCTCGCGCGAGCGTGAGATGGCGGTGCGGACCGCGCTCGGCGCGTCGCCGCGCCATCTCGTCGTGCAGTTGCTCGCCGAGTCGCTCGTGCTCTCGGTCTGCGGCGCCGTGGTCGGATCGGCGGCCGCGGCCATCGCGCTGCCCGTCCTGACCGCGCTCGCGCCGGTGGACATTCCCCGCCTCGACGAAGTCTCGGTCAACGTCCGCGTGCTCGGCTTTGCCCTGGCTCTCGCCGTCGGCACGACGCTGGTATTCGGGCTCCTGCCTGCGCTGACGCTCGTCCGGCGCAGCCTGACGGCCGACCTGCGGGCCGGCGAGCGCGGCTCGTCGCGCTCCACGCGGCTAATCTACCGCGGCCTGGTCGCGGGCGAGGTGGCGCTGGCCACCGCGCTGCTCATCGCCTCGGGCCTGCTCGTGCGCACGGTGGCCCGCATGACCGACGTGCCGATTGGCGTCGGCACCCCGGCCGTCGTCACCACGAGCGTGCAGCTGTCTGGCAGCGCGTATCCCGACTGGCCGGCGATCGCGCCGAGCTACACGGCCATCCTGGATCATCTCCGGCAGCAGCCCGGCGTTCGGGCGGCCGGCATCTCGAACTTCCTGCCGCTCGAGCCCGGCTGGCGGGTGCCCTTCGCCATCGAGGGCCGGTTGCCGGACCGAACGACCGACTTGCCGCAGGCGCAGTACCACAGCGTGAGCGAGGGCTACTTCGAGGCCATCGGCGCCGCTCTGGTGTCCGGCCGGGTTTTCTCACCCGCCGATGACGCCAACGCGCCGCCGGTCGTGATGGTGAACCGCACGCTGGCCGACCGGTACCTCGGCGACCAGGAAGTCGCGCAGCCAGTGCTGCTCTCGACCGCCGGCGGCATCGGGCCGCTGGGCGTCAACCTGATGACCGGCCTGCGAACGCCACTTGAGATTGGCGGCACACCCGTCAACGTGGTGCGCTACCAGATCGTGGGCGTCGTCGACGACGTCAGGAACGTCCCGCTGGGGCAGGCGGTGGAGCCGGCGGTGTACTTCCAGGCGCGGCAGTTTCCGTTCAGAGCGATGTTCGTCGCGATCGACGCGCCGGACGTGCCGACGGCGGTGGGCGCGATCCGGAACACGCTGCGCGCGGTGGCGCCGGGGGTGCCGTTCACCGATGCGTCCACGTGGCGGGAGCGGTTCCGGCTGGCAACGGGCGAGCCACGCCTGCTGATGACGATCCTGCTGGCGTTCGGCACGCTGGCGGCCGTGCTGGCTGCGCTCGGCGTCTACGGCCTGTTCTCGTGGGTCGTGGCGCTGCGTCGCCGCGAGCTGGCCATCCGCCTCACGCTGGGCGCGCGGCCGGCTCGCCTCGGCGGCATGGTGCTCCGACAGGGCGCGGTGCTGGTCGTGGTCGGACTCGCGGCCGGCTGGACGCTCGTGCAGCTCGCCGGCACGGCGCTGGCACAGGTGCTCTACGAGGTCTCGGCGGGCGATACGGGCGCCGTGCTGTCGGCCGGCGCGTTGCTCGCCGCGGTGGCGCTGGCGGCCTGCCTGCCGCCGGCGATCCGGGCGATGCGCGTCGATCCGGCGGACGGTTTGCGCGAGTAAAGCCGTTTTCGCTTCGGTGTAGCGATGCGAAAACGGCTTTGCGGTTTCGAGGTCGCCGCAACCGCTACAGGAGCCGAAAGCCGACGGGCGCGCAGCGGACGGACAGGACCTGTGGCAGCAGGCCCTGAATCGGGCTGGCTGCGGGCGCCGCGCTCCGGGCTTCCGGCTCGGTACGGTTAGACACCACGCCGCGGGAGATGGCGCGCGGCTACTTGACGAACAGCATCTCCCGGTAGGTCGGCAGCGGCCACGAATCGTGCGGCATCAGCAGCTCGATCTGGTCCACCGTCTCCCGCAACGCCGCCATCGCCGGTACCACTGTGTCGCGCATGTAGCGCGCGTGCCTGCGGATCTCGGCTGTCTGGTGCTCGGCGGCCTTGGTCAGCGCGGCCGTTCGGGTTCGGAACTCGTCGGCGAGGCCCGCGATCCGCGTCAGCAGGTGCTGCGCCTCGCGCACGGAGCCACCGGCCTCCTTCACCGCGGTCACCGAGGCCGCCACCTCGCGCTGGTAGCGCACGAGCGACGGCTGCACGTACCGGTTGGCCATCAGGACCATGAGCTGCGCCTCGACGTTGATGGTCTTGACGTAGGTGTCCACGGCCACTTCGTACCGGGCCCGCACCTCCCGCGCGTTGAGCACCTTGTAGGTCTCGAAGAGCTTCACCACGTCCTTCTTCGTCAGCTCGTCGAGCGCGTCCACCGTGTTGTCGATGTTGAGCAGCCCGCGAGCCGACGCGTCCTTCCGCCACTCCTCGGAGTAGCCGTTGCCGTTGAAGATGACGCGCTTGTTCTCGTTGACGAGCGCCGGCAGCAGTTCCTTCACGGCCTGGTTGATTTTCTTCCCCCGCTTGACGGCCTTTTCGAGCTCGGTCGCGATGTGGTCGAGCGCCTCGGTCATCGCCACGTTCAGCGCGATGTTGGGAAACGCGATGCTCTGATTCGACGACACCGCCCGGAACTCGAACTTGTTGCCCGTGAAGGCGAACGGGCTCGTCCGGTTGCGGTCGCCCGCATCGCGCGGGAGCTTCGGCAGCACCCGGACGCCCGTGTCGAGCAACCCGCCGGGCTTGGACTTCTGCCTGCTGCCCTTCTCGATGCGGTCGAACATGCCGGTGAGCATGTCGCCCAGGAACACCGAGATGATGGCCGGCGGCGCCTCGTTCGCCCCCAGCCGATGGTCATTGCCGGCGCTGGCAATGGACATGCGCAGCAGACCCTGCCAGCGGTTCACGGCACGCAGCATGGCCGCGCAGAACACCAGGAACTGGACGTTGTCGTCCGGCGTGTCGCCGGGGTTGAGCAGGTTGTTACCCTGCTCGTCCGACATGCTCCAGTTCAGGTGCTTGCCGCTGCCGTTGACGCCGGCGAACGGCTTCTCGTGAAGCAGGCACGCCAGGCCGTGCCGGGGCGCGATCCGTCTCAGCGCCTCCATCGTCATCATCTGATGGTCGGTGGCGACGTTCGCGTACTCGAACACGGGCGCGATCTCGTACTGGCTCGGGGCCACTTCGTTGTGACGCGTCTTGACGGGCACGCCCACGCGGTAGAGCTCCGTCTCCACGTCGTGCATGAACGCCTGCACCCGCTCGGGGATCGAGCCGAAGTACTGATCTTCGAGCTCCTGCCCCTTGGGCGGCCTGGCGCCAAACAGCGTGCGGCCGGCGTTGATCAGATCGGGCCGCGCGAAGTAGAAATGCCGGTCGATCAGGAAGTACTCCTGCTCCGGCCCGCACGTCGTCACCACGCGCGCCGAGTCGGAGCCGAACAGCCGGAGGATGCGGACGGCCTGGTGCGAGAGCGCCTCGATCGAGCGCAGCAGCGGCGTCTTCTTGTCGAGCGAGTCGCCCGTCCAGCTCACGAACACCGTCGGGATGACCAGCGTCGTCCCGTTCTGGGCGACGAGCAGCCAGGGCGGGCTCGTCGGGTCCCAGGCCGTGTAGCCCCGGGCCTCGAACGTGGACCGCATGCCGCCGGACGGGAAGCTCGACGCGTCCGGCTCGCCCTTGATCAGCTCCTTGCCGCTGAACTCCGCCACGGCGCGCCCGTCGGGCGTCGGCGATACAAACGAGTCGTGCTTCTCCGCCGTGATGCCCGTCATCGGCTGGAACCAGTGGGTGTAGTGCGTCGCGCCATGCTCGACCGCCCAGTCCTTCATGGCCGTCGCGATGACCTCGGCGGCCGATTCCTCCAGCGGTTCGCCGTTGACGATCGTCCGCCGGAGCGCGCGGTAGGCCTCGCGAGGCAGGCGGCTGCGCTGGACCTCGTCGTTGAACGTGAGCGATCCGAAGATCTCGGTGATCGGCGGCCGCGGCGCCGGCGTCCGGCCGGCCGTCTTGCTCCACTCGATGATGCTCCGGGCGGCTTCCTGCATCGCTGACGAACCCATAGCGTGCGCGTCCTTCCTTCTCTGGCGGAACGTCTCGTCTGGAACTGGGTGAACCAATCGTCCCGGGACCGGAACGTCGGGCGGGACTTCTTATTTTCCACGGAATCGCGGAAATGTCCAGACCGAACTCGCTACAATTCGCCTATTCCCGGAGGAGACGATGACGCGTATCCGTTCCGTCGTGACGGCAGCCGCGGCGCTCCTGCTCGGCGTCGCCCAGCTTGCCGGCCAGGCGCCCGGCACGCGGCCGACCGTCGAGCAGTTCCTGAGCCCCGCGTTTCCCTTCAACCTCGTGTCGGCCCGTGAGACCGACCGGCTGGCCTGGATCGCCTACGATCAAGGCCGCCGCAACGTCTACACGGCGGCCGCGCCGGACTTCCGTCCCGTTCGGCTGACGGATTTCCCGGACGACGACGGCGTCGACCTCAGCGACCTGAGCATCTCCGACGACGGAGCCACCGTGGTGTTCGTCCGCGGCCACGCACCGAACCGTGCCGGCTGGGTCGCCAACCCCTCGAGCCGTCCCGATGGCGGCGAGCGCGCCCTCTGGGCCGTCAGGACCAGCGGCGGGGCCGCCTGGAAGGTGGTCGAAGCGGCCAACGTGGAGCTGGCGCCCGACGGCAGCTCCGTGCTGTTCGCCCGCGACGGCCAGATCCATCGAGCGCTCATCGACCCGCCGGCCCCGAGCACGCCTCGGGATCGCGGCCTCGAGCCCTTCATTCGTGCGTGGGGCACGAACGGAAGCCCGCGATGGTCGCCGGACGGCTCCCGCATCGCCTTCGTCAGCAACCGGACCGATCACAGCTACGTCGTCGTCTACGAGCTGGCGACGCGGTCGCTGCGATACATGGCGCCCGGCGTGGACCGCGACAGCAGTCCCGCGTGGTCCGAGGACGGCCGGCGGCTGGCGTTCATTCGCCGGCCCGGGCTGGCGTTCGGCCAGCAGTCCCAGCAGGGCGGGGGCGGCATCGGGCTTCCGGAGGGTCCGGCGTTCGGGCGTGGGCGGGGCCGTGGAGGTCGAGGCGGCGGCGGCCGGGGCGGCAGCGACCAGGCGCCGGCGAACGACACGCCCGGGCTGATGGACGCCGCATTCCGCGGTGGCTACACGATGTCCATCTGGGTCGCTGACCCCGAGACGGGCGAGGCGCACGAGGCCTGGCACTCGACACCCGACGAGCAGGTGTTCACGCGGATCAACAGCATTCGCTGGGCCGGCGGTCACGCCGTGTTCTCGCTGAACGTGCCCGACGATGAGTGGGATCGGTATTTCTCAATCGACCTGTCCGGACCGCCCACGGGTGAGCCGGTGCTGCTGACGACGACCGACGGCATCATCGAGGACGCCTCGTCCGTCGCGCTGTCGAAGGACGGCCGGACGCTGTTCTACACGACCAACCACGGCGACATCGACCGGCGGCACGTCTGGAGCGTGCCCGTGGCGGGCGGCACGCCCCGCCGGCTCTCGTCAGGCGACGGCATCGAGACCGCGCCGATGCCGCTCGCGTCAGGCGAGTGGTTCGGCGCGCTGACCGCCGATGCCAGGCGCCCGCAGTCCGTGGGCGTGTTCTCGGTGTCAACGGGCGAGCAGCGGGTGATCTTCCCGGAGCTCCCGTCGGACTTTCCGCTCGACGCCCACGTGCAGCCCAGCGCGGTCACCCTGAAGGCGTCCGACGACTTCGAGTTCTACAATCAGCTATTCCTGCCGCCCGACCTGCGGCCAGGCGAACGACGACCCGCGATGATCTTCGTGCACGGCGGCCCGGTGCGGCAGATGCTGCTGGGGTATCACTACCGGCACTTCTATCACATGGCCTACGCCGTGAATCAGTGGCTGGCCAACCAGGGCTACGTCGTGCTCTCGGTCAACTACCGGAGCGGCGTCGGGTACGGCACCTCGTTCCGTCGCGCTCCGGATACCGGCGGCCGCGGCAACGCCGAGTACCTCGACGTGCTCGCCGCGGGACGGTACCTGCAGTCACGCCCGGACGTCGATCCGGATCGCATCGGCATCTGGGGCCTGTCGTACGGCGGTGTGCTGACGGCGCAGGCGCTGGCCCGCAACTCCGACATCTTCAAGGCCGGCATCGACCTCGCGGGCGTGCACCTGTGGGGCAGCTCGCTCGATCCCGAATCGACGTCGTACCAGTCCTCGGCGATTGCGGCCGTCGGCTCGTGGTCGTCACCGGTCCTGCTGGTTCACGGCGATGACGACCGGAACGTGGCATTCCAGCAAACGACCGGACTCGTGCAGCTCCTGCGCGCGCACGATGTGCCCTACGAGCTCGTCGTGTTTCCCGACGACGTGCACGACTCGCTGATTCACGCGCGATGGGTGTACACGTTCGAGCGAATGGACCAGTTTCTTCGTGTGCACCTGCCGGTGGGCGATCGGACGCCCAGGTAGATAAGTCGTTTGTTGTCAGCCTGTTAAGGCCACACGGACAGCGAGGGCCGAGGAGCGTCCGTCTGCGCGGAGACGAAAGAAACGGCCCGGCGGTAGGACCGCCGGGCCGTCGAAGGTGCGCCGGCTGGAGCCGGCGCGGTCAGCGCAAGCGCTTCAGAAGGTGATCGAGGCCTGGACGCGCGCCACGCGCGGCGCCAGGATGCTCGTCACGTTGTCGAAGTTGCTGCTGTTCAGGTTGTTGTTGTAGCCCCGCACCGTGTTCGCGTTCAGCACGTTGAACACGGACATGATCAGGCTCAACCGGTTCCGGCCGCCCCGCAGGTCGATCGACTTCGTCACCTGCGCGTCGAGCAAGTGCACCATCGGCTCCCGGAACGTCCCGACCTCGTAGGCCGTCAGTCGGACATCGTCAAGCGTCAGCGGATTGCCGCTCGTCGAGCTGATCCCGCCGGACCGGTAGCCATCTGGCGGACCGTCGAACTGGATGCCGCGGTTCGGGCCCTGCTGCATCTGTAGGTTCGCCGAGGCGTTGAAGCCTTTCGGCAGCGCGTACATGCCGCTCAGCTTCAGGATCCACAGCGTCTGGTTGTTGATCCCGAACGACTTGTTCTGGTTCGTGCAGTCGAAGCAGAAGTCCGGGTCGTCGATCCGGCGCTGCACTGTGAGCGCGCCGTTCATCATCCAGCGATCCGAGAACCGCTTCGTGACGGTCAGGTCCACGCCGTTGTACCGGCGCGTTTCCGCGACGTTCTGCGTCCGCGTGATCCCGGGCGGCCGCACGAGATTCGGGTTGAACTCGTAGTAGATCCACCCCGTGGACGGCAGCCCGAACTGGCTCGGCGGCTCCAGCCCTTCGGCGATGAAGTCCGCGTCGGTCCATTCGCGGGCGACCCACATGTCCTTCGTCTCGCCGATACGAATGCTCGAGTTGAACCGGTCGTAGAGACGATGGATGTAGTTGACGCCCACAGCGAAGTTCGGCATCAGCTCGTGTTCGATGCCGGCCGTGGCCTCCTGCGTCCGGTCGTTCTTCAGGTTCGGATCCACCTCGTTCTGCGTCTGCTGGCGCAGGCCCGTCGCCGGGTCGAACGTCCCCGGATACTGGATGCACGACGGATTGGTCAGGTTCAGCTCGTCGCGCTGCACGAAGTAGTCGCCGTTGGCGTCGTTCCAGCACGTCCGCGACGTGGTGTTCTGGAACGTCACGGTGACGCTGCCGATCAGGTTCAGGGCACCCGCCAGGCCGACACCCTGCCCGTAGTACTGGGCATAGCCGCCCTTGAGCACCGTCTTGCCCGTGCCCAACAGGTCATACGTCGCCGAAACACGTGGCGAGATGTCGCTGAAGTTCACGTTCCGGTCAGCGCCGTCGAAGCACTGCGCTGGCAGCAGGTCCGGGATGATCGGGTTGGCGTCCACGCAGCCCGCCTTGGCCTCGTCGTTCTGGTAGTCCCACCGGAGGCCGAGATTCAGGCGCAGGCGCCCCTTCGTGTAGTTGTCCTGCAGGTAGGCACCGACCGTGTACAGCCCGGTCGGATTACTGCCGGGACGATACAGCCGCGCGCGGTCCGGACCGAGCGAGCCATCCGGACGCAGCCCGAAGTTGTCGCTGATGCGCGCTTCGGCGCCGCCCGTCCAGTAGGTATCGGTCTGCCACGGCGTGTCGCGGTACCGGATGCCGAACTTGGTCGTGTGGTCGCCGCCCAGCAGGTTCGAGAAGAAGTAGCTGCTGTCCGTCTTCACCTCGGTCGTCGGCCGCACGATGTTGCTGGCGTTCGAACCGAGGCCACGGCTCACGAAGTCGGTCTCCCGATTCACCAGGCGCTGAATGTCGCGCCCGCCCGGCTGCTCGATCAGGTTGAAGCCACCGTCGGTGTACTGCACCAGCGTGTCGAACACCAGCTTGTCGGTCGCCACCCACGTGTGCTTGAAGTTGAACGAACCCAGTCCATGCCCGGTCTGACGGAACACCGACTCCGGCGCCGTATCCGAGTCCGCGCCGCGCGCGTTCCGCCGCTTGTCGCCGAACGTGTAGAGGAACTGGAACTTGTTCGACGCGTCCAACTGGTAGTTCAGCTTGCCGTTGTAGTTGTAGATGTACGTCAGGTCTTCCTTCAGGCAGTCCTGATTGTCCTTGATGTTCTCGAAGCCGTCGGGCGGAGGATTGCATTCGGGCCGAGCGGTGTCGTAGAAGCCGAGCACCGAGCCGTTGATGTCCTGCCGCGCCGCCGCGAACCACCACCAGGCCTGGTTGCGCACGATCGGCCCGCCGGCTTCCGCGCCGTACTCGCGGTAGTACTTGATCGGCGCGCCGGATGCGGCGCCCTGGTCGAACAGCTCACGCGTGACGTTCTGCCACTGCATGTTCTTGTCCGAGTAGACGCCACGGCCCGAGCCCTTGAACACGTTCGAGCCCGAGCGCGTCACCAGGTTGATGTTGATCCCCGACGTCTGCAGCGACGCGTCCGCGCCGCCCGTCGTCACCTGGATCTCCTGGAACGCCTCGAAGTCGAAGTAGGTCGGCGCCGCGCCGGTGGCGGCCATGTCGGTGATCGTCGCGCCTTCGACGTTCCACATCGTGTTGCCGCTGCCCTGCCCGCGCGAGGTGAAGGTCACCTGCTGGCCGGACAGATTGCCGCCCACGTTCAGCCCCGAGGCCTCGAGCCCGGCGGCCAGATTGATGATCTGCCACGGGTCGCGCGCCGTCGGGATGTTGTCCATCACCTCGCGGTTGAACACCGCGCCCGTGCTCGACTTCCGGGTGTCGACGATCGGCGCCGCCCCGGACACTTCGATGGTCTCTTCGAGCCCGCCCACTTCGAGCTGGGCGTTGACCTCGGCCTGGAAGCCGGTCTCGATGATCACGTTCGTCCGCACGACCTTCTTGAAGCCGGTCAGCTCGAACGCCACCGTGTAGGTGCCAATCGGCACGATCGGGAACTCGTAGCGTCCCGATGCCTGCGTCACTTCCACC
>Ga0299907_10001564_pt1 | contig 13216 bp, 11 predicted proteins | sample RVTome_16_FD_198680 | JGI IMG/M metagenome (GOLD analysis project Ga0299907, IMG submission 198680) | Soil microbial communities from uranium-contaminated site in the Upper Colorado River Basin, Wyoming, United States - RVT152D67 (version 2) ... | reverse complement strand
GCACTCGGCCAGGGACTAGGTACCGGGTCCCACCAAAGAGGCCGCGACCAGGAAGAACGCCCGCGTCGTGGCTTGACCCCCACACCTCGCGTTGACACTCCCCGCCGGGGCGCGTATGCTGCAAAGCAACATGACCTGGCACTCGTGGGGAGGTTAGTGAAGCATCAGCGCAATACCAAGGGGTACCTGTGGTTCCCGGGATTGGTCGCGCTCGTCGTGGTCCTTTGCGCCGCGCTGCCGGCGCGCGCGGCGGATCCGCTGCCCGCGTACGGTGCGGACTTGAGCCAGACCTCCGTCTCGGGGCTGTCCTCGGGCGCTTTCATGACGGCCCAGTTGCACGTCGCGCACTCCGCGACGCTGGTCGGGGCCGGGGTGATCGCGGGCGGGCCGTTCTATTGCGCGGGGTCCTACGAAAGCCTTCAGTACCTGGAGGCCGCCTCGACTATCTGCATGCACCCCTTCGGGCCCGGGCCGGACGGCAAAGGGCTGTTCGCCAAGGCAGAGGAGTTTGCCCAATCGGGGCGGATCGATCCGGTCGCGGACCTGGCCGACGACCGGGTATATCTCTTCAGCGGGGAGGCCGACGATACGGTCACGACCCGAGTGGTGGATGAAACGCTGGCGTTTTACCAGGCGGCCGGTGTGCCCGCGGCGAATATCAAGTACGTCAAGACCGTCGATGCGGGTCATGCGATCGTCACGAACAACAGCGGCGACTCATCGTGCGCCGTCACCCAGCCGCCTTTTATCAACGATTGCGACTTCGTGCAGAGCCAGGAACTCTTGCGACACATCTACGGCCCGCTGAAGCCGCCCGCATCGCACCTGAGCGGTGGCATCGTGACCTTCGACCAGCGCGAGTTCATCGACTCCGACCGCTCCAGTATGAGCGATTCGGGGTACGCGTACGTGCCGAAGTCCTGCGCAAAGGATAGCTGCCGGGTCCACGTCGCTTTTCACGGCTGTCGGCAGGGCGCGGCCCAGATAGGCGATCGCTATTACACGACCACGGGTTACAACGAGATCGCCGACACCAACGCCATGATCGTAGTGTATCCCCAGGTGCAAGTGTCCGACCCCATCCCTTACAACCCGAAGGGATGCTGGGACTTCTGGGGATACTCGAGCCTCGATCGATCCGAGCCCAACTTCTATTCCAAGCAAGCCCCGCAGATAGCGGCGGTCATGGGCATGCTAGAGCGCCTGGCGCAACCACGACCCTAACCACCTTATCCAAACCGGACAAAGCACATGCAAGAGACACTCTTCAAACAATGGCAGGATCTCAATCAGATCACGCTCGACTGGTACCGCGACACGAGTGAATCGCAAGCGGCTGCGATCAACGACTGGATGGGGCTGCAATCGAACCCCGGTGCCTGGGCCAAGCTCGCCAAGTCCTCGCTGGAGTCCTTCAGGTCCTGGTCCGATCTCGGTGAATCCAAGGTCAGCGACCTGTGGCAGGCACAGATCGGCAAACTGGATCTCGACGGCGTGGCCGCTTCGCTCAGGGAGCTGGGCGGCATCCAGACGAGCGCCTGCACGGCGCTCGCCAAGACCCAGGCCGGCATCTTGAGCCTCTACACCGATACCACCGCGCAGTACCTCGATTTCTTGAAGCAGGCGAAAAGCGTCGAGGACCTGATCGCCACCCAGGCCCACATCGCGACCGGCGTCCAGGACAAGCTCAAGACCTACTCCCTGGACTGCTTGCAGATCGCCGGATCCGTCAAGTCGGCCCTGGCCGCCTGGGCCGAAAAGGCCGTGGACACGGCCGCAGCCCAGGACGAGAAGGCCGCACCCGTATCGGCGCCGCGCCGCACCACGAAAAAGGCCGACGCATCGGCCTAGACGGGCGGCCTGTGGTCCGGGTATACGCCGCGCCCTAGCGGCCCATCCGGTACAGTCACGCTCCGGCCGCCCGAGTTCGCGGATCGGGACGGCCGGATCGGGCTAGCTAGCGCAGGCTGATGATCGGCCAGCCGTGCGCGTGCGCCACGGCCGCCAGCGGCGCGTCGGGATCGACCGCGACCGGATGGGTCGCGGCGCGCAAGAGCGGCAGATCGTTGTGCGAGTCGCTGTAGCACCAGCTGTCCGTGAGTGTCTCGCCGTGCTCGGCGAGCCAGGCAGCAAGTCGTGTGACCTTCCCACCGGCGAACGACGGGGTCCCGATGGCCCGCCCGGAGTAGCGTCCATCTACCCACTCGGGCTCGGTCGCGATGAGGTGTGGGACGTCGAAGAGCGCGGCGATCGGGGCGGTCAGGAAGCGATTGGTCGCCGTGATGATGAGGAGCGTGTCGCCTCTGCTGCGGTGGTCCTCTACCAATCGAACCGCCTTGGGCAGCACGATCGGCCGGATCTTCTCCTCGAGGAACTGGGCCCGCCAGCCTGACAGCGTATCCATCTCGTACTTGCCGAGTACCTCCAGCTGGAAACCGAGGAACTCGTGGATGTCCAGAGACCCGTCCAGGTAATCCTGGTAGTACCGTCGGTGGCGGCGCTCGTTTTCCGCGCCGTCCACATGGCCCTGTTCGGCCAGAAACCGCCCCCAGAGATAATCGCTGTCGCCACCGATGAGCGTGTTGTCGAGGTCGAAGAGGGCCAGGCTCATGAGCACGGCCATTCTAGCTCGGAATTTGCAGCGCTCGCGCGCTTTGTGGACAATCCGCTGCGAGCCCGGTTTTCTCACCACTGCCCGTCGCGAGGGCGCCGAGGCGCCAGACCGAGCGGATCGGCGGTCGCAGCAGGGGGGTGGTGAGAAATCCGGGCTGGCACCCCAGTCGCTTTCGCCGGAGGAGCATCATGATAGACGCGCAGGGATTCCGCTTGAATGTCGGCATCATCTTGAGCAACGGGAACGGCCAGGTCCTGTGGGCGCGGCGTGCTGGTAGGGACGCCTGGCAGTTCCCGCAAGGGGGGATGCGGCGCCACGAGACCCCGGAGGCGGCCATGTTCCGCGAGCTCCGGGAAGAGGTCGGTCTCGAACGCGAGCACGTCGAGGTCATGGGGTGCACCCGGGGGTGGCTTCGCTATCGCCTGCCCAAACAATTCCTTCGCCATGATCGGCGGCCGCTGTGCGTCGGCCAGAAGCAGGTGTGGTTCATGCTGCGTCTCACCGGCGACGAGCGGGCGGTGCGCCTGGACCTCGGTGCCCGACCGGAGTTCGACCAGTGGCGTTGGGTCGGCTACTGGGAGCCGCTGCTGGGCGTGGTGTCCTTCAAGCGCGCCGTCTACGAACAGGCCTTGACCGAGTTGGCGCCACTCCTCGATCAAGCACCTGCACCTCTGGTCCGGTGCGGCGAGTAGCGATGAGCGTAGTGAAGATTCGGATCAAGAACATGACGTTACTGCCTGGACTATAATAACTTATTGACAGATTGACACGGCAGGATCTCTGCCCATTGGCTCGCCGCAGCCTGAGGGCCAAAAGAGGAAGTGAGCCCATGACCAATAGAACGACGCTGCTCGGGGCGCTGGCCATGGTGCTCGCGGGCTGCAGTGGTCTGGTACCCCCGCCTCCCCCCAGCTCACCGGCGCACCTGCGGCCCGATCAAACGCCGAGGGCAGGCCCGATCCCCAAGGTGGTCGAGCGGGCGCCCTTCCTGCCCCCGCCGGTGGCCGCCCCCCCAACCGAGAAGTACTCCGTGGTGGTCCATGAGGTGCCGGTCAAGGAGCTATTGTTCGCGCTGGCCCGCGACGCCGCGGTGAACGTGGACGTAGACCCCGGGATCGATGGGATCGTGACGCTCAACGCCATCGACCAGACCCTGCCGCAGATCCTGGACCGCATCGCCCGCCAGGTGGACATGCGTTATGAGATCCGGGACAAGAACATCCTGGTGATGCCCGATCGGCCCTATTTTCGGAGCTACACGGTCGATTATGTCAACCTCTCGCGCGATACCACCGGCACCATCAACGTCGCGACCCAGATCGCGACCACCGGTGCCGGGGAGATCGGCGAGGGGGGCGGGGGTGGGGGTGGCGGTGCCGGGAACAACAACTCGACGACCGCCATCATTAACACCGCGAACAACCGCTTCTGGCTCACGCTCACGCGCAACATCCAGGCGCTGGTCGGCGAGACCGCGAGCGGCGGTGCCCAGGACCTTCCGGTGACCGGATCCGTGATCCCGAACCCCGAGGCCGGCCTCATCAACGTGCGCGCCACCGCCAAGCAGCACGAAGCGGTGCAGTCCTTCATCGATCGCGTGCTGGCCAATGTCCAGCGCCAGGTGCTCATCGAGGCCACGGTGGTCGAGGTAGAGCTGAGCGATCGATACCGGCAGGGGATCGACTGGCGGGTGATCAATGAGGGTACCGGTTTGGACGCGTTCCAACTGCTGACGGGTAGCCTGGCGCCGGGGCTTGCTTCGGCAGCTCCCCCGGTAGCCCCGCTGGGCATCGCCAGCTCCTTCGTGCTCAACTACACCAGCAAATCGGATGGCCAGCGCATCGATGTAGTCGTGGAGCTCCTGAGGCAGTTCGGGGATCTGCAGGTCTTGTCCAGCCCGCGGATCATGGCGCTCAATAACCAGCCGGCGGTGCTCAAGGTGGTCGAAAACGTGGTGTATTTCGAGATCGATGTGGAGCCGGGGGTCGCGACGGGGAACACGCAGAGCGTTCCGGCCATCGAAACGACGGCGAAGACGGTCCCGGTGGGTCTGGTGATGATCGTGACCCCTCAGGTCAACGAAAACCAGTCGGTGACCCTCAATATGCGCCCGACCATCTCCAGCATCACCCAATCCGTCCCAGACCCGAGTCCGGACCTGGCGGTGGCAGGCACCACGAACCTGGTCCCGCAGATCCAGGTCCGGGAGATGGAATCGGTGCTCAAGGTCCAGAACGGCCAGATCGCCGTGCTCGGCGGGCTCATCCAGGATTCGGTGCGGCAGGACAGCAACCGTGTCCCCTTGCTTTCGGATCTGCCGGTCCTGGGGGATGCCTTCTTCAAGAGCCACGACAACGAATACACGCGTTCCGAGCTCGTCATTTTCCTGCGCCCGCTCGTCATCGACAACCCCAGCATCGACGCCGATCTCTCCGGCTACCGGCCGTTCATCGAGGAGCGGGTAAAGCGGAAGTTCTGATGAGGTCTTGATCCGCCGCGGTCGCGGTGCCAAGCTCTCATTGCTGATCGTTGTCAGCAGAGAGCGTGAGGTTGGTATGAGCCTTCTGATGGATGCCTTGAAAAAGGCCGAAAAAGACAAGAAGAAGGCGGCCGACGAGACCAGACCCGACGTGCATGCACCGGCGCCATCCGATCCGGGCCTGACGACCATGGGCTTGGTCGCGGGAGGGGGGGCGCCGACGGAGCTTCCGGCCCAGGGCGGCCTGAGGCTCGCGCCGCTCCCCAGGGAAACCTCCCCTGGCGGACAGCGGGGGGTGGCGACCGAAGCGTTGGTCGCCGGCGAGACGACAGGCGGGGGCGTCGATCCCGACGCGACGCCCTTTTCGGCGAAGAGCGAGATCGGCACCATCGGGCTCTGGGGCGCCACGCTCGAAACCCGGGAAGGCGCCGCGGGAGTGGAGGTCACGCCGGCCCCGGATCGGGAGGGCACGCTGCCGTCCCAGCGCGCATTGAACGCCTCCCTCAAGGATTACTTCGAGTCCTCTCAACCCCTGGAGCGCTCGCGCACCGGCGCCGCCGGTGCCGCCAGAGAGGCCTCCGGGCCGCGGGCCTTCCGGGTCGGAGATACGGTCAGCCGCGTGGCCGCCGACACGGTGTTCTCGGCGTCGCGCCGGTCCTCGCTATCGAAGACCGTGAGCGCGGGGCTGTGGGTAGCGCTTGTCCTCGGTGTGTCGCTCGCGGGCCTGTGGGTCTGGTCCGAGCTGGATCCGGGGGTCGGGCTGGGGGCAGCAGGGCTACCCCCGCTGCCGGCCTCGGCCAGGGTGCCGCCAGCAACCGATACGGCGCTGGCCGGTACCGATGGACCCGCCCCGGCACCGGCGGATTCGGCACCGGTAGTGTCCGCCCCCGCGGCGCCCGCTGCGGCGGCGCCGGAGGCCCGCGCCGCCGATACGCCCGGGCACCTCGCCGAATTGCCGGCGATCGACATGCCGGCGCTCGCACCCGACGCGTTTTCCGCAGCGGCGCCCCTTTCCTCTACGGGTTCGAGCCCCGCTCCGACCTCGGAGGTCTCGCCGTCCGAGCTTGATCCCGAGGCCACTCGCCGAACAGCAACCGCCCAAGACGACTCGCGGGCCCCGCGGGAGTCGTTTGCGCCGGAAGCGACAGGAGTCGCCCGGACCGCGGCGGCCAATGCCCCGCAGAGCGCCATCAGGATCCGTAGAAGCCCGCCGCGGGACCGCCTCGATCCCGATCTGAGCGAGGCCTATCGGGCCTTCCAGTCAGGGAACGCGAGCCGTGCAGAAACGCTGTACCGGCGGGTCCAGGCACGGGAACCCGAGCGCCGCGATGCGTTGCTCGGCCTCGCGGCGGTGGCGATGCGCCAGGGCCGGACACAAGAGGCCTACGGTTATTATCGTCGCCTCATCGAGCTCGATCCCCGCGACAGCGTGGCGCGCGCGGGGATCGCGAGCCTCACGGATAGCGGGGGACGAGAGGCGAACGAGTCGCGGCTCAAGCTCCTGCTCGATCAGTCCCCAAACGCCGCTCACCTCCACTTCGCCCTCGGCAACCTGTACGCCAAGCAGGGTCGTTGGGCCGAGGCCCAGGGGGCCTATTTCAAGGCCTATACGAGCGACAGCCAGAACCCCGATTACTCGTTCAACCTGGCCGTGAGCCTGGATCAGATAGGGCAGGGGAGGGCGGCGCTCGGCTATTATCGGCGCGCCCTGGACGCCGCCGATCGGGGGGTCAAGGGCTTCGACACCGCACAGGTCCTCACGCGCATCCAGGCGCTGTCGGGCCAACCATCGAAGCCCTGATCACTGGCGGGCTGATCACCGTCGGGCCGTGAACGAAGGGTTCGAGATAGAAGCCCTGGCGTGAACGAGATCAAGGGCCCGCAGCGCATCGGGGACTTGCTGGTCCAGAAGGGCGTGGTCAGCGCCGATCAGGTGCGCATCGCGCTCATCGAGCAGAAGAAGCGCCGGGAGCCGCTCGGCAAGATCCTGGTCAGCCTTGGCTTTGCTACCGAGGCCATCATCCGCGATGTCGTAGGCGGAGCGCTCGGACAGGGCAGCGCCGATCTCTCCAACGTCGTCGTGGACGGCGAGGCCATCAAGCTCATCCCCAAGGAGATGGCGCGCCGCTACCGGATCCTGCCCCTCACCTACGAGGTGACCCGCAACCGCCTGACGGTGGCCATGGCGGATACCTTCAACGTCGTGGCCCTGGACCAGATCAACGCCCTGCTCGGCGGCGACATGGAGGTCGTTCCGCTGCTCGCCGGCGACACCGAGATCGAGAAGGCCATCGATCAGTTCTACGGCTTCGAGCTATCGGTAGACGGGATCCTGCAGGAGATCGAGACCGGCGAGATCGACTACGACAGCCTGGACCCGGAGAGCGAGGCCTATAGCCAGCCCATCGTGCGGCTGGTGAACGCGCTCCTCTCGGACGCCGTCAAGCGCGGGGCGTCGGACATCCACTTCGAGCCCGAGCACGGGTTCCTGCGTTTCCGCTACCGCATCGACGGCGTGCTGCGCCAGGTGCGCAGCCTGCACCGCACGTATTGGGCGGCCATCGCCGTGCGCCTCAAGGTGATGGCCGATCTCGATATCGCCGAAACCCGCGCCCCCCAGGACGGCCGCATCTCGCTGACCTTGTCGGGCCGGCCCATCGACTTTCGCGTCTCGACCCTACCCACCCTGCATGGCGAGAACATCGTCCTGCGCGTCCTCGATCGACAAAAGGGGCTGGTCTCCATGGAGGGGCTCGGACTCGACGCGGAGGTGTTGAACGTCCTCAGGGTCATGGTGGCCCGGCCGGAGGGTTTGATCCTCATCACCGGCCCGACCGGCAGCGGCAAGACCACGACGCTGTACTCCCTGCTCAATCACTTGAACAGCGAGGGGGTCAACATCATGACCCTCGAGGACCCCGTCGAGTATCCGATGGTGCAGATCCGGCAGACCTCGGTGAACGACGCCGTGCGCCTCGATTTTGCCAGCGGCGTGCGATCGATCCTTCGGCAGGACCCCGATATCATCCTGGTCGGTGAGATCCGCGACGAGGACACGGCGGGGATGGCGTTCCGCGGCGCCATGACCGGACACCAGGTGTTTTCGACCTTGCACACCAACTCGGCGGCGGGGGCCGTGCCGCGCCTCCTGGACCTCGGCATCCGTCCCGATATCATGGCCGGCAACATCATCGGGATCATGGCGCAACGCCTGGTCCGGAAGCTCTGTCCGCACTGCAAAGAGCCCTATGCGCCTTCGGATCTGGAGCAGAGGCTCCTCGGGACCGCGGGCGCCAACCCGGTCCCCGCGATCTACCGCGCCGATGGCTGCGCCTTTTGCGAGCAGCAGGGCTACAAGGGTCGCACCGCCCTCATGGAGGTGTTGAGCTTCGACCCCGACATGGACGAGCTGGTCGCGCGCGGGGCGACCACACGCGAGATCGCGCGTCACGCCTTGGAGCAGGGCTTCACGCCGCTCGCCGATGTGGGCATCGCACGGGTCCTGGACGGCACCACCAGCCTCGATGAGGTGTCACGGGTCGTGGACCTGACCGCGCGCGTCAAGTAAATGGAACTGTACCGCTACAAGGCCGTGGACGCCCGCGGGCGCCTGCAACGCGGGCAGGCCGATGCGGTCAATCCCATCGACCTCGAGATGCGCCTGACCCGGCTCGGGCTCGATCTGGTGAGCTACCGGCCGCTCAAGTCCGGCGGGTTGTTCGCGGCCCGTTCCGGGATCAAGCGCCCCGATCTGATCACCTTTTGTTTCCACATGGAGCAACTCCTGGACGCCGGCGTGCCGATGATCGACGCCCTCACCGATCTCCGGGACAGCCTCGAGAACCGACGCCTGCAGGAGATCACGGCGGCGATGATCGAGTCCATCCAGGGGGGCAAGGCCCTGTCGGAGGCGATGCGGGACTTTCCCTATGTGTTCAGCACGGTGTTCGTCAACCTGGTCCGGGCGGGGGAGCAGAGCGGCACCCTGACGCGGGTGCTGCGCCACATGATCGACAACCTGAAATGGCAGGACGAGCAGGCCGCCCATACCAAGCGGCTATTGATCTACCCGGTAGTGGTGGCCATGGTGGTGGGCGGGGCGATGTTCTCGCTCATGGTGTTCGTGGTGCCGGAGCTCTTGAAGTTCGTAGAGACCATGGGGCAGGAGCTGCCTCTGCACACCAGGATCCTGATCGCCGTCTCCGGTGCCTTCGCATCGTACTGGCCTTTTTTTCTCGCCGCCCTGGTCTCGGCGATCCTGGCCATCCTGGCGGGGATCAAATACAGCCCGAGCTTTCGCTTGTGGTACGACGCGCTGGTCCTCGGCATCCCCTTGTTCGGCGTGATCCTGAAGAAGCTCATCCTGACCCGCATCTCGACCTATTTTGCGCTCATGTATTCCTCGGGGATCACGGTCCTGGAGTGCATGAAGGTAGCCGAGGACATCGCCGGTAACCGGGCCGTCGCGGAGGCGTTGCGCGGCGCGGCGCGCCAGATCGGGGAAGGCTCCGGGATCAGTGCCAGCTTCGCCAGCACGGGCCTCTTCCCGCCCCTGGTCCTGCGTATGCTGCGGGTGGGCGAGAACACCGGTGCGCTGGAGGCGGCGTTGAACAACGTCAGCTATTTCTATACCCGCGACGTGCGGGAATCCATCGATCGGCTACAGGCGCTGATAGAACCTGCGATGATCCTGATCTTGGCGGCGCTGGTCCTGTGGGTCGCCCTGTCGGTCCTGGGGCCCATCTACGATGTCATCACGACTTTCAAGTATTGACTATGGCCGGCGGCGGCGCGCCGCCTGCATCGCGCCCGAGGCGCTCACGGTCTACCACTGGGAGGGCGGCGGGATCACCGATACCTTCGTCTTCGACGCCGACGACGCCGGGCTCGGCTTGTTCGACCGTTACCTGCGCGAGTCCGACAAGGACCCACTTTATATGCTGGTCGATGTGGTGGAAGAAGAATACCGCCACGAGACCATCCCCCATCTCTACGGCGCCGATCGGCGTGCGGTGCTGGAGCGCAAGCTCGCGTGGTTCTTCCGCGGCACGCCCTACACTCATGTCCTGCCGGAGGGGCGCGAGACCGAGGGGCGGCGCGACGATAAGGTGTTGCTGAGCGCCATCACCAACCCCGAGCTGGTGCAACCGTGGACCCGGCTGTGCGTAGAGCAAAAGGTCCCGGTGGCCGGCATCTATTCCCTGGCGATCGTGAGCACGGCCTTGCTCGATCGGATCAACGTCAAGTCCCCGAACGTGCTCATGGTCAGCATGCAGAGTCACAGCGGTCTCCGGCAATCCTATTTCCGGGAGGGGCTCATCAAGATCAGCCGGCTGGCGAAGATGCCGCGGCTCGGCACGGTGCCCTTCGCCCCGTATATCCTGAATGAGCTCGACAAATTCGAACGCTATCTCAAGAACGTCCAGTTCCTGGCCGAGGGGCCGCTCGATATTTATATCCTCGCCCACGGCGAGCTGCTCGACCCGCTCGAGCGGCAATGCCGCAACTCCGAGACGGTGCGCTATCATCTCCTCGACGTGGCGGATGTCGCGCGGCGGCTCGGGATCCAGGGGGTATTGACGACCCCCTTCAGCGACTACATCTACGCCCATCTCCTGCTCAAGAAGAGACCCAGGAACCACTATGGGCAAGCCGAGGACCTCAAATACTACCGCTTGCACCAGGCGCGCTCGGGGATGCTCCTGGCGAGCGCGGCGATCCTCCTGAGTACTGCCGTCGGCGGCGGGCTCAATTTGGTCGAGGGGCTGTCGCTCCGGCAGCGCGCGGCCAGTGCCGAGCAACGGGCGGGCATCTATCAGGCCCAGTTCAATGCGGCGAAGGGGCGGCTTCCGGAGACCCCGGTCGACCCCCAGGACATCAAGACCGCCGTGGACATCGCAGACACCCTGTCCCGGTACAAGGCGACGCCCCTCGAGATGATGCGCGCGGTGAGTCGCGCCCTGGACGGCTACCCGGAGCTGCAGATCGCCAGCCTCGACTGGCTGGCCGGCACCGATCCGAACGCCGTGGTGGAGGGCGAGCCCCGTGGTGACGAGGACATGCCGCCGCCGGGCTCGACCCCTCCGGGCGACAGCGACCTTTACTATCAGATCGCCGTGCTCACGGGCGAGATCAGGCCTTTCGATGGCGACTTCCGGGCGGCGCTCGATCGGATCAATGGGTTTGCCGCGGCGCTGCGGGCGCGCCCGGCCGTGCGTGGGGTGACGGTCCTGAACGTGCCGTTCGATGTAGACCCTGCCGGCGAGCTGCAGGGCGGTGCCGACGATGCTGCCCGCCCCGAGAAGGCGGAATTCACGGTCAAGGTCGTCCTGGGGGTGGGCCGTGCGGCTGGCTGACATCGAGTGGGGCGTGATCCGCGGCGCCTTGGGGGCCTTGGTGCTGGCCGCAGCGATCGGGGCCACGCTCTACACCGCCGCGACGCGGTTCCGGGATGCAATGCAGGTGAGATATAGCGAGAGCCACCAGCGGTTGCAGAGCGTGACGGGCAAGTACCTCGCGGTGGACCAGGAGGAGATGATCATCAAGGAGCAGTATCCGCGCTTCGTCGAGCTGGTCAGGAAGGGCGTGATCGGGAACGAGCAGCGCCTCAACTGGATCGAGGTGCTCAAGCGCACGGCCGCGATCACGAAGCTTCCGAGTCTGCGCTACGAGATCGCCGCGCGCGGGCCGTTCACGCCGGATTTCGGGCTCGCCACCGGGCCCTATCGGGTGCAGGTGAGCAAGATGAAGCTCGATCTGGGCCTCTTGCACGAGAACGATCTGAGCGCCGTGCTCGCGGCCTTGGACGGCAAGGCCGATGGGCTCTACAGCATCCGGGACTGCACCTTCCGGCGGTCGGCCGAGAGGGTCGAGCCGAGGTTGGACCGGGAGAACTTAAAGAGCGCGTGCGAGCTCCTGTGGTTCACGATCCGGTTGGCGAACGGTAATGACATCAACCTCTGAACGGGTCCGATCCATCAGTAATGGTAAGAGTGCATCGCCTTCTACCTTGTAAACGATGCGGTGTTCCGCGTCCATCCTGCGAGACCAAGCTGAGAAGGGCAGAGTGAGGCGAATGACGAGCGCACATCGCCCCAAAGTATGCGCCAGAGCAACCAGCATCCTCGCGCTGACCACCTGCGTCGCGGTCGCGCAGCCCCAAGACCTCGGCAGGCTCTTCACCACCCCCGAAGAGCGGGAGATGCTGGAGGCGCTGCGGCGACAGCCGCCGAAGCCGCAGACCGAGGCGGCGCCGGTCGTCACGCCGACCGTCGAATCCGCGCCGGTGGTACCGAGCGTCACGATGAACGGCCTGGTGCGCCGCTCGCGCGGCCGCGGCATGGTGTGGGTCAATGGCGTGACGTCTCTCGAAGGCGATCTCGATGCCCAGGGCATCGCGGTCGATGTCGGCGCGCTACGCGGCATCACCCTGCCCGTCCGCATCGGGAACGCGCCGTTGGCCGTGGGTCTGAAACCAGGCCAGACCTACGATACCGGCGAGGCACAGGTCCGCGAGGCCTACCAACCGGCACCCGCAGGCGAGACGGCGAACGAGCCGACGAAGTGACTGGGTTCTAGGCCATTCAGTGATCCCCGCGTGGCCCTATAAGCACTGCGGATCCACTCGAAGCCGATGTATTGAGCCCGCCTCGGTGGGATCACAAGCGTCTAGCCCGGTGATCTGGTGGGCCGACAACGGCAACGACTTCGCGGCCCACGACCTGTACGACGTTAACCGCTTGAATAGGTGACTACCTGTGACTACCATTGGTACATGAAAGTCGTCGGAATCAAGCAGCTCAAGGCCAGGCTGTCGGAGTACATTCGGCTGGCGAAGACGGGCGAAACCGTGCTGGTAGCCGAGCGGGACCAGGTGGTCGCGGAACTGCGGCCGGCGCGACGCCAGGCACCCGTTGGCGGCGTCGTCGAGGAGATCCTCGAGACGCTGGCTGCGGCCGGAGAAGTCACGCGAGCCGCGTACCCGAAAGGGGATTGGGTATGGCGCAGTCGCGGCCTCGGGCTTGCACCGGGCACGGCCCAAGCGCTGCTCGACGAGCTTCGGCAGGATCATACTTGACCGCCTCATGGGCTCTGCCCTTTACCTTGATACCTCGGTGGCTCTG
>Ga0299907_10001563_pt1 | contig 13218 bp, 13 predicted proteins | sample RVTome_16_FD_198680 | JGI IMG/M metagenome (GOLD analysis project Ga0299907, IMG submission 198680) | Soil microbial communities from uranium-contaminated site in the Upper Colorado River Basin, Wyoming, United States - RVT152D67 (version 2) ... | reverse complement strand
GCGGGGGTCGATCAGCCCGTCGTCGCGGACTCGGCCGGTCGAGTAATAGGCCTGCTCGGTGTGCTCCATCATCTCGATGAGCTCGGCGCTGCGCTCGGCGTCTGCCTCCTCGTCGAACTGCTCGTCCCTCGACTCCGCCGACTGCCGGGCCACGATCGACATGACCCCGGCCAGTTGGCGTGCCCCCATCACCGCCACTTTGTGGTTGGGATACCCGAAGACGAACCGGGGGTCATACGCCCGCCCAGACATCCCGTAGTTGCCGGCCCCATACGACACGCCGGCCATCAGGACGATGTGGGGAACCTCTGAGTTGGCGACGGCATTGATCATCTTCGCCCCGTCCTTGATGATCCCCTTCTGCTCGTACTCCTTGCCCACCATGTACCCGGTGGTGTTGTGGATGAACAGCAGCGGGGTGTCGTAGCGATTGCTGAGCTGAATGAACTCGGTCGCCTTTTCCGCCTCCTCCGAGAAGATCACTCCCTGCTGGTTGGCGATCACCCCGATGGGGAAGCCGTGGACCGATCCCCACCCGGTGAGGATCGAGGTTCCGTACAGCGTCTTGTACTCCTCGAACCGGGAGCCGTCGAGGACTCGGCCCAGGATCTCCCTCATGTCGAATGGAACCCGGGGGTCCGATGGGATGATGCCGAGGATGTCGTCGATGTCGTGGACCGGGTCCTCGGGGGGTTTGGTCTGCCCATAGCCCTGCTTCCGCCAGTTGATGTGGCCGATGATGTCCCGGCCTATGCGAATTGCGTCTTCCTCGGTCTCGGCAAAGTAGTCGGAGAGCCCGGAGACACGGGAGTGCATCTCGGCCCCGCCCAGCTCCTCGTCGGTCGATTCCTCGCCGGTCGCCATCTTCACCAGCGGCGGCCCGCCGAGGAACACTTTGGCCTGCTCCTTGACCATCACCGCGTAGTCGCACATGGCCGGGTAGTAGGCGCCCCCCGCCGTCGAGCTGCCGAAGACGAGCGAGATGGTGGGAATTCCCTTCTTGGAGAGGCGGGTCAGGTTGCGGAACCACTTTCCCCCGACCACGAACACCTCGGCCTGGTCGGGAAGGTCCGCTCCCCCCGATTCGACCAGGTTGAGCAGGGGCAATCGGTTTTCCATGGCGATGTCCATGATCCGGAGCGACTTGGCCAGCGTGTATCGGTTGAACACACCTGCCTGGCTGGTGGGGTCGTTGGCGAGGATGGCGCACTCAACGCCGTTCACCACACCGATGCCGGTGATCACGTTGCCTCCGAGGGGCTTGTCCGATCCCCATGCCGCCAGGGTGGACAGCTCGAGGAAGGGGGAATCCTGGTCGACGAGGAGCTCGATCCGCTCGCGAGCCAACAGCCTGCCCCTGTCTCGGTGACGCTTTATGTACTTCTCCCCGCCGCCTTCCCGGGCCTGAGATTGCAGCTTCTCGAACTCGGCGAGTTTGTCGAGCATGGCGGCCCGATTGGTCTGGTACTCCTCGGAACGCGTGTCCAAGCGCGTAGGAAGGACCTGCATGGAGAAAAAGGCTAGTTCCGCCCGGTTAGAGCCGAGGGTGAGGGCTCAGCCCTCGTGTACCGCCGACTCCTGGTAAGGCTCGATCATGATGCATTCGCCGGGACACTCCTCGGCGGACTCGATGGTGTCCTCGATGAGCCCGTCGGGGACCCTGGCCAACCCCCTGGCGCCGTCAGGCGCCTGCTCGCCATCGAAGACGACGGTGCGGTCGAAATGCTTGGACTCTTCCTTCACCACCCAGAGACCGTCGTCGCGGCCGACGAAGACATCGGGAGTGATCTCCTCGCAGATGCCGTCCCCGGTGCAGAGGTCCTGGTCGATCCAGACCATCAACTTGGTCGCTTTTGCCATCTCACCAACTCGTTCTGTCGCTCTCTACCAAAGGTTATCGCATATTGGCTCTACCCGACCCGTGGCACAATTGAAACAATGGACGAAGTATTGCAAAGTCTCGAAAGCCGGGTCGGGACCGATCTCGGGGCGAGTGAGTGGATGGAGATCACCCAGGACAGGGTCGATGCCTTCGCAAACGCCACCGACGACCATCAGTACATCCACGTCGACCCGGAGCTGGCCGCCCAAACCCCGTTCGGAGGGACGATCGCCCACGGGTTTCTCACCCTCGCCCTCGTAGTGCCACTGACCGCCCAAGTCCGCGTGGACGTGGGAGAGCCTCGGATGGGGATCAACTACGGGCTGGACCGGGTCCGGTTCCCTGCTCCGGTGCCGGTTGGCTCCCGGATCCGGGCCCGGGTTGCACTCGACTCGGTGGAGGAGGTGCCCGGTGGCATCCAGATGAAGCGCACCGTGACGATCGAGGTCGAGGGTGGGGACAAGCCGGCGATGGTCGCCGAGACCCTGACGCGGCTCTACTACTGACCAAGCGTGAGCAGCTGTGGTCGATATTCGACCACAGCTGCTCACACACGACTCAACTCAGACTCCGTCCACCGCCGACCACGAGGACGTGGCCGGTGATGTACGAGGAGAGTGGGGTGAGGAGGAACCACACCACGTTGGCGATCTCGTCCGGGGTGCCCATCCGGGCCATGGGGATGTTGGAGATCGCCCTCTCCAGCACTTCATCCGGGATCTGATGGGTCATCTCGGTATCGATCAGCCCGGGGGCGACGGCGTTGACCCTGATGTGGGGAGCCAGCGACACGGCCATCGCCCGGGTCAGCCCCACCAGAGCCCCCTTCGACATCGAATAGTTGAACTGTCCGAAGTTGCCCAGGTACGACCGGGAGGAGATATTGACGATTGCCCCACCGTCGCTCATCAGGTCGGCCATCGCGGTGGACAGCCGGAAGGCGGCTCCGAGGTTGACCTCGAGGACCGATCCAAAGTCCTCGTCGCTCATGTTGACCAGCCTGGAGTCGCGGGTGATCCCTGCATTGTTGACCAGCCCGACGAGCGGCGCTTTGGCGGCCTCCACCGCCGACGCCACCTGACGGACCCCGTCGTCGGTAGTGAGATCGACCTGTACCGGGATGATGCTCTCTCCGCCGTGGCCGAGCTCGGGGGAGATGTCGACCCCGATCACCGTGAAAGGTCCGCTGCCGGCCATCTTCTCTGCGATGGCCCGACCAATCCCCCGAGCCGCGCCAGTGACGATGACAGAGCCTCTCAGGGGAGAGCCTTCCCGAGATGGCTCGATCCGGTCCTGATGATCTCACCCGTCACCCCTAGGGAGTCCACGGCGAGACGCTCGGCCCACTCGGTGACAATCTTTGGGTCGGACTCGTCGTCATAGGCGAGGACATTTGCCGCCCACCCCTTGCGCACGCCCTCGAGGGCGGCGGTCCTCGCCGCCGAGAGCAAACCGGTGGCCACCATCGCATTGCCCGCCCCTCGTTTGCCGAGCAGGTCGTCGTGATGGACCACGAACACGAAGCTCTGCTCGGCAAGAGCTGCCGCTCGCGCCATCTCGAAGCCCCGGGTGAGCTCGGCCCGGACCTCTCCCCAGTCGTCGCCGACGGGGGAAGCTCGATGGATGTTCACGGCGCCACCGCCTGCCCCTCGGCGATCATCTTCTCGATGCTGTCCTCGGCCAGCCCGACCTCGCCGAGGATGTCACGTGTGTGCTCGCCGAGGAGGGGGGGTCTCATCTCGGTTCGCGCCGGAACGTCGTCGACCCGGATCGGTGAACCCGTGCTCCTCACCAGTCCGGCGACCGGGTGCTCGGTCTCGACGAGCATCTCGTGATGGCGCGCCTGGGGGTCGTCGAAGGCCTCGGCGATGGTGAGGACACGGCCTACCGGTAGGCCCGCTTCCGCCAACAGCTCGACCCAGTGCTCGGTCTTTTCCGTCTTGAAAAGGCGACCCAGCTTGCGAGCCAACGACTCGCGCCCCGCCATTCGACTCTCGTTGTCGGGGAAGTCGCTGGCGAGGTCGGGGCGCTCCAGCACCTCTGTGAGGATCTCGAAATGCCGGTCGGAGACTATGGCCAGCGTGAACGGGCCGTCACTTGCCTCGAACACCTGGTTCGGGGCGAGGAAGGGGCTGGCGGTCCCCGTCCGTTCCGGTTGTGATCGGGTGGCAAAGGCCAGGGCGTTCCAGCCCGATTGGACGGCCATCAGCCCGTCCCGGAGCGAGACCTCGATATACCGCCCGCGCCGTGGGCTCTCGGCCAACGCCGCGGCCACGGCCAGGGCCGCATTGGTCCCCGCAACGTAATCCCCGATGGTGGTGGCGGTCTTTCGGGGGCCGTCTCCCGGTGCACCGGTGATCGAGATCATCCCCGACTCGCCCTGGAAGATGACGTCGATCCCGGACCGCTCTGCGTATGGCCCGGTGGCGCCGAAAGCCGATACGACGGCGTAGATGAGGGTCGGGTTCAGCTCCCGTGCCCTCGGTTCGTCGAGACGGAGTCTCTCCATGGCGCCGTAGCGGAGATTGTGGATGAGGACGTCGGCCTTCTTCACCAGATTGTCCAACGCCCGCTTGGACAGCCAATCCTTGGTGTCGAGAGCGAGTGACTCCTTTCCACGGTTCACGGTCATGAAGAAAACCGATTCCCCCTTTTGGTAGGGGCCGAAGTGTCGGCCCAGGTCGCCGGTGAGGGGCTCGACCTTGACCACCCGCGCCCCCAAGTCGGCGAGCAGCATGCCGGCGTAGGGGCCTGCGATGAGATTCCCGAACTCGACGACCAGCACGCCCTCCAGGGGACCTGGGTTCAGCGACCCCCCCACTAGTGCCCACTAGACACGCTCGACGACCATGCTGACGCCCTGGCCGACTCCAATGCACATGGTGGCGAGGCCATAGCGGCCCTCGCGCCGGTCGAGCTCGTGGACGAGGGTGGTGAGGATGCGGGCGCCCGACGCCCCCAGCGGGTGACCCAACGCGATAGCCCCGCCGTTGACATTGACGTTTTCGGGGTCGAGGTCGAGGTCCCTGATGGCGGCGAGTGCCTGTGACGCGAATGCCTCGTTGATCTCCACGAGATCGAGGTCGTCTGGCGCCAGGCCGGCGCGACGTAGAGCTTTCTGCGATGCCGGGACCGGCCCGATGCCCATCACGTCGGGATGGACACCGGCCGCCCCCGAGGCGACGATCCGAGCCATCGGCTCCAGCCCGTGGTCGCTCAGACCCTTCTCGGTGGTGAGAAGCAGGGCGGCGGCTCCGTCGTTCATCGGGGAAGAGTTTCCGGCGGTGACCGTGCCCTCTTGGCGGAAGACAGGGCGGAGCGCGGCCAGTGCGTCCATCGACGTGTCAGGTCGCGGGCCCTCGTCTGCCTCGATCAGAACCGTCTCACTCCTCCTGTGCCCGGTTGGAGCTTCGATGGGCTCGATCTCATTCTTGAAGCGCCCCGCCTGCTGGGCTTCGACGGCGAGCCGATGACTGCGCAAAGCGAAGGCGTCCTGGTCCTCTCTGCTGATCTCGTGTCGGTCGGCGACGACCTCGGCGGTCATCCCGAGTGTTATCGGGGGATATGTCTCCTCCATCCTGGGGTTGACCAGCCGCCATCCGAGCACCGTGTCCGCCGTCTCGGGGACTCCACGGGCGAACCCCGTCTCCGGCTTCATCATCACGTACGGAGCGCGGCTCATCGACTCGGAGCCGCCGGCGATCATGACGTCCCCCCAGCCGGCGGCCAGGGCGTGGCCGGCGGAGACCACCGCTTGGAGCCCGGAGCCGCAAAGGCGGTTGACGGTGACGCCTGAGACCTCGATGGGGAGGCCGGCGAGGAGGACCGCCATACGGGCAACGTTGCGGTTGTCCTCCCCGGCCTGGTTGGCCGCACCCCACTGCACGTCCTCGATCGCCGCGGGGTCGAGCCCGGGATTGCGGGCGAGAAGCCTGGCCACGGCGTGGGCGGCGAGATCGTCGGGGCGGACGAAAGCGAGCTGACCTCCGATCTTGCCCATCGGGCTGCGACAGGCGTCGACGATGAAGACATCGGTCATAGCCCACAATCTTGGTCGATGCGCGAGCTTTCTGTGGCAGCGGTAGCGTTGCGGCTGTGCCCGAGCCCGATCGTCTCCACTTCACCGAGTCCGACGAGGCCAACCGGCTTCTGGCCGAGGACGGGCTCGCCCTGCTCATCGGGATGTTGCTCGATCAGCAATTCCCCATGGAGCGAGCCTTCTATGGCCCGCAGCTGCTCAAAGAGCGGCTTGGTGAGGATCTCGATGCTGCCCGCATAGCCAAGTGGGACCGAGACGAGCTGGAATCGGTCTTCAGGGGGCCGCCTGCCATCCACCGCTATCCGGCGTCGATGGCGGGGCGGACCCAGGACCTCTGCCAAATAATCGTGGACGAGTACGGGGGCCGGGCCGAGGGGATGTGGGAAACGGCGACCAGCGGAAAGGAGCTCCTGAAGAGGCTGAGGGCACTTCCCGGCTTCGGGGAGGCCAAGTCGCGAATTTTCGTCGGACTGCTGGGCAAACGCCTCGATGTCCGGCCCGAGGGATGGGAGGAACAGGCCGCCGACTGGCCCTCGATCGCCGATGTCGCCGTCTTCGACGACGTAGCCACCCTCCGGGAGCAAAAGAAAGCTATGAAGTCGAAATAGGGCGGTAGCCCTCTCAACCTGGGCCCTTGTCCGGCCGATAATGCCTTTCAGGGCAAACACCGGAAGGACTGATGCATCTCTCAGGCCAGTTGAGCGACTGGAGCATCGACGATCTGCTGCAGATAATGCAGGTCACGAAAAAGACCGGGTCCCTCGACATCGCAGGGGATCGCCGGGGCCGGCTCCATTTTCGCGACGGCAACCTCACCGGCGCCGAGCTGAACGGGGCCAAGGGCAGCTACACGGGGTCGGATCGCGCCTCGGTGGCCGACATTCTCTATGTCCTCTCCACGCTCGAGGAGGGGTCGTTCGCAGTGGGTCCCGCCGACGGGCCGGAAGGCAAAGGCTGGCCCACGGAGGAGGTTCTCGCCGAAGTCGAGGTCCTTCGCTCCCTCGAAGGCGAGGTCATCGATGCCGGGCTCTTCGAGGCCTCCGGGGTTCGGCTCAAAGGCGAGATCGAGGAGCCTCTCACCATCGACCCCGACGATTGGCGGGTGCTGGTCTCCCTGGTGCAGCCCTTCACCTTCACCCAGCTCGAGTCCACGATGGGGCGCGGCGGAGCGGTGAGGGTGTTTCATACCCTGCACCGTCTCGGGGTCGCCGAGCCGATCGAGGGCGATGAGGCCGCCGACTGGCTGGATCGTCTCGCCGAGGACATCTCCCCCGACGGCGAGGAGCCGGCTTGGCTCGACAAGGAGGTCGAGCCCGAGCCCGACGCGATCGAAGAGGAGCCTGCCCCGGCGAAGCCCGAGCCGAAGAAGGCCACGCCGGTCCCAGAGCCCCGGTCCGACGCCGACATGAAAGGTGTGGCCGCCCCCGCTTCCACCACCCTCACCGACGGTGTCTACGACGAGATTCGCCGGCTTCGCAGCCGGGTAGCCGACCGCTAGCCCTGGACCCCCCGTCGGTATCGTCGGCCGACGATGGAAGAGGCCTGGAAACCCGACCACCCACTTTGCATCGGGATCGCCGGTGGCTCGGGCTCGGGAAAGACGACCATCGCATCCGCGGTCGTCGAGGGGCTTCATGACCGGGTAGTGCTCATAGAGCACGACGCCTACTACCGACACCGCCCCGAGCTGAGGTTCGAGGAGAGAACCAAGGTCAACTACGACCACCCGGACTCCCTCGAGACCGAGCTCCTGGTCGCCCATCTCGCTGCCTTGCGCTCGGGGAAGGCCATCGAGCGCCCGGTGTACGACTTCATCCGTCATCTCCGTTCCGACGAGACGATCCGGGTCGATCCGGCCCCTGTGATCGTGGTCGAGGGAATCCTGGTGCTCGCCGAGCCTGCACTGCGCGAGCAGCTCGACCTGAAGGTGTTCGTCGACACCGATCCCGACCTCCGGCTCGCTCGCAGGTTGCAGCGTGACATCGAGGAGCGGGGGCGCAGTCTCGAATCGGTGATGACCCAGTACTTCGCGACGGTACGGCCGATGCACCTCGCCTTCGTCGAGCCATCGAAGCGACACGCCGACCTCATCATTCCGGAGGGCTTCAACCCCGCTGCCGTGGCCACCGTCGTCGAACTGGTCCGCTCCCGCCTCTAGCGACCCGCGGCCGGCCAGGCTGCTCTTACAATCCACGAGGTGAGCCAGCGACCCACGGTGGGGATCATCGGCGTCGGAGCCATGGGTGAGGCACTTATGCACGGCCTGCTCGCAGCCGGGTGGGAAGGAACCGAGCTTTCGCTGGCGGTGAGGCGGCCCGAGCGCCTCGACGAGCTCGCCGCGAGCACGAGCTGCACGGTGACGCTCGAACCCGCCGAGGCGGCGAGAGGTCGTGACGTCGTCGTCATCTCGGTCAAGCCAAGGGACGTCCCGACGGTGCTCGAGCAGCTTGCCGGCGAGCTCACTGACCACCAGATCATTCTCTCCCTCGCCGCTGGAGTCAGGACCGACACCTACGAGGCGGGGCTCGGCCCCTTGCCAGTCGTTCGGGCCATGCCCAACACCCCTGCGCTGGTGAGGAAAGGGGTGACCGGGGTCGCGGCCGGGAAGCACGCCGGCGATGCGCATCTCGCCGTGGCCAAGGCGGTGCTCGGTGCCGTCGGGTCCGTCCGCGTTATGGACGAGACACTCCTCGACGCGGTGACCGCGGTCTCCGGGACCGGCCCGGCATATGTATTCCTCCTCGCCGAGGCCCTCACCGAGGCGGCGATGCGGGAGGGTCTTCCCCGCGACGTTGCCGAGAACTTCGTCCACGAGACCATCAGGGGTGCGGGCCACCTGCTCACCGACACTCCGAAGAGCCCGGCGCAGCTCCGGTACGAGGTGACGTCGCCTGGGGGGACTACGGCGGCGGCGATGCATGTCCTCGAAGAGCGGGGCTTCAGAGCCCTGGTCGAGGACGCCGTCCGGGCGGCCGCTCTGAGAGCCACCGAGCTGGGAGCGTCGGGCTGACCCTGTTCACCAGGCTGATCACCTCCATCACCGAGGCGGCATTTGTGGAGCGTCTGGTCACCGGGACCAGGGCTGGCCGCGCCCTGGCCCGACGCTTCGTCGCCGGGGAGACTCTCGACGAGGCTGTGCTCGTGGCACGCCAGCTCAACGCCGCTGGTCTGGCCGTCTCCCTGGACCTCGTCGGCGAGGAGGTCCATGACCGGGACTCGGCGCACCGAGCCACCGAAGAGTATCTGGGCTGCCTGGATCGGATCGCCGGGGAGAGTCTTCGCTCCAACATCTCGGTCAAGCCCACCCAGCTCGGGCTGGCGATCGACGAGGCCATGGCCGGAGACGCCATCAACCGGCTTGCAGAGCGCGCCGCCGAGCAGGGAACCACCGTCACGATCGACATGGAGGACTCCCGTTACACCGAGGGCACCATCCGCTTGTTCGAGAAATCGCAGCCGGTTCACGGGAACCTCGGGATCGCCCTTCAGGCATATCTCCACCGGACTCCAAGCGATCTTCGGCGGCTGGCTCCCATGGGCGGCCACATCCGTCTCTGCAAGGGCGCATACGTCGAACCAGAGGAGGTGGCCCTCACCAGCAAGTCCGCAGTCGACGAGGCGTTTGGCCGGCTGCTGCGCGATGTGATGGGAATGGAGGAGACGATGCCCGCTGTGGCCACCCACGATCTCTCCCTGGTCAACCTGGCCAAAGCCCTGGCGACTGCTCGTGATGGGCCGTTCGAATTTCAGATGCTCTATGGGGTCCGTCCCGACCTCCAGCGGAGTCTGGTCGGGGAGGGCTATCCGCTCCGCATCTATCTTCCCTTTGGCTCTCAGTGGTACCCGTACCTCACCCGCCGTCTCGCGGAGCGACCCGCCAACGTCTGGTTCTTCCTCAAGAACCTGTTTGGGCGATAGTGGGCGATGGTGGGCGCTGATTTCGACACCCTCACCGGCCCGGACCGGCGCTGGAGGATGCCCAGGCCGGGGGGGCTGGGCGGCCTGATGCTGGTCATAGGAGTGGCAGTCGGCATCGGATTGGTGGCTCTCTGGCCCCGAGAGACGCCCAACCTGGACCTGACCGCTATCGGCTTCGCCGGGGACACTGTTCAGGCGGAGGTGGGGTCGGTCATCCCCGGCCCGTGCAGCTTTTCGGCCGACGCCGACTGCAACGTCGTCGAGTTCCTCGTTATCGATGAAGGCTCGGAGCTCTTCGGGGAGACACCAGAGTTGGAGTTCCCGGTTGAGCCGGGTCAGCCCGACCTCGTCGCCGGAGAGGAAGTCTTCCTGTCGGTCGTCGAGCTCGAAGACCAGTCGATCGCCTACCAATACGCCGACCGGTCCCGTTGGCCGCTACTCACCGGGCTCGCCGCATTGTTCGCCCTGGCGGTGGTGGGGCTGGGGAGATTGCGGGGCGTGGCCGCCCTCGCCGGATTGGCGTTGAGCGTGGCCATCCTGGTCTTCTTCATCCTCCCGGCGATCGTCCAGGGGAGGGATGCGGTGCTGGTGGCCCTGGTCGGCGGGGGCGCCATCGCCCTCGTGTCCCTCTATCTCGCCCACGGGTACAACCCGCTGACTCATGTCGCCGCGGTGGGAGCGTTCTCGGCGCTGATTTTGACGGTGGGGCTCTCGGCCCTCGTCGTCACTCTCGCCGACTTCACGGGCCTGGTGGACGAGGAGGCGTTCTACCTGCTCTCCATACCGAGCCTCGACCTGAGCGGTTTGTTGCTCGCCGGATTGGTGCTCGGGGCAATCGGGGCGCTCGACGACGTCACGGTCACTCAGGCGTCGGCGGTTTGGGAGGTGCATCGCGCCAACCCTGCATTGCCATCCGACGCGCTCTACTCGGCAGGGTTGAGAGTGGGTCGTGACCACATCGTCTCCACCGTCAACACCCTGCTCCTCGCCTACGCCGGCGCCTCGCTGCCGCTCCTCATCATCTTCACCCTCTCAGAGCAGGGACTCGGCGTCGTGGCCAGCTCCGAGGTGGTGGCGGTCGAGATCGCCCGCACTCTGGTTGGATCGATCGGGCTGGTGGCGGCGGTGCCCATCACCACCTGGCTGGGGTCGCAGATGGTGCCCCGGACCGCAGACAGCTAGGTGGCGGCACCAAGCTCAGGCGGCGTCGTCGAGGGGCACGGAGGGCGCCGACGGGTCGACGAGTCTCCCGCCGAGGGCGATCAACCCGTGCCCGATCCGGTGTCTCAGGGGTCGGGGCACTGGTCTGCTGCGTCGGAACCCCGATCGATCCGCTCTCGTCATACGGTCGCCCGAATAAGCGTCGTGAAATCTCTGTCCAAGGTGAACGAATCCATTAACCATGGTCGGCCCCTTCCAGGTCGGTCCGAAGGTACGAGTCGAGAAAGTCGGTGGCGTCGGTGAGGGCCCTTCCTCGCAGGCTGTAGGTCTTTGCCCGGTCCCCGTCCGACAGCTTGACCCGAATCAGCCCGGCGGCCCGCAGCACGCTGATGTGGTGATGCACCGTCGACTTGGAAAGATCGAGCATCTCGGTCAGCTCGTCGAGGGTGGTCTCCCCTTCACCGAGCCGTCTCAAGATGCGAAGACGACGGTCGTCGCTCAGCGCCTTGTAAGTGCGTACCAGCCATGAGGGGGGCGCCTCGGGATCGGCCGAGATGAACTCGTCGGCCACCCCGTAGCAGACCATGAGTGTCTCGCGGTGCTGGTCGATGAGGGACAGCGGCCGGGTCACCACAGAGGGGACGATGATCAATCGGGTCACGCCAAGAGGGATGTCGAAGTCGAGCCCGGCAGTGACGTCCTCGATGACAGTCTTGGCGTCGGATCGGGTGGGGTTGGCACGTCTGGCAGCTGCAGCACGGGAGATGGCGCCGGCGAACTCATCTTCATATTCCGCCAGGGCGGTCTCGCGAAAGGCGGTGATGGCCCCGGCGAGACGGCCAGGAAGATCGGCTCCGGCGGCGATCAGGAGGCCCGCGTGCTCGACCATCTCTGGTCCCTTTCTCTCTGAGATCAACTCTTCGAGGGCCTTCCGATCGCCGGTGGCGGCCTCCTCCACCAACGCGCCCTCGCCCTGATGGCTGAGATAGCCGATGAGCCAACGGAGAAGACGTTGGTCATCGACGCCGTCCAACCAGCGGAACATCTGCTCGGGTGTGTGAGGGTGGGGGGAGGAGGCGATCAGACCCATCAGCGCCAACCACACCCAGCCGTGTGGTCCGCCCAGATCTTCCAGTTCCTGGCGCAGGTCTTCGGGCATGCGCGACCCGACCTCCTCGTGCCAGTCCTTGCCCAGATCGAAGTTGTCCGGTCTCTCCTTGGTGTTGGTGATCCTCCACATGGTGAGCAGCACTTCGTAGGCAACTGTCCCTTCGATTTCGATCGGGATGTTCCGCGGTGCCGTTGTCAGATCTCGAATGTTGGGTTCTACTGCCATGAACTTCGTATGCCGGGGATCGATTCGATGAGAGTCGAATAGCACTCTGCCTGTTCGAACTTGGTCTGTCAAGGCGGGGGCCAAGCGCCGGGTGACCAACCGCCGCCGACAAGGGCCGCCCTACACTCGCCCATCGCATGACCGCCACTCAGGAGCGCCAGGAGGAGGTCCGCACCGGTCGCCGATTGCCTTCGGCGGCCCAGATCCTGGGAGCCACAGGGGTCGTGCTCGCGGTGGGCACTCTCGGCCTCTGGCTTCTCGGGTCACTTGCCGAGCATCCCGAGTTCGAGGTCGGGCGTAAGGTCTTCGGCAACATCCCCGACGCTGTGGTGGTCGTCTTCTATCTGACCGTCGCCGCGTTCATCTGGCTTGCATTCCATCTCTTCTCGTTGCGAGCGCACAGCTGGGCACAGGGCAGACCCGATCTCCGCACCGGTCGCTGGGGACCACGAGTTCGGAGGCTGATCGACGGGCTCTCGATGAAGACGCTGATGCGGTTCCCGAAGGCCGGCGTGATGCACTCGATGATCTACTACGGATTCATCGTGCTGTTCCTGGGCACGGTCACCCTGGAGATCGACCACCTGATGCCGGCAGGGCTGAAATTCCTCCGCGGCCCTGTCTACCTGGGCTACTCGGCGATCCTCGACCTGGCCTCCCTGGTCTATCTCGGTGGCCTCGGGCTGGCGATCATCTTCCGTTACGTCATCCCGGAGTGGCGCATACGCTCCAAGACCAAGCTCGAAGACGCCGTGATGCTCGGAGTGCTCGTCCTCATCGGAGTGACCGGTCTCCTCACTGAAGCGGCTCGCATCTCTCTCGCGGGTCGCCCCGATCACGAGGTCTGGTCATTCGTCGGCTACCCGCTGTCGCTGCTCATCG
>Ga0299907_10001562_pt1 | contig 13221 bp, 14 predicted proteins | sample RVTome_16_FD_198680 | JGI IMG/M metagenome (GOLD analysis project Ga0299907, IMG submission 198680) | Soil microbial communities from uranium-contaminated site in the Upper Colorado River Basin, Wyoming, United States - RVT152D67 (version 2) ... | reverse complement strand
CGTGCCCGCTGGTTACCTGTACGTCGACGGCAGCGGCATCGGCGACGTCGGCCACGGCGTGCTGCGCGACCGCCGCGTCCTCGCCGAGGAGGGCGTCGTCGTTGTGATCGTCACGATCGACGTGCAGAACCGCGCCATCATCACCGGCCCCGAGATCGTGACGCGCGGTTGGGTGTACGCGCCCGAGGCCGACGACCTGTTGGAGGAGGCGGCCGAGCGCGTGCGCGACTCCATCAAGGAGGCGTTCGCCGAAGCCGCGCTCGATCCCGAGACGCTGCGCCGCCACGTGCGCAAGGCCGCCGGCTCGTTCGTCAGCGAGCGCACCCGTCGCCGGCCGATGATCGTGCCCGTCGTGATGGAGGTCTAGCGGGGCCGCACGGCTCCGTTTTGTCCCGTGGAACGTGGCGCGAGGCGCCACGTTCCACGGGACAAAACGAGTCAGAGACCCGCGGCGTCGGCAGCGAGGCGGGCGACGACCATCTCGCCGAGCCCGTCGTCGACGGCACCGTGGGACGCGGACCACAGCGCGGCCTCGACGCAGCGGGCCACGGTCCAGGCGAGCAACCGGTCGACCGGTTCGCCCACGAGGTCACCGAAGCGCAGCGCCCGCTCGCGCAACGCGGCGACGGTGGTGGGCTCGGGTTCGATCTGCAACACCATCGGCGGCGGGTCGTAGGCGGGGTCGCCCACCATCGGTTTGGGGTCGATGGTGAGCCATGGCTCGCGTTCGGCGGCGAGCACGTTGCCGGGGTTGAAGTCGCCGTGCACCAGCACCTCACGGCCGGCGCTCGCCGGCAGCTCTTCGAGCAACGACGCGCCGAGCGCAACGAGCCCGGGGTCGAACGGCGGCCCCAGCTCGTCCATCCGCTGCCGCACGCCGATCGCCCACTCGGCGCAGACGTCGGCGACCCGCTCGAACGTCGCGGCTTCCTCCGCCGTCGGCTGCATCGACCGCAGCCCGACGAGCGACGCGGCCGCCACCGGCAACGCTTCGTCCGCCGGCAACTCGGCGTCGGCCAGCCGCGTGCCCGGCCGGCACCGCTCGAGCAGCAGCGCCCATCGCTCCCGGTCGCTGCGCAGCAGCCGCACCGCGCCCCGGCCGCACCACAGCGCGAGCGCCCTCGCCTCCTCCCTGGCTTCGCGGTGGGGGAAGCTCACCTTCAGCACGACCTCGTCGCCATCCGCGGTCGTCGCGGGCGCGGTCCACCCTCCGATGCCACCCGTGAACGGCTCGCCGGTGCGAAGGTCCCACTCCTCCTCGAGGCTCGCCACCAGGCCGGGGAGGCGTTCCCGCCAGACTTGGTACCCCCCGTCAACAGCCACTCGCCATGTTCGCACTGTTACTGTTGTTGACACTGTGACTGCGACGCGCGCCCGCTCGAAGAAGCGCCCGGCGCCCCGCCGGCCGGCGAAGCTCGGCCAAGGCAAGCATCGACGCGCTCAGCCGCCGTCGATCTGGTCGCGCCTGCGGACGACGCTCGCCACCTACCTCGGCCGCCAGTCCGACGACGTCTGGGGCCTACTGCTGCTGCTCGCCGGCGTCCTCGCCGCCCTCGGCATCTACGCGGATCTCACCGGGCCTGTCGGCCGCGTCGTCCGTGACATCTCCGGCGCCGCCGTCGGCTGGGGCCGCCTGCTGTTGCCGCTCGTGCTGGTCGGCGTGGGCGGCGTCCTCGTGCGGGCCGGTGGCGTGCGCAGCGAGCCGGGGCGGGTCGTGATCGGTAGCGCGTTCCTCGTCGTCAGCGCGTGCGGCCTCCTCCACCTGGCCTTCGGAGCGCCGCCGTGGGGCGCGGCGCTCGACGAGCTGCGCGGCACGGGCGGCCTCCTCGGCATGGCGATCGCCGAGCCGCTGCGCCGGCTGCTGGCAGTGTGGGGCGCGGGCCTCGTGCTGGCGACGCTGCTCGCGCTGTCCGGCCTCATCCTCACGCGCACGTCCGTGCGCGCTGCCACCGACCTGCTCGTCGAAGTGGGCCGCGCCGCCTTCGCGTTCGTCGGTCGCGTCACCACGTACCTCACCACCGTCGGCCAGCGCGACGAGCTGGACGAGGCGACGCGCCGCCACCCCGCGTCGGGCACGCGCCCCCTCTTCGAAGGCGACGATGAAGACGACGGCGACGCGGGGGACGACATCGAAGAAGAGGAGCCAGAGCCCGCGGCCCGGCGCCCGATGCAGATCCAGCTCCCGCCCGCCGATGCCCCCGACGAGCCCGTGCAACAGCTCACCATCGACCTAGGCCCCGCCACCACGCCGAGCCAGTGGCGCCTGCCGCCGCTGCAACTGCTCGAGCGAACGGACAACGCGTCCATCGACCGGCGCGCCATCGACGCGGCGGGGCGCGTGCTCGAAGAGGCGCTCGCCGCGCACGGCGTCGACACGCAGGTCGTCGGCGCGACCACCGGCCCCACCGTCACGCGCTACGAACTGCAGCTCGGCCCCGGCGTGAAAGTCGCCAAGGTGACCGCGCTGCACAAGGACATCGCGTACTCGCTTGCCGCGACCGACGTCCGCATCCTGTCGCCGATCCCCGGCAAGAAGGCGATCGGCGTCGAGGTGCCGAACGCCAAGCGCACGCTCGTCGCGCTCGGCGACATCCTCGCGTCGGAGGACGCGCGCCGCGCCTCGCACCCGCTCGAAGTCGCGTTCGGGCGCGACATCGCGTGGCGACCCGTGATGGAGAACTTGGCGTCGATGCCGCACATGCTCATCGCTGGAGCGACCGGCGCGGGCAAGTCGAGCTGCATCAACTCGATCATCACGTCGGTGCTCATGCGGTCGACGCCCGAACAGGTGCGCATGATCCTCGTCGACCCCAAGCGCGTCGAGCTGGGCCAGTACAACGGCGTGCCGCACCTTCTCACGCAGGTGGTCGTGAACCCGAAGCGCGCCGCCAACGCGCTGCAGTGGGTCGTGCACGAGATGGAGCGGCGTTACGACCTGCTGTCGGAGGTCGGCGTGCGCGACGTCACCGGCTACAACGCGGCGTACGACCGCGGCGAGCTGACCGCTGAGCCCGGCAGCGCCGTCACCTACAGCCGCCTGCCGTACGTCCTCGTGGTTGTCGACGAGCTCAACGACCTCATGATGGTCGCGGCGCGCGATGTCGAGGAGTCGATCTGCCGCGTCGCGCAGATGGCGCGCGCCGTTGGCATCCACCTCGTGATCGCGACGCAGCGCCCGTCGGTCGACGTGATCACCGGCGTCATCAAGGCCAACATCCCGAGCCGCCTCGCGTTCGCGGTGTCGTCGCTCGCCGACTCGCGCGTGATCCTCGACCAGCCCGGCGCCGAGCGGCTCGTGGGCAAGGGCGACATGCTGCTGCTCACGGCGTCGTCCACCGTGGCCCGCCGCATCCAGGGACCCTGGGTGTCGGAGGACGAGGTGCGCAAGGTCGTCGCCCACTGGCGCCGGCAGGGCAACCCGCAGTACGTCGAGGGCGTCGAGGGCACCCAAGACGGCCGCGGCGGTCTGAGCGGCGTCGGTGGCGGCGACGAGGACGACGACGCGATGCTGCCCGCGGCGATGGACCTGGTGGTGCGTTCGAACCTCGGGTCGACGTCGATGCTGCAGCGCAAGCTCCAGGTGGGCTTCGCACGCGCGGGCCGCATCATGGACCAGCTCGAGCGCAAGGGCGTCGTCGGCCCGTCGACGGGGTCGAAGGCGCGCGAGGTGCTCATGACGGTCGAGGAGCTGGAGTCCATCCACCGCTGACGCGCGCTGCGTCCGTATCCTCCGACTTTCGATGGTGGCGTTGCAGCATGCACGGGCGCCGGAAGAGCCCTTCGAGGCCTCCGAACTCGACGCGGCGCGTGCGGACGTCGAACGCCTCGCCCACGGCCTGCCTGCCGTCGCCATGGCGGCGTGGCCAGACGAGGTGCGGCGCGCGTCACGCGCGTGCGCGCTTGCGGTTGCCGCGGCGGAACGCCGGCGCGCGCTCGTCGGCGAACGCTCCGACCTCGACGAGGACGCGACAGCCGCTGTCCTCGACGCGTACCGCGCCGTCGACGAGGCGCGCACCGAACGGCGCGCCGCGGTGGCGGAAAGCCACCTTCTGCTCGCCCTCGGCAACGCGTGGGCGGCCCTCGCGTTGGCCGCCGCCGCGGTGGCAGTCCAGCAAGGGATCGAGCCGATGGCCACGCCCGTGTACAGCGCCGTGGTCGCCGCCGCCGCGGGGCCGGCAACAATGTTCGCGATCGGCTTGACGCGGCGCAGCTTCGCCACGATCAAGGTCGACACGGCGAGAGCCGCGTGGGCTGCCGCGCTCACGGCGAGCGGGTTCGCCACGATGGGTCAGCTGCACGCCCGCCGCATTGCCGTTGCCGCGTGGCGCCGCCGTGCGTCCGAAGCCGACGCCGCCGACGCTGCGGTCGACGTCGCCCGGGCGGACTGGCACCGGCTCGTCGGCGAGTCCTTCTCGCCCATCGAGGGCCCGCTGCTCGCCTTCCGGTTGGCGTCCTTGCGCACCGCGCAGCTCCGCCTCCTCCACCTCTTGCTCGCCTCCCGCACCGAAGCGTTTTGTCATGTGGAACGTGGCGAGGAGCGCAACGTTCCACATGACAAAACGGAGGTGGGTAGTGCCGGCAACGACAAAGCGGGGCGCCCCGTCTCCGTTGACGAAGCGCCCTCGTTCTGGTTGATGCGATTGGGTCGCCGCTTCAGCGGCCGGCCGGGTTAGGCCGCGATGCGGGGCCGCTGCTGGTGACGCACCTCGGGCTCCTCGCCCTCGGAGCTGCCCAGCCAGTGGAAGGCGGCCCGCCACACGCTGGTGCTCCCGGCCACGAAGAGGCCCGTGATCCACGTGCCGAGATCGGCGTCGCGGATGTCGATGCCCCAGTTGGCGAAGACCGAGTAGTCCAGCGCCACCGTGCCCGCTACGGCGAGCACGAGCGTGAGGAGAAGGTGGTAGCGGGTCAGCATCGGGACGAAGCCCTCGACCAGGTCGACCACCTTGAACAGCGCAAGACCCATGAGGATCACGAGCGCGAAGTCGTACATTGTCGATTCCTCCTGACGGGCCGGGTCGTGGGTCGGTCCGTCACGTAGTTGGACCGGCCGCCGTGCGCCGGGTTACATCAACGACAGCAGCGACAGCTCGACCCCTTGCTCACCATGCGTGCCATCGCCCCCGCCTCCTCCGCCAACCTCGGCCCCGGCTTCGACACGCTCGCGCTCGCACTCGCGCTGCACGTCGAAGTAACCGTGGAGGATGCCGATGCGTTCACCATCGTCACCGAGGGCGAAGGCTCCGACCTTCCCGCCGACGCCGGTCACCTCGCGGCGCGCGTCGTGCGCGAGGTCACCGGCCACGACCGCTACGCGATCACGGTTCGGTCGGACGTCCCCGTGGCGCGAGGCCTCGGCTCGTCGGCGTCGCTCGCGCTTGCCGCCGCGGCCGCCGCGGGCGCGGCCGACCCGCTTGCCGTCGCGGCGCGTGTGGACGGTCATCCCGAGAACGCAGGCGCCTCGTTCGCCGGCGGCTTCGTCACTGCGACCACCGTCGAGGGCGTGCCGATCGTCAACCCGCTACCGCTCGACGACGCGCTGTCGTTCGTGGTGCTCGTGCCCGACCGCGCGCTGCCCACCGCGGAGGCCCGTGCCGCGCTGCCCACCGAGGTCGCGCATCGCGACGCCGCGTTCAACCTCGGCCGCACCGGGCTCGTGATCGCGGCCATGGGCGACCACCGCGTGTGGATGCGCGAGGCCATGCAGGACCGGTTGCACCAGCCGTACCGCGCTGCGCTGTTCCCCGAGTCCACCGCGCTGCTCGCGGGCTTGGTCGACGCCGGCGCCCTGTCGGCGTGCTGGTCGGGCGCGGGCCCGTCGCTGCTCGCAGTCTGCACGCACGACACCGCCGCGGCGGTCGCAGCCGCGGGCGACGACCTGCTGCGGTCCCACGGCGTTGCCGGCCGCGCCCTGCGCCTCGAAGCCGACCGCAACGGCCTGGTGGTCGAGTAGAACGAGCCTGTGCCCAGCGCGCCGTCCAAGGACCTCGTCGCCGTCCCCAACCCGCACCCCGACCGCGACTACGAGGTGCGCTGCGAGACACCGGAGCTCACGTGTGTATGCCCGATGACCGGCCAGCCCGACTTCGCCACCGTCACCGTCACCTACGTTCCCGACGCGTCGCTGGTCGAGCTCAAGTCGCTCAAGCTCTACCTGTGGAGCTACCGCGACGAGGGCGCGTTCCACGAGGACGTCACCAACCGCATCTGCGACGACCTCGTCGCCGCCATCGCACCGCGCCGCATGACCGTGCGCACCGACTGGAACGTGCGCGGCGGCATCACCACCACCGTCGAAGTGCGCTACCCGTACGCATGAGGCGGCCGTACCTCACGTCGCGCCTGCAAGGGTTCGGCACCACGATCTTCGCCGAGATGTCGGCGCTCGCCGTGGCCACGGGCTCGGTAAACCTCGGCCAGGGCTTCCCCGACACCGACGGGCCCGCGGAAGTCGCCGAGGCTGCCATCGAGGCGATCCGTGCCGGCCACAACCAGTACCCGCCCGGCGACGGCATCCCAGCGCTGCGCGCCGCGATAGCGGAACACCAGCGCCGGTTCTACGGCCTCGAGCACGACCCCGACGGCGAGGTGCTCGTCACCGCCGGCGCCACCGAGGCGATCGCCAGCGCGGTGCTGTCGCTGTGCGAGCCGGGCGACGAGGTCGTCACGTTCGAGCCGTACTACGACGCGTACGCAGCGGTCGTCGCGATGGCGGGCGCGAGCCGGCGGGTCGTCACGTTGCACCCGCCGGACTACTCCTTCGACGTGGCCGACCTCGCGGCCGCGATCACGGCGAGGACGCGGCTGCTGTTGTTGAACTCGCCGCACAACCCGACGGGCAAGGTGTTCACGGACGACGAGCTCGCGGTGATCGCGCAGCTGTGCGTCGAGCGCGACCTCATCGCAGTCACCGACGAGGTGTACGAGCACCTCACGTTCGATGCGCTTCACCGCCCGCTCGCGACCTTCGATGGCATGGCCGAGCGCACGGTCACGATCAGCTCGGCGGGCAAGACGTTCTCGTTCACCGGATGGAAGGTCGGCTGGGCGTGTGGCCCCCGCCCTCTGATCACCGCGCTGCGCACGGTCAAGCAGTTCCTCACGTTCGTGAACGGCGCGCCGTTCCAACACGCGATCGCGCTCGGCCTCGGCCTCCCCGACGAGCGCTTCCATGCGTTGCGGGACGACCTGCGCGACAAGCGCGACCTCTTGTGCGCAGGCCTCGAGCGCGTCGGCTTCGAGGTGTACCGGCCGGCGGCCACGTACTTTGTCACCGCCGACATCGCGCCGTTCGGCGAGGACGACGGTATGGCGTTCTGCCGCGCCCTGCCCGAGCGGTGCGGCGTGGTGGCGGTGCCCAACGTCGTGTTCTATGACGACGAGGACGCGGGGCGGCGGCTCGTGCGCTTCGCGTTCTGCAAGCGTCACGAGGTGATTGAAGAGGCGGTCGCTCGCCTGGAGAAGCTGGCGTAAGCGGCACACGTGGCGTAGGCGGCGAGCACGCACGTCGCCACGTCGAGAGGCAGGCGGAACCGTGGTAGCCCGTAGAACGCGCCGGACACAACCACCACGATCACGGCACAGGCAACGAAGGGGAACAGCGGGCCGTCCTTGCGCCGCCTGAGCGCGACAGCGCCCGCGAGGGTCACGGGGAGCAGCAGCCAGAACGCGACGTAGCCCGCCCACGACGCCCACCCCGGCCGCCCCTCGTACACGTTGGAGCGCACTTGGTCGCCGGGCCGCCAGAACCCGAACGTGCGGCCTTCCCTCGCGACGACGACTAGCGGCAGCCGGCCGAGGTGCGTACGCACGTAGTGGATCGCGTCGGCCGTGGACTCGCCGGCGCGCTGCGAGCGTGTCACGCAGAACAGGCTCCACGTGCCTACGTTGCCGTCGAAGTACGTGTCGTGGCAGTTGGCGCCGAGCAGTGTGGTGGTGTCGTTCGTCGACATGAGCACCGGCCGGTCGAGCTCGATCGTGCTCCACGCCGACCACGGCAGCACCACGACGGCAGCCGCGCCGGCAGCGAGCGCGATGCCGCGCCACCGCCGCCACCCCAACGCGGGCGCGACCACGAACGGCAGGAACAGGCCGAGCTCGGCCCGGCACAGCATCGCCAACCCGCACGCGGCACCGAATCCGATCACCATGCGGCCCGACGGCTCGCCGTCCCTCCACAGGCGCACGGCGAAGAGCAACACGATGCCCACGACCAGCGCGGCCAACGACTCGCTCATCACCAGCGCGTCGTTGATCCAGAGGTTCGGGTTGGCTGTGGCAAACCCTGCCGCGCCCAGTCCCGCCGCGGGCCCGGCTACGGCCCGCCCGACCAAGCCGATCATGCCGACGGCGAGCGCGCCGATCACGCTCATGGTCAGCCGCTGCGCCAGCACGCTGCCGTCGAATGCCGCAGACGCGGGCAGCAGTGCGACGACGGTGAGCGGCGGGTGCTCGGCTACGTGCGAGCCGCCGAAGGGGTCCTCGAACCAACGTCCGTCGGCGCTCTCGTGCGCGAGCGCGCTGTAGACGAACGCGTCGCCTTCGTCGAACAGGCGGCTGTCGTCCCCATGCGTCGCCAGCGTGTAACCGACCCGCCAGGCCAGCGCGACCACGGCGATGGTGCCGAGCGCTGCCCACCACCACCTCGTTTTGGCGCGGCCAAAAGGCGACGGCTCGTCCACCAACGCGTCCACGGCCCGCAGCGTAAGTAGCTTCGAGCGGTGCCCGAGACCACCTTGCGCGAGCTGGCCGGCGACCTGCGGTTCCCCGAGGGCCCGGTCGTGCTGCCCGGCGGCGACGTGCTCGTGTGCGAGATGCAGGCCGGGCGCATCCGGCGCGTCCCCAAGGACGGCGGCGAGCCGTACGGCGAGGTCGTCCTCGGCGGCAGCCCGAACGGCGCGGCGATCGGTCCCGACGGCGCGCTGTACGTCTGCAACAGCGGCGGCTGGCTGTGGACCGACCTGCACGGCATGACCATCCCCGGCAGCAAGCGGGGGACGCAGGCTGACGACTACATCGGCGGCCGCATCCAGCGCGTCGACCTCGCCACCGGCCAGTGCACCGACCTCTACGTCGAGTGCGACGGCCGCCCGCTGCGAGCCCCGAACGACCTCGTGTTCGACGCGGCCGGCGGCTTCTGGTTCACCGATCACGGGCACCGCCGCGCGCGCGACCGCGACCTCGGCGGCCTCTACTACGCGACTGCGGACGGGTCGTCGATCGCCGAGGTGGTGTACCCGCTCGACGCGCCGAACGGCGTCGGCCTGTCACCCGGGGGCGATCGTGTGTACGTGGCCGAGACGGACACCGGGCGCGTCTACTGGTGGCCGCTTGCCGGCCCTGGCCGTCTCGACGGCGAGCCCCGCCCTTACGGGCATGGCGGCCAGCTCTTGTTCGGCGCGCCCGGCCGCGACCTGTTCGACTCGCTCGCGGTCGACGGCGACGGCTACGTGTGCGTGGCCACCATCGGCAACGGCGGCGTCACCGTGATCGCGCCGGACGGCTCGTCGTTCGAGCACGCCGCGCTCCCTGACCCGATCGTCACGAACATCTGCTTCGGTGGTCCCGAGCTGCGCACCGCGTACGTCACGTTGAGCGCGTTCGGGCGGCTCGTCGCGTTCGAATGGCCGCGGCCCGGCCTCCGACTCGCGTTCCAACATGAGTGAGGCCAACGCCAACGCCGACGCCGTCGTCCGCGCCGCGACGGAGCGCGACATCGAGCGGCTGGCCGAGGTACACGTGTACTCGTGGCAGTCGGCCTACCCGGGCCTGATGCCGCAGGACTACCTCGACGCGCAGGACGTCGGCCAGCGCGCCACGCAATGGCGACGGTGGTTGGTCGAGCCGCCGCCCCGCGTGCACGTCCTCCTTGCCGACCACGAGAGGGAAGGCGTGATCGGCTTCGCCGTCGCCGCGCCCTACCGTGCCGAGGAGGGTGAGACGCACCCGGGCGAGCACGTCGGTGAGCTCGCCGCCATCTACGCGTTGGCCGGCCACTGGGGAACGGGCGTGGGCCGGCGGCTGATGGACGCGGCCGTGGCCGAGCTGATGGGCGAAGGGTTCACCGACGCTGTGCTCTGGGTGATCGACGGGAACGTGCGGGCCCGCCGGTTCTACGAGGCGGCGGGGTGGGCGCCCGACGGCGCCAGGAAGCTCGACCAGCGGGGCGGCTGGGACATCCCTGAGGTGCGCTATCGCCCGGGCCCTGCCCGCGATCGGGCCAGAATGACGGCGTGGCGCTGACGCGTTACACCACCCGCCTGTCCACGCTCTCCGACGCCATCTTCCTGAGGGAGATGGTGTACGAGGCGGCCACGCCCCTCGGCGGTCGCGAGCGGCCGTCCAAGGACGACGTGCTCGCCGACCCGCGCGTCGCGTCGTTCGTCGAGGGATGGGGCCGCCCCGGTGACCACGGCATCGTCGCCGAGTGCGAGCTCGAGCCCGTCGGCGCGGCGTGGTTCCGCATCTTCGAGGACGACGACCCCGAGGGCGGCTTCGTCGGCGGCGAGACGCCTGAGCTGCTGATCGCGCTCACGCCCGAGCACCGCGGCAAGGGCGTCGGCGGGCTGTTGCTCAGCGCTCTGGTCGCGAAAGCGCGCGAGGAAGGCATGACGTCGCTCGGGTTGAACGTGCCGCGGTCGAACCTGCCGGCGGTCGCGCTGTTCCGCCGCCACGGTTTCCAGACGCGGCGCGACGCCGACGGCGTGCTCACCATGCAGCTGCCGCTCGCTTGACCACGTTGGATCTCGGCGGCGCGCTCACCGCGCTCGAACGCGGCCGGGCGGATGGCTACCACCTCGGCGCGCAGCTCTCCGTGCGACATGGGGAGGAAGCGGCAGATGTCGCGATCGGCGACGTGCGTACCGGCACCTTGTTGCCGTGGCTTTCGTGCACGAAGGCGGTGACGGCGCTGACGGTGCTGCAGCTGTGGGAGCGCAGCGCGATCGAGATCGACGAGCCCGTGGCGCGCTATGTCGAGGAGTTCGGCGCCAACGGCAAGGAGCGCGTCACCGTCCGCCACGTGCTCACGCACACCGCTGGCGTTCGGTCTGAGCTGGTCAGTGGCGACCTGTGGCGCATGTCGTGGGCGGACGCGCTCGCGGCGGTGTGCGCGGCGCCGCTCGCGCCCAGCTGGTCGCCGGGGGAGCGCGCCGCCTACGACGCGTCGGCCGCATTCCACGTCCTCGGAGAGCTCGTACAACGCGTCGACGGCCGCGCCTTCGACGCGTACGTCGCGGAGGAGGTGTTCGAGCCGTTGGACATGCCCGACTCGTGGATGGCGTTGACGGCCCATCGCTTCGCTGCGTACGCGGACGAGGGGCGCATCGGCGTCATGTACGACACGACGGCGAAAGCGTCGCCGCAGCCGCGTCCGGGGTTCGACGACGGGCGCGCCCTCCGTCGCGTGTTGCCGAGCGGCAGCGGCGTCGGGCCGATGCGCGACCTCGTCCGCTTCGCCGCGTGCCTCTTGGGCGGCGGTGCCTTGGATGGCCATCGCGTGCTGTCGCGCCAGACCGTCGACACCATGGCTGCCCGCCACCGCGCCGGCATGGTCGACGAGACCTTCGGCATGGTCATCGACTGGGGCCTCGGCCTGCTCGTGAACTCCTTCCACTACCGCGACCGGGCGACGTCGTACGGCTTCGGTCGCCATGCTTCGCGCCGGGCGGCGGGCCACGGCGGCCGCCAGTCGTCGCTCGTCTTCTTCGACCCGCCGCACGGGTTGGCGGTGGCCCTCTGCTGCAACGGCATGCCGGGCGAGCCCGGCAACCACCGCCGCACCCAACCGGTGCTCACCGCGCTGTACGAGGACCTCGGCCTCGTTGGGGGCTGACACCTGGGTGGAGATCGGAGCTTGTTCCTCACCCGATTGTGTGATTTTTGGAGCTCGTTCGCTGGAAGTCATGGCTTTGCACTTGAACTGGCGTCTGCACGAGAAGTCGCGCGTCTGCACATAGAAATGCGGCGCTGAGGCGCCGTTGTTGTCGCACCTGACTGTCACGGTCGCCGCAAGCCGCAGAGTGCGGTGGGCGGGCAACTGCTTTGGACAGTCCCCGCCCGTGGCCGATCCCACGGAGGGGACCGACATGGCAAAGGGTAGGAGCAGACGGAAGGTCGTTCGTGCGACCGCGTTCGAGGTTGTGGACGACGACGGGCAGAGGCGAGCCAGCTTCGAGTGCGACGACATCGGAGCGGGCCTGCGCATCTGGCATCGCGGTAACTGCGTGTTCACCGTCGCGGTAGCTGACGACGGGTCCGCCTACGCGTGGGTGGGCGACAGCGAGGGCACGCCGATCTGGCAGACGCCCCGATGACCGGCGAGTCGGGAGACCTACAGCGCATCCTCGGCCGCAACCTGCGGGCGTGGCGGCACGCGCGGGGATGGTCTCAGGACATCCTCGCGGAGCACGTCGGCATGTCACGCACTCACCTGTCCGCGGTCGAGCGAGGGCAACGGAACGTCCGCCTCGGGACGGTGGAGCGGATGGCGCAGCGCCTCGGTGTGCCAGCGGCCGACCTGCTGGCCGAGTAGCGGTTCCTTCGGTTCAAGCAGGGCTAGGCAAGGTAGGGCTGGGCTCGGCCTGGTACGGCCATGGGGTGAGTCGCCGCACACAGCCGGCGACTCACCCCATCCACCCGTCGCACCATGGACTGTGGTAGCGAACCGCCGTCTGTCTGCACAAATGCGTCTGACGCATACGCGGTCGGCTTCTCGACACACTTGACGGCAAACGCGTCTAGACTTGGCGACATGGACGAGTCCGAGATCGCGGCGGAACTGACCACCAGGGCAGAGGCGCTGGAGGAGAAGGCCCGTCAATTGCGTCATGCGGCAGAGATTGTGCTCAGCGCAACAGCAGAGACGGCATCGCTGACAACGTCCGAAGCCCGGGGCGGGGCGGAGACGACGGCGGATCAGACTAAGGCACCGAAGCCGACAGGGGACGATTACAGGAGTGTGGTTCATAGCATTCCCAACGCCTACTGGGATCCCGGCTCGTTGATGGCGGCGATGCGGAAAGCCGGGTTCGCCGTGAACTACGAAGCCGCCCGCACGATGCTCTATCGCATGGAGAAGCGCGGTGATCTCGTCAAGCGTGGCCGTGGCCGCTGGCAGGTTTCCGACAGCAAGGACAGTGGCTCGCTCTCGTCCCCTGGCATGGCTCTCGTGGATGCGTCCAAGTTCCGCCCGGCCGAGGACACGCCGTTTGTCGCTGATCA
>Ga0299907_10001561_pt1 | contig 13223 bp, 11 predicted proteins | sample RVTome_16_FD_198680 | JGI IMG/M metagenome (GOLD analysis project Ga0299907, IMG submission 198680) | Soil microbial communities from uranium-contaminated site in the Upper Colorado River Basin, Wyoming, United States - RVT152D67 (version 2) ... | reverse complement strand
GAGGCCGTGGCCCATGTGCAGGACCGCAGTGACGTTGGGAGGCGGGATGACGATGACGTAAGGATCCCGCTCCGCCGCCTCGGAGGGCTGCGCGCGGAAGTAGCCGCGCTCCTCCCACCTCCGGTAGAGGTCGGTCTCGAACGCCTTCGGGTCGTACTGCGGGGGGAGCTCCTGCCCCATGGTCTCCTGTCGTCGGGCTGGCCGCGCCGGACGAGGCCGGTCCTCGGACGGCTCCGGATCGATGCGAGCCGGCGGGAGGCTGAAGATAGGATAGGCCCCGGTCTTTTCAACGGGGCGTGACCTGGGCGCGCGCGGGGTGGCGCCTAGCCGTCGATCAGCTTCCAGACGCCCACCGCCAGGATCAGGCCGGCCCCCAGCGCGAGCCAGTGGTCGAAAACGAAGCCGCCGAGCCGGCCCGCCGTCTCCTTCGCGACGATCACGGCGGTGAGGCCGCCGTACTCGCCCAGCGCCTGCACGGCGGCGATCAACGCCCGCTCTCCAGGCGATCGACCACGACCTCCACCCCGGCCACCGAGCGCGCCCGGCGCACCGCCTCGCGCGCCGCAGCGGCCCCCGATACCAATCCGGTGAGCTCGACGATGCGCGGGGTCAGCACGCTCGCCCGGAGCGTGATGGCGGGAATCGGCGGGTCGGCCAGCGCCCGACGCACGGCCGCCTCCGTGTCTCGGGTCCGGCTCGCGCCGGGGGCGCGGTGGGGACCGCGACGGAGGGCCCAGAAGCCGAGGCCCGCGGCCCCCAGCAGCGTGACCTTCGCAGCCGTCCTCACCCTCCCTCCTCGCGCTCCGCGCGCTCGCGCTCGACGCGCTCGCGGATCGCCCGCACGCGCTCCTCGAATCCTTCGTCGAGACCCGCGCGGTACGCCTGGTCGCGGATCTCCGACCACTCCCGTAGCGCCGCTTCGACGGCGCGCCTCTGCTCCGGGTCTGCGCTGAACTCCACCGCGGGCAGCGTGATGCCGCCCAGGTGGATGCCCTCGGAGGAAATGCCCCAGCGCCGCCCTTCCGAGTCGGTGAAGGTCCAGTCGGTCGCGCGCCGGCGCCGGTCCTCCTCCGCCGCGGCCGAGTCGTTCAGCAGCGCCAGCCTGGGCAGAAGGCCGCGCAGGATCGCCTCCTCGGGCGTCTCGGGCGGCAACAGGTAGGCGGGGCCGTGGTCGCGCCACAGGCGCGGGTCCCGCACGGCGCCCGGACGGAGCCGGTCGGCCGCGCTGAGTCGATCCGCTTCGGGTTCGCCCGGCGGCGCCGGCGCCGCCGGAGCCGGGGCGCGCGCGGGGCCGGGCGTCCGCTCGGGATCGTCCGGGCCCTCCAGCTCCTCGACGTCGCGGTCGACCGCCTCGAACTGCAACAGGCGCAGGCCGGGCTCCTGCTCGGGCTCGGAGAGCGGCGCCGGACCCGTCGGCACGGGCCGGAAACCCGGCGAGAAGGGCACGGCGACGAGGACGACGATGTGGAAGAGCACCGAAGCCGCGATCGCGACCCACAGGATGCGGCGCTCGCGCTCGTCCCTGAGCGTCCGGCCGGTTGCGCGTCCACGCAGCGGGGGCCCCGGATCCGGCGGGGGCGCCGCGGGCGCGGCGCGGCCCGAACGGGTCCGCGGGGGGCTGAGCGTGGCGCGTGACATCTAGTGTACCGGCGCAAAAGTTCGGTGCGCACCGAGGCGCGCGAAGCGCCCGCGGGGCAAGGCGGAACGACGCGCCGTAGCCGTAGCTACGGCAAGGAGTTCCAACGACGCACCCGCGGGATGCAGCGCGCGCCGAATGCCGACGACACTTTTGCAACGGTACACTGGCAGGTCGCTGGAAGAAGGGATGCGGCCGCGTTGCGTGCTATGAGTAACCCCGGTGCGTGGGCCGGTTCCTGGTCCGGCAGCCGGCGCGGGGACTTCCCCGGCGGTCGGCGGCGGCGCGCGGGCGCGTCGGGACGCCTCAGCGGGCCGCGGCCCCCGCCGCCCGCGCGACCCGACCCAGGCGCTCCCCCGCCTCGACGAGGCGCCCGGCGCCTTCGGTGAGGGCGATCCGGAAGAACCCCTCGCCTCCGGCGCCCAGCGCCGCCCCCGGCATGACGACGACCGCCTCGTCCAGGAGCGCGCGCCGCGCGAACGCTTGCGAGGACTCCCCCGCCGGCACCGGAACCCAGAGGTACATGGTGGCCACGGGCCGGTCCACGGCGAAGCCCGCCCCCTCGAGCCCGTCGGCCGCCGCGTCGCGCCGGCGCCGGAACTGCTCCACGTTCGCGCGGACCCAGTCCGCGGAGCCCTCGAGCACCGCCGCGCCGGCGGCCTGCACGGCCAGGAAGACCCCGGTGTCCACGAAGGTCTTGACGCGCGCGAGCGCGCCGACCGCCTCGGCCGACCCGGCCGCCCACCCCAGGCGCCAGCCGGTCATGTTGTACGTCTTGGACATCGAATGGAACTCAACCGCGATGTCGCGCGCGCCGTCGAACTCCAGGATGCTCGGCGGCACGTAGCCGTCGAACGCGATCTCGCTGTACGCGTTGTCGTACACGAGCAGAACGTCGTGCTCGTGGCAGAAGGCCACCGCGTCCCTCAGGTACTCCGCCGGCGCGATGGCCGCCGTGGGATTGTTCGGATAATTCAGGTAGAGGATCTTCGCCCGGGAGCACACGTCCGGCGGCAGGTCGCGAAACGGCAGCAGGAAGTCGTTCTCGGGCCGGAGCGCCAGCGCGACCGGCTCGGCCCCGGCGAGCAGCGTCCCTCCGCGATACGGCTGGTAGCCCGGGTCGGGCAGGATGGTCGCGTCGCCCGGCTCGAGGTATGCGAACGCGAGGTGCGCGATGCCCTCCTTCGAACCGATCAGCGGAAGCACCTCGGTGAAGGGATCCAACGCCACGCCGAAGCGTCCGCGCATCCAGCGCGCCACGGCCTCGCGGAAGGCGGGCAGACCCAGCTGGAAGGCGTAGCGGCTGTTCTCCGGGACCCCGGCCGCGCGCGCCAGGGCGTCGACGGCCACCGGAGGCGGCGCCAGGAGGGCGTCCCCGGCTCCCAGGTCGATCACGTCCCGGCCCTCGGCGCGCAGGCGCCTCTTGAGCGCGGGGACGTCGGCGAGGGGGTAATCGGGAAACGAGGAGTAGCGCGCCGAGCGTCGCGGCATCGATCCGTCCGCGTTGGGGCCGGGCCGCGCGGGGGAGCGGCCGCGGCCGGCTCCGTCCGCGCGAACCTCAGGTCTTGAGCGTCTTCTTCCGGGCGGCCGGGAATAGAACGTTGTTGAGGATCAGGCGATAGCCCGGGGAGTGGCGGTGCAGGTCCAGGTCCGTCGGGACGTCGCCGATCTGATGCTGCGGGTCCTCCGGGTCGTGCCCGCCCAGGTAGGTCCAGGTTCCCTCGCCGAAGCTGCCGTGGATGTACTTCGTCCACGGAGCGCCCTCCTCCTCCGCGAGCACTGTGACTCCGGGCTTCAGCCGGTCCCGGCGGAAGGACGTGGTAAGTCCGTAATAGTCGGGGATGACCGATTCGTGGTTCTGGGTGAGCATCGACGGGACCGGGTCGAACTTCGCGCTGAAGTCGAACAGGGTGAACGCCCCGAGCGGCTCGCGCCACGGGGTGTTCACCTGGTGGCCGTCGATGTCGCTGAACGCGCTCACCCCCGGGTTGGTCTGGAGGACCGCGTCCTCGAACGCCATGGCGAGCTCCCAGCGCATGCGCTGGCTCGCGTTCGGGTCCATGGGGGACCCGTCGCTGAAGGCCGCGGCGATGTCGGCGTCCTCGGCGGCCATCGCCAGCTCCACGGTCTCCGTCGCGGTGCACATCGCGAACAGGAAACCGCCCTGCGCCACGTAGTCGCGGATGCGCGCCGCGACCTGCTTCTTGAGCGCGGACACGTCCGGGTACCCGTAGCGACGAGCCACTTCCTCGTTGCGGCGGATGTCCTCCTGCAGCCACGCGGTGCCGGCGTAGTTGATGTAGAACTTGGAATACTGGCCCGTGAAGTCCTCGTGGTGCAGGTGCAGCCAGTCGTAGTCGTTGAGGCGGCCGTCCAGGACGACGGGGTCCCATATGCGGTCGTAGGGAATCTCCGCGTAGGACAGGGCCAGGGTGACCGCGTCGTCCCAGGGGCGGGCGGCCTCCGGGGTGTAGACGGCTATGTCGGGGGCCTTCTCGAGGATCACCGTTTCCATGTTGGCGTCCGCGATCTCGGCGCGGATGCGCGCGACATCGGCGGCGGTCACGGGCTCGAACGCTATGCCGCGCAGCGCCGCCTCGCGGCGAACGCCCTCCCGGTCGGACAGCAGGAACGCGCCCCCCCGGTAGTTCAGCAGCCACTCCGCCTCTTCGCCCTGCGTGAGGGTCCAGTAGGTCAGGCCGTAGGCCTTGAGGTGGTTGGTCTGGGCGCCGTCCATCGGGACCACGAGGTGCTGGGCGCGCGCCGGTACGGCGGCGGCGGATGCGGCGAGGGCCAGCGAGGCGGCGCGGAGCGGGAACGACCGGATAACGCGACAGAACATGCGTCTACTACCCCGCAGGGTGGCTCCGACCATCAGGTGTTGGCCGCGCCGTCCGCGAGGCGGCTCAACAGGCGCCGGGCGCGCGGCAGCAGCGCGCTCCTGGGGTGCTCCAAGATCAGCCGCTCCAGCAGCACCCGCGCCTCCAGGCGCCCCTCGGGTCGGTCGGCCATGGCCTCGGCCAGCGCGAGCAGCGCGGCGGCGCTCTCGGGCGCCTCCGGGTGGCGTTCAACGAGCGCGCGCCGGGCCGCTTCCGCGCGCGCGGGCAGCGACGCGCGCTCCGCGACCGAGGCGGCGAAATCGAGCAGCGCCGCCGCGTCCTCCGCCGGGAGGTCCGCCGCAGCCGCGGTCAACAGGTCGACGGCCGTCCCTTCCCTGCCCTGATCCAGCGCCTGCACCGCCTCCGCCAGCCGCGACGTGGCCTCCGGCGACAGCCGGTCCAGGAGGCTGAGCAGGGCGATCGCGCGCGTCGCCTCCAATCCCGAGAGGTCGGCGACGGCCGCCATCAGCGCCTCGCGGGCTTCGGCGGGGCGGCCGACCGCCAGCAGCGCGCGCCCGCGTACCATGTTGGCCAGCGGTCCCTCGGCGCCCTCCACCGCCGCGAGCGCGGCTTCCGGGTCTCCGGCCGCGAGGACGGCGTCCGCGACCGCGCCCGCCAGGCGATCGTATTCCTGCGCCCCGGGGTAGTCCGACCGGAACCGCTCCAGGGATTCGCGCGCCGCGCCGACTTCGCCCGATCTCGCCGCGAGCTCGACCGCGAACGCCGCGGCGCGGCGCCGCTGCGGCGAGCCCGTGCCGGCTTCCTGCTCGATGTGCAGGTAGTCCTGCCGAGCCCGCGCGGTATCGCCCATCGCCAGCGCCAGCTCCGCGAGGCGGCTGCGAATCGCGAGCGCGCGGCCGGCTCCCGGACGGTCCTCCAGGAGCTGCCGGTAGGCCCAGTATTCCAGCTCCAGCAGGTTGCCCGCGCCCGCGCTGCGCGCCGCTTCCGCCAGGAAACGCGCTCGTTCGCTCGCGGGCGCGCCGGCGACGGTGGCGAGCGCGGCCTGGCGCGCGTACGACTCCAGTCCGGCGTCCACCGCGAGCTCGAACGCGGCGTTGCGTCGGTCCCTCGTCGTGGGCTCGCGCAGCAGCCTCGCCGCCAGGGGCTCGACGACCGCCGCGGGCCGGTCCACTTGGCCGAGCCAGCGGCGCACCACCAGGAGCGCGCTCGCGGTCTCGCCGAGCGCCCGGTCCAGCTCCTCGACCGCGCGCTCGGTCTGGCCCAGCCGCGCGTGGACGACTCCCAGCTCGAGCGCCAGCGCGTCGCCGCGCCCGAGCCGTTCCCGCCCGGCCTGCAGCACGCGGAGCGCGCGCGCCAGGTCTCCCCGGTCCTCCCAGATGCGCGCGATCTCCCTGTAGGTGGCGGCGTCCCGGGAGGCGAGCGCGAGCCAGCGCTCGGCCTCCTGCTGCAACTCCACCGGCCGCTCGAGCGCCGAGAGCGTGCGCAGGAGCACTTGGTACCCGACCTGGAGATGCTCGCCCGTCTCGAGCAAGGCGCGCGCGTAGGGGAGCAGCCCGTCGAGGCTTCCCTGCGCGGTGAGCACCGCCTCCAGCAGCAAGACGCCGCCGATCGACGCGGGGTCCGCGGCCAGCGCCTTCTCGAGGTTCGCGCGCGCGCCAGCGTAGTCGCCCCGGCTGCGCTGGCGGCTGGCCTCCTGGAGCAGGTGGTCGACGCGCGCGCGCGTCTCCGGCGGGAGCGGATCCGCGGCCTGCGCGCGGAGCCCCGCCGGCGCCGCCGCCAGAACCAGCGCGACGCCGCACGCCGCCAGCGCGCGCTTCATCGGTCCCGCGAGCCCTCGGGGGGCGGCCGCCGGGCCGGCGCCGGCGACCGCTCGGGGGCGGCCGGGTCGACGCGATTGATCAGGTCGAAGTAGTCCAGGATGAGGCGGCGATATCCGGGCGACAGCCGCTGCAGCAGCGCCGATGACGGCGCCGGGTACCGCGGCCCCCCGGACGTCAGGGCGGGGTCCAGGGCGCCGGGATCGACGCGCTCGAACTCGGACGCAGCCGCCGCGGTCCGCTCGTCGCCGAGCTCCTCGCGCTCGAGCGACCGGCCCGCGTCCAGCATGCGGTGGAAGAGCTGCTCCTGTCGTTCGAGGACGCGCCTGTCGATGCGGCCGCCGGCCAGCTCCTGCGCCAGTCGCTCGGCCTCTTCGGCCATGGCCTCGACGTCCCCGAGCAGGTCCTCGCTGCCGCCCAGGGACTCTCCCGTTCCCTGGAGCTGGCGCGCGATGTCCTGCTGCCGCTCGGAGAGGCGCCGGGCCTGCCGGGACAGCACGGCCGCGGACAGATCCTCGGGCGACAGCGCGCTCGCCTCGTTGTTGATCCTGCCCTGCTGCGAGGCCGCATCTGCGAGCTGCCGCAGCGCCTCCTCGAGGCCGGTGCCGGCGGGCGACTGCCCCACCTGGCGCGCGTTGCGCACGAGCGACAGCGCGAGGTCGTTCATGGCGTCCACCGCCGCCTGCGTTTCCTGGATGGGCAGGCGCGGCCGGCCGTCGCCCCCCTCCATCGCGCTCGCGCTCTCCTGGACGTTCTTCATCGCCTCGCCCAGCGCCTGGCCCACCTGCCGGTCCACCATCGCGGACCGGCTCGCCGCCTCGGACAGGTTGCGCGCGATCGACTCCAGGCCCTCCTGAACCGCGGCCTGCTCGCCGCGCATGTCGGACATGTCCTGCTCCGAGGCCCCGCTGCCGCTCTCGCGAGCCTGTTGCATCTGGTCCAGGAGCTCGGATTCGCGCTCGGCGAGCGACAGCGCGTCCCGGGTGGCCTCCTCGAGCGCCTGGGTGGTGTCGTCCCTCCACGCCTGCGTCATCGCGTCGCGCGCGGAATCCAGCATGTCGGCCGCGCGGTCCATGCTCCCGGCCCCGCGCTGCCCGGCCTCGGCCGCGGCGTCGCGCTGGCCGCCGGCGGCCTCGCGTGCGGCATCCCGCATGGCCTGCCCGCCCGCCTGCGCCTCGCTTCCGGCCTCGCCGCTGCGTTCGGAGGCCGTGGCCTCTCCGAGCCGGCGCAGCCTCTCCTCGAGCCCGCCGAGACGCTCGGCCAGGTCACCCGCTTGCTTTGCAAGGTCGGCCTGCATCCCGGCCGGAGATCCGGCCTCCGCCGGAGACCCGGCCTCCGCCGGAGAGCCGGAGTCTCCCGCCTCGTCCCCGGCCGGCGAGCCCGCGTCCCCGGGATCCGCCGATGCCGCCGCGGCGCCGGCGCTGTCCGCGGCGGCCGGATTGGGGGCCGCGTCCTCGCCGGCGCGCTCGCTCCCCGGCGGGGGGTCGTCCCGGAGGCCGGCGTCCTGCCCCCTCGGGGCGCTGTTCGGGGGCGGCGTGCCGTCGGGCGCCACCTCGGTGGAATCCCCGGACTCGGCGGCCCGAGGAGGCGCCGAGAGGGCGCTGTCGCGGAGCGCATCGGAGAGCGCCTGCTGCCGCGCCGACAGCTTGCGGGCCTCGTCCGCGAGGGCGCGCATCTCCTGCTCCGCGGCGGCCCGCTGGAGCAGCTCCAGGCTCTGCTGGAGGCGTTCCTGGAGCTGCTCCTGCTGCTCGGCGAGCGCGCGCAGCGCCTCCTCGGTCCGGGTGGCGTCGAGCTCGTCGAGCGCCTCCCGCAACCGATCGAGCTGGTCCCTCATCTCCTGCGGCGCGACCTCGTCCATCAGGTCGCGGAGCTCCTCGAGGCGCTTCTGGAATTCCGGATCCGAGAGTCCCGCCGAGCGGGACAGCTCGCCGAGATCCTCCATGCGATCGCGCAGCGCGACCGCCTGTTCCAGCAGCTCCTCCTGCCTATCCAGCACGGCGCGCGCGGCCTCGGCCCGCTCGAAATCGAGCGTCGACTCGCTGTCCGGCTCTCCGGCCTCTTGCCCGCCGCCCGAGCGTCCGGCATCGCGGATGGCGCCCGAGTCCATCCGCCGCTGCAGCTCGCGCGTGGCGCGCTCCAGGTCGCGGGCCATGCGAGAGAGGTCGTCGGCGCCGTGCAGCAGCTCGTCCGCCTCTTCGCCCACCCTGTCGCGCAGCTCGTCGGCCCCCGGGAACCGGAACGCGAGGGTGCGCGAGCGCGCAATCTGCGCGCGCGGGCCGTCGTCGGTGACCTCGACGAAGTACTCCAGGCGGCCGCCCGGCAGGACCCGGCGCCCCGCCGCGCGCAGGACCGTGCGAAGCGCCGCCGTGGGGGGCGTGCCGGTGAGCTCGATCGGCGCGCGCAGGACGGAGTCGCGCTCGCCGGAGGCGTCCACGCGCCAGCTCACGAGCGCGGCCCGCAGGAGGCCATGATCGTCGCCGGCGTGGGCCACCACGGCCTGCTGCATGTCGGGACCGGCCTCGGTGTCCTCGCCGGGGAAGCGGATCTCGACCCACGGCGCGCCGTCCGGCACCACGGCGATCTGCAGGGGCGGAGGCGGCGCGGGGCTGGCTTCGCCGTCACGGTCGGCGAGCTCCCACGCCCACGCACCGGACCGCGCGGGCCGCAGGCGCCCGTCGAACCGGTCCCCGGAGACGGTCAGCGAAACGGCTCCTTCGGTCCCGCGCAGCTCGGCCGCGCCGAGCGGCCGGGTGGCGACGCCGCGCACGCGCACGACCGAGCCTTCCGGAAGGACGAGCGGCGGCGGTTCGCCCTCGAACCGCTCAGGCGCCCGCCCCAGGTAGGACGGATAGGCGACGTCGACGGTCAGGGCAGACAGCAGCAGCGGGTCCAGGGGTTCCACCCGGAAGGTGTCGGAGGTGGCGCCGTCGGGCGCGCTGACCCAGTAGGAAAGCGGCGCCTCGACCGGGCCGACGAGCCGCCCCGCGCTGTCGGCCCGCACCGCCAGCCTGGCGCGGCCGGGCAGCTCTCCCTGGGCGCGCCAGTGCAGCGTGACGACGCGCCGCTGCGGGGCGCGGACCGACACTCGGAAGGTGTCCCCGCGCGTCACCCTGAGGTCGCCGGGGGCGACGGCCAGGGACGGCAGCTCGGGGGGCGTCAGGGCGCGCAAGGGTTGCAGGAGAGGAGCCCAGGCCTGGCGCGCGCGCTGCGGGTCGCTCGCGCCCAGTACGGCCACCGCGAGCCCGAGCCCGAGCGCCGCTCCGCCCAGGCGCCGCACCCTGCGCCGGACGCCCTCGGCCAGACCGCCGCCGAGCTCGCGCGGCGTCACGAGGCCCACGCGGTCCACCAGGCGCCGCTCGGAGAGGCGCGCGAGCGACTCCGACGTACCGTCGGGCGTGAAGGCGCGCAGCTCGAGCGCGCCCCGCAGGCTCCCCGGCGGAAGTCCGCGCGCGCGCTCCGCCGCCGCGGCGACCGCGCTCCCGTCGAGCGGACGCAGCCAGCGGCGCACCGCGGCCGTGGCGACCAGGGCCGCGCCGGCGGCCGCCGCAACGAGGGCGACGAGCGGCCACGGGCTCGGCCGGTCCCAGCCGGGCGACAGCGCCGCGATCCACGCGACCACGAGCAGCGCGGGCAGGGCCAGCGCGGCGGCGAGCGCGGCGGCGAAGCCGGCGCCGCGCCGGAGCGAGGAGCGAGCGGCCTCCAGCCGGGTCCAGAATTCCTGCGGGCTCACGCCGGGACTCCGTTCTTCATCCGGCCGCCTGGCCCAGGACGAACACGAGCAGGTTCACCCCCATCCGGAAGGCGGCTTCCCGGACGTCCTCGGAGTCCCCGTGCACGTCCGCGTCTTCCCACCCGTCGCCCAGATCGGATTCGAAGCTGTAGAAGACGACGAGGCGCCCTGCGTGGAAAAGCCCCAGCCCCTGCGGCGCGGCGCCGTCGTGCTCGTGCACCTTGGGCAGGCCATCGAGGTCGTAGAAGGAGTGGTAGACCGCGTGCTCGGGGGGCAGCTCGACCCAGTCCGCGTCCGGGAACACGCGAGCCATCTCCCGGCGGAAGCTCTCGTCCAGGCCGTAGTTGTCGTCCGCGTGCAGGAACCCACCGTCGGCCAGGTACGCGCGCAGGCGGACGACGTCAGGCTCGGCCAGGCGGATGTTCCCGTGGCCGGTCAGGTAGAGATAGGGGTAGTCCCGCAGGGCGGCGCCGTCCAGGCGTACCGTGGCGGGCCGTTCGGCGAAGTCGATGCCGGTGCGCCTGCGCGCTTCCGCGAGGAGGTTGGTCAGAGCGGACGGGTTTGCGTACCAATCGCCGCCGCCGTCGTAATGGAGGACGGCGATGGCGGGACCCGCGGAAGCGGGCGGCGCGCTACGCGCGGCGCCAGCGGACAGCACGGCGCCGGCGAGCAACAGCGGCGCCACCAGAAGACTCCTCAATCTACCCTTCCTTCGATCGCTCCAGCGCACGCGCCTGGGCGATCTCGTAAGCTCGGTTCCGGGACAGGCCGGCGCGGCGCGCCACCTCGCGCGCCACCGCACTCGGCGCCACGCCCCGGTCCAGCAGCGCGTCCGCCAGCGGGACCGCCACCCGTTCGGACAGGTCCCCGTCCCGGTCGGTTGGCGGCGCGCCCTCGAGGACCACCACGACTTCGCCGCGCGGCGCGTTCCCTCGGTAATAAGCGGCCACTTCGGCCAAGGTTCCGCGCACCACCTCTTCGTGCAGCTTGGTCAGCTCCCGTCCGACGGCGGCGCCCCGCTCCGAGCCGCATGAGGCCGCGAGATCGTCGAGGAGGGCGACCAGGCGGCCGGGGGCTTCGAAGAGGATCACCGTGTCCGGGTGCTGCGCGCAGCGTTCGAGCACGTCGCGACGGGCCCTTCCGGACCTCGGGGGGAAGCCCAGAAAGGCGAAGCGGTCGCCCGCCATTCCGCTCGCCGACAGGGCCGCCAGGGCGGCGGAGGGGCCAGGAACAGGCACGACCTCGAAGCCCGCATCGGCGGCGGCCTCGACGAGCCGACTGCCCGGGTCGCTCACCACCGGCGTCCCGGCGTCCGTCACCAGCGCCAGGTCCTCGCCGGCCGCCAGCCGATCGAGCGCCTCCGCGACCCGTCGCGCCTCGTTGTGGCGGTGCGCGGAGACCAGGCGAGCGCGGGCGCCGACGTGGTCCATCAGGATGCGGCTGCGGCGGGTGTCCTCGGCGAGCACCACCGCGACCTCGCGCAGCACCCTGGCGGCGCGCGGAGAAAGGTCCTCCAGGTTCCCGATCGGCGTCGCGACGACGTAAAGCCGGCCGGCCACGGGTGCCTCCCGTCTCAGTCGTCCATCAGCTTCGCGACGAGCCCCTGCGCCGCCAGCGCGTGCCGGTCGGGTTCGACCGCCCGCCGGGCGATGTCGGCCGCGTCGCGCACGCCGCGCTCGGCGGCCCCCTGGAGGACCGCTCGCAGCCACGCGGCGACGGCCTCCGTGAGCGCCGCTCGCGTCACGACCGCGTCGTCGGCCACGACGCGCCCGTCGCGGTGCACGGCGAACGACGCCAGCACGGGAGACGTGGCTTCGAGCCGGTCGCGGGCCTCGGTGAAGCATTCACGGGTGGCGTCGTTGCCGATGTGCGCCGAGATCTCGTGGCCGGCGCGCTGCACGAGGCGTTCGTACAGGCTGAACAGCGCCGACGGGGCCTGGGGAGCCGGGTCGCTCGGAGGCGGATAGAGGCGGGAGTCCGCCCCTGAGTGCCAGAGGGCCAGAAGCTCGAGGCCGGCCGCGGCTGCGACGCCCTCCGGGATGCCGATGGCGTGGACCGCGCGCGGCTCTCCGTTCTCGAACTCCAGCCAGTGGACCGCGCCGGCGCCATCGAACTCCACCACGCCCGTGGCTCCCGCCTCGCGGGCCGCGTGCCCGAGGCTCGACAGGTCGCCCAGGGAGCGGGGTCGCGCCTCGCCCTGCAGGCACGGCCACATCGCCCGCTGCTGGCGTTCCGACACCTGGTAGAACGCGACCTCCGCGCGCTCGCGCTCGCGGTCGGCGAAGCGCGTGACCGCGTCCACCCGCACCACGCGCCGGCCCGCGGGCTCGACGCGCGTGGCCGTGATGGGCTCCCCGTCGCGCAGCAGGACGATGTCGGTGCGCTCGCCCAGGTGCAGGCAGAGCACCGTGGGGACGCGCGAGGCCCGCTCCAGCTTGCCGTCGTTGAGGACCGCCTGGAGGTCCACCCAGCGCAGCTTCGTGCGCGGCAGGAGGGCCCGCTGGTGCGGAATGGTGTCGATCATCGGCCGGCGCGCGAAGACCCGCCCCCGGGCCGGGAACGCCGGCGCGCGGGCGGGTCGCGGTCGCCACCCCGGTGCCGTGGCACGGTGGCGCGCGCTGGGATCAGCCGGCCGCCTCGCTCGCGCCGTGGCGGGCGAGGTGCTCCTCGAGGCGGCGCTCGAGGTGCGGCTTGGGCACCGCGCCGACGACGGTGTCGATGTGCTCGCCGTCGTGGAAGAAGAGGATGCTCGGAATCGAGCGCACGTTGAACTTTATCGCGGTGCGCTGATTCGCGTCGACGTCCAGCTTTCCGACCTTCACGCGGCCCTCGTACTCCTCGGCCAGTTGCGCGACGACGGGGGCGACCATGCGGCACGGGCCGCACCAGGTCGCCCAGAAATCCACCATCACCAGTCCCGCCCCGCCCGCGATCTCGTCGTCGAAGTTGCCGTCCGTGATCTCGACGACCTTGCCGTTCTCCACGTTATCCCCCTGGTCTGGGTGCGGGGACGCGCGCCCTCGGCGCGCGTCCCTGCCTGTCAGTCTGCGTTCCGTCCGTGTTTTCTTGCCGCTCACCCTACGGGTACGCAAGATCCGGATTGTTCCGCCCCGTTCCGGGGCCTGCTACTTCACCGGTTACAATACCCCACATGTTGCCACTGGATCACGTCGGCGTCGCGGTCCCCTCGCTGGAGGAGG
>Ga0299907_10001560_pt1 | contig 13225 bp, 8 predicted proteins | sample RVTome_16_FD_198680 | JGI IMG/M metagenome (GOLD analysis project Ga0299907, IMG submission 198680) | Soil microbial communities from uranium-contaminated site in the Upper Colorado River Basin, Wyoming, United States - RVT152D67 (version 2) ... | reverse complement strand
GTGCACGGGCATGGCGAACCGCAGGCCGTCCTCGATCTCGGTGATCGAGGCCTGCATCTCGCCGAACTCGGCCGCCAGCTGCTCGAGGTCGCCTCGCAGGGCAGCGATCGTCTCCTCGTTGGTGGCGATTCGGTCGGAGTTGTCCGCGACCCGGCCATCGAGCGACTCGAGATCGCCGCGGAGCCCGGCGATCGTCTCATCGAAGACGTCCTGGTTGACCTTCGCCGCGCAGCCGACCGAGGCGCCCGTGAGCGTGACGGCCCCCAGCAACGCCGCGGTCCTCGTGAACCCCCTCGAACCTCGATTTCCGACCATCATCATCATCCTCCACTCGGTTGAAACCCGGACGTCGTGATCACTGACGCGGGAGTAGCAATCCACGTTCCGCCGTGGCGGCGTTTGACAACCATTTGATGCCGTGTGAGATACGTTCGTCCGTATCGAGTCGATTCGTGGGCATTCGCGTGGCCGTACCGGGAAATGTTTCCGGTCCGCGGAGCGTGCTTGCCGGGGGGCGCGCGGTGACCGACGTTCCGGTGCCTCCCACTCCCCCGGAAGCACCTCGAGCCCGGCGGACCGCGATTGAGCGAATCGATGCTTCGGACGGCCGTCGTGACCGGCGCCAACTCGGGCGTCGGCCGATCCGTCGCCGAGCGGTTCGTGCGCGCGGGAACGAGGGTCGTGCTCGTGTGCCGAAACCGTGAGCGGGGCGAGCGGGTCCGCGACGAGCTCGCCGGGCGCGCGCCCGCGGACGCCGTCGAGCTCGAGCTCGCGGATCTGTCCGATCTGGATGGCGTCCGGGCCCTCGCGGAGCGGCTCTCGGGGCGCCACCGGGCCATCCACGCGCTCGTCAACAACGCCGGCGTGTACCGGGCGCGGCGCGAGCGCACGCCGGACGGGCTCGAGGTCACGATGGCCACGAACCACCTCGGGCACTTCGTGCTCACCACCCGCCTGCGGGCCACGCTCGAGCGGGGAGGCGCCCGGGTGGTGAACGTGAGCTCCAACGGCCACCGGTCCGCTCGTCTCCGGCGCGCCCCGCTCGAGGCGATCCTCACCGGCGAGGCCTGGGCGGGCGGGATCCAGGCGTACTGCGACTCGAAGCTGGCCAACGTCCTGTTCACGTTCGAGCTCGCCCGGCGCTGGTCCGGGAGCGGGATCGTCGTGAACGCCCTCCATCCGGGCGTCCTCTCGACGCGGATCTGGAACCAGAACGCGAACCTCCCGAGCCTCCTGATGCGTCTCGTGAAGCCGTTCATGAAGCCCCCTCGCGTGGGCGGCGAGGCGGCGTTCGCCCTCGCCGCGGGCCCATCCGGCGGGGGCGCCGGGGGCCGCTATTTCGACGTGGCGGTCGATGCGAAGGCCGGCGCGGATGCGTACGATGAGGGCCTCGCGCGCGACCTGTGGAACGAGAGCGAGCGGGTGACCGCCGCCGTGCTTCGAGAGGCGACCGCATGATCGTAACGCTCGACCGGATCCGGGCCGGAACCCGGGGCGTCTCCGTCACGCTCTGCGTGGCGGGGCTCGGATCGGTCCTGCTCGCGTGCGCCCGCGCCGAGGCGGGGGCGGATCGTGGGCGGGGCGCGGCGCCGGCCGCTGACGACTGGGCGTTCTACGGCGGGGATCCCGGGGGGCTCAAGTACTCCGCGCTCGCCGACATCGACCGCGGGAACGTGGCGCGGCTCGCGCCCGCCTGGACCTGGGAGACCGGTGAGACTCCGATCGCCGGCGCACGCGTCCCCATCGCGGGGCAGCGGGTCGCGCCCGGGATGTTCGAGGCCACGCCGGTCGTGGTGAACGACACGATGTGGGTCGTGACCCCGTACAGCCGCGTCGTCGCGCTCGACGCCGCCACCGGCCGGGAGTACTGGAGCTACGATCCGAAGGCGTACGAGTGGGGGAGCCTGGCGCGGGGGTGCCGCTTCTGCCACCGGGGAATCGCGCTGTGGTCGGACGGGAGGGAGCGCCGCGTGTTCCTGAACAGCCGCTGGCGCCTGATCGCGCTGGACGCGTCGACCGGCGAGCCGATCCCGGAGTTCGGAGAGCGCGGAGAAGTCGATCTCGTCGAGGGACTCGCCTGGGACACGAATCGGTTGCTGATCTCCAACACCTCCCCGGCGGTCGTGTTCGAGGACCTCGTGATCGTCGGGAGCGGCGTCCCCGACGACCGCGTCTTCCGTCACAATCCGCCCGGCGACGTGCAGGCGTTCGATGCGCGTACGGGAGCCCGCGTGTGGACGTTCCACACGATCCCGAAGGAGGGAGAGGCCGGGGTGGAGACCTGGGAGGACGCGTCCTGGTCGCACACCGGCTCCGCCAACGTATGGGCTCCGTTCTCGGTCGACGCCGAGCGGGGTCTCGTCTACCTGCCGGTGAGCACTCCCAACAACGACTTCTACGGCGGGCACCGGAAAGGGGACAACCTGTTCGCCGAGTCGCTCGTGTGCCTCGACGCGCGCACCGGCGAGCGCGTGTGGCATTTCCAGACCGTCCGACACGGGCTGTGGGACTACGATCTGCCCGCCCCTCCGGCCCTCGTGACGATCGAGGTCGATGGGAAGATGATCGATGCGGTCGCCGCGGTCGGGAAGACGGGCTTCGTGTACGTGTTCGATCGCGCGACCGGCGAGCCGGTGTGGCCGATCGAGGACCGTCCGGTCCCCGCGAGCGATGTCCCCGGCGAGCGGGCCGCCGCCACGCAGCCGTTCCCGACGCGGCCCGCGCCCTTCACCCGTCAGGGCGCGCGCGAAGAGGACGTGATCGACTTCGACCCCGAGCTGCGCGCGGAGGCGCTGGCCGTGTTCCGGCGGCACCGGAGCGGGCCGCTGTTCACGCCGCCCTCGCTCGAGGGGACGATCATCATGCCGGGCGTGATCGGGGGCGCGGGCTGGGGCGGCGCCGCGGTCGATCCCGAGAGCGGCCTGCTGTACGTGAAGGGGTTCAACGCGCCGTTCCTCGCGCGCGTCGAGAAGGGCGATCCGGAGACCTCGGACGCGGAGTACGTGCCCGACTTCGGCGGATCGCTGTCGCTCGAGGGCGGGCTGCCGCTGTTCAAGCCGCCCTACGCCAACGTGACCGCGATCGACCTGAGCACGGGCGAGCACGTATGGCAGGTCACGTTCGGCGACGACGAGCGCCTGCGGAGCCACCCCCGGCTCCAGGGGCTCGACCTGCCCCCGCTCGGGCTCCTCCCGAGCGGCCACGGGTCGACCGCGGGGCCGCTGGTGACCGCGGGCGGTCTCGTGTTCGTGGCCGGCGGCGCGCCCGATCTGCACGCGCTCGACGCGGAGACCGGCGTGACGTTGTGGCGCGGCCACCTGGACGGAGGGCTCGGTCGGGCCAATCCGATGACGTACCGCACGTCAACCGGCCGGCAGCTCGTGGTCGTGGCCACGTCGGCGGACGGTGGGACGGAGTCGAAGCTCCAGGCGTTCGGGCTGCCGGGGCGATGAATCACCGCGATCCGGGGACCGGTGCGCGGGCGGGCGGGTCGGATCCCGCCGCCGGTCCGCGCGGGCGCGGGACCGATCCCGCGACGGTGCTCCACGAGGTGTTCGGATACGACGAGTTCCGCCCCGGGCAGCGCCACATCATCGAAGCCGTGCTCGCCGGCCGCGACTGCATCGCCGTCATGCCCACCGGAGCCGGCAAATCGCTCACCTTCCAGGTGCCCGCCCGCATCCTCCCCGGCACCGTGGTCGTCCTGTCGCCGCTCATCAGCCTGATGAAGGACCAGGTCGACGCCCTCCGGGCGTGGGGGTTCCGCGCCGCAGCGATCCACTCGGGGCTCGACGAGGGGGAGCGGCGCGCGCGCCTGGCGGAGCTCGAGCGCGGCGAGCTCGAGATCGTGTACCTGGCGCCGGAAGCGCTCGGTCCGCGCATGCGCGCCCGCCTCTCCCGCGCGCGCGTGTCGTTGATCGTGGTCGACGAGGCGCACTGCATCTCGAAGTGGGGCCACGACTTCCGGCCTTCCTACCGGCGGTTGCGCGGTCTTCGGGACGAGATCGGCGACGTCCCCGTGCTCGCGCTGACGGCCACCGCGACCCGTCGGGTCGCCGCCGACATCCTGCGGGAGCTCGGTCTCCGGAAGCCGGAGGGATACAAGGGGTCCTTCTTCCGGCCCAACCTCCACCTCCGCTGCCGGAAGAAAGGGGAGGGGAACACGCGGCTCGAGATCCTCGCGCTCGTGGGGCGGCACCGGGGCGAGAGCGGGATCGTCTACTGCCTGTCGCGGAAGGCGGTCGAGCAGACGGCGGATTTCCTGCGCTCGCGCGGGATCGCGGCGGTCCCGTACCACGCCGGGCTCTCCGACGAGGAGCGGGCGGCGAACCAGGACGCGTTCGCACGGGACGAGGTGGACGTGGTGGTGGCCACGATCGCGTTCGGCATGGGGATCGACAAGTCGAACGTGCGGTTCGTGATCCACCGCGACATGCCGTCGGATATCGAATCCTGGATGCAGGAGATCGGCCGTGCGGGTCGCGACGGGCTCCCGAGCGAATGCGTCCTCTTCTATTCGTGGTACGACGTGAAGGTCAGGGAGCGCTTCCTGGAGGAGAGCGCCGACGAGGAGCAGCGCGAGGCGAAGCGCCGGGCCACGGTCGAGCTGTTCCGGCTCGCGGACCGCGGCGTCTGCCGGCACCGGATGCTGCTCGCCCACTTCGGCGAAGAGATCGGCGCCTGCGGGAGCTCGTGCGACGTGTGCACCGGCGTGGGCGTGACCGATCGCATCCGCGGCGAGGCGGCGGCCGATCGTCGCCCTGCCGACGCCGGGGCACTGCCGGCCCGGTCGACGCCCGGCGCGGGCCCCCGCGCGGACCGGTCCCCCTCCCACCCGCTCTTCCAGCACCTGCGGACCGTCAGGAAGCGGCTGGCGGACGAGCGCGGGGTCCCGGCGTACATCGTGTTCAGCGATCAGGTCCTGTGGGACCTCATCGACGCCCGGCCGACGACGCCCGAGGAGATGCTCGACGTGTCCGGGGTCGGGCCCGCCAAGCTCGAGCGCTACGGACAGGTCTTCCTCGACGCCCTGCGCAGCGGCCCGCGGGACTGAGCGCCCCGACCGGGCGCGGCGTTCCCGGCGTCCGGCGTGGCACCCGCCTTGCGCGCGTTCGATCCCCTCGGGGCAGGGGAAGGAGCACGGCTCATGCGCGCAGCGGCGACACGTCCCCATTCCACGCGGATCCACGCGGCGTCGACCGCCGCATCGCTGCTCTCCACCCTCGTCCTCGCCGCCTGCGGCGCATCGGAGGAGGTCTCGCGTTCCGCGACGGTGCGGGACAGCGCCGGGATCCGCATCGTCGAGAACGGCGCGCTTCCGGGGGATGACGCGCCGCGCTGGCGCGTGGCGGAATCGCCCTCGCTCGAGCTCGGCGCCGTGGACGGGCCCGCCGGAGAACAGCTCTTCGGCGTCGTGGGGGCGGCGCGTCTGGCCGACGGGCGCTGGGCGGTCCTGAACGGCGGCACCCGCCAGCTCCTCTTCTACGGCCCGGATGGGCGGCCCCTGGGGAGCGCGGGAGGGGAGGGCGAGGGACCGGGCGAGTTCCGGGCCCCATCGCGGCTCCACGCGCTTCCGGGCGATACGCTCCTCGTCTGGGACCTCCCCCTCGGCCGGTTGCACCGCTTCGACGGAGCGGGGGAGTTCCTCGACACGGAGGAGAGCCGCTTCCGCGAGAACGAGGGACTCCCGGGGCACCCGTACGCGACCGAGGTGGCGGAGGTCCTCCCGGACGGCTCGGTGCTGGTGTTCGCGTATCCGGTGCGACCGCGCGGAGAATGGCCCGTGGGCCGCCATCGCCCGGAGCTGCTGCTCACGTGGCTCGCTCCGGACGGATCGGCGACGCGGCTGGGGACGTACGGCGGCCTCGAGCAGGACCTCGTGATCATCGACGGCGGCCGACCGTACCCGATCATCCCGCCCTACGCGCGCGAGCTGGCGCTCGCCATCCCGCCAGCGGCCGGCCTCCCGCTGGTGCTCGGCGAGCAGACGACGCCCGGGTTCGAGCGCTTCGAGCGCGGACGGCTGACCGGCATCGTGCGCTGGACCTCTCCCGACCCGCCCGTCACCGCCGAGGACATCCGGGCATGGGAGACGCGAACCCGGAAGTGGGCGGCGGGGTTCGGGAGCGAGGAGGCGTTCGAGCGGGCGCGTGCGAAGGCCACGCTCACGGAGACGCGATCCCCGTACGGCCCGATCCACGTCGACGCGAGCGGCCACGTGTGGGTCGGAGAGGCGGTCCCCGACTGGCGCACGCTGCCGCGCACGTTCGACGTGTACGCCCCCGATGGCGCATGGACCGCTCGCGTGGACGTGCCGCCGGTGCGTATTCTCGACATCGGGACGGCGCACATCGCCGGGGTGTACCGGGACGAGATGGAGGTGGAGTTCCTGCGCGTCTACGCCCTCGAGCGATCGCCCGGATCCTGACCGGAACCGCCGGTGGCCGTCCCGTGTTCTCCCCGTGACCGGCACCCGGGCACGAGGCACGGCGGCGGCCGCAGCGGGGCCCGGGCAGGCATCTGAAGAGGGCGGAGAACCGATGGCGCACCCGGAAGCGACGGCGGAGCGCGAGTTCGAGCGGCTCGACAGGCCGGATTCGGAATGGCGGGGCGAGGTGTCCCCGGAGGCGTTCCGCGTGCTCTTCGAAGACGGCACCGAGCGGGCGGGGACGAGTCCGCTCGACGGCGAGAAGCGCTCGGGCACGTTCGTATGCGCGGCGTGCGGGCTCCCGCTCTTCACATCCGACATGAAGTTCGACAGCGGCACCGGATGGCCCAGCTTCTACGAGCACATCCCCGGACGGCTTCAGACGAAGCGCGACTTCAAGCTCCTCCTCCCGCGCACCGAGTACCACTGCGCGCGCTGCGGCGGCCACCAGGGACACGTCTTCAACGACGGTCCGCCGCCCACCGGCAAGCGATACTGCAACAACGGCGTCGCGCTGGAGTTCGTCCCGGACGGAGAGCCGCTCCCCGATCTGCGCGAGTGACCGCGGGAGCCCCGCGCACCCTGGCGGCGCTGGCCGCGCTCCTCGCCACCGCGTGCGCTCCCGACCCGGATGCCGCCCCGGACACGCCATCGGGCGCGTTTCCCCCGGGGTTCGCCGGGCGTGTCGATTCGATCGCGCGGGCGGCGCTCGCGAACGGGCCGCTCGCGGGGCTCTCGATCGCGGTCGCGCGGGACGCCGAGCCCGTGTTCGTGGGCACGTGGGGGGTCGCCGACGCCACCAGCGGCGCCGAGATCGATCGCTCGACGGTATACGAGATCGCATCGGTGACGAAGCTCTTCACCGGCGTGTCGGCGTCGATCCTGGCCGACGAAGGGGTCCTCGACCTCGACGCGACGGTCTCGACGCTCGTTCCGGCCCTCGCCGGCGTCCCGCACGCCGCGTCCATCCGCGCGCATCATCTGCTGACGCACACCTCGGGGCTCGAGGACTTCGAGCCCGAAGCGATCGACGCGTGGCTCGATCGTCGGGAGCCGGTCACCGTCGAGCGCGCGCTCGACGCCGCGCGCCGGGAGCCCGGGTTCTCCGCGGGCGCCTCGTGGGCGTACTCGAACACCGGATTCCGTCTCGTCGGGGAGGCCATCGAGCGTCTGACGGGCGTGCCCTTCGCGCGCTTTGTCGCGGAGCGCGTCGCCGGGCCGCTCGGGCTCTTCGACACCACGATGTGCGACGAGGGCCCGGACGATCCCCGTCGGGCCAGGATCCACGAGCCGGGCGAGGACGGGTTCGCCCCGAGCCCCCTGGGTGGCCACGCCGGATTCACTTCCGAGGGGGGGCTGTGCGCGACCATCGGGGATCTCGTGCGGCTGCCCGGGGCGCTCGCCCGGAGCGGGATCCTGTCGGCCGCCGCCCTCGACCGGCTCCTCTCCCCGACCGTCCTCACCACGGGTCCCGTGGTCGACTACGGGCTCGGGGTCCGGCTGGGCGAGGTCGAAGGACACCGTGTCTGGGGACACACCGGCGGCATGGGGACGTACTGGGCGGTGGTGATCCACTTCCCCGAGGAGGGCATCACGGTCGCCGTGCTCCAGAACACGGAGGGAGCGGGGGAGGATGCGCTCACCGTCGCCGGGGCGGTCGTGCGCGCCGCGCTCGGACTCCGACCTCCGAGGCTCGCGCCCCGATCGCTCCATGACCTGTCGAGGTTCGCCGGACGGTACGACGACGAGGGAGGCGGGTTCGACATCGCGCTCGTCGGCGACTCGCTGGTCCGGATCCGGGGCGCGCGGCACGCGCTCCTTCCCTTGGGTCCGCGCGAGTTCGGCTGGCGGCCGTTCCCGATGGACCGCTTCCGCTTCCACGAGGTGGCGGGCGAGATCGTGGGCGTCTCGGACTACTACAACGGCCTGTTCGCGGCGTATTTCCCGCGGCGGCACGCGCTCGAGCCCGTCCCCGCGCCGAGCGGCGCGCCGACCCGCGCGAGCGCGCGTTGATGGGCGCGTGACGGCGCGGATCCGGCCGGTCACGCCGCCGGGCGCGTGGGGCGGAAGCTTCGGGAGCGCTCAGCCGCCGCCGGAGTGCCCGACCGCGCTCTCGGCGAGGATGGCCGCGAGCCGGACGCACGAGTCGAGGTCCACCCACTCGACGGCCGCGTGCGCCCCGGCGCCGCAGGGTCCGATCACCACCGTGTCCACGCCGGCGGCGGCGAGCAGCGCCGAGTCCATCCACGGCGAATCGCCAATCACCGTGGCCGGGCGACCCAGCGTCGCTTCCACCGCGCGCGCCACCACGGCCGCGATGGGCGCGTCCGCGGTGGTCTCGAATGGCTCCCGGTGGAACAGCGTCCGCCATTCCGCCTCGAACGCGGGGTCTTCGGCCGCGAGCCGGGCCAGGATCCCGGCCATCTCGCCCTCCACGTCCTCGCGGGTCTCGGGCGGTACGGTCCGGCGCTCGACGCGGAGGGTGCAGTCCGGCGCGTACGTGCTGATGCCCACCCCGCCCTCGATCTCGGCCGCGTGGAGCGAGGGCGGCCCGAGCAGGGGGTGCCCCGGTCGCGCCTGCAGATCGGCCAGGAGCGCCTCGAGACGGGCGAGCACCCGCCCCATGCGCAGGTTCGCGTCGATGCCCTCCCGGAACCGGCTCCCGTGCGCCGCCCGCCCCCTGGTCCGCACCTCGAGCCACGTGAAGCCGCGGTGCGCGATGCAGAGCCCGAGATCGGTGGGCTCGGTCACGATCGCGGCGTCGAACCGGAGCTCGCCGCGGCCGCGGCGCTCGAGCAGGTCGGCGGTCCCGATGCTGGCGTGCTCCTCGTCCGCCACGGCCGCGACGAGCAAGTCGCCGGGCGGCCGGACGCCCGCGTCCGAGAGCGCGGCGGCGGCTTCGACGCACGCCGCCAGGGCGCCCTTCATGTCGAACGCGCCCCGCCCGTAGAGACGCCCGTCCTCGACCCGCGCGCCGAACGGGTCGTCCATCCCCTCGACGCCGACCGTGTCGTAATGCGCGTTCAGCATCAGCCCGGGACCTTCGCCGCGACCCGCCAGCCGGCCGACGACGCTCGGACGACCGGGCTCCGGCTCGAAGCGGAGCGGCTCGAGCCCGGCATCGCGCAGGAGGTCCGCGGTGATCTCCGCGATCGCCGCCTCCCCGGCCGCGCCCGACACGAGGCCGGGGTTGACGGAGTCCGTGGACACGAGCGCGCGCAGCGCGCGCTCGAGACGCTCCGGCCGGACCGGGTAGGGCATGTCGCCGCTCCTTCGTGTGGGCTCCCCGCGAGCCCGGGGTCGGGGCGCGCCGCTGGCGGCGCGGACGACGGGCGCCGGCGGTTCCGCACAGTCTGACGGACGTTTCCCCACTTCGCCATGCCGGCCGGCGGGAAGGCGCCACCGGTGGGCATCGGGAGGATCGCGGCTCGGGCCGGGGGCTCCTAGCTTGGGGCCATCCGATCCGTACGGGCCCGTCCTCGCGCGCCCAGCCGCGTCCCACGGAGGTAGAGCGATGTCCGTCCAGCACCCCCCGATCGATCGTCCGGCGGCGCCCCCGCGGGGCCCGGCGGCGCGCCATCCGATCCTCGCCGCGCTGCTCGTGTCCGCCTCCGGGCTCGGTCTCGCGGGCCCGGCTGCGGCGCTCCAGCAGGAGACGCCGACGATCGACGACAAGACCGAAGACATGGTCCACATGGAGGGGTTCTTCGACCTCTACTGGGACGACGGGGAAGGAAAGCTCTACCTGGAGATCGATCGCTGGGGCGAAGAGTTCCTCCACCAGGTCTCGCTGCCGACGGGTCTCGGCAGCAATCCGGTGGGGCTCGACCGGGGCCAGCTGGGGGGGACGTACGTGCTCCGGGCGGAGCGCGTCGGGCCGAAGGTCCTCCTCGTCGAGCCCAACTACAAGTTCCGGGCGCGCAGCGAGGACGCGGCCGAGCGGCGCGCCGTGGAGGAGGCGTTCGCGCCCTCCACGCGCTGGGGGTTCGAGATCGCGGCCCGGAGCGGGGATCGCGTGCTGGTGGACGCGACGCCGTTCTTCCTGCGCGACGCGCACGGAGTGACGCGGACCCTCGAGCGCACGCGACAGGGCACGTACCGTCTCGACGCATCGCGGAGCGCGCTCTACCTGCCGCGCACGAAGGCGTTCCCGCTCAACACCGAGGTGGAGGTCTCGCTCACGTTCACCTCCGACGAGCCCGGCGGGCTCGTGAGCCAGACCGCGGCCAGGGGGGATGCCGTGACCCTCCGCCAGCACCATTCGCTCGTCGAGCTCCCGTCCGGCGGCTACGAGCCCCGGGAGGCCGATCCGCGCATCGGCGCGTTCGGGCTCTACTTCCAGGACTACGCGACCCCCATCGACGAGCCCATCGCCGTGCGCTGGGCCGGCCGGCACCGGCTCGAGAAGCGGGATCCCGACGCCGAGATGTCCGAGCCCGTCGAGCCCATCGTGTACTATCTGGACCCCGGCGTCCCCGAGCCCATCCGGAGCGCGCTGATCGAGGGCGGGAACTGGTGGAACGAAGCGTTCGAGGCGGCGGGGTTCGTCGACGCCTTCCGGGTCGAGATGCTGCCCGAGGGGGCCGACCCCATGGACGTCAGGTACCACGTGATCCACTGGACGCACCGCTCGACGCGCGGCTGGTCCTACGGATCCTCGGTCGAGGACCCGCGCACCGGCGAGATCCTCAAGGGGAACGTCAACCTCGGGAGCCTGCGCCTCCGGCAGGACCACCTCATCGGCGTGGGGCTGGGCTTCACGCCCGCGGGCGGGGGTTCTCCCGACGGGCTTCCGGGGGACATGGGGGAGGGCGCGCCGCTGGACGCGTGCGACCTGAGCGCCGGACCCACGTTCGACTACCTCGCGCGCGTGGCGGCCGACGGCGACCCGGTCGAGATGGCGCTGGCCCGCATCCGGCAGCTGTCCGCGCACGAGATCGGCCACACGCTGGGTCTGGCGCACAACTTCATCGCCAGCACGCTCGACAGGGCGTCGGTGATGGACTATCCGGCGCCGCTCGTCCGGCTGGTGGACGGCGAGATCGACCTCAGCGCGGCGTACGACACGGGGATCGGCGAGTACGATCGGCTGGCGATCCGCTGGCTCTATTCGGACTTCCCCGAGGACACCGACGAAGAGGGGGCGCTCGACGCGATCGTGCGCGAGGGGCTCGCGCGCGGTCTCCGCTTCATCACGGACCGCGACGCCCGTCCCGCCGGATCCGCGCACCCGCTCGCCCACCTGTGGGACAACGGCGCCGATCCGATCGCGTCGCTCCGCGACGAGATGGAGGTCCGGCGGGTGGGTCTCGCGGCCTTCGGGCCGCAGCTCCTGCGTGACGGCGAGGCGCTGTCCACGCTGGAGGAGATCTTCGTGCCGCTCTACCTGCATCACCGCTACCAGCTCCAGGCCGCCGTGCGCAGCGTCGGAGGCATGGACTACCACTACGCCGTGAAGGACGACGGGCAGCCGGTGGTCGAGATCGTGGACCCGACGCGCCAGCGCTCTGCTGTGGAGGCGGTGCTCCAGACCCTGACGCCCGAGTTCCTCGCCGTGCCCGAGCGCGTGCTCGACGTGATCCCCCCGCCGGCCACGTTCGCGATCGGGGCGGAGACGTTCTCCGGCGGCACCGGCGGGCCGTTCGATCCGCTCGCCGTGGCCTCGTCGTCGGCGGACTACGCCGTCGGCCTGCTCCTCGATTCCGAGCGCGCGGCACGTCTGGTCGAGTACCACGCGCGCGACACCTCCAGCCCGGGCCTCGAAGAGGTGCTGGACGCGCTCGTGGCCGCTACGTGGAGCGCCGCCCCCCCGGCGTCCGAGTACCACCTGCGGATCGCGGAAGCCGTGCGGAGCGTCGTGCTCGACCACCTCCTCGCCGGGGCGGAGGGGGGGAGCCCCGTGGTGCGGCCGGTGTTCGCGGCCCGGCTCGACGCCCTGGCCGCCTGGCTCGAAAGCCGGCCGTCGCCCACGTCGCACGAGACGCTCGCCGCCTCGACGATCCGGCGCTGGCAGGCGCGTCCTTTCCGCGCCGAAGAGGTCGCGGATCCCGCGGACCTGCCGCCCGGAGACCCGATCGGTAGCGGCCGCGGCCCGGGCTCTCGATGGGTGCCGCCCGGGCGGTGACGCGCGGCCCCCGGCTTGCACTCACCTCGTGACGAGGGCCGGCCACCGCCGGCCTCCCGGCCGACCGGGACCTGACGGGCGGTGCCGGGTAGCGTATGCTTTCACAGGAGTTAGCCGGATTCGGCGGCCACGGGGGCGAGGTCGCGGCCGGGGTTCGGCGCGCGAGAGGGTGCAGATGATGGTCAAAGCGTTCACACGAATCGCGGCGCTCGTGCTGCTGTTTGCGGCGGCGACGCCACGACTGGCAGCCCAGGGGCCGGGCGGGGCGCTCGGATTCGTCGACACCGGCGCGCTCGTGGTCCTGAGCGGCGGTGGGGCCGAGGCCCTCCTGATCGATCCGGCCACCCGGACGATCCTGGGTCGCTTCCCCACGGGGCCCGACCCGCGCGAGGTCGCGGTGAGTCCGGATGGCAGGTACGCTTACATCACGAGCTACGGCTGGCAGCCGACACGCGCGGTCCGGACCGGCGACCGCGGCGAGGGGATCGCGTACTGGGACGCCGCATCGCGCGAGATCGCGACGAGCGGACGGGCCGTCACCGTGCTCGACCTCGCCGAACGGTCGGTGCACGCGGTCTTCCAGCCCGGGACGTACCGCAACCTCCAGGGGATCCGCGTCGGCAAGGACGGACGGCGGATCTGGATGACTGCCGAGCAGGACAGCGCGATCGTCG
>Ga0299907_10001559_pt1 | contig 13226 bp, 13 predicted proteins | sample RVTome_16_FD_198680 | JGI IMG/M metagenome (GOLD analysis project Ga0299907, IMG submission 198680) | Soil microbial communities from uranium-contaminated site in the Upper Colorado River Basin, Wyoming, United States - RVT152D67 (version 2) ... | reverse complement strand
GTCACCGAATTGGAGCAACCCAGTGAGCTGGCAGCCCCACTCGACCTCCACCCCCAGTTCCCGGAGTCGACCCCTCAACACCCCCTCGACCTCTGGTTGCGGGGCGAACAAGATGAAGGGAAATTCGGTCGCGGGAAGGTCCAGGTGATGAAGACGACCCTCGACGCTCCATCCATCGCCATGGACACGCAGCGCCACCTCGGAGAGACCCCGTTCCAACAGCGCTTCAGTAACGCCGAGCCCGCGCAGCACCTCCATCGTGCGTGGCTGCACCGCAAGTGCCGGCGCCCATGGCCTGGGCTCGGGCCCCTTCTCGATGATTCGGACGTTCGCGCAAGAGCCGCGACTGCAATGCAATTGTCAGGCCGGTGGGCCCGGCACCTACGACAAGGATTTCGGTGTCAAACGCCATTAAGCGGATGTGCAGTAACGCTTGCGCGTGCTGGTGAACACCAGCGGTCGGCCTCGTGCGCCGGACATGGCAGTTGACCTGCGAGGAAGTCGGGCCGGCTGAGTCCGTTCATAATCCGGTAAGCAAAGGACCCTCTTTGTACCCATGGAGCGAGCACGATCCGGAGAGTTTCGGCGTAATCGAGCGCCGATCCACTGTCTTCCCACTCGTAGATCCCTCGGTAGTAGTCGGTCTCCGCATCGGTGAGCCAGAGTTTGCTGTGAAAACCGCGGTGGGCCGCGAACAACAACGTGTTGAAGAGCGACTCGAATCGGAAGAGGGCGTGCCCGAGGCGACTCGACCCGAGGAATCGCAGACGAAACCGGACGGCGAGCATCACCTGTGGAGTCTTGTCGAGGTTACGCATGCATGTTTCTCGATAGATTCTCGAGACTGACCCGTCGGTGAACTCGATGTGTGAATTCACGAGGTCGGTGGGTTGACTGAGTTTCCGCTGGGCTATGAGGCCCAGCGTCGAAGCACCGCACCGCACCTCGGTCGCGAGGACTGACAGCACACTCTTTCGGGCCGGCCCCTGTTGACCGCTCATGTCGGCGACGGTGCTGCCTTGTTCACGTGGATTCCAGAGTCGAAGGTCACAACCCGAACCCGCAGATCCTCCCGGAGACAAGGGGCGAGGCGATGGTCGGTGACCACTTGGGACCTTCGCCTCTTGGTTGGGTCGGTCGAGTGCGGCACGATCGACATGAAAGGCAAGAGGCCTTTCAGAAAGGAGGTGATCTCTGTGACGCAGGTACTCGAGAGAGAGCGGACCGAGATCACCCGTACCCCTGTCGTGCGCCGCGCTACCGAGTGGGTGGCTGGCGTGGCCGGGGCTGTGGCAGCTGCGGTCGGTGCGTACGTGTACTACGCCCCGACTGACTGGTTCCTCGGAGAGCTGGCTGAAAGCTGGGCTTTCGGCCTGTTCACCGGGGCCGGGATCCTGTTGGCCACCGCATTCGGGATTTTCGCCTACCAGGCGGAGCTCGAAGACCGACGTTGGTCAGTGCGCGTGGTAGTGGCAACTGCATTGGCAGTCGCTGCCATCGCGGGCGCGGCGACTTTCGCGCTCATCTGGATCCTCTGACCTGGTAGAAGAAGGTCCGGAGGCCGACAACCTCCGGACCTTCTCGCCGCTGTTGGTCATAGCCTATTTGGACCAATGGCCCTGGGCCTGAACCGGTGAATCTCTTACGATCGGGACATGAGTCGAGTGATCGAGTGACGCAATGGACGAGCTGACCATCGAGCGTTGCCGCCAGGTCTTGGAGGATGGTTGGGTGGGACATCTCGGCGTCATCTCGGAAGGCGAGCCCTACGTTGCCCCGATCTCTTACGTCGTCGTCGATGGACGGATCTGCTTAAAGACAGGTCCTGGTCGGCGGGCAGAAGCCATTCGCTCATCACCCAGGGTCTGCCTCGCGACCAGCCATGTCGATCACTCGACCGGGTACTGGGAGTCGGTAGTGGTCTGGGGTGATGCCGAGGAGATCACGGACCCCCTCGAGGCGCAGGTGGTCATCTCCGCCCTCGTCTCCAAATACAGGCCGGTCTTGGGATCACCGCTGTCACCTGGTCCCAACGATATGGGACTTGGCGAGCCCGACATCCTCATCGCCTTCCCCATCGAAACCATCACCGGCCGGAGCTCGGGCAGCATATTCCACATCTCGACTCGACCCGGACGTCTATGACATCGTCGATCTCGGCTTCTCCGACCAGCGCCCTCGCCTTCGCATCGATTCGTGTGCCCATTGCGGAAGTCGGAGACAGTGTCGGGGAGGTACGTGACCGGCTGGTTGGCGGTGATCGGCTTGAAAGCGCAACCCAGATCGCCGTGGTGCATGATGGGCGGCTGCATGGCCTCGTTCGGATTGAGGAACTGCTCTCAGCTGCCCGCGATGTGCCCGTGACCTCACTGATGGATTCGGATCCCCCCATCATCGCTCCGAGCATGGACCAAGAGGCGGCCGCGGGGAAGGCCGTGAATCATCAGGAGAGCAGCCTGGCCGTCGTCGGGCCTGATGGGCGCTTCCTGGGGCTTATACCCCCCCATCGCATGCTGGCGGTGCTGCTGGAGGAGCACCGCGAGGACATGGCTCGCCTCAGTGGCTATTTGCACCAGTCGGCGGGGGCCCGGGCAGCCAGCCGCGAAGGGCTCTCGCTCAGATTCTGGCACCGGTTTCCATGGCTGCTGGTCGGTCTTGTAGGTGCTTTGGCTGCAGCCGGGATCGTGGCGAGCTTCGAGCGCGGTTTGGCGTCTCATTTGGAGCTTGCCTTCTTCATCCCCGGAATCGTCTACATCGCGGATGCTGTGGGCACCCAGACCGAGACCCTGGTTGTGAGAGGCCTCTCGGTGGGGATTCCGGTCGGAGGCGTGATGCGTCGGGAATTGTTGACCGGGCTCTCCCTGGGTGTCGTCCTCGGGCTCCTCGCTTTTCCCGCCGTCACCTGGTGGGTGGGTTTCCAAGTGGCTCTCATCGTTGCGATCAGCATCTGGGCCGCGTCGACCGTGGCGGCAGGGGTTGCGATGGCGCTCCCGTGGGCTTTCTCCAAGTCGAACATCGATCCGGCGTTCGGCAGCGGGCCGCTGGCCACAGTGGTGCAAGACCTGCTCTCGATCGCGATCTATTTTGCCGTGGCAACTCTGGTGTTCACCTGAAGCCAGCCTCGCCGGATGCGAACGCTGGCACAATCACAGGTCGTGACTCACATAGGCGTGCTCACTGCCGGCGGCGATTGCCCCGGACTCAACGCTGCGATCAGGGGCGTGGTGGCGCGAGCAGCGGCAGCGGGGTGCCGAGTCTCCGGGATCGAGGACGGCTGGCAAGGCCTCATGGATGGGAGGGTCAACCCCCTGGGCCGGGACGACGTTCGCGGGATTCTCACTCGAGGCGGAACGATCCTCGGGACCTCGCGTACCGATCCCTACGAGCATGGCGATGGGCTCGAATCTCTCAAGCCCGTGCTGGCCGACAAGGAAATCGACATCGTTGTCGTGATCGGCGGCGACGGCTCGCTCCGCACAGCCGCGCGACTCGGAGAGGAGGGGCTTGCCGTAGTCGGTGTCCCCAAGACCATCGACAACGACATCGAAGGCACCGAAATCTCGTTCGGTTTCGACACGGCCGTTCAGATTGTCACCGATTCAATCGATCGCCTCACCACCACTGCCGAAGCACACAACCGGATCATGGTCGTGGAGGTGATGGGACGGCAGTCCGGGTGGATCGCCGTCAGCGCCGGTCTCGCCGGTGGGGCCGAGGCGATACTGGTCCCGGAGGAGGATTACGACCTCGACGATCTGGCCCGGAGATTGTTGGTCCGGCATAACTCGGGCAGGGATTACTCCATTGTCATAGTCGCAGAAGGCGTACCCGAACCCTCGGGAAATCGCGTCACGATGGGAACCGACCATGTCGGCTTCGAGCGACTGGGGGGCGTGTCAGCAGTGATCGCCGCCGAGTTGGAGGCCCGGACCGGGTATGAGACGCGGGTGATGATCCTCGGACATCTGCAGCGGGGAGGCACTCCAACTGCCTTTGACCGAGTCCTGGCCACCCGAATGGGAATTCGTGCTGCGGAGGCAGCCATCGACGGGGATCACGGGACGATGGTGGCCTGTGTCGGGACAGACCTGGTCCTCGTTCCCCTTTCGCCTGCTGTCGCCGTGCCACGTCTGGTCCCCGGCAAGCGGTTGGCGGAGCTGACTTGGTTTTTGGCCTGAACGTATGCCGGGCGGAACAACCCCCGGCTAGATGGCCGCCGGATTCTGCTGGCCCAGCCTGTGGCGGAGGGTCTCTATCACTCCAAGGACCACGACCGGCACCGTGCCAGCGCCGATGGCCAGCAGCCACTGTTCCGGGCTTAGTGGCACCACTTCGAAGAGGTCCTGGAAAGGTCCGAGGACAGTGCCGACCTGGAGGAGCAACCCGATTCCGACGGCGCTCACTAGGCGTCCGTTGAAGAAGTTGCCATCGGCCGGCAGCCGAACGACAAATGCGTATAGGAGATGGGCCACCACCAGAGCGATGAACAAGACCGTCCTCGCCTCCTCCCAGCTGGCGCCCGCAGCGATGCTCACCGCCAAAGCTCCGATCGCGCCAGCTGCGAGCACGACGCCTCGACCTACCAGCATGGCCAACCGCTTGGCGGACAGCAGTTGAGAGGTCTTCGAACCTGCCGGCCTTAACGCCAGCTCCCGACGGGGCCGATCGAATCCGAGAGCCAGGGCGGGGAGGCCGTCGGTCAGCAGGTTGATCCACAGCAGCTGGAGAGGGAAGAGAGGTATCCCCAGACCGGGGAATGCTGCCAGACCGGCCAATACCACTGTCACCTCGGAGACGTTGCCCGCGACGAGGTAGTCCACCACTTTGCGAATGTTGTCGTATATGGCGCGGCCCTCTTTCACCGCTCGCGTTACGAGATCGAGGTCGTCATCGGTTATCACGAGGTCGGCCGCCTCTCGGGCGACCTGACTCCCGCTGAGTCCCATGGCGACGCCGATGTCTGCCCTGCGCAACGCCGGCGCGTCGTTGACCCCATCGCCGGTCACGGCAACGACCTGCCCGTCGGTCTGGAAGGCGTCGACCAGCTGCAACTTCTGCTCCGGGTCGACACGAGCGAACACCCGTATCGAAGAGAGGTCGGAGGGCATCCCGTTGGTCCTGAGCTCGCTGCCGGTGACGACTTCACGATCTTCGTGTGCGAGACCGGCCGCACGGGCCACGGCCGACGCCGTAGCGGCATGGTCTCCGGTCACCATGACCAGGTGGACTCCGGCCTCCATCACCTTCCTTACGGTCGCCGCAGCCTCCGGTCGAAGTGGATCGGTAAGTACCGCCAAGCCGACGAGAACAAGGTCACGTTCCGCGGCGGCGAGGTCGTCAGGCTCCCGATCCAATTCCCGCCGAGCCAGTGCTAATAGGCGTCCGCCGTGCACTGCGAGATCCCCGACCCGAGCCAGAACCGCATCGCGAGCTTCGACAGTAAACGGGGCGATGGCTCCTTCCCCGGTCATGAAAAGGGTCGACCGTGCCACAACTTGCTCCGGTGCTCCCTTGGTCAACAACTCGAATCCGCCAGGAACATCGTGGAGCGTGCTCATCATCTTTCGATTCGAGTCGAATGGCTGAGTCGCAATGCGCGCATGACTTGAACGAATGTGGTGTATCTCCGCTGACGGAAAAGGCTCGAGTAGGGCTACCTCCACGGCGTCACCTATTGGGGGATCGACGTCGGCGTCGCTGCAGAGGACAACTATCCGGAGCACGGCTTCGCCGACGGGCCCGGTTGTATGGACCGGCTCGATCCGCCCGTTCCCGATCGGGACCACGGACTCGAACTTCATCCGATTCTGAGTCAGAGTGCCGGTCTTGTCGGTGAGCAGGACGGTCGTCGACCCGAGTGTCTCCACAGCCGGAAGGTTCCTGACGATCGCCCCATGCCGTGCCATCCGCCTAACGCTCAGGGCGAGGCTCAACGTGACGACCGCGGGCAGGCCCTCTGGTACGGCCGCTACCGCCAGTGCCACTGCGGCGAGGAACGCTTCTTCGACAGCACCTGGGCCTGTGCCGAAGCGAAACAGCGTCAGCACGAACACCGCTGCCGCCACCGCCACGGCCGCTTGACCCAATCGTGCGGAGAGCTTGCCAAGTTGCTTCTGCAGTGGTGTTGCCGGCGAGTCGGCTCTGAGATGCTCTGCCAGCTTGCCCACGGCGGTATTCGGGCCGGTGGCGAGGACAAGGCCCCGGCCGGTACCCGCAGTGATCAGAGTCCCCGCATAGACGATCCAGGTGCGGTCAGCCAGCGACATCGTCATATCGGCTTCGACCCGGGAGTTCTTGGTGACGGGGAGGGACTCGCCGGTGAGCATGGACTCATCGGCCTCGACAGCCCAGGACTGCGTTAGCCAGAGGTCGGCGGCAACCCGATCCCCGGCAGCGACGAGGACCAGGTCCCCGGGCACGACTTCAGCGGCAGGGATCACCTGGGATCGCCCGTCCCGAATTACGGTTGCCGACGGTGCCGCCGCCGAGCGCAGTGCCTCCAGGGCCGTCGCCGCTTTTTCCTCTTGGACAACGGCCACGACCACGTTGAGGATGACGATCAGCGAGATGGCGAGTGCGTCTCCAATCTCGCCCAATGGGCCGGCGCTGACCAGGGCAGCAGCTACTAGCAGAAGCGACATCGGCTCCCGGATTTGATGAAGGACACGCCGCCACCAAGGCGGGTTGGCAGGGGCAGGGAGCTCGTTGCGGCCGTTCTCCAACCGGCGCCGCGCCTCTTCTGCCCGGAGACCGTCGTTCGGATCTGCCTGGAGGTCGGTCGCGACCGTATCGAGAGTCGTGATGGAGTCGGGCGGTTCGGAGGGGGCGATCGTCATCGGAAATCTACTTCCTCACTTGGTCCATGGGTCCAGGTGAGGAGGGAGTGCTCCAGGGCGTGACGCCCTAGGCCCTGTCGACCCGCGTGGGGCCTGACAGTGTCGAGACGAGCTTGATGGCCTCGACCAGGGCCCCGACACCGGCGCCGACAATCGCAAAGATGAGGACAACCCTCGCCACGATCTCCCAGTCGAACTGGTAGCCGGAGAAGTCGAAGGGGAAAACAGTGAGGACGACATACGTCACCCACACGCTGGTCAGATTTACCGCGATCTGACCCACCGACTTGACGGTCACGCTCTCATCGAGCCGGTAGATGATGTTGGCGACGATGGAAGCGATCAGCGAAAAGCTGATCCAGGGCACGACCTCGACGAATTCATCGGTCAGAAATGCGGGCCAACCCCACTCGAGGAGATTCTGGACGATGACGAGCATCGCCACGTTGACGGCGACGGAGATGACGTAGCCGACGTTCCTCGCCGCCTTCTTCGAATCGGGCGAGATCTCTATATGTGATGTTGACATCACGACCTCCTGTTCACCTTCATTCGACATCCAATCGCCGATGTGACACCAGGGTCTTTCGTCACCGATTTCCGGACTAAGGCAATGCACAACGCGGCACCCGCAACGGGTCCAATGGCTCTATCCGGATTGTTCGAGCAGAGGGATGCTCGAGATGACACAGGAGGTGTACATGAACGCCACCCCCGGCGATCGGCTGGTCATCAAGAGCCACCATGTCGGCGAGCATGACAAGGTGGCTGAGATCTTGGAGGTGCACGGTGTGCACGGCAAGCCCCCCTACCTCATCAGGTGGTCCGACGACGAGCACGAAGGACTCATCTTTCCTGGGAGCGACGCCAGTGTCGAGAGACGTCGGACCAGGCCCACCGCGCCGCGGAACAAGGCCTGATCGCCTCTCCAGGCATTGGTGGGAGAGGCACGGACGGGATCAGGCTGCTTCCGGCCCAGACCCGACTTGGGTCCTGGCGCATACCAGGTCCCGAACCTTGCCTGACGGGACGGACGTCATCCTTCGTCCGATCCTCCCCCAGGACAAGCCCTATTTGGTGTCCATTCTGAGACGGATGTCAGCCGCGTCGCGCCGCCTGAGATTTCATCATGCGAAGGCCCGACTTACCAGGGGAGAGCTGAGATACCTGACCGAGATCGATTATCAGGACCACTTCGCCTGGTGTGGATTCATTGTCGACGACTCCGGAACATTTGCGATCGGAGTCGCCCGATACATCCGGGTCGCGCCGATGTCGGACCACGCCGAGGTGGCGATCGAGATCGCGGACCAGTATCAGAGCAGGGGGGTTGGCTCGGCTCTCATTGATCTCCTGGCTCAAACCGCATTGGAGCATGGCATCACTTCCTTCATCGCCTACGTGGAGCCGGTCAACGCCTCAGCGATCCGGTGGGCGCAGAAAGCGGGCGGGTGTTTTGTCGGAGAGAGTGGCGTGCTGCGCGTCGAAGTATCACTCCACGCGGCCGGCTCAACCCATCCCAGTATGAATCAGGAATTGGTCAGGTCGGCGTAGACAAGGCGTCCTCCTGATGGAAACCCCGCGGTCAGCTACGAGGTCAAGAGCCCGCTTCCGCCGCGACAACGGTGAGGGTGCCCTCCATGCCCGCATCGAAGTGGCTTGCGATGGCGCAAATGACCTGATACGTGCCTACATCCGGTGCGGTGAAAGTCAGGCTGTTGTCGGCTCCAACTTCGACCTAGTCCTCGACATAGACGAATTCCGCGAGCAACTCTTCCTCTGTATCCGGTAGGTCGGCTTCGCTGTTGATGTTCACCCCGGATCCGTCGTTGGTGATCTCGATGGAGATCTCCTCGCCGGCCGGGACCGCCCATGAATTCGGCGAGAACTGAAAGTCCTCTGTCGTCACTTCCAGGTTGGTGCTGGCTGCGTCACCATCATCGCAGGCACCTATCACCGAGCAGGTGTCGGGGACAACCGTCGCATGAAGAGGATGCCTGCCATCACGACCAAGATGTGCCGGGCCCGCTGCTCGACGGTGAGGTGCAGCGCGCCGAGGTGTGGGCGCGCAGCTCGCTCAATTCGCTTGCCGGGGAGCTGAGGGACTGGGGCTGACAAGAGTCCATCACCGCGAGCCGTGCCGACGCCTGCCGTTTCAGCCCTGTGCCGTCTCCCCAGGCGCTAGCAAGCAGCGACGGCCGCCCACCTCGACAGCAACTGGGGAGTCTCCGTCGGATTCGGCGGTGACCATCACGTTCTGCCCCTCGATTCGGACGTCGAGCCACCCGCCGTGGTAAATGAGCCGGAACTCGATCGAGTCGAGCTGCTCGGGCAGGTCGGGGTTGAAGCATAGAACGTCTCCCTTGGGCTCGAGACCCGCATAACAGCGCTGGATCAGATCGATGGTTCCGGCCATGGCCCCGAGATGGATGCCCTCCGGGGTAGTCCCACCCTGGATGTCGCCCACGTCGGTTTCCAGGGCTGCCCGGAATAGGTCCCATGATTCGGGACGATCGGAACGTGACAACACCCAGGCGTGGACCACCCAGGACAGAGTCGAACCATGAGAAGTCCGGGCCCGGTAGTAGGCCACATTCCGTGGGATCGTGTCACGGTCCCACGGATAGCCGAGTCGGGCAAAGATCTCCTCTAGCTCCTCAGCCCGGAGGAGGTAGAACAACATCAAGACGTCGGCTTGCTTCGATGCCTTGTAGCGGTTCGGGGTGTCGCCCTCAGCCTCGAGTATCCGGTCCAGTCGCTGAATGTCGTGATAGCGCTCTCGGTACTCCTTCCAGTCGAACTCCTCCAATTGCTCGTAGCCATCGAATTGGCTGATGATCGCCTGGTCGTGGAAGGGGACTCTCATCTTGCGAGTGATGCTCTCCCACTCCTCCAACTCCTCCTGTCGGAGCCCAAGTCGGTCCCGAAGTCGACGGCTGCGGTCCTCGCCAAGGAGTTCGAGCGCATCCCGAGCTCGGAGCAGGGTCCAGACCGCCATCACGTTGGTGTAGGCGTTGTCGTCCAGACCTGGCTGGTCGGAACCCGGGAAGGCGTCGTGGTACTCGTCGGGCCCCATCACCCCCAGGATGCGATAGCGGCCGCTCTGATGGTCGTAGCCGGCCAGGCTCGCCCAGAACCGGGCGATCTCGACCAACATCTCCGCTCCGTAGACGACGAGGAAATCGAGGTCGCCGGTGGCCTGGAAGTACTGCCACACGTTGTAGGCCACGGCGATCCCGATGTGTCGCTGCAGTCGAGAGTTGTCTGGGATCCATCTTCCCGATTTCGGGTTGAGATGGACCAACTGGCTCTCCTCTCGACCGTTGCTGCCGCTCTGCCAGGGATACATCGCGCCGCGGTAGCCCTCCACGCGGGCGGCCTGGCGCGCCTCGGGAAGGCGGTGGTATCGGTAGAGGAGCAACGCCCGGGTCAGCTCCGGATAGCGATAGTTGAGAAAGGGGAAGATGAACAGTTCGTCCCAGAAGATGTGACCCCGGTACGCCTCTCCGTGGAGGCCACGGGCCGGAACCCCAACGTCGAGAGCACTGCTGTGCTCCGACACCGTCTGCAGGAGGTGGAAGACGTGCAGGTTGAGGATCTGCCCTGCCCCCTCCGAGCCCTTGACCCTGAGCTCGCACCGATGCCAGATGTGATCCCAAGCTTGCACATGAGACCGGAGCAGCTCATCGAAGTCGCCCGCCCGGGACACCCCGGTCCGAGCTTCGATGCCGGCTTCGGAGACAGCCGGGAGGCGGGAAGTGACAAGGGCGACCACCTTCTCGACCCGCACCGGCTCCCCGTCCCCGACCGGCATCGTCAGGATCTGCCCGGCATATCCGGGCTCCCCTACCACTTGGCGGGCTACCAGGACGGATGTGTCGTCTCGAAAGACGCGGGTCCGGGCCGCCTCGGCGATGCGAACGTGCGACTGGGTGGTTTCGACAGTTACATGTACCGAGTCGCTCTCCCAGGCTCCCTCGTCGACCGGAGCGAGATGACGCGAAGCGAAGCCCCGGTAGCGGAAAACACCATCATTCTGGACCCGGCCATCGATTGCGGAGAGCACGTCCAGTCGGCCTGACCAGCCGTGCGGAGTGATCGTGGTCTCGAGGGCGGCGATTCGCGGGTCGTCCATCGAGACGAGCCGACGCTGCGATACCGTCGTGCTCCTGCCTTGTCCGTCGCGGAACCGGAGCAATCTGGTCAGCACACCACGCCTGATGTCCAGCTCCAGCGTGTATTCGGCGAGCTCGACCCGGTCGATGTGAAACCACGGCCCACCGTCGACACGGAAGGTGAGGGGCAACCAGTTGGGAAGGTTGACAAGGTCCTCGTTCTCGACATCCCGCCCCGCCACTTCCGTGGTCAGCCGGTTGTAGACACCGCCGGCGTAGGTGCCCGGATAGTGGGTCCCGTCGGCTTCGACCTCCGGACTGGCACCGCGGGTGGTGAACACACCGTTGCCCAATGCGCACAAGGCCTCGCGCAGGCCTTCCTGGTCTGGGTCGTAACCCTGGTAGACGAGCGACCAGCTGCTCATCCGCATTCTCTGTCCGCCAGACGCCCCAAGAACTTCATGACCTGGTAGGGGTCCGCCAGGTTGAAGTCGGCCATCGTCTCGCGATGCTCGGTGCCGACGACGATGCCGATGCCCTGGCCTTCGCCGAGGATTCGGAACACGTCCTCGTCGGTTTCGTCGTCTCCGATGTACAGCGCGGTGACATCGTTCGCATCCAGGCCCATGACATCGAGCAGGTGGAGGAGGGCCAATCCCTTGCCCCATTCGATGTCCGGACGCAGCTCGAAGATCTTCTTGCCGCCCGTCAGCCGGAGCTCGGGGTGGCCCGCCACCACTTCCTCGGCAGCGGTGCGAATCGACGCTTCGACCTCCGCCGGCGATTGCCTGAAGTGGACGGCAACGGCGTACCGCTTGCGCTCCACCCAACTCCCGTCGATGGTCGAGATCCGCTGCTCCAGCTCATCGGCCGCCGCCTCCAACGCCGGCCTGAGCCCGGCTCCACGCTCCTCGTGGCCGCCGTCCGGACGGGAGATGTCGAACCCGTGGCTTCCGGCGTAATAGATGCCGGCCAGTCCGACCATGGATTCGACATCGGCCCGATCGCGACCACTGATCACCGCCACCGGGCATACGGCGGCCAGTCGGGCCAGCTGACCCCGGGTGGCATCCAACAGCACCGCCTGGGACGGATGGGCCATTATTGGTGTCAGCGTCCCGTCGTAGTCGAGGAACACCGCCAATCGCTTGCCTTCGGGGATCGACACTCCCTCCATAGCCTCCGGGAGCTGGTCGACATAGGATGCGGCGGGCAGCAGCTCAGCGAGGTCGGAGACCACGAGATCGGCCCCATTGGCCTCGAGCTCGGCAGCGTGACCGGCCCTGTCCACTCCGATGACGAGAGCGAAACCGCCGCGACGGCCGGCCTCGACGCCGGAGAGTGCGTCCTCCACCACCGCGGCCCGGCTCGGATCCACACCGAGGCGCCGGGCTGCCTCGAGGAAGATGTCGGGCATCGGTTTCCCGGCGAGACCCAACTCGTCCGAGTCGACACCGTCCACCTTCACCCGGAATAGGTGGCGCACCCCTGCTCCGCGCAGCACCTCCTCCGAGTTGCGGCTCGAAGTGATGACCGCGGTGGCAATCCCCCGGTTGTGGAGGGCCTCAACGAGCCTGACCGTGGTGGGATAGGGGTCTGCCCCATCTTCCTGGAGGACCCTGAGGAAGTCGGCGTTCTTGCGGTTCCCGATCCCGCACACGGTCTCGGCACCAAGAGAGTCGTCCGGCGTGCCTTCAGGTAGGACGATTCCCCTTGACTCGAGGAAGCTCCGCACACCGTCGTAGCGCGGCTTCCCGTCCACATATTTCAAGTAATCGTCCTCGCTGAATGGCTCGAACGGCTCGCCGTTGCGAACGGTTCGCTCCTCCAGGTACCCGTCGAAGGTCCGGGCCCAGCACGTGGCATGAGCGCGAGCTGTGTCCGTTATCACCCCGTCCATGTCGAACACAACGGCGTCGAGGTCCCAGATGCGGGGAGCAAGCCTGGACCGATCGGAGTTCACAGGAGGACCCAAGGTACTCAAGCGTGTCGGAGCGAGAGGCAGGAGAACCGCTCGTCGATTCCGAGATGAACCACAGGCTCTCTGAGAGCCTCCGGCGAGGAGCCAAGGGATGGTCCCTTCTATCGAAGCTCACCGATCAAGAACGCACCGTCGTTCTGCAAACATTGCCGAGGGTCTCCACCAACCGTGAGATCGCCGAGGTTCCTCGCTTAGAAGACCGTGAAGAACCACGTGTCGAATCTCATGGCCAAGCGGGGGAGGAGCCGACGCCGCGAGGCGGCGGCCGGGCCGGAGGCGTCGTCGGTTGATCCG
>Ga0299907_10001558_pt1 | contig 13227 bp, 13 predicted proteins | sample RVTome_16_FD_198680 | JGI IMG/M metagenome (GOLD analysis project Ga0299907, IMG submission 198680) | Soil microbial communities from uranium-contaminated site in the Upper Colorado River Basin, Wyoming, United States - RVT152D67 (version 2) ... | reverse complement strand
CACGTGCCGACGGCGGACGCGCGGGTCCTGCCGGGCGGGACCGCCTACGTCTCCGACGTGGGCATGACGGGCGCACGCGACAGCGTGATCGGCGTGCGCACGGAGCAGGCGCTCGAGTCGTTCCGGACCCAGATGTCCGTCCGATTCGAGACCGCGGAGGACAGCCCGTGGGTCAACGCGGTTCTGATCGAGGGACGCCCGGACGGACTGGCGGCGTCGATCGAGCAGCTGCTCGTGACGCCCTGACCAGCCGCGTGACCTCGCGCGCGGCCAGGACGAGCATCAGGAGCAGTAAGGCGTTCCGCACCGCGACCGCCGCCAGCGGGATCTCGTCGCGGTCGACCAGGTCGAAGTAGCGGTCGGGGAACCAGGCGAGCGTCGCCGCCACCGCCGCGGTCGTGACCACCGCGAGGGCGTACATCCCCCACGCCCACGCCACTGCCGCGAGCGGGAGCAGCCAGAGCATGAACTGGGGCGACAGGACCTTCCCGAGCGTGGCGACCGCCGCGGCGGCGGCGAGCACGGTGAGCCCGAGGCCGCGAACGTCGCTGACGCGTGCCGCACTCAGCGTCAGCAGGGCGACCACGATGCACAGGAGCGCCAGGAAGCCGACGGTGATCGCATCCGCGGCGGGGTGCTCGAGACCGTCCGAGCGGTGGCTGTGAACAGGCTCGGGCGCGCGCCCGCCCGCCTCCTCGACGCCGGTCAGGACGCTCGCTGGCAGGCTCTCGATCTGGACCGGGCGCTCCACGTGGTACTCGACCGCGTTGCCCGCACCCTCCGCGGAGAGCCCGATCCCGGCGCCCACGGCCAGTGCGACGAGTGCCGCCGCGACTACCAGGCCGGTCGCCGCCGCCGCGCGGCGCCCCTGGCCGATGAGCCACGCCGCCGCGACCGGAACCGCCACGAGCGGGAAGAGCTTGATCGCGCCCCCGACGCCGAAGAGCGCGAAGCCCGTCTTCGACCGTCCCGTGCCGACCGCGACCAGTCCCACGACGAGGCACAGGACGGGCGCGAGGTCGAAGTGGGTCCGGATCATCGCCCCGGTCGCGACCGGGGCGAGCGCGATCGCGAGCAACGCTACCCACTCTCGGCCGCCCCCGAGGGCAGCGAGCCGGCCCGTGGCAAGCAGGACTCCGCCCGCGAGCGCGGCAGCAAGCACCGCGAATGCATAGCGGTAGGTCTCGGGGTCGAGCGACACGAGCCCCGGCAGGGCGATCAGCGGTGCCGCCAGCGGCGGGTACTCGAAGCCGACCTCGCGGTACGGCAAGACGCCGTCGAGGAACAGGTCGGCGTACGCGCGGTAGAGCGAGACGTCGCTGACGAGCTCGTCCTGCCAGGGGTCGACCAGGAACGTCAGGCAGAAGGTTGCCGCGAGGAGCGCGGCGGCGGCTATGCGCACCCAGATCACGCGTCAGCGGGCTCCCCACGGTCGCGATGCGCGGCGAAGAACGCCACGAGCACTAGCGGCGCGAACCACACGATGTAGAGGTAGAACCAGTGCACGGTCACGAGCTGGAGGCCTATGAGCGCCACCGCCGCGAGCGCCGCGACCTGCACCGCGTCCCGCTCGCGCGGCAGCACGGCGATCATCACGGCCAGGCCGGTCACCACCACCTTGAGCGCTGTCTGAAGCCACTCGAGACCCGGCTCCTGCCCCCAAACGCTGAAGGGCGACTCGCGCCCGGCGTGGAAGCCGAGCGTCATGTCGTAGAAGTCGCGCAGGCCGCCGTCCGGTAGGAACGGGACGACGACCGCCACGACCACGAGCACGAACGCGACCGCGAACCTGAGCGGGCGGCCCAGCGTCGCAAAGACGGGTACGACCGCGAGCGGTGCGAACTTCGCCGCGGACGCGAGTGCGACCAACGCGCCGCGTGCCGCCGGCGTCGAGGCGGCCACGAGCGCCCAGACGAGCAGCGCCGCGATGAGCGTGTCGTTGGAGTTCGTCGCGAGCGCGAAGAGGCTGTACGGGAACGCGACCCAGGCGTAGGCGAGCGCGATGCCGAGCGCCCTACCGCGCAGGCGCACGCCCAGGACGTACAAGCCCAGCGTAGTCAGCAGGTCGAACGTGATCGCGGCGGCGTGCGCAGCCGGAAGGTCGCCCCAGGTGCCATTCCAGGGGAGCAGCTGCTCCCACGGCATGTACGCGAGGTACGCCACCGGCCCGTACACGTTCCCGCTCTCGTTGTCGTGGGCGAACTCGCCGTCGTAGAGCGGATCGCCGTCGGCAATCCGGTCCGCGCCGATCACGCCGGAGTAGCCGACGTCGATGACGTTCGAGTCGATCACGTTCAGCCCGATCCGGAAGCCGACCAGGAACACGAGCGCGGGCAGGAGCACCTCGATCGGCACGTGCGGTACGAGCGCGCCGACTCGCTCGCGGCGACGCCAGCCCTCCCACAGCATCCGCCCCATGACGTAGAGCAGGACGGGGTAGGCGAGCGGCACCGAGAGCCCGATATCCCCCCTGTTGAAGAAGACGTGGGAGACGCCGAAGGCGAGCAGGACGGCGAGGTCGAGGTGCAGCAGCCGCAGCGGCCGGCGGACGTCGACGAACGGGAGCAGGAAGAGCAGCCCGAGCGGGACCAAGAGCCAGGGGGAGTTCCATTTGCGGCCGAACGCGCCCTCGTACCCGCGCGCCATCCGCCACGCGACCTGGTCGCCCGACCACGACTCGAGGATCGCGCTGCTGGGGTCGTCCACGTGGACCTGCACGAGCTCGTCGCCGACGGCGAACCACGACACCTGCCAGCGCCCGGGCGAGCGGGTGTAGGCGGTCGGGCGCAGGGACGGGTGCCTGGCGCGCTCCTCGTGCACCAGGTCGTCGCGGCCGGCGATCGCCGTCGCCTCGTTCGCCGTCAGCGTGAAGCCGGGCGGCGCGACATCATCGCTCGCGGGGCGCTTCAGCTCGGCGGCGTGGGCAGGGGCCGCGGCCGCCGCGAATGCGACGACTAGGCCCGCTGCGGCGAGCGCGCGAAGCTCCACATTTTGTTCCCGACGAAGTTGAGCGGGGTGGCCGCGGCGATGGCGATCGCCTGGGCCGGCAGCTCGGCGAGGCCGCCAACACTCACCAGCAGCTCGAGCAGGGACGCCGCGAAAAGGAACGCGCCGACGCTCACGGTGAAGAAGCGCGCGGCCTGGAAGCCTGCGTGACCGTCCGCGGCACCGAACGTCCAGTGCCGGTTCCACCAGAAGTTGTTCGTGACGGCCACCACGAAGGCGCACGTCGCGGCGACGAGGTGGTGCATCGAGAAGAGCTCCACGCAGGCGGCGAATACGCACAGGTTCACGACATAGCCGGAGCCCCCGACCACGCAGAACTTCACCAGCTGGTACCAGTTGTGCGGGTGCCGCATCCCCTCCCGCACACGTGCTCGCATCGGCTGCAGGCTAGTGGATGCCGAAGTGGTCGGCGATCACGGGCACGGCGTCGCGAATCGTCCACTGCACGCGCTCCGATGGGGACCCGGGGCCCGTGCCGCACATCACGAGCGCACCGAGCGAGTCGCCCCGGTGGAGGGCGCCGTGGCTGCCGCCGCCCACGTGGTCAGCCCCGCCCCAGTCGACGAACTCGTAGCCCGGCACGGCCGACACCAGGACGTCGCCCGCCCGTGGGCAGTTGAGCGCCGACCAGAGCCGCGAGAGCGCGTCGGGGTAGCTGCTGCTCCATACCCGCCCGTCCGACACCTCGAGCTCGAGGGCGGCGGTATCCCCCTCGACGCTCCAGCGCGCGCCGCGCAGGTCGACAAGGTCGCCGGCGGACTGGAAGCGGAGCTCCGCGCCGCGGGCGGACTGCACGATCGCCTCGCCGCCACTGAGGCGGGCGACCAGGTCGACTCCGCCGACGCGGCACAGGTCGCCCGCGAGGGCCGGCGCAAGCTCGTCACGCCGCTCGGGGTCGAGCACGTAGGCCATCGCCGAGCGGGCGGAGGGGCACACGGCGACGTCCGCATCCTCGGGCTCGCCGTCGGGCATCAGCACGCTGCGGTGGTCCAGCTCCGCCGCGAGGTTGACGCGGTGCTCGATCGGCGTCTGGGAGTGATCGGCGAGCACGATCACCGCGTGGTCCTCGAGGAACGTGTCGATGCCACCGCCCGCGTGCATCATGCGCTCGATCGCGCGGTCGGCCTCCACGATCGAGCTCGCCTGGGCGTATGGCCCGTAGCGATGCGAGTGCGTGTCGTTGTCGGGGAGGGACAGCAGCATGAAGTCGAACAGGTCGTTCTCCACCATGTGCGCCGCGACGCAGCCCGAGTGCCGGTCGCGCTGGCCCGGCATCCCGAGCGTCGAGCGGCAGTCCGTCTTCTGGGACGCGAAGAGGTCGGCGTAGAAGAGCTCGGTCGGGCCCCACACCGCGTGCCTGAACTGCGCCGCTTGCGCAATTCGCGTGTACGGTCCCGCCTCGTCGGCCGGGTGACGGTGGCGACCGCGGAAGATCAGGTAGGTCGTGCACGCTGCCCTGAGCCCTGCGTCCTCGACGATCTCGTAGACGGTGCGCTCGGCACGGCTCAGGTGCGCGAGGTTCATGTTGTAGACGGTGTCGTAGAGCGAGCGCACGATTCCGAACGTGCGCGTCGCGGCGAACGACGAGCCGTACTCCACGTAGCGCTCCTCCCCACGGTGGTACCAGTTCATCGCCGGGATGTGATGGCGGTCCGGGCCGACCCCGGTCGCGATGCTGGCCGACGCCACCGGCGTAACCGACGGGAAGCTCGAGACGCAGTCGCGGATGTAGACGCCCCGCTCGACCAGCGCCTTCAGCGCCGGGGCGCGGCCTGAGTCGATTGCGCGCTCGAGCAGCTCAGGCTTGAGCGAATCGATGACGGCTAGTACGAGCTTCTTCACCGCAATACGCGGAGCCCCTCGTACTTCCGCCCCTCGGCGGCGCGGCCGCGCAGCAGCAGCAGGACGAACGCGCCCAGGGCGGCGAATGCGAGCGGCGGGATCACGACGGAGACAACCGCGAGGCTCAGCGCAACGAGATCGCCGTACGCGGCCAGGAAGCCATCCTGCGAGTCGAGTCGCGCGCGTGCGCGCGCGAAGAAGCGGGCGCTCGCGTACCAGGCGAGCGCAGCGCACGCCGCGCCGAGCGGGAGGCCCGCCCAGCCCTCGCGCCCGCCTTCCGTGAGCGAGCCCGCGAACAGGAGCGCGCCGAGCACCACGGCCAGTGCGGCCAGGAGGGTCGGCGGGAGCTGCGCCGCGTACGACGCGAGCGCCAGGACGACGAGCACCGCGATGAACGGGATCGACTCGAGGAACGCGAAGTCGCCGCCCGAGAAGTTGACGCCGATGTCCGCCCGCCCGAGCGACGCGGCCAGGATCGGCGGGAGGAACGGGCGGACGCCGCTCGCCGCGGCGAGCCCGCTGCCCTGGCCGATGTCCAAAAAAAGGCTGATACCGGGAGCCGGTCGGTACGCTGAAGGCGGTGACTGTAGACGACGGACCGCGCCGCGGCCGGCCGCGCTCGACCAAGCGCGACCTCGAGCGATACGCCGGCCTCTTCGCCTCCCGGACGCAGGTCATGAAGTCGTCCGCCATGCGCGACCTGATGGCGGTCACGGCCCGCCCCGAGGTGATCTCGCTCGCGGGCGGGCTGCCCGACACGAGCAGCTTCCCGCCGGAGACGTTCGCCGCCGTTGTACAGCGCATCGCGCGTGAGTCGTGTGCGAAGGCGCTCCAGTACGGGCCGACCGAAGGGCTCGCCGAGACGAAGGACTGCATCGCAGAGGTGATGCGCGCGGACGGGGGGATGCGGGTCGACCCGGACCACATGATCGTCACGACCGGCGGCCAGCAGGTGATCGACCTCGTGACGAAGACGCTGATCGACCCGGGCGACGTGATCGTCGCCGAGGCGCCGACCTATCCCGGCGCCGTGCCGACCTTCTCGTCGTACCAGGCCGACGTGGTCCAGATCGAGATCGATGCCGACGGCATGCGGATCGACCTGCTCGAAGAACGGCTCGCCGACCTCGAACGGGAAGGCCGCCGGCCGAAGTTCATCTACACGGTGCCGACCTTCCAGAACCCGGCCGGCGTGACGATGTCGCTCGAGCGGCGCCAGCGCCTGGTCGAGCTCGCGGCCGAGCGCGAGATCCTCGTGCTCGAGGACAACCCGTACGGCCTGCTGCGCTACGAGGGCCAGCCGCTGCCGCCCCTGTATGCGCTCGACGGCGGCGTCTACGTGATGTACCTCGGGACGTTCTCGAAGATCCTCTCGCCCGGGATCAGGCTCGGCTGGGTCGTCGCGCCCGCGCCGGTGCTCGAGAAGATCAACCTCGGCAAGCAGGCCGCCGATCTATGCACCTCGACGCTCTCGCAGCTCATGGTCCAGGCCTACTTCGAGGAGGCGCGCTGGCACGACTACGTCGAATCGTTGACTGAGATCTACCGCGCACGGCGCGACACGATGCTCGACGCGCTCGCCGAGTTCTTCCCGCCCGAGGCCGAGTGGACGCGGCCGGCCGGCGGGCTCTTCATCTGGGCGACGCTGCCCGACTACATCGACACCACCGACCTGCTCGCGCGCGCGCTGCGCGACAACGTCGCGTTCGTGCCGGGCGAGGCGGCGTACCTGGACGGCCGCGGACGCAACGCGATGCGGCTCAACTTCTCCGCCTCCGACGAGGAGTCGATCCGGGAGGGCATCCGCCGGATCGGGAAGGTCGTCGGCGAGCAGGTGGCCCTCTACGGCACGCTCACAGGCCGGCCTGCGCCGCGGCCCGCAGCCGCCCCCGAGCCGCGCGTGGCCGAGCCGGGGGAGGCACAGGTGGTTCCGCTGCGGCGGCGCAAGGCGCAGTGAAGGTCGCCGTCCTCAAGGGCGGCAGCTCGCTCGAGCGCCAGGTCTCGCTGCGCTCGGGCGGGCGCGTCGAGGAGGCGCTCGAGCGGCTCGGCCACGAGCCGCTCGAGATCGACGTCGGCCCGGACCTGATCGCGCGGCTCCGCACGGGCGCGCCCGACGTGGCCTTCCTCGCCCTGCACGGCCGCAACGGTGAGGACGGGACCGTGCAGGAGCTGCTCGAGATCCTCGGGATCCCCTACACCGGATCAGGCGTGCTCGGGTGCATCCGCTGCATGGACAAGGTGCTCGCCAAGCACCTGCTCGTCGAGGCGGGCGTACCGACGCCCGAGTTCTTCGCCTTCAGCGAGCTCGCGTTCCGCGAGCTCGGTGCGGCGGAGGCTCTGCCGCAGATCGAAGAGCGGCTGGCGTTCCCGATCGTCGTGAAGCCCGCCGCGCAGGGATCCGCGCTCGGGATCAAGTTCGCGCGCACCGCCGACGACGTGCCGGCGGCGCTCGTGAACGCGTTCTCGTACGACGACAAGGTGCTGCTCGAGCGGCACATCGACGGACGCGAGCTGGGTGTCTCGATGATCGAGCAGGACGGCGCGCCGGTCGCGCTGCCGATCGTCGAAGCCCTGCCGCGGGACGAGGACTTCTTCGACTTCGAGGCGCGCTACGAGATCGGCAGGACCGAGTACCGCTGCCCGCCCGAGCTGCGCGAGGAGGAGACGGCAGCGGTCACCGAGGCCGCGCGGGCCACGTGGACGGTGCTGGGCTGCCAGGGGTTCGCGCGCGCGGACATCATGCTCCCCGATCGCGGCGAGCCGCAGGTGCTCGAGGTGAATACCACCCCTGGCTTGACCGAAACGTCACTTCTTCCGATGGCCTGCGATGCCGCTGGCATTGGGTTCGATCAGTTCGTCGAGCGCGCGCTCGAGCTCGCGCTGGATCGCATCAGCGCCTCGACGGCCTGATCCGCCAGGCGCACGCTGTAGTTCGTCCCGCGGTCCTCGGGATAGATCTGGGTGGTGTTCGCGAGGATCAGGTTCGGGACGCCGGTCGCGAGCGGCGGCATCCGCTCGTGGTACCCGACCGTGACGATCGGCTGCGCGGCGGGCTCGCGGAACAGCCAGGCCTGCTTGATCCAGTTGCGTGAGAAGCCGGGGTTGACCTTCCGCAGCCCTGGCTCGTAGAGGTCGAGCAGCTCGTCGAGCCCGAGCGCGAGCGTCGGGTGGTTCGGCTCGAAGTAGTTCGCGACGTACAGGAACCGGCGACCGCCGTAGCGGTCCGGCTCGATGAAGTTCGTGTGCTCGATCAGCCCCACGAACGGGAGCTCGTGGTCGGCGATGTTCGTCCAGTAGAACGGCGTGAACTGGCGATCGAGCTCGAGCAGCAGGCAAAGCGCCGTGTGATATTCGATCGTCTCGAGCCGGCCGAGGTACTCGCGCCCGACGGCCTCCGTCAGGTCCGCGTCGAGCAGTTGCGTGAAGATGTCATTCGGGACCGTTGCGATGATCGCGTCATAGGCCTCGGCCGGCTCGGCCGCGGGAAACCGCCGCGGGTCGTGGCCGGTGCGGAACGAGTCGGGGGCGCCCGGCAAGACGACGAGCCGGCCATCGTGGAGGGACACCTTCCGCGCCGGCCGGTCGATCATCACGCGTCCGTCGCGCGACTCGATCGACTGCTGGAGCCGTTCGTACAGCGTCTCCCAGCTCCCGCGCGGGTATCCCAACAGCTCCTGCCTCGCCTCGTCGCCCTTGATCTGGCGACGGACGGTCAGCTTGCTCCAGAGCCACGACATCGAGATGTCGCCGGCGCGGTCGCCGAACTTGCCCTGCAGCAGCGGTCCCCAGACCTTCTCCCATGGCTGCCGCCCCATCGCGCCGATCACCCAGTCGCGCGCCAGCTCGCCCTCCAAGCGACGGACGTCGCGGTGGCGCCGCTGGAGAAGCAGGACGGCCAGGCCCATCCGCACGCGCGCGAGCGGCGAAAGCGGCCGGAAACGGAGGAGGTCGAGTGGGCCGTTGAACGGCCACGACCTGCCGTCCACGAAGAAGGCGGCGCTCGACTGGCGCCATTCGAGCTCGTCGGGCATCCCCAGCTCGTCGTAGAGCGCCGCGATGTGGCGGTCGCTGGTGAACAGGTGGTGGTAGTAGCGCTCGAGCAGGTGCCCCTGGCCGACGTTGAGCGTCGCCGCCTGGCCACCCAGCCCCGGCCAGCGCTCGTAGACGTCGCAGACGTGACCCGCTTCGGCCAGGCGATGGCCCGCCACGAGGCCGGTCACGCCGGCCCCGAGCACCGCGACCCTCATTCCCCCTCGTGGCGGTCGAAGTTGAGCTTCGACCTGACCAGGTACAGCGGCCGCCGCTTCACCTCGTCGTAGACGCGCGCGAGGTACTCCCCGATGACGCCGATCGCCATCAACTGGATCCCGCCCAGCAGCAGGACGGCAATCACGACGGTGGCGATACCGGGGACGAACTCGCCGGCGATCCTGAACCCGATCGCGACCGGGATGCCGAGGAAGGCGATCCCCGCACACGCGAAGCCGACCAGGGTCGCCATCTGCAGCGGCACGTACGAGAACGACGCGACGGCGTCGAACGAGAAGCGCAGCATCTTGACGAATGAGAACTTCGTGTCGCCCGCATGGCGGGCTGCCCGCATGTACGGCACGCTCGCGTGGGTGAATCCGACCCACGCGGTCATGCCGCGTATGTAGCGGTTGCGCTCGGGCATCGCGAGCAGCGCATCGAGCGCTCGTCGCGAGAGCAGCCTGAAGTCGCCTGCGTTCTGCTCCACCTCGATCTGAGCGACACGGCCGAGCAGGCGATAGAACCACGCCGCCGTGAGCAGCTTGAGGCGAGTCTCGCCCTCCCGCTGCTCGCGGACGGCCACGACGACGTCCGAGCCCTTTCGCCAGCAGTCGACGAGGTCCGGGATCAGTTCCGGCGGGTCCTGCAGGTCGGCGTCGATCATCACGACCGCGTCGCCGGTGGCGTGCTCGAGGCCCGCCGTCAGGGCGGTCTGGTGGCCGAAGTTGCGCGACAGCGTGACGACGCGAATGCGCCTGTCGGCCGCCGCCAGCTCCTCGAGGATCGCCGCGGTCCCGTCACTGCTGCCGTCGTCGACGAGCACGAGCTCGATCGGGACGCCCTCGAGAGCGGCGACCGTCCGCTCACAGAACGCACGCACGTTGCCCTCCTCGTTGAAGACCGGGGCAACGACACTCAAGAGCGACAGCTCCCTCGGGGCCAGGCTCACGGCGGACAGGCTAGCCTCGCCCCGCGTGAGCGCGCGCTGCGCAGTCTGTGGCGGGGACCGGCTCCTGGACCATCTCGCCGTCGCGGCCGAGCAGGGGCCGGAGGGCCTGATACCGACGACCGACCGCTTCGGGACGGCCCTTTCCGACATCGCGCGCTGCGCGGACTGCACGCATATGCAGCTGCGCGAGATACCCGGTCAGGCCGAGCTCGAGCAGGCGTACGGCGAGGCGGCGTCCGACGATTACGTCGAGGAGGAGGCCGGCCAGCGCGCCACCGCGCGCGACCTGCTCGAGCGGCTCGAGCGCCACGTCGACAAGGGCGGGCTCGTCGACCTCGGCTGCTGGGTGGGGTTCCTGCTCGACGAAGCGCGTGCTCGCGGCTGGGGGCCCGTGACCGGCGTCGAGCCCAGCACGTTCGCGTCCGGCTACGCGCGCGACCGGCTGAACCTCGACGTGCTGACCGACGACCTCATGAAGGCCGACCTTCCGGCCGGGACCCATCAGGCGGTGGTGCTCGGCGACGTCATCGAGCACCTGCCGGATCCGGGCGGCGCGCTCGACCGGGTGAGAGACCTGCTCGTGCCGGGCGGTGCGGTCATGTTGATGCTGCCGGACGCCGGCAGCCGCATAGCGCGCGCGATGGGGAAGCGCTGGTGGTCCGTCATCCCGACGCACGTGCACTACTTCACGCGCGCGAGCCTCACGCGTCTTCTCCTCGACCACGGTTACGAGCTGCGCCACCTCGGCACGACGCCCAAGGCGTTCACAGTCCGCTACTACCTCGAGCGGATCGGCGGGTACTCGGCAGTGGTGTCGCGCGCGCTCGTGGCGGGCGCCACCGCGGTCGGCGCGGCGGATCGGATCTGGGCGCCGGACTTCCGCGACCGGATGGTCGCGATCGCCGTCAGGAAGTAGCCGGCCCCTCGGTGCCGCCCTCTTCCATGAAGTCCTCGGGCGTCACGTTGTCGAGGAACTCCTTGAACTTGTCTACGACCTGCTCCTCGTTCTCGTCCTCGTGCTCGAACTCGATCGCCGACTCCGCGATCACGTCCTCGGCGGCGAAGATCGGCGCGCTCGTCCTGACCGCGAGCGCCAGCGCGTCGGACGGACGCGAGTCGATCTCGACCTCGCGCCCGTTCACCTGGAGGGTGATCGACGCGTAGAAGGTGTTCTCGCGCAGCTCCGTGACGGACACGCGGCTGCAGGTCGCCTCCATCTCGCTGAGCATGTCGTTGATCAGGTCGTGCGTCATCGGCCGCGGGGTGTTCGCGCCCTGGAGCTTCATGAGGATCGCCGCCGCCTCCGGATGGCCGATCCAGATCGGGAGGAACTTGTTGCCGTCGCGGGTCTTGAGCAGGACGATCGGCTGCTTGCCGACCATGTCGAAGCTCACGCCGTAGATGACCATCTCCTGCATGGCAAATCGGAGTGTAGGCCGGAGCGCGGCCCGCCGACTGTTCGCTAATCGCCGGACGGCCTCAGCGAGCGCCAGCCGACCAGTTGGCCCGCGTCGGTCTCAGCGATCCCCATGGTGCCGACCGTGATCTCCTTCCAGACCTCGAGGTCCGGAACCCGGAACTCGGCGCGGTCGTACTCGGCCGACTGCAGGTGCACCGCCTGACGGTCCACCAGCTTGGCGGTGACCACACCCTCGACCCAGCGGCGTACTGGTTCCTCGTTCGTCATTCGCAACCCGGGCGTAGGGTGAGCCGCGCGCGCCGGCGTGTCGATGGGACATCCGTCCAGCGGCGCGTGATATCCCTCTTCGGGTGCCGCCCGTGACGCACGCAGGTGACTGGCGGGATTCGCTCGCCGACGTGGTTTGGTACCACACCCTGGAGCTTCCAGGTGGCATCGTCACGCCGGGCGAGTACGACTTGCGCGGAGTCCCGGACCAGATTCCGTTCCCGTCCTCGCTGGCCGGGCAGCGGTGCCTGGACGTGGGCGTCCGGGACGGATTCTGGGCGTTCACGATGGAGCAACGCGGCGCTGTCGAAGTCCTAGGCATCGATGTGCAGGACGAGCGCAGGCTCGACTGGCCGTATCCCGTGCCGGACCTACAACCGGCTCGCCACAATCTCGACTCTCGCCGCAGCGCGTTCCGGACCGCCGCGACGGCACTCGAATCGTCGGTAGAGCACCGTGACCTGTCCGTTTACGACCTCGACCCCGACGACGTCGGTGAGTTCGACTTCGTATTCGTAGGCACGATCCTCCTCCATCTGCGCGATCCGGTCGCCGCGTTGGCGGCGATCCGAAAGGTTTGCCGGGGCTACGTCCTCATCAACGACGTGGTGTCGATTGCGCTGACTGTGTTGCGTCCGAAGAGCCCGACTGCCGCGCTGATGACCCTCGCCGAGCCGTTCTGGTGGATCCCCAACGTCGCGGCGCTTCACCGATATGCCCGCGCCGCAGGCTTCGACGTCACCTCGTCCAGCCGGCGCCCCTACCTGATACGGAATGGACCGGGGCGGCAGCATCCGCCGCTTCGTCGCCGCCAGGCCGCCGGGAAGGTGCATCGCCAACTGTTGATGCGGCGCGGCTCGCCGCACGCGTGGCTCACGGCGCGACCGCTGCGGTAACGATTGAGTGGGCGATCCAGGACTCGAACCTGGGACCGAATCCGTAAGCCGGAGCGCGGCCCGCCGACCCCGCGCCAATCGCCGACGTGATGGACACACGCGGGGACCTGTGCCACGATGGCCCGACGGGGCATGGACCGCCCCGCTGCGGGAAGGACACGCGTTGCTCACATCCCTGGCCCTACGTTCGCTTGGTCTGAGCACACTCGTGCTCGGCCTAATCGCGCCCGCCGCCGCTGCGGAGACGCTCACGTTCACTCCCGAGGCCGACACCTACGTCGACCGGTCGACACCGGGAACGAGCTATGGAGACGGGTACGCGCTGGTCGTCGACGGCCGCTCGCGTGCGCACGCGTACCTCCGCTTCGACGTCCGCGTCCCCGGCAACCGACCGATCGTCGCCGCCAAGCTGCGGCTCTACCAGGCGGACGCGTCGGCCACCGGGGGGCGCGTGGCCAGCGTGCGCTCACGCACCTGGGACGAGGCCATGACGTGGCGCACCCGCCCGGCGATCGACGGCCGCTACGCCGGCAGGTTCGGCCGCGTGCGGCCGGGGCGCTGGTATGAGCTTGACGTCAGCCGCCTCCTCAGGCGCC
>Ga0299907_10001557_pt1 | contig 13230 bp, 14 predicted proteins | sample RVTome_16_FD_198680 | JGI IMG/M metagenome (GOLD analysis project Ga0299907, IMG submission 198680) | Soil microbial communities from uranium-contaminated site in the Upper Colorado River Basin, Wyoming, United States - RVT152D67 (version 2) ... | reverse complement strand
ATGTCGAAGCGGTCACACAAGTCCTCGTATGACACCGAGGCCGCCGCCCGGCTCTGGCGAGTCAGCGCTGATCTCGTTGGCCTCCGCTGACGCTCCGTATTGAGCGCGCTGACAATCCCGTAGGCCCACCGATGGACGAGGAAGGTAGCGATTGAACAGAGTCAGACACCTGTCGAATTGGGCTCGGCTGAACGTGATCGGCCTCGTCCTGACGGCCGCCGGCATGCTGCTCCAGATCGCCGCGGGATCGGAGCTGTATCCCAGCTTGACGGGGCCCATCGTACTTGTGGCAGCCGCCGTCTTCGTGTCTCTCGGACCCGGTCGATGGACGCCGTTCGTCGGGCTCATTGTGCCGGTGGTGTTGGGGACTGGGGCCATCGTTGCCGCGGTCATGACGGGCGATTTCATCGACCAGCTGAACAACACCGCGAACGGTGCACTTCTTCTCGGGAGCCTGATGCATGTGATCGGGCTTGCGGCGGCGGTGATCGGCGGCGTCGGGATGCTGTTGGACCGGCCCCGTATGGTGAGCGTTGAGCGTTGAGGCTGCGGCGGCTGTCGTGCTGATCGCCGTGCCGATCGCCTTCAACCTAGCGTTCTTTGAACTGGGCCGGACGTTTGACTATCCGGGCATCCTGCGCAGAGAGCCGGACGAGATCCTCCGGCGCTTTGACGCTGGCGGATCGGCCCTCCTCCTGCGCTGGGAGGCCCTGCTGCTCAGCGCGCTGGCGATGCTGCCACTGGTCGCCCTGCTGGCGGTCGTGCTTGCAGCGGCGCCGGCGCTCACCGCTGTCGCGATGGTCATCGGGGCCGCCGCGGCGCTCGTCCAGGCCCTGGGCCTCGTGCGCTGGCCGTTCGCGGTCTCGGAGCTCGCGCGTCGCTACGTCGCTGCGGAAGGGGCCGACGCCGAATCCACGCGGCGGACGATCGAGCACACGTTCGCGACCCTCCATCGGCTGCTCGGGGTTGCCATCGGCGAACATCTCGGGTACTTGCTCACGGGGATCTGGACGCTGGTGGTCGCCGCATCGATCCTCTCGACTGCGGTGCTCCCCGGCTGGCTGGGCATCATCGGTCTGCCGATCGGTATCGCCCTCCTCGTCGGCGGCCTCGAGTTCGTGGGGCGCAACGAGAAGGCCGGCTGGCCGCTGGCGGGCGCGGTCGTGCCGATCGCCTACATTGCCTGGTCGCTCTGGCTCATCGCTATGGGCGTGTTGCTACTGATCTGAACGAGAGCGGGATGCAGGCCTTGCTGCTTTCCGCAGCCGGCCGTACGGGCGAAGACGGGACAAGGCCCGACCGTTGCTCAACCCGCGGCGTGGTCGGCGCGGTACCGCTCGTGGAGGCGCTCAAGCAGCACCCCCAGGTCTCGTGCCATGCCGTCATCGAGAGTCGGGAAGTTGAACGCGGCCTTGCCCGATCGGCGTTGCCGAAGGGCCTCGGGCGCACCTTCGAATACCTCCGGGTAGGTATCGGCCACGAGCAGGTACAGGCTCACATAGCTCTTGCCCGCCCGGACGCTGGCGAAGTAGTCGTGGGCCTTGGCGCCCGGCCACCGCAGCGAGGGCATCCCATAGATCGTGGCCTCTTCGAGCTCCTCGCGGTACGGGTCGAGCAGTGCCCAGATTCGCGCCTCGATAGCCTGGAGATCAGCCACCCGGAGATCGTACGGCGCGCGACAAGGGCTGTTCAGCCGCTTCATGACGTGCCACGTCGCTGCTCGCTCGGCTTGACCGTTCAGACGAACGTCACGACGATCCGTCGGGTCCTGGGAGAAGCCGGGGCCTGGATACGCCACCAAGTACCGCGGCACGGTTTGGCAGGTCATCTTCCTTGACCAACTGGGGGGACCGGTGGCTTCGGTGCATCCTGGCGGATCGATGCCGACGCACCGCCGCTTGTCACCGCAGCCGCCGAGTCGCAGACAACCGCGTCCGCCATCGCGCGGATCGCTGCCACATCCCGCCGCTGAGCGCACCGCACCGCCGGGGGTGGCCCCCGCAGGGGCAGCACGCAACGAAGAGGGCCCGGGTGTCAGCCACCCAGGCCCTCGAGGTATCCGCGTTCTTGGGACAGACGACTAGCGCCGCCGGCTACGGACGTTCAGGTAGGCGAGCGAGCCCAGCGAGGTGATCAGCAGCAGGCCGAACAACGTCACGGAGGCGGCGCCTCCGCCGATGCTGCCGCCGCTCGCTGGCGTCCGGGTGTCGGGCACGCCCGTGGCTCCCTGGCTCGGGGTGCCGGTGGCTCCCTGGACGCTCTGCTCCGGCGACACGCTGGCCGCTTCGCTGGCTGATGCCGGCGCGCTGGCCGATGCCGACGCACTGGCACTCGCGCTCACGCTCTGCTCCGGCGAGGTGCTCGCCTCTACCGATGCACTGGCGCTCGGCGGCGGAGCGCCGCACTCGTCGGATCCGACGATCCGGGCACGGATCTGCCGATCACCGTATCGGTTCTCGAACGTCAGGTTCTCGACAGGCGGACCGAACACGAAGTCGTACTGAGCCCAGCAGCCGGACAGCTCGCCCTCGAGCGGCAGGGCCGCGGTCAGGGTGTGCGTGCCCGGGCCGAACGTCCCGGTCGCCCAGTCGTGGACGGTCTGCGGGAACGTGAACGTGGCGCCTTCCAGCTCGTAGGTCGCCAGGCTGAGCACGCACTCGGCCGTCGCATCGCCGGCGATGGTGAACTCGACGCTCACCCACCAGTCATCGCTGTCGGGCGGCGTGTTGACGGTGGTCTTGTAGGACGTCAGCCAGCCGGTCCCGAAGTCTGCCGGGCACTCGATGTCCGGCTCGGGATCGGTCGGCACCGTCATCGCCAATACCGGGCCGATCCATAGCAGGACCATGGCAACGGCGGCCAGCGACGACGGGAAGATGCGCAACCCTCTCTTTGCAGGGTCGCTTGATGACTCAGCCAATGTGGATGCCCCTCCGCGATACAGCAGCGATATCGCCTGGATGATGCAGGATGGGGACCACTCTAGGACTCCGGCAGTACCAATGGAAGAGGGAATCGGGCTTGCCGCAGGCGAATGAGTGTGCGGGCGAGGGGTTTGGTGCACCGAGAACGGTGCGTCCGGTCACAACCCCGGCCCCGCGGGGTCCTGGTTCGGCCCTGGCTCCCGGGTCCCATGGGCGGGGTACGCGACGTGCAGGGACCCGGGCATGCGCATCGAAGCGACGAGCGACCTGTGGTGGAAGAACGCGATCGTGTACTGCGTCGACACGCAGGCGTTCCTGGACACCGATGGCAACGGCATCGGTGACCTCGACGGCCTGACGCACAAGGTCGACTACCTGGCTGGCCTGGGCGTCACCTGCCTGTGGTTGATGCCGATCTACCCCTCGCCGGAGCGGGACTACGGCTACGACGTGGCCGACTATTACGGCGTCGCCGACAAGTACGGATCGGCGGGCGACCTGGTCGAGCTCGTGCGCGCCGCACGGGAGCGCGGCATCCGGGTCATCGCCGACCTGGTGGTGAACCACACCTCCATCGACCATCCCTGGTTCCAGATGGCGCGCCGCGGCCATCCACGCTATCGGGACTTCTACGTGTGGGCCGATGAGAAGCCGCCGAACGCGGACGAGGGCGTCATCTTCCCGGGTAAGCAGGAGGGGATCTGGAGCTACGACCGCGCGGCCCGGCGCTGGTACATGCATCGGTTCTACGCCCATCAGCCGGACCTGAACATCAACAACCCCGACGTCCGCAACGAGATCCACAAGGTCATCGGCTACTGGCTCGAGGTCGGCCTGTCGGGTTTCCGGGTGGACGCCGTGCCGTTCGTCATCGAGCAGGTGGGCGGCGACAACCCGGCTGTGAAGGATCCGCACGACTTCCTGCGTGACCTGGCTGACTTCATGGTCCGCCGGCGGGGCGATGCGGTGCTGCTGGCGGAGGCGAACGAGCCCGTCGACAAGATCGCCAGCTTCTTCGGGGAGCGCGGAAACCAGATGGACATGCTGTTCAGCTTCATCACCAACCAGGCGCTGTACCTCGCCTTCGTCCGCCACGATGCGACGCCCGTGGCCAAGGCTCTGCGCACGCTCCCGCCGATCCCGCCGCAGGCACAGTGGGCGAACTTCATCAAGAACCACGACGAGGCGTCGCTGGACAAGCTGAGCGATGCGGAGCGCGAGGAGGTGTTCGCCGCGTTCGGTCCCAGGAAGTCGATGCGCCTCTTCGAGCGCGGGATCCGCCGGCGCTTCCCGCCCATGGTCGACGGCGACCGACGGCGGATGGAGCTGGCCTACAGCCTCCTGTTCAGCCTGCCCGGCACGCCGGTGCTCTTCTACGGCGAGGAGATCGGCATGGGTGACAACCTGGCCATGCCCGATCGTGCGGCGGTCCGGTTGCCGATGCAGTGGGCCAATCGTCCGGGCGGCGGATTCACGACTGCGGAAGAAGCCTCCCTGCCGCGCCAGCTCGTGGCCGACGGTCCATTCGGGTATCGGTCCGTCAACGTGGAGAGCCAACGGCGCGACCGCGGATCGCTGCTGAACTGGATGGAGCGCGCCATCCGGACCCGCAAGGAGTGGCCGGAGTTTGGCTGGGGGGACTGGCAGCTGCTGGGAACGCGGAATCCCGCAGTGCTGTGCCATGTCGCGACGTGGACCGATCGCAGTGCCCTGGCGGTCCACAACTTCAGCGACGAGCCGGCGAAGGCGAGCATCCGAATGCCGGTGGACATCGCCGCGGGCGACTGGCAGCCCCTGTTCGGCCCGGAGGACGGCGAGGCGCCGGCCGTGTCCGACGGCCGCCTCAGCCTGGAGCTGCCCGCGTACGGCTATTGGTGGTACGGAGCCCGCCGCCCGGACTGACACTGCCGATAAGCCCGCGATACGGCCGCAGTAAGCGCCGCCCGGTAGCCTCAGCCAAGCGTGACCAACCAGCGATCGGGCATCGGCCACTGGCGGCCGGTCCGGCGCGCCGGCAACCCAGGAGTTCCCCTATGCACCGGCGGTTCCCCTTCGCGTTCCTCGCCGCCCTGGTCTCCCTCACCACGCTGGCTGCGTCGCCGGCGACGGCCGCTCCACCGATCATTCCCAGGCCGTCCGAGCCCGTCCTGTCCGACGCCGAACGGCGGCTGGCGGTCGAGAGCATGAGTGCGCGCGAGCTTGCGAGCGTGGGCGCCCATCTCGCCGACGGTGCTCCTGGCCTGGCCGTGTCCTACGAGCGGCACCGCTATCGCATGCTCCCGGGCCTCGACGGCACGCTCCAACCGGTGGCGGTGCCGTCCACCCGGGCAGAGGACTCCGCCCTGGTGCTCCCGGCCGAGGCCGTGGCTGATGCGAGCTACGCCACCAAGCCGGGGACCGACCTGATCATCAGCCTGCTGGTGGTGCGCACGCGCGGGACGTCGCCCTTCGAGTGGATGGTCGTTCCGTATGCGGAATGGTCCGGGATCGACGGCATGCATCCGAGCAACAGCGCCGCGGACAGCCTTGCCGTCGCCTGGGCCGGTGGGGCCTACCTGCACCGACAGTCCGGTGAGGGCCAGCGTGTCCGTGGCTGGCCATGCAACGGCTCCGACCTCGACGTGTGGCCGAGCGACGGCAGTCCGAACACCGGCACCGCGTGGTCCTTCCACGAGTGGGGCTGGTGGAGCTGTCCGGCCTGGTGGGCGACGGCCGACATTCGCATCCGGCAGAGGACGTGGGCGAATCGCACGGACAACATCGTGTTCAAGTACTTCCACACCTACTCTGGTCGCGAGTACAGCATCTCCTTCAGCCGGACGCCGTCCGTCACGATGAGCCCCACCAACGAGCAATGGGCCCTGGTGCTCTTCGGCACGTACGCCCACTGAGCGGCGTTGTCGCTGCAATGCTGGCGGCCATCGTGGTCGCCTGCAGCGCCAGCCTCCCGTCGCGGGTCGTCGATGCCGGCGTTCCGGGCGCGGCCATCGTTCCGCTGGACGACGACCTGGCGGTGGCCGCGCGGGTATCGGGCCAGCAGGTGGAGGTGGTCGGTTTCGTGCGCGTCGGCGATGCCTGGACGGCGACGGTGATCGGCGGCAGCTCGGTGCAGCCCGGGGGTGCCAACTCGGTCCACCTCTTCGGCTGGGAGGGGGAAGGGGGGTGGGGGTGGTGGAACTCGTTCGCCTACGGCACTGCCGCGGCATCGGTCAGCCGGGTGGTCCTCGACGGCCTGGCAGGGGATGGTGGACGCGTCGTCGGCGGCGCGTGGGTCATTGCGATCCGCGCCGCGGGTGTCCAGCCGCGCGATCTTCGCTGGCGCTTCCTGGATGCGGCCGGCGCGGTGGTGACAGCTGGCACCGGGATCCAGTGACTGACGGAGGCACTGGCCGACCTTTCCACCGCCCCCGCAGCATGGCAGTCCTGTTCGTCCGCCGCTGTGGACACGGTTGTGGATAACTTGGTGGACAGACCCCCTGCACAACGCCGTCGTGGGCCGATAGACTTCGCGGCCGACGCGTATTCTCCCAGCCGCACTCATCCCAGCGACGCGTCCCAGCCCAGCTATCGTCCCCCGAGTCACGGAGGCCAGGTGCCAATGTCCGAGCGGTCGAGCGCGCCCTCCGCGCGGCCGATGCGGAGCCCGCCAACAGGTGACATGCCCCCGCCCGACATCACGGAATTCATCCGATTCTGCCACCGCCGACGCCGTGTCGGATGGCCGGAAATCTACGACGAGATGTGCGCCGTTGCCGCTCGCCGCGAGTTCAACGGATGGGACCAGGACGAGCTGGCCCGTCGGGGCCTGACCTTCTCGCTGTTCGAGATGCCGCGCCTGGCCGGCTGGGTCCGCGCCGTCCTGGCTGGGACGGGCGAGACACGCGAAGCGCTGCCGGTCCAGGTGACGCCGCAGCCGGTCGCTGGCTGACTGAGCCCAGGGCCGCGGGGCCGGATCGGCAAGCGGACAAGCGCTCGGCGGCTCTCGCCGTTGCGCGGCCCGATGCGACCCTCAGAGTTATCCACATCCCGGCGCGCGCCGAGGGCGGCTATCCACAATCGGGGGCTGGTACCGATGTCCCAGCCCACCGCGCGCCGCTCTAGTACGTATGGCGGCGGGCCATCTCCCGCTCGATCATGCGCTCCATGACCAGGTACTTCTCGATGCGCCGCCGGAGCTCATTTGCCTCCGGCGTGTAGAGGTGCACGAAGGCCTGCAGCTCCAGGCTGAGCTTGCGGCTGAACATGCGGGCGTGGTCCAGGTTGCGGCGCAGCAGCACCTGGTCCATGCGGCGCAGGTGCTCCTCGTTGAGGAGGTCCTCGTCGCGCAGCAATTGCTTGTCGACCTCGATCTGGGTCGGCTGCAGCTGGACGGGCGTGATGATCCGGTCGTCGTGCGCGTTGTGCTCGTCGGCCATTGGGCGATGAGTCTAGCGCAGGCCAACGGAGATTCGTCATGCACGCCACATCGCACGATCGACCTGACCTGGTTTCCTGCCACATGCTCACCTGCGGAGCGGTCGGCACCGAATTCCGCCCCCTTCAGCCCCTCTGGCGATCGGCTCCACGCTCGATGGACAGACGCTTCGCTCGCCTTCAGGGCCCGCGAGCCGGCTAGCGCTCCACCTGCGAGCATCTGGCACACAACCGGAGCGCGTGCCGCACGTCCTCCAGGCCTCCAAGCGCCTTTAGGACGGACGCGAGGGTGGCACCTCCAGCCAGCCGTCGCGCAGGGCGCGGATGGCCAGCTCGGTGCGCGACGCGACACCGTGTCGCTCGAACAGGCGGCGCAGGTGCGATTCGACGGTCCTGGGCGAGATGCCCAGCCGCACGGCGACCTCGTCGTTCGACAGCCCCTCGACGACCGCGGCGACGACTTCTCGCTCCCTTCCGGTCAACCCCGGCCCACGACCGGGTCGCAGGTCGAAGCTCAGCTTGCCGGCCGCAGCGCGCCGGATGGCATCGAGCAGCTCCACGATCGGAGCCGTCTTCAGGACGTAGCCCACGGCCCCGAGACGGAGGGCGGCGTCCACGTACTGCGGGTAGTCGTACGAGGTGACGACGACAATGGCGGGCAGTGCATCGGCCTCCTCGAAGACGGAGAACCCGAACTCCTGGCCCAGCCGCAGGTCGAGCAGCAAAACGTCGACCGCCGACCGATCGAGCAGCGGCCGAGCCTCGTCCAGGCTGGCAGCGGTGCCGGCCAGCGAAAGGCCCTCGGCGCTCTCGACGATGGCTGCCGTCCCGGCGCGGACCACGGGGTGATCGTCGATGACGCCGACCCGGATTGGCCCGTCCGCCGCGGACGTCACCGCGGCCGCCACTCCAGCGTCACGTGCGTTCCCCCGCCCGGCCAGCGCCGGATGTCCAGCAGGGCGCCGATCTGCTGGGCCCGCTGCTGCATGTTCGCCACGCCGAGGTGACCGGCGTGCAGGGCCTCCTCGGCCGCGTTCGGCGCGATGCCCGGCCCCTCGTCGTCGACGCTGAGCGAGACCGCTCCGGCCTCGTCGACCCGGTAACGGACGGTGATGGGCGGCTTGCCATGCTTGACCGCGTTGGCCAGCGCCTCCTGCGCCACCCGAAAGACGGCCAGCTCCACGCCGGCCGGCGGGCGCAGCGGGTCCGTCCGCTCGAGGCGGACCTCGCCATCGGTCAGCGGTCGGAAGCGCCCCACCAGCCACTCGAGCGCCGGACCTGCGCCGAGGTCGTCGAGCAGCGGCAGGCGCAGGTCGGAGGTGATGGCCCGCAGCCGCTCCGCTACGTTGCGCGCCAGCTCGGCCCCCTCCGTGTCGCCCGCCGAGTCGAGCCGGCGGACGAGGGCGGAGAGCTCCTGCAGCGCATCGTCGTGGAGGTCGGCGGCCAGCCGGGCGCGCTCGGCCTCGACTGCCGCAACCGCCAGGTCACGCTGGCGCTGGGTGCGCATGGCCAGGCCGATGAGCGGCGCGACCGTGAAGCGCCGCAGCACGATGATGCCCACCAGCCAGATGCCAAGCAGCACCGGACCGATGGGCGCCAAGAGCACGCTGCTGGCCACGCCCGGCGTGATCGCCACCGCCAGGGTGTCGAGCCGATGCGTCGCGCCCGCGTGGGCGCCCGGTGCCCGCGAGAAGGCCACGATCAAGCCGGGGACCAGCGTGATCATGCTCATCAGCAGGATGCGCTCGACGGCCGAGCTGGCGTACCAGTTGTCGTACGAGCCGACGATCTGCCACGAGACGACGATGGCGGTGGCCGCCAGGCCGAGCGCCAGCAGCACCAGGATGCGCCGCCAGTCGCGGTCGGGGTGGTGCTCCGCCAGGGCGTGCGCCACCGGCATAGCGGACACCGCGGTCAGGACGCTCGCCAGGGCGTTCTGACTCTGACCGCCGTCGGCGGCGAAGCCGGCAGCCAGGATTGGTGTCGCAACCGCGCAGCCGAGTGGAATTGCGCCGGTGACCCAGGCGCGGCCCATGAGGCCGGCCCGCACGGACAGCCACACGGCGCCACCGAGAACCGCTGCGACCAGGACGGTCCAGGTCTCGCAGCAGCTGAGCAACCCGAACCAGGTGGCGAGGCCCGCCGCGCCCAGAGCCACGAGGTTGCGAACGACCTCCCATCGCGAGCGCTTGACCGGGCTGTCGGTTGCATCGGCCTCGGCGTCCAGGGCGCCCGATGGCAGGGCCACCACGCCAGCTTCGGTCGCCAGCGGCCATCGCGCCAACCGGCGAGCGAATGGCCACCTGCGGAGCCGCGTCCAGCCGAGCGCGACGGCCAGCCAGGCGAAGAATGGCCAGGGGAACGGGAAGCTGGCGACGAGCAGCAGCCCCGCCAGCGCGGGGCCGGCGGCCAATAGGAACAAGTCCGCGCGCTCGGTCGATGGCCGGGGGACGGCGAAGGCAGCCGCCGTGGCCGGCACGAGCGTGATGCCGGCAAGCAGCGCGAAGCCGTCGCCGCCCACCTCGCCGGAACCACCCGACGTGGTGATGGCCCGCACGCCCAGGAGCAGGACCGTGGCCGCCAGCACGACCGACGCGCCGAACAGGGTGGCCGGCCATCGGTCCAGCGGATGCCGCTCCGCGAACGCGTGGGCGGCGGGCAGCAGGCCGCCCGTCGCCAGGCCGAGCGCGCTCAGCTCCGCCACGGCGTTGCCCGCGTACAGCAGCGGAAGGACCATCAGCGGAATGCCGGCCGCCACGCCGATCGGGATCGCGTCAGCCTGCCAGCCACGGTTCGGCCAGCCGCGATGCACCGCCGCGGCGACGAGGGCGCCCGCCACGGCGCCGACGATCATCAGCCAGCCGCCAGTCCCCAGCCGCGAGACCCACGCCCAGCGGTACACGCTGGCGCCCCCCGGATAGAGGCCGTCGGCCTCCTCGTAGCCGACCTCGACATAGTCGATCTGTGATTCCGGCACCGCCTCGGCCGGCAGCTGCCACTCGCCCTCGCCCCACCCTTCCGGGAGCGGTTCGGGATCGCGATGGGCGACTTCGCTGCCGTCGATCGTCATCAGGGCGGTGACGATCGAGCCGGACTGGATCCCTGAACGGGCGGCGATCGAGCCTGGCTCGACGTGCAGGACCCGGACGTAGCCGTCGCTGTCGGTGCCCAGCACGAGTCCCAGGTCGATCCGTGCCGACGCCCAGACGGTCAGCCCGGCCAGCATTGCCGCGGTGGCCAGCACGAGCGCGGCCACGTCGCGCAGCCGAAGGTGCATGGCCGCGACGGTAGCAGAGCGGGGGGAGGCATCGGTTAGGCGGAATCCCGCAACGACGGGCATGGACATGCCGGATGTCCGGCCGCTGCTCCCATCGCCAGCATCGGTCCCAGGAGGTGAACCGATGCAGACCCTGCGCGCCAGCCTGGTGGCGATCCCGTTCGTGGCCCTGGCCGGCCTGGTGGCCGTGCTTTCCGCCCTCATCGGTCAGCCGCAATGAGCGACGACCCTGTCCTCACCACGCGGGCGCTGGCCAAGCGCTACGGTCGGCGGACCTGGGCACTGACCGGGATCGACCTCGACATCCCGCAGGGCGGGATCACGGCGCTGGTCGGCCCGAACGCCGCCGGCAAGTCGACGTTGATCAAGACCTGGGTGGGCTTCGAGCGACCGACGCGCGGCGGGGTGACGGTGGCCGGCATCGATCCCTGGCGCGACCGGGCTGGGGCGCTCGGCCAGCTGGGCTACGTGCCGCAGTCGCCGGCGCTGTACGACCAACTCAACGTCGACGATCATCTCGACCTGGCATCGCTCCTGCGGCCGGGGTTCGACCGCGGATATGCCCGTGCGCGTCTCGACGAGCTGGGCATCCCTGCTGACCAGGGTGCCCGGTCGTTGTCAGGAGGACAGCAGGCCCAGGTGGCACTGGCGCTGGCGCTCGGCACGCGCGCACCGATCCTGCTGCTCGACGAGCCGCTCGCGTCGCTCGACCCGCTGGCGCGCCGCGAGTTCCTCCACGTCCTGACCGATGCCGTCCGCGGCGACGGCGCGACCGCGCTGCTGTCCAGCCACATCGTCACCGACGTCGAGCAGGCCTGCGACCGGCTCATCGTGCTCGGCGTGGGACGCGTGCTCCTCCACGAGACGGTCGCCGAAGCCCTGGCCGGGCATGCCCTCCGGACCGATGGAGCCGCATCACCGGGAGCGATCGGCACCTTCGCCGGTCCCTCCGGCGACCGGGTGACGCTGGAGCGGCGGGCCGATGCGACGGAGGGAGATGGCCTGCGCGGGGCGTCACTGGAGGAGGTGGTGCTCGGCTACCTGGCGTCCGGTCGGCAGGGAGCTGCCGAGGCCGCTGCGTGATCGGCCGGCGGAGACCGACCTGATGTGGCGGCTGAGCTGGCGCATGCAGCGCTTCGAGCTGCGGCTGCTGATCGGGGCGGCGCTCGTCCTGGCCGTGGCCATGCTCGCCATCGCGTGGCAGGTCCGCGCGGTGCGGGCCGACGAGCTCGCCTGCCTTGCCGCCGCGCCACCGGCGGTTGAGGGGTCGAGCGACGGCCGCTGCCTGGAGTTCCTTGGCGCCCGAGACCTCCTGGACCGCGCGACCCTGGCGACCGGTGCGGGCGCGCTGCTGGCGCCGTTCGTGCTTGGCCTGTTCCTGGGGGTGCCGATCGTGGCGCGCGAGGTCGAGCATCGGACCGCCGCCATCGCCTGGAGCCTGTCTGCCTCCCGTCGCCGCTGGCTGGTCCGACGGGCCGCGCCGATCCTGGTGGCAATCACCGTCGCCGGCTTGAGCGTCGGTATGGCCGGCGAGGTGCTCATGCGCTCGGCGCCCTGGAACGAGGGCGTGGACGCGAGCTTCGACTTCTACGGCTCGCGCGGTCCGTTGGTGCCGGCTCGAGCCCTGGCCGTCGGGGCGCTCGGCCTGGCCGTCGGCGCGGTCGTGCCTCGCCAGCTGCCCGCCGTGCTGGTCGGTGGAGGCCTGCTGGTTGCCTTCGCCATCGGCCTTGCCGTGGTGACCGATGAGTGGATGCGCGACGCCACCGTCCCGTTGCCCATGGCGGCCACCCAGGGCGCCGCGCGGATCTACGACATGGGCGTGCAGGATGATGCCACTGGCGAGCTGATCAGCTTGGACGACGCGTATGCCGAGCACCCCGAGCTCATGGAGACCGGGGAGGCGCCGGGCCTGACGATGATTGCGTTCGTGGTGCCGGGCACGGCCTATGACACGTTCGTCTGGCGCGAGACGGCGATCCTGGCCGGCGGCGCCGTCCTGGCGCTGGCGCTGGCGACCCTGGTGGTCGGGGTGCGACGACCATGAGACCGATGCGCACCGCCCGCACCGCGCGCACCGCGCTGCTGCTCGGCTGGCGGCTGCACCGCGCCGAGCTCGTGGCGTTGATGATCGCTGCCCTGGGGTTGAGCATCGCGGCGCTGTCCATCGCGGCGGCGCTGGACCGGATCACCGCCGACTGTCGCGCGGCGACGGTGGTGGTCGCACCCTGCGGTGGGCTCACCGAGATGGGCCAGATCTACGACTCGGCCACGAACACGCAGATGTACCTGGCGATGCAGGGCCTGGCGGTGCTGCCGTTCGCAGCCGCGGTGGTGCTCGGCGTCGCGCTGGTGGCACGCGAGATCGAACAGGGCACCGCGCTGCTCGCCTGGCCGCTGGCGCGATCGCGGGGACGCTGGCTGGCGGGCCGCATCCTGCCGGTGGCGCTCATCGGCGCGCTGATCCTCGTCGTCCCGGCCATGGCCGGGGAGGTGCTCATCCGCTCGCTCTACCCAGGGGTCGACCCCGGCGGCAACTTCGAGGGGTACGGAATCCGCGGCGCGTTGCTCGTCGTGCGCTTCGGCGCGGTCCTGAGCCTGGCGGCGCTGGTCGGTGCA
>Ga0299907_10001556_pt1 | contig 13231 bp, 13 predicted proteins | sample RVTome_16_FD_198680 | JGI IMG/M metagenome (GOLD analysis project Ga0299907, IMG submission 198680) | Soil microbial communities from uranium-contaminated site in the Upper Colorado River Basin, Wyoming, United States - RVT152D67 (version 2) ... | reverse complement strand
GCGAGGGTGGGCGGACTGGAGCACAAAACGGAAAGGAGACCGCATGTACATCGGTGGCGGCTTCATCGCATTGATCCTGATCATCCTGCTGCTCATCTGGATCTTCTAAGGGGGACCGTGTCGGGCATGACCAGAATCCGCTCGCGGGCGGATTCTGGTCGCGCTCTCTCGACGAGTTACGCCTGCTCGGTGGCGGCGAGCGCCTTCTCGAACGTCACCCGCGTCCCCGCCTCGCCCGGCACGACGTCGACGGAGGACATCGACTCGTAGATGAGCCGGAGCCCGAGGCCGCGATGCTCGCGCTCGGTCGGGGGCAGCCACCCGCCCGTGTCCTCCACGGTGATCCGGACCCGACCGTCGAGCACGTCCGCGCGCACCTCGATGTGATCTCCATCGGGCTGGACTGCATGCTCGATGGCGTTCGCGCATGCTTCCCAGACGGCGAGGACGACGTCGTGCGCGTCGCCGCGGCTCATGGGCGCCCCCGCGACCCAGGCCCGCACGACATCGCGGACGAGATCGAGCGAATCGTTGTCGCTCGGCACTTGCAGACGCAGCGGGCGGGGTGCGACGGCCAACAGCCGGACCGCGAGAAGCGCGATGTCGTCGCCCCGCTCCTCTTCGCCGACCATGCGCGTGAGGAGGTGCTCGAGGAATTGCTCGGGCTCGCGTGGCGCATCGATGGCCGCCCGCTCGAGCTCCGCGAGCCCCTCGTCGATGGTACGGCCGCGGCGCTCGACGAGACCGTCCGTGTAGAGAAGGAGTACCGATCCGACAGGCAGCTCGAGGACCTCCTGCCGGTACGTCGTATCCCGCCCTGCGCCGAGCGGGAGCCCGCGTCCTCCCTCGACGAGCTCGACCCTGCGATCCGGGTAGACGACGAGCATCGGCGGGTGCCCCGCGGACGTGATGCGGCAAACCCGCGCGTCGGGATCGAGAACGGCGTACACGACCGTCGCGAAGGCGGTCTCCACGACCTCCTCGGCGAGCCGGTTGAGTCGCGCGATCGTCGATGACGGCTTCATCCGGTCGAGCGAGAACGCGCGCAGCGCGTTCCTGAGCTGCCCCATCGTCGACGCGGCCTGGACGCCCTTGCCGACCACGTCGCCGACCACGAGGCCCAGCCGGCCATCCGACAGTGGAATCGCGTCGAACCAGTCGCCGCCGACGTCGAGCTCCGCGGTGCCGGGCAGGTACCGGGCCGCGAGCTGAACCCCCTCGACGCGAGGTAGCGTCACGGGGAGGACGCTGCGTTGCAGCGTCTCCGCGATCGTCTGCTCGGTCTCGAAATGGGTCGCGCGGTCGAGTGCCTGCGCGGCCTGGCCCGCCAGCGACTCGACGAAGCGCCGCTCGTCCTGCGTGAGCACGTGCGGCTCGGTCCAGGAGAGCACGAGGAGCGCGTTCGCGCGCCGCCCGGCGACGAGCGGGACGTAGAGATACGACTCGTGGGCGGCAGCCGTGAAGACCTCGGGAAACTCCTCGCGCAGGTCGTCCGACGTCTCGAAGAAGGTCGACACGCGTCGACGCAGCGCACGGATCCCGGGGTGCGCGGCATCGAGCGAGACCTCGAGGAAGCGCTCGTCGAGCATCGCCTCGTCGAACCCCTGCCAAGCGACGGTCCGGAGGAGCCCTCTGTCGTCTGCGACGACCGCGAGCGCCGTTGCGTCGGCGCCGACGGCCGTCGCGATCTCGTCGACGACGACGTCGGCGACATCCGCACGGTTGAGCGCGTTCGCGAGCGCGGCAGTCATGCTCTGGAGGCGCTCGGAGCGCACCCGCAGGAGCTGCTCGGCGTCGAACAGCCTGCTCCGCTCGAGTGCCAGGGCGCACTGCGCGACGACTGCCTGGAGCCAGCGCATCTCGTCCACGGTCAGCGTCCGCGCGGTGCGGAACGAGAGGTGCAGCGCCCCGCGAATCCCGGCGGGTGTCCGCAACGGCAGCGAGGCCCAGCCCTTATCGGTCGTTCCCTCGACCCCGAGGAACGCGGCCATCTCGTCGGACGTAAGCGCCCAGATCGCCTCGCCGCTCGCTATCGCGCGCGCGAAGGGGACGTCCGCGTCGAGCGTGTGCGCCGCCCACGCGTTGAGCTCGTCGTCTGCGTAGCCGCTGCTCGTGACGACCTCGACCGTCACGCCCCCCGGGCCGGTGAGGACGACGAAGCCCGCCTCCGCCCCTACCGCGGCGAGCGCGTGCTCGAGGCACGTGTCGCTGACGTCCAGCGCAGTCGTGGCGACCGACAGACGCGCCGTGATCTCCTGGAGCCGCCGCGTCTCGTCGGCGCGGCCAGCGGCTTCGTCCTGCGCGCGGCGCCGTTCGAGCTGCTCGAGCGCGAGCCCTGCCTGGTCGCCGAAGCGGCGCGCGAGCGCGAAGGTCGCCGGGTCCGGCTCCGGCAGGACCCTGTCCCACGAGACGATGAGCAGGAGCTCGGCCTCACCAGCGCCGAACGCGATCGGCGCGCGCAGGGAAGAGTGGATGCCGAGACGGCGCACGCGCTCGCGACTCTCGCCGAGCGCCTCCTGCTGGACGTCTTCGACGAACGACACCCGAACCTGCTCGACGGCCTCGCGCAACTGCGGGAAATCGCCGCTCTCGATCTCCAATCCGGCCGCCAGCTCGTCGGTCTCCGGCTCCGCGCAGAGCAGCTCGAGCCCGTCGCCCCGTAGCTTCCACAGCATCGAGACGTCGGCTCCGAACGTCGTCCGCGCCTCGGCGCAGATGACGGCTGCCGCATCCTGGGACGTGTCGGCGTGGAGGCGCGGCGCGATGCGGAGGACGCGGTCGAGCGCGCGGCGAGACTCGCGCTCGCGCGCGTAGAGCTGTGAACGCTCGAGAGCCTGCCCTCCGAGATCGGCAGCGATTCCGGCGATCGCGTCCGCGTCCTCGTGAACGGAGCCCGGGTCTGCGAACAGGAAGCTGATGGAGCCCACGACCTCCCCGCCGACGCGAAGAGGCACGGCAACGGCGCTCTGCGCGTACAGCGTGAGCGCGGCCCCGTCCGGGTACTCGCGCTCGAAGGTCTCGCGATCCCGCACGTGGATCGTCGAGCCCGAGTACGCGGCACGGGCGATCGGCGCTCGCGTTAGGAGCGGCAGCCGAAAGCCGGGCGCGTGCGTCTGAGCCTCGGCCCCGTGCGGATCGACGATCACCAGCTCGTCGCCCTCGACGAGCCCGACCGCACCGCCCCGGGCGCCGAGGAGTGCCGACGTCCGCGCGACGAGCGCGGCGGCGACGTCGGAGGGCGTGAGCGCGGCGGACAGGGAGGACGCAAGCTCGTGGAGGCCCGTCAGCTCCCGTATCGACGCCTCGGCCTCGTCGACCGCGATGCCCGCTTGCTCGTGGCCGCGGCGAAGCGCGAGCGCCACCCACACGACCCCGGCGCCGACCGCAAGCGAGGTAGCCCAGCCCAGCACCTCCTCCTCGGAGTCGACGTCGAGCGCACCCGGCTCTCCGACCCAGGCGACGAAACTGACCACCCAGCCGAGCGTGAGCGCGACGATGCCCGGGCCGAGCCCGCCGTAGGCGACCGCGAGCGCAACGGCGCCGACGAGCAGAACGTACGAGGGAGCGTCGTCCAGCTGGACGAACAGCCCGTTGCTGGAGAGCGCGACGAGCATCGCCGCGATGGCGACGCCGTAACGCGCGCGCGCGGAGCGACCGAACGGTCGGCGGTCGAACCAAGGCGCGATCGGCTCACGCATCGCTGCCCTCCGCGCAAGCGCGTCGGAGTAGACAGACCAGTATCATGCGCACGGCCGTCTTCAAGCGTACGCACATGAGCGAGACCTCCACCACTCTCGGCATTCCACGCGCCGACTCCGCGACGCCGCGCGAGCGAATCCTCGAAGCCGCGTACGCGCTCTTTTCGCGCCACGGCCTGCAGGCGGTCGGAGTCAACTCGGTGGTGGAGCACTCCGGGGTCGCCAAGCGCACCCTGTATCGCAACTTCGGCTCGAAGGACGAGCTCATCGTCGAGTTCCTGCGCATGCGGGAGGAACGCTGGACGAAGGACTGGCTCCAGCGGGCAGTCGAGGCGCGAGCCACCGAGGCGGAAGAGCGGCTCCTCGCCGTCTTCGACGTCTTCCACGATTGGTTCCAGGGCGACGACCTGGAAGGTTGCTCCTTCATCAACGTCCTGCTCGAGGTGGACGACCGCTCCAGTCCCGTGCGGCAGGCGGCCGTCGAGCACCTCGCGAACATTCGCCGTTACCTCGAGACGCTCGCGGCCGAGGCCGGGATCGAGCGACCCGACGACTTCGCACGGCGTTGGCACATCCTCATGAAGGGCTCGATCGTCGCCGCGCAGGAAGGCGACCGCGAGGCTGCCCACCGCGCGCAGGAAGTCGGGCGTCTCCTGCTTGGACGCGCGCGCGCCGGCCTGCTCGACTAGCTAGTGCGCAAGATCGGAATCCGCTAGCGCGGATTCCGATCGCGCGAAAGAAGACCCCTCTATGTCGAAGCGAGACCGGAATTCTCGGGTTTGATACCGGCTGCCTGCCGATTTCACATCAAGCCTCTAGTTCGTCGCGCTACCCGCCGCGACTATGCGTAGGCGAACGAGGGCTTGTGCTCGATGTACTCGAGCTCGACCCCGTCCGGGCCGGCGAGGAAGAGCGCCCGGCTGTTGTCGGCGTCGACCAGCTTGCCGGTGTCCTCCCCTCGCTCTTCCGCGGTGCGCACGACGTCGTCGAGGGAGTCGACCAGGAGCCCGATGTGGTTCAGAAGAGGGCGCCGGGTAGGCTCGGGCAAGCCGGTCCAGAGCTCGATGTGCTGGTTTCCGACGCGAACGCGCGGCACGCTGTTTCGGCCCTTTCGGAGCGGGCTCGAAGCCGAACTCGAGCCAGGCGCGGGCATCCGAGGCCGGATCGCGCGTGAGGACGGCGAGATGACCGAGCTCGACCTCCCCGTCCGGCGCCCCCGGTACGAGCTCGAGCGCGAGGTCGTCCCCGACCTCGATCGATCGCTCGACGGTCGCGCACGGAACGCTGATCCCGACACGACGAAGCACACCCCGCTCGCGCGGTGGCTCGGCGCGAAAGAGCGTGAGCTTGCCCAGCGCCGGGTCGCGTCCGACGAGGACGAACTCGTCGGTCTCCTCGATGATTCTGAAGGGCAGCTGGGCAAGGATGCGCGCTGCGACTGCGTCAGGGTCGCTCACGTACAGGGCGACGTGGTCGAGCTTCGTCGGGTTGAGGCTCATCCAGTACGACTACCCGCTCGTGCGACCGGGAAACCCGGGGCGATCAGGCGAAGAGAGGGGCGTACTCCTCGCGCCACTCCTCGTCGCTGACGGTGCGCCGGAACAGCCGCTCGAGGACGTTGCGTGGCGTCTCGCCTTCCTCGTGGGCGACGAGGCAGACGCATGCGACGAGGAGATGGCGGAGGAGGTCGCCGTCGATCCGGGCCGCGACCAGCGCCCGCTCGAACGCCCAGACGCTCCGCTCGGCGTCCGAGGCCGGACCGCGGTCGCGGATCGCCTCGAACAGCCGCTCGGGGTCGACAGTGTTCCAGTTCATGGGTCTCCAGTAGCACGTGACCACGGCGATTGCAAACCACGTTTTCCGCCCCCACCCGCCGGGTACGCAAGCACGCGAAGAGACACCCGATACACAGAAGGGGGATTGGTATGCAGACTGATGTCTGGACGTATCGCGAGAGGGCGAGCCTCGGCTCAGACCTCACGAGCACCGACATCACGGGCTTCGAGGTCGAGGCCATCGACGGCTCTATCGGGAAAGTGGACGAGGCGACCTACGAGGTCGGCTCGAGCTACGTCGTGGTCGATACGGGACCGTGGATCTTCGGCAAGAAGGTCATGCTCCCCGCCGGCGTCCTCCAGCGCGTCGACGAAGCGGAGCGGCTCGTCTTCGTCAACCGGACGAAGGACGAGATCAAGAACGCTCCCGAGCTCGACGAGTCGATGACGTCGGACGACGCGTATCGCGGCCGGCTGGGCTCGTACTACGGCCCGGGCGGCCAGGCGCACCGCGACTGGGACGACACCGTCTAGCGGCGCGAGCGTGCTCTCTCCCCGAGGCCCGGCTCAGCCGGGCCTCGGCATCTTCTAGTCGACGGGCGGCTGATCGAGCGCGAGGTCGACACCCGGCGGGGTCTCCAGCGCGGACTCGCGGCGATACTGGAGCACCTCCCGGCCGATCGCGAGCAGCGAGCCGGCGACGGGAATCGCGAGGAGCGCCCCGAAGATCCCGGCGAGCCCCGCGCCCACCAGCACCGCGCAGAGCACGGCGAGGGGCGACAGCTGCACCGTCCGTCCGTACACGAGAGGCTGGAGAACGTGGTTCTCGAGCTGCTGGTAGGCGACGAAGAACGCGACGACCACGAGGAAGCGGAGCCAGTCGGTCTCGATGAGGATCACCGTCGACACGAGAATCGCCGCCAGCGTCGCGCCGGCGAGCGGCACGAGGTCGAGGACGGCCACCAACAGCCCGAGCGCGATCGCGAACTCGCTTCCCACCGCGAAGAGCACGGTGGTCGAGACGACGCCGGCGATGAGGCTGATGAGGAGGTTGCCGCTGACGTACCCAGAGATCGTCCGATAGATCTCTCGCCCGACGCGCTCGTAGCGGCTGCGCGTCCTGTCCGGCAGGAGGCCAAGGGCGCGTTCCAACGTGCGCGGCCCCTCGAGCAGCATGAAGAACGTCAGGAAGACGATCGTGATCACGCCCACGACCGCCGTGATGACGCTCCGTACGACGTCGAGCACGCCTTCGCCCAGACCGAGCGCTCCGGCGGCTCCTCCGCGTTCGATCGCCTCCCGGATCCGATCGACGAGCTGATAGTCGTCCTGGAGGAATCCGAGCGGTCCGCGCCCGGCCGTGAGGTCGTCGATGAAGTCGGGGACCGTCTCGACGAAATCGCGAACCTGGACGACGAGCGGCGGGATCACGAGCAGCCCGATCGCGGTCAGCGACACGAGCGCGATGCCGAAGACCAGCGAGGCCGCCAGCCCGCGGCGCATCCCGCGCGCCTCGAACGCCTCGACGGCCGGATTCAGGGCCGCCGCGAGGAAGATCGCGATCAGGATCCAGGTGAGAACCTGCCACGCCAGATAGACGAGGAAGAACAGCGCGCCCGCGAGCGCCGTGATGCCTATGACCATGAGCACGGTCGACGGGCGCACGGTGATTACGCGGACCTCGCGACCGGCCATGCCTCGCTTGTTCGCGGCGGTCGCGGGACTTCCTGGCCGACCCCCCGAGCGGCGAGGCTCGCCTCAGGCGGCGAGCGAGCTCTCGGGCTCGACGATGCCCAGGCCCTCGGCGAGCGTGAAGAACGCCTGTGCGAAGGGTGAGGAGCCGGAGCGGGTGCGGACGAAGTCCCAGTCGATCTGCTCGCGGAGCGCGCGGGCGAGCTCCAGCACCGGGCCGAAGTCCGGCTCCTGCTCCGATATCGCAAGCAGCTTCGTGATCAGGACGTCGTCGATGGAGGCCACCAGGATCGTCTGCGAGCCCACTTCCATGCTCGTCGCGCGCGCGAAGTGCTCGTCGCCGATCGGGCCCCCGGCCGGGCGGAAGATGAGGTCGACGAGCACCGGGCCGTCGTGCGCCTTGTAGAGCCACTCCTCCGGCGGGTGCTCCGCGCGGAGGCCCGCCTCGACGAGCGCGGCGAGACCGCGGTCCGCCTCCTCCTCCCGGACGAAGAAGTCGACATCGTGGTCCGTGGGCGGTCCGCCCCGCGCCCAGGCGGCCAGCCCGCCCCCGAGCATGAACTCGATCTCAGCCTTGCGGAGCGCGGCCGCAGAGCGCTTCATCGTGTCCACGAGGATCTGGACCGTCTCTCGGGAAGCCGAAGACATAGCCCGCGATTGGTACCCGCTTTCGGCGTTCGCGGAACGTCTCGGGCGGGTACTTCGAGTGCGATGAAGACGACGGTGCGAATCGCCGCCGCAGGCGACGTCCACGCGGTCGAGCCGCTCAGAGAACGCCTCGAGCGAGCGTTTTCCGCGATCGCGGAAGAGTGCGACCTCGTGCTCCTCGCCGGCGATCTCACCACGCACGGGCTGCCCGAGCAGGCCGCCGTCCTCGCCGACGCCTGCGCCTCGTTCGCGGCTCCGGTCGTTGCGGTCCTCGGGAACCACGATCATCACTCGGGCCGCTGCGACGAGATCAAGTCCGTGCTCGAAGAAGGCGGCGTCGTCGTCCTCGACCGCAGCCACACGATCCTCGAGATCGGCGAAGCCGAGGTCGGGATCGTGGGCACGAAGGGATTCGTCGGAGGGTTTCCCGGAGCGGAGATCGCCGATTTCGGAGAGCCCGCCCTTCGCCACGTGTACCAGGAGACGACGCTGGAGGTCGAGGCGCTCGAACGCGGTCTCGAGGAGATCTCCGGCTGCCACAAGCGGCTCGTCCTCCTGCATTACGCGCCCGTCCAGGACACGCTCGTCGGCGAGCCTGAGCCGATCTGGGCGTTCCTCGGCTCCGGTCGCCTTGCGGGTCCTATCGGCGCGCACCGCCCGGATCTCGTCGTCCACGGGCACGCGCACCACGGAGCGCCGCGGGGCTCGATCGGCGAGGTGCCCGTGCACAACGTCGCCGTACACGTCACGGGTCAGGATTTCGCTGTCTTCGACGTCTAGAGGCTCGATGTGGGTTAGGGGTGCGCGGCGGGGAGAACATGCGCCAAGACGGCCGCGATGCGCCGTGCGCAGGCCCCCATCCACGCGTGCCCATAACCCGCATCAAGCCTCGAGGAGGGCTTGGCGGAACGGGCCTCGTCGCAGGGGTGTCGCGGCGATCCAGCGCTCCCCCGGCGGCACAGAGCCTGTTTCGCCAAGCCCTCCCAGCTAGGCGGCATCGCGGGCGAAAGCAAGGTCCGCGACGAGCTCGGCTCGCCGCTCCCGGCGCTGGTCTCCCGCGCGCAGGACCGCCGACGGGTGGATCGTCACGACCGCCGGTACTCCGCTCTCGAGCTCGTGGAGGCTCCCTCGTAGCTGACCCACCCGCGCGCTCTTGCCGAGCAGAGCCTGCGCGGCCGTCGCGCCGAGGCAGACGACGAGCGCCGGCCTGACCGCGGCGAGCTCGCCGGCAAGCCAGTGATTGCACGCCTCGATCTCCGTCCAGTTCGGCTTGTCGTGCAAACGCCGCTTTCCGGCGGGCCTCCACTTGAAGTGCTTGACGGCATTCGTCACGTAGACGTCGCCCTCGGCGATGCCGACCTCTTCGAGGAGCTCGCGGAGGAGCCTGCCCGCCGGGCCTACGAACGGCTTTCCCTCCCGGTCCTCGACGTCGCCCGGTTGCTCGCCGACGAACATGAGCCCGCGCCTCCGCCCTTCGCCGAACACTGTCTGCGTGCCGAGCTTCCAGAGGTCGCAGCGGCGACAGTCGGCGGCGTCTCGCCGCAGGGCGGCGAGCGACGAGCTCATCGCGGCTTCGCCGCCGGCCGGACGAGAAGGGCGTCGACGAAGAGCTCCCTGGACGTTGCCATTCGGCTCGTGTGTCCTCTTATGGTCGCGTTCCAGTCACCCTCGCGCGACCCGCGCGCATGGGGATCGAAACGCCCATCTCGGGCGCTCCCGCGGGGCGTTTTGAGGATCGGCGATGCGGGGTAACCGTGAGTCGAAGACGGTGAGAAGCGGAAGACGTAGGGAGGTGACGAAACGGTGATCTGGCTGGTCGTGCTCGTGCTCCTGATCCTCGCGATCGGCGGAGGACTGGCACTCTCCAAGCTCCTCTTCCTCCTGCTGATCGCCGCTCTCGTCCTGGCGTTGCTCGGCGCCTTCGATCGCTCCCCGGTGTAGATCCGGCGGAGCTCAGAGCTGCAGCGGGTGGTGGGGGACCCGCCCGCTGCGGCGACCATTGCGGTGCGGCGACCAGCGGCATACTCTGAACGTATCGAGCGCTTAGCCACGACCGCGGGAACGACCGACAGCGAGCGCCTCGCGAGACGGTGCTTCGCTCTCATGGCGCGCGGCGACACTGACCAGATGCTCGACCTCATGCACCCCGAGGTCGAGATCGTCGTCCGGTCGATTCGCCCCGGAGAGGTCCTGCGCGGGCGTGACGCCGTCGCCGACTTCTTCGAGGAGCTGAGCGGGCACTTCTTCGAGACTCATCCAGACGTCTTCCAGCCGCTCGACGGGCAGCGCATCGTCGTGGAGGGACGCATGCGCTGGATGGACGGGGAGCGCGTCCTCCGCGACGATCCCATGGTCTGGGCGCTCGAGTTCCGCGACGGGCTGCTCTTCCGCTCCACCCCGGCCCAGTCGGTGCTTGAGGCCGAGGCGCTGCTCGCGGTCGCGCAACGCGACGACTGACTCCCGGGCGGCGTCAACCCTTCGCACAGGGGCAACCGCGGCCACGCCAGAAGAGCCTGCCGCAGGCCGAGCAGCGCACCCTGAGCGCGGGAAGCGCGAGCATGCGGGAGCGGACGCCGAGGAAGAGCATCGTCACGCCGGCCGCGACCGCACCGAACCAGCTCGGGTACTGACCGCTCACGCGCGCACCGCCTGCGCGGGCTCGAGCGCGCTCGCCGCGGAGATGACCTCGCGCTCGTAGAAGTCGATGAACGCATGCTGCTCGGGGCCGATCTGATGCACGTAGACATGGTCGAACCCGGCGTCGAGGAACATCTGGATTCCCTCGAGATGTCGCTGCGGATCGGGACCGCAGACGACCACTTCGGCGATCGCGTCCTCGTCGACCATCTCCACGGCGGCCTCGAAGTGGCTCGGGAGCGCCAGCTCCTGCGAGAGCGGCCCCTCGAGGCCCGCGTTCGGCCAGATCTCGAGGGCCGTGCTCCGCGCCGCGTCCTCGCTCTCGGCGAAGCAGACGGTGAGCTGGCCGTAGCGCGGCCCCTCGCCGCCCGCGCCCAGGAAGCCCTCGACGAGCTCCGCCTGCGGCGCGGTCGAGACCAGGCCGTCGCCGATGCGCCCCGCGAGCCCGGCTGCGTCCGGCGCGCTCGCCGCGACGACGATCTCGATCGGCTCCTCGGGCAGCGTGTAGATCCGCGCATCCTGCAGGAAGTAGTGATCCCCGTCGAAGCTCGTGAGCTCGCCCTTCCAGAGCTCGCGTATGAGCTCCACCGCCTCCTCGAGCATGTCCAGCCGTTCGTTCGCGGAGGGCCAGCGGTCGCCCAGGATGTGCTCGTTCAGGTTCTCGCCGGTGCCGACGCCGAGGAAGAAGCGACCGGGCATGAGCGCCGCCGCCGTCGCCGCTGCGTGCCCGACGATCGCGGGATGCATCCGGATCGTCGGGCACGTGACTCCTGTCCCCAGGCGCAGGCTCTCGGTCTCGGCTGCGATCGCGCCCAGAACGCCCCAGACGAACGGGCTCTGTCCTTGCCGGTCGATCCAGGGATGGAAGTGGTCGGAGATCAGCGCGAACGAGAACCCTGCCTCCTCCGCGCGGCGGGCATGTCGCACGATGTCGAGCGGGCGGTGCTCCTCGCTGGAGATCGCGTAGCCGAGATCCATGAGCTCGAATCCGTACCCGGCTCGCTTCGCTGCGAAACGGGATCGGCTGGGTTTCCCGCAACGTGTGAGCGGGAATCCGGCTCCCAGGAGTCAGCGACGCTGGAGGACGACTTGCGCTCGAGATCGGCATTCATCGCGGGGGCCGGAGCCGCCTACTTCCTCGACCCGTCGACGGGCAAGCGCCGTCGCCACGTTGCGCGAGACCGCTTCCTCAAGGCAGTCCGGTCGACGCGACGAGCTGCCCTGAAGCGGCTGCAGCTCATGCGAGGCCGCGGCCGCGGCCTCGCTGCCGTCGCGGAAAGGGCCGTCACGAATCCCGTCGTCGCGGTCGACGACGCCACCGTCGTGCAGCGGATCCGGAGCGACGCCCTCCGTGACGTGGGGATCACGACGAAGGACGTCGACGTGCGGGTCCAGAACGGCTTCGCCACGCTCCGCGGCTCCGTCGCGAGCGTCGACACGGCCGACCGGCTCGTCTCCCGCGTTCGCAAGGTCCCGGGCGTGACCGACGTCTCGGCGGAGTTGCACGTTGCAGGCGGGTAACCTCGGTCGCACGCAGTCGGAGCAGACGGAGCCGAGCGGGATCGAGTTCCCCGAGGACGTCGTCGCCCTTCTCGATCAGGGGGAGCGCGACGGCTGTGTCACGCTCTCGGAGCTCGAGGCGCTGCTCGCGCGACACGACCTCGACGACGAGGCCGTGGACGAGCTGCACGAGGAGCTCGAGCGCCGCGACATCGACGTGACGGACGACTGCGTCCGGGCCGACGCCGGCGAGGGCGAGTACTCGAACGGCGGGCTCGCGACCGCGACCACGGACAGCCTGCAGCTGTTCCTGAACGAGATCGGCCGATATCCGCTGCTCACCGCGGAGGAGGAGGTCGAGCTCGCGAAGCGGATCGAGCGTGGGGACGCGGCGGCCAAGGAGCAGATGATCAACGCCAACCTGCGGCTCGTCGTCTCCATCGCGAAGCGCTACCAGGGCCACGGGCTGACGCTGCTCGACCTCGTCCAGGAGGGCGTGCTCGGGCTCATCCGCGCGGTCGAGAAGTTCGACTGGCGGCGCGGCTTCAAGTTCTCGACCTACGCGACCTGGTGGATCCGCCAGGCGGTGCAGCGTGGCGTCCAGAACCGCTCGCGTGTCATCCGGGTGCCCGTGCACGTCGCCGAGCTCGAGCGGAAGGCATCGCGCGCCGAGCGGGAGCTGACCGGCAAGCTCGGCCGCTTCCCGACCGAAGAGGAGGTGGCCGACGCGGCCAAGGTCCCGCTCGACAAGCTCCGCCAGGCGCGCGAGGCCCTGCGGACGCTCTCGAGCCTCGACCGGCCGGTCGGCGAGGACGAGTCTGCGACGCTCGGCGATCTCATCGCAGCGCAAGGGGGCGATCCCGTGCAGGAGCTCTCCGTGACGCTCGGCGACGGCGCGCTCACGAACGCGCTCGAGACGCTCTCGCCCTCGCAGCGCCGAGTCCTCGAGCTCCGCTTCGGGCTGACGGGCGAGGAGCCGGCGTCGCTCCAGAAGATCGGTGCGGAGCTTGGTTTGGCGCGAGAGCGCGTCCGCCAGCTCGAGCAGAGCGCGCTCGAGCAGCTTTCCAGGAACCGCGAGCTGCTCGAAGAGCGCGAAGCCGCCTAGAGAGAGAGAGAGGCGCGAGCCGACCCCCCCCGAGCCGGCTCGCGCCTACATGGACCTGTCTACGTTCGCGTCGAAGCCGTGTCCTCGACGACGACCAGCGTCTCGAACACCGCGCGAAAGTCGATCATCGCCTTCCGCAGATTCTCGGTGTCTCCGCCGTTGCCGTCGCCCTCGAG
>Ga0299907_10001555_pt1 | contig 13249 bp, 19 predicted proteins | sample RVTome_16_FD_198680 | JGI IMG/M metagenome (GOLD analysis project Ga0299907, IMG submission 198680) | Soil microbial communities from uranium-contaminated site in the Upper Colorado River Basin, Wyoming, United States - RVT152D67 (version 2) ... | reverse complement strand
CAGCCCGGTAGCGGTGTCCGTGGTGGGCGCGGCGGCCATCATGTTCGTCGCCCTCTACCTGGCCCACGGCTTCAGCACCCGCACCACCACCGCCGTGCTGGGCACGCTGGGCAGCCTGCTCCTGACCGGCGTCCTGGCCTGGGTCTTCGTCGAGGTGGCCCACTTCTCCGGTCTCGCCTCGGAGGAGGCCGGCTTCCTCCAGGCCGCCGCCGGGCGGGTCAACCTCCGGGGTCTCCTCCTGGGCGGCATCGTCATCGGCTCCCTGGGTGTCCTGGACGACGTCACCGTCACCCAGGCCTCGGCGGTGTGGGAGTTGCACCAGGCCAACCCGGCCTACGGGTTCCGCCGCCTGTTCTCCGCCGGCCTCCGGATCGGCCGGGACCACATCGCCTCCACCGTGAACACCCTGGTCCTGGCCTACGCCGGCGCCTCGTTGCCGCTTCTCGTGCTCTTCACGCTGTCCAGCCGCGACCTCGCCGGAGTGCTCACCGGCGAGCTGGTGGCGACGGAGGTGGTGCGGACGCTGGTCGGCAGCCTGGGGCTGGTGGCGGCCGTCCCCCTCACCACCGGCCTGGCCGCCTTCGTGGCCGAGCGGTCCGACCGGTAGGGGGGCGGGGTCCCGGGCTCAGCCGCCGGAGTCGGCGCCTCCGCCCGCGCCCTCCGTCCTGGCCCATTTATTGGCCGCCGCCACCACCCGCTCCACCGCCGCCGTGAGCTCGTCCAGCCCACCACCGGCTCGGCCCAGGGCCAGGCCGGCGGCGAAGGTGGCCAGGGGCGCGGCAGGCCGGGCCACGCCGTGGGCGGCATCCCGGGCCAGGTTGAGCAGCAGGGTGACGGCGTCCTGGGACAGGAGGGCGGGGTCGACGTCCTCCGCCCCGGCCTCCTCGGTGGCGGTCTGAAGCCAGCGGTCGAGCATGGCGCGACGATAATCCGGTCGTGTCCGCCCGCACCGTCGTCTTCTTCCATGCCCACCCCGACGATGAGGCCATCTTCACCGGGGGGACCATCTGGCTACTGGCCCGAGGCGGCTGGCGGGTCGTGGTCATCATCGCCACGGGCGGCGAGTGGGGTGAGGCGGCGGTGGGATTCAGCCATGCCGACCTAGCCGTCGTGCGCCGTCAGGAAACCCTGGAGGCGGCCCGGATCCTGGGTGTCGCCCGTGTCGAGTTCCTCGGCTATCACGACTCGGGCCTCTCAGGTGATCCGGCCCACACGTGCACCAATTCGCTGGCCTGGGCCGACGAGCAGGAGGTGGCCGCCCGGGTGGCCGCCATCGTCACCCAAGAATCGGCGTCGGTGCTCGTCACCTACGACCCGGAGGGGATCTACGGCCATCCGGACCACCTGGTCGTCCACCGGGCGGCGCGGGCCGCGGCCGGAGCGGCCGGCGTGACGACGGTCTACGAGGCCACCGTGGACCGCGAGTACCTGCACTTCGTCGAGACACACCTGGTGGTGGAGGCCAAGCGGGCCACCGGTGAGCTGGGCCTGGCCGGCACCCACCTGGGAATGGCCACGGTGGAGATCACCACGACCCTCGACGTGCGCGCCGCGCTGGCCATCAAGCGCCAGGCCATGGCCGCCCATGCCAGCCAGATCTCGGAGACGGCCACCGTCCTGCACCTGCCCGGCGAATCGTTCGCGGCCGTCTACGGCTACGAGTGGTACGTCCGCCATGGCCCCGCCGGCCCCCTGGAACGATTGTGACCATGGCTCTTCGCCTGGCGGCTCATCGCGGTGCGGCCGGGGGCCCCTGCCCCTGCCGCCGGCCCTGCTGGCGCAGGTCCTGTGACCTAGCCGTGCACCTGGGTGTTGAGGTAGAGACCTTCTCCGAGCTGGCGGATGAGCTCCAGCTGCGTCTCCAACCAGTCGGCGTGCTCCTCCTCCGCGGAGAGGATGCTCTCCAGGAGGAGCCGGGTGCCCTCGTCGGTGCGCCGGCACTGCTCGATACCGGCGGCCAGGCGGGTGATGGCATCCTTCTCCGTCTCCAGCTCGAGGGTGATCTGCTCGGTGACGGTCTCGCCCACCCGGACGGTGGCCAGGCGCTGCATGTTGGGGACACCCTCGAGGTAGAGGATCCGCTCGATGAGCTGCTCGGCGTGCTTCATCTCGCCGAAGGATTCCTCCCGGCCCTTGTCGGCCAGGCGCTTGTAACCCCAGTTGTCGCACATCTTGGAGTGGATGAAGTACTGGTTCACGGCGGTGAGCTCGGCCGTGAGCACTTCGTTCAGCAGTTCGATGATCTCCGGACTCGACTGCATAGGGCCGCCCCCTCACTCGCACCCAGCAGGTGAACGCTCCACCCGCGAACGCCGGGAGCCTAGTCGCGACAACCCAGATGAGCCTGGCTCAGCCCATGACAGATTGGGGCGGTGACGGCTCGGTCAGGCCGAGACCGCCCCCGCGGTGACGCGGTCGGTCCGGGAGTCGGTGAAGTAGGCCTCGGCGGCCAGGTGGTCGGCCAGCAGGCGGCACACCTCGGGGAGGCACCCGCCGCAACCGGTCGCCGCCCGGCAGCGGGCCGCGATTTCCTCGGGGGTGCGGGCTCCGGCGTTGATGGCGGCGCGGATCTGCCGGTCGTTCACGCCTTTGCAGAGGCAGATCCACATACCCGACCCCCCCGGAGCCCGTTGGTGAGGCGCCCTTCGGATCAACCTTAGGGCAGCCTAAGCGAGAGGATAAGGCTGGCTTGGGTGGGAATCAAGCCCCGGCGGTCAGGGCGGCCAGCACCTCGGGCAGCGCGGCATCGGCCAGGGCTCGCATCTCGTCGTCGGTGCGGTCCTGGATCGGATGGGCCACGAACACCCGGGCCGGCTCCAGGCCCAGCGCCCTGGCCTGCGACTCGGCCGCCTCCACGAACTCCGAGGAGGCCAGCATGACCGCCGGGGTCCCACGGGTCTCCAGGTCGACGATGTCGTGCACACTGCACGACGAGCAGCTGCCTCAGTCGGCCAGGGCTTCGATGACCACGTCGCACTTGGTGGCGATCTCGTGGCGCAGGTCGACAGGGGCCACCTTGGCGAAGGTGGGCTTGCGGAAACGGAGCGTCCGCACGCCGCGCTCGCCGAGGAGGGTCTCGAGGCGGTCGAGGAACACGTCGCCCCGTGGTTTGGAGATGTCGAGCAGCCCCACCACATTCCCCTCCAGGCTGGCCGGTCGTGGGGCGAGAGCACGAGCCACGGGCTCGAGCTCCGACGTGGGGTCGAGGAAGACCCGTGACTCGGTACTCACGTCTTCACCTCCCGGGTGACAGGGGTGCTGCCGATCTCGCCGCGCACCCACCCGCCGATGACGGCGGAGAACAGGCCGGCGCCGCCGCCGGCGTGGACGATGAGCAGCCCGTCGGGCGTGTACTTGGGAATGTCGGCGTCGGCCAGGGACTCGGGCATCCCCTCGGCGCAGCCTCTGGCCCCGCGCACCATCTCCGTTCCCGGCTTCGTGAGCAGGCCCAGCAGCTCCGCCCGCAGGCGCGCCTTGTCCCACCCCGCCTCCCGGAAGACCCGGGCGTGCTCAGGGGAGATGACCAGCACGGCGTCGGTGTAGAAGGCCAGCTTGGGATGGAAGATGCCCTCGAGCGCCCAGGCCAGGGAGCGCGCCAGCGACTCGGGGGTCCGGGACAGCTGATCGGCCACCGCATGGGGCCCATAGCCGGCGAAGAGGGTGACGGCCGAGGTTCCTTCGGGCACGCCCCGTTCCACCGCCAACGGTTCCCAGGGTGACCCCTCCTCGTCCTCGGCGAAACAGAAGGTGTATTTCCCCGGATTCCCGAGGGTGGCCCGGTCGATCTCCCCGGGGCGGCCTCCGCCCACGTTGCGAACCACGAGCTGGAGGGCCCGGCCGATGGTGGCGTTGGCCCGGTTCCCCTGGCCCAGGGCGTTGACGCCGGAGTTCATGCCGATCTGGCGGGCGACGGGGCCGTTGACGATGACCACCGGCCCGGCGAACCAGGTGGTGCAGAGCAGGCCGTGCATGTTGAACTCGTCGCTGCAGGCCGCCTCCACCGCCGCCAGCACCACGGGCAGATACTCCGGCCGGCAGCCGGCCATCACGGCGTTGACGGCCACCTTCTCCACCGTGCACTCGCCGAAGGCGGGCGGGACGAGGGCGACGACCTCGTCCGGGGGGCGGGTCGTCCCCTCCAGCATGCGCAGCACCCGGGCGGGGGTGGGGGCCACCACGGGGAGGCCGTCCGTCCAGCCCCGCTCGAAGAACGCCTCGGGCTCGTCTTCGGCCGCGGCCAGTTCCACCCGTCGGGAGCGCAGGCCGGTGGATCGGGCGGCGAGGCGCTCCGCCACCAACGGATCGACGGTGAGGGAGCCGCAGCCCGGGCGGTGCTCGGGCAGCCCGTCCCCCAACGGTGACCGGCCGGTCAGCTTCTCCCAGGCGGGCCGGGACCAGCCCTCGGTCCGATCGACCTCCGCCCCGCCCTCCACCCGCAGGAGGGTGGGGACGGTGATCAGGTCGAGGGAGAGGGAGACGTCGAGGTCGGTGTCATCCACCACCTCGATCCCGGGCGGGAAGGAGGGATCGTCCTGGCAGTAGACCGTCAGGGCTTCCCCCCCGGCGGCCAGCTCGGCCAGGACGGGTGCCACCAGGTTGCAGGTGGGGCAGTCCCGCTTGACCACCGCCACCAGCCCGTCGGGCAGGACGGCACCTCCCATCAGCGCCCGTCCTTGCGGGTCCTCCAGACCGTCGCCCCCGGCACCCTCGGGTCCGAGCTCCCCGGCTCGGCCAGGGCCTCGACCCGGAATCCGGCCCGCCCCAGCGTGCCCACCACCTCGGAGATGGTGCGCGGGTAGATCAGGAAGGCCTCGCCGTAGCGCTCGACCTTGACGGGGGCCGGGTCGGCGTAGCCCCGGGCGAGGACCCGCTCGCCCGGGCCGGTCGACTCCAGGCACAGAGCGACGGGGTGCTCGAGGGTGAACACGAAGGCGCCCTGGGGTGGCAGGACCCGGTGCACCGAGCGGAGGACCCGGCCGAGGTCCTCCACGTAGTCGATGGTGGCGGCGCAGAACACGAGGTCGATCGACTCCGCCGGCACGAAGGCCAGGTCGCTGAGATCCCCCAGCCGGAAGTCGATGCCGACCGTGGCCCATTCGGCCCGGCGCCGGGCGCCGGCCAGCATCTCGGGCGAGGAGTCGACGGCGATGATGCGGGCCCCCATCCGGGCGAAGGCCACCGCCGCCTGGCCGGCTCCGCAGCCGAGCTCGAGGACCCGCTTGCCCCCCAGGTGGCCGGGGACGATGCGCAGCTTGGAGTCGTCGGGCAGGTCCGGGCCGAAGTGGACGGCGCCGTCGGGCGGATCGAAGTCCTCCTGGTAACGCCGGGCGGCACGATCCCATGTCTGGGTATTGCTCATGGTGGCCGAACTTAGTTCGCCCGGCCGGAGTGCGCTCAGGGGCGGGTTCTCGGCTTGAGCGGCAGCACCAGTCCGAGCAGGGCGGCCACGCCGCCGGCGCCGCCGCCCAACTGGGTGAGCATCTGCCCGTCGGTCGGGGTGGAGGCGAGAGTGGACCCCGCGGCCAGACCGACCACCAGCCCGCCTCCGGCCAGCAGGCCCCACACCAGCGCCCGTCCCACCCGCCGACCCATCACGGGCGAAAGGTTACGCCCGGCGCAGGTCCAAGGTGTCTGTCCTCTGGGTGCCGGGCGCTTGGGGGACCGACCCGGTTCCGGAGGCGAACGCCTCGACCATGTTCTTGGCCTCCTCGTCGGTGTACTGCACCGGCGGGGATTTCATGAAGTAGGCCGACGGGCCGGGCAGCGGCCCGCCCACGCCCCGGTCGAGAGCGATGCGGGCGCAGCGCAGCGCGTCGATGACCACTCCGGCCGAGTTGGGCGAGTCCCACACCTCCAGCTTCATCTCCAGGTTCAGGGGCACGTCGCCGAAGTTCCGCCCCTCGAGGCGGATGTAGGCCCACTTGCGGTCCTGAAGCCAGGCCACGTGGTCGGAGGGTCCGATGTGGACGTCGTCGGCCTCGATGCCGTTGCCCACCTGGCTGGTGACCGCCTGGGTCTTCGACACCTTCTTCGACTCCAGGCGCTCCCGCTCCAGCATGTTCTTGAAGTCCATGTTGCCGCCCACGTTGAGCTGGTAGGTGCGGTCCAGGACCAGGCCCCGGTCCTCGAACAGGCGGGCGAGGATGCGGTGCACGATGGTCGCCCCCACCTGGCTCTTGATGTCGTCGCCGATGATGGGGATCCCGGCCTCGGTGAAGCGGGCGGCCCAGGCCGGGTCGGAGGCGATGAACACGGGGATGCAGTTGATGAAGGCGACCCCGGCCTCCAGGCAGGCCTCGGCGTAGTGCCGCTGGGCCGCCTCGGAACCCACCGGCAGGTAGGACACGAGGACCTCGGCGCCGGAGCGGCGCAGCTCGGCGGCCACGTCCACGTCGGCGGCGGGCGACTCGTCGCAGGTGCGCCGGTAGTAGGTGCCCCAGCCGTCGAGGGTCGGGCCCCGCAGCACGGGGATGCCCAGGGCGGGCACCTCGGCGAACCGGACGGTGTTGTTCTGGCCCCGGAAGATGGCCTTGCCGAGATCCTCGCCCACCTTGGTGGCGTCCACGTCGAAGGCGGTCACGAACTCCACGTTGCCCACGTGGTAGCCCCCCAGGTCCACGTGCATGAGTCCGGGAACGGTCTCGTCCGGGTCGGCCCCCCGGTAGTACTCGATTCCCTGGACCAGGCTGCTGGCGCAGTTGCCCACGCCGGCGATGGCGACTCGGATGGGGGTACGCCCCGGGGGGGTGGGACGGCTCACGAGGTTCCTCCTTGAAGTTCGTCGGCGATGAGCGAGTCGACCCATTCGAGGTCGCGCTCGGCACGGCGGGTTTCATGCTCGAGAAGCGAGCGGGTGTAGCGGTCGGGTTGCGGCGAGCGGCCGGCGGCGATGGCAGCCAGCGCCTCCCGACCCCGGGCCAGCTGGTCGGTCAGGGAAGCCCGTCTCCGCCGCAGCAGGTGCAGGCGGGCGTCCGGTTCCAGGTGGCGGAAGAAGGCGAGCTTGAGGGCGAAGGCCCGGTCCTCGTCGGCGCCGGGGGGAGCCTCGGCCGACAACAGCTCGGTCAGCAGCGTCTGGCCCCGGGAGGCGATGCGGTAGGCCTTGCGCGTCCGTCCGCTCCGGCGCAAGGGCCGGCGCAGGCGGGCGGCGGCCGCCTCGCCGGAGATGGACCCGGTGGCCGGGATGGTGGCGGTGGCCACCGGCGGGTCGACGGCCTCGATCGCCCCCGCCTTCTCCAGCCGGGCCAGGGCCGGATAGAGCGAGCCGTAGGAGACGCCGAAGAGATGGCCCAGGCTGCCGTTGAGCCGCTTCTTCAACTCGTAGCCATGGAGCGGCAGTTCCTTCAGCAGCCCCAGGATGGCCAGCTCCAACATCGCCTGTTGCCCGTCCTCTTCCGGTCGTCCGTGTCGTCTCGATATATCGACCCGATATATCGGGAAACGTTACACCGACCGTCGAAGGTGTCAATCACTGTGCCGGCGATGCCGTCGGTACACTCGATCTTGATGCGTCGACAGATCGACTACCGGCTTGCCCGTCGGGCGGTCCTGCGGGACTGGCGGCGGGGCCGGCTGACCCGACCGGACGTCTGCGACGCCCATCCCGAGCTCATCCGGGCCGCCCGCCATGTGGGCGAGACGACCGCTCAGGAGTGCCCGATCTGCGAGAAGGCCAAGCTGCGCCTCGTGTCCTACGTCTACGGCGACGCCCTCAAGGCGGCCAATGGGCGGTGCATCACCAGCGCCGGGGAGCTCGAGCGCCTGGGTCAGGCCTGCGACGAGTTCGCCTGCTACGTCGTCGAGGTGTGCACCGAATGCGCCTGGAACCACCTCACCCGTAGCTACCTGCTCGGCCGCCGTCACGCCGGATAGGCCCGGCGGGCCGCCACCGGCGCCGTGTCAGGCGTCGACTGACTGGTGCGGATACTGCGAGGTGCACGACAGGCACCACAGCTCGGCGTCGTCGTCGATCCGTTCCACCCGGCCGGGCTGGCCGGGATCCATGTAGACCCGCCGGACCAGCGCCAGCTCGTCGTCGGGGGTACCGCAGTTCTCACACGCCCGTTCCATCAGCGATGAGCCGCCAGACGAAGGACCATCAGCACAGTATGCGAGCGTAGTGGGGCCCGGCGGTACACTCCGGCTTGCCGCCGGGAGCCGTGTGAGCCCCGGACGGTGGAGGTTCCGATGGCCACTGCCGCCCCCGCCATCCGCGCCCGCAAAGGCGACGGCTCGCGCCTCGTGATGGTCACCGCCTACGACGCTCCCTCGGCGCGCATCGCCGACGACGCCGGGGTGGACGTCATCCTCGTCGGCGACAGCGTCGCCATGGTCGTCCTCGGCTACGAGGACACCCTCCTGGTGAGTGTCGAGGACATGGTGCACCACACCGCCGCCGTGGCCCGGGCTCGCCCCGGTGCCCTGGTGGTGGCCGACATGCCCTGGATGAGCTTCCACGTCTCCCGGGAGGAGACCGTCCGGAACGCCGCCGCCCTGGTCCGGGCGGGAGCGGGTGCCGTCAAGCTGGAGGGTGGACGCAAGCGCCTCCCCGCCATCGCCGCCATCCTCGACGCCGAGATCCCGGTGATGGGCCACCTCGGTCTCACGCCCCAGTCGGTCCACGCCGTGGGGGGCTACAAGGTCCAGGCCCGGGAGTTCGACGCGGCCCGGGCGCTGGTGGATGACGCCCGGGCGCTGGCCGCCGTGGGATGCTTCTCCATCGTGTTGGAGTGCGTTCCCGACGCCGTCGCCTCCATGGTCACCGAAGCGGTGCCGGTCCCGACCATCGGTATCGGGGCGGGGGCGTCGTGCGACGGGCAGGTCCTCGTCTTCCACGACCTGCTCGGTCTGACGCACGGGCGCGCCCCCAAGTTCGTCCGCCGCTACGCCTCCCTGGCCGAGGAGGCCACCGCGGCGGTGGCCCGTTTCGCCGACGACGTGCGGTCCGGCCGGTACCCGTCGGAAGCGGAGAGCTACCGCTTCGACGGGCCCGCCGAGGTCCCCGAGGCCGCGGCCGGGGTGGAGGACGTCCCCGATGCCGTGAAGGGCTTGTCCCGGGCGGCCAGCGCGTGACACCGCCTGACGAACCTTCGGGCGAGCCGGGCGCCCGGCCCCGGGACCTGGCCGTGGGGCTGTCCAAGGTGTTCCAACCCTGGTTCGTCGGGCTCCTGGTCGTGGGCATCGTGCTGCTGGTCCTGAACCTCGGGGCCAACCGGCCCGCCGATCCCAGTTTCGCCGACGAGGCCCCGGGGTCCACCGTCGCCACCACCCCCGGACTGACGTTCGAGGCCCGCCGCATCATGGTGGGCGACCGCTGTCTGAACGTGCAGGTGGCAGCGACCCCCGAGCAGCGGGCGCAAGGCCTGAAGAACCGGGAGAGCCTGGGCGCCTTCAACGGGATGCTCTTCCAGTTCGAGGCCATGGGAGACCGGGCCTTCACCGTGGTGGACGTGGAGATTCCCCTCACGGTCGGCTTCTACGACGACGCCGGTAACCGGGTCGACGTGCAGGACATGCAACCCTGCCCGGAGGGCTCCACCGGGTGCCCGACGTACGGATCGACCAAGGGGCCGTTCAGGAACGCCCTCCAGGTCGGCGTGGGTCAGCTGCCGGAGGGGGCGCTGGGAGGTCCCTGCCCCGCCTGAGCCGGGCGGCGGTCGAGAGGTACCGTGGTGGGTATGGAGAGCCGCATGAGGAGCAACGCCGGCCGAGCGGCGTGGTTCTGGCTCGTGTGCGTCGCCGGGATCGCCGCCGTAGTGGTTCCCGCCGCCGCCCGGCCGCTGCTCGACCTGGGCGGGTCGACGAGATCCGGCTCGGCGGAGTCCGGGTCTGCGGAGTCGGAGTCGGGGTCGGGATCGGACGAGGTCACCTGGGAGGAGCGCGAGATCGCCGTGGGGATCCGGTGTCTGCGGGTCCAGGTGGCGGACACCCCCCAGAAGATGGGCCAGGGGCTCAAGGGCAGGGACAGCCTGGGCGAGTTCGACGGCATGCTCTTCCCCTACTCCAGCAGCTCGGACCAGCGGGCCTTCACCATGTCGGGGGTGAAGTTCCCCCTCACCATCGGCTTCTACGACGATGCCGGCCGGCGGGTCGACGCCGTGGACATGGCACCCTGCCCCGAGGGTGAGCGGGACTGCCCTCTGTACCGGTCCTCCGCCCCCTTCCGGACCGCCCTCGAGGTGGCCCAGGGTCAACTCCCGGACGGGGCCTACGTCCCCACCTGCCCCGCCTGAGCTGCCCGGTCTCCTGGGTGACGCCGGCCTGGAGCGGGTCGGCGCCGAGGGCAGGGCGATGATCGGGCTTCTGGGGTTCACCTGGCAGTACCCGCTCCTCGTCACGGCCTGGGCCGGCAGTCGGGCGCCTAGGCGGACCGGCCGGACGGGTTACTGTCACACCCGGTCGGTATGGTCGTGAGCGATGGGCTGCATCGAGACTGCTAACCTGCCTCGGCTCGGGGGTGATCCCGATTCATTCGGATCCCGCTTCCCCACCCGCCGATCCTGCTCCCCTTGCCGGGGAGCCCGCAGGCCCACCTGCGGACCACAGGAGGTGTGACGGTCCATGAGACCGTACGAGGTCATGATCATCTTCGATGCGAGCCTGGAGGAGGAGACGATCCGGGCTGCGGTCGACCGCTTTGCCGAGCTCATCCGCTCGCGGGGGGGTACCCCCGGGCGGGTCGACCGCTGGGGCAGGCGCCGCTTCGCCTACGAGGTGAATCACCGCTGGGAGGGGTACTACATGCTCCTCGAGGCGAGTGCCGAGCCCGAGGTGATGCAGGAACTGCACCGGACGCTCTCCCTTGCCGATGAAGTCGTCCGCCACAAGGTGGTCCGCATCCCCGACGTCGCCGTGAAGGCGGCGCCGGCGGCGGCGGCCCCCGCGGCGGAGGTCTGACAAGGAGAAAAGCGAGGACATGTCAGGCAACAGCATCACCATCGTGGGGAACGTCACCAGGGATCCGGAGCTCCGTTTCACCCCGAACGGACAGGCGCAGGCCCGCCTCGGCGTGGCTGTCAACCGGCGCTGGCAGGACCGCTCGAGCGGCGAGTGGCAGGAGAAAGTCAGCTTCTTCGACGTCGTCTGCTGGGCCGACATGGCCGAGAACGCGGCGTCGTCGCTGAAGAAGGGGGCCCGGGTCATCGTCACGGGCCGCCTGGAGCAGCGCAGCTACGAGACCAAGGAAGGCGACAACACGGTCAAGCGCAGCGTCGTCGAGATCATCGCCGACGAGGTGGGGCCGAGCCTGCGCTGGGCCACGGCCCAGGTGGAGAAGACCCAGCGGCGCACCGGCGAGGGCGGCCCCGGCGGTTCCGGGGGCGAGGGCGGAGGGGGCGGCTACGGCCGTCCCGCCCAGAACGAGCCGGCGCCGGCGGCCTACGACGATTTCGGCGACGAGCCTTTCTAGGAGTGAAGCGGTGAAGATCGTCCTCCGTTCCGACGTGGCCAACCTGGGTCGCAAAGGCGACCTGGTCGAGGTGGCCGACGGGTACGCCCGCAACTACCTCGTCCCCAAGGGCCTGGCCATGACCGCCTCCAAGGGGTCCGCCCGCCAGTCCGACGCCATGCGCCGGTCCCGGCAGGTGCGCGACACGAAGGAGCGGGAGGGCGCCGAAGCGACGGCCCGTCTTCTCGAAGCCCGGCGGATCGAGATCATCGCCCGGGCCGGGGAGGGGGGCCGTCTCTTCGGGTCGGTCACCACCACGGATGTGGCCGAGGCGCTGGAGGCCCAGACCGGCGTGCAGATCGACCGCCGCAAGCTCCACCTGGACGAGCCGATCAAGACGCTCGGGGTCCACGAGGTGCCGGTGCGCCTCCACCCCGACGTCCCCGTCGCCATCACCGTCGAGGTCGTCGCCCAGTAGAACCGGCCGGGCTTGACGGGGCGGTGCCGCGCGCCGCATGATACGAACATACGTTTGATCGCGGGTGGGGATAAGTGCCCTGGAAATCCACAGCCTTATCCCTCTTCCTCCCCACAGGGGAAGGACGCGACCATGACCCGGCTCTAACGAGGGAGGCGGGCAGGTGGTGCAGTCCATCAGCGAGGTTCGTCAGCGCAGCGGCGCTGGCCGCGTCCCGCCCCACAACCTGGAGGCCGAGGAGTCGCTGCTCGGCGCCATGATGCTGTCCAAGGACGCCATCGCCGCCGCCCTGGAGGCGCAGGTCGGCTCCGAGGACTTCTACAAGCCGGCCCACGGGCATCTCTTCGAGGCCATCCAGTCGCTCTACACCGCGGCCCAGCCCGTCGACCCCGTCACCGTGTCCGAGGAGCTGCGCCGGGCCGATCTGCTCGACGCCGTGGGCGGCAAGGGCGCCATCCTGCGCATCCAGGCGGGAACGCCGTCGGCGGCCAACGCTGCCCACTACGCCCGGATCGTCGAGGAGCACGCCCTGCTGCGGCGCCTGATCGGGGTGGCCGGCGAGATCTCGGAGATGGGCTACGAGATGCCCGACGACGTGACCGTCACCCTGGACCGGGCCGAGACGCTGGTCTTCGACGTGGCCCAGCGGCGGATCTCGACCACGCTCACTCCGCTGTACGAAGCCATCCAGGAGAGCCTCGACCAGCTCGAGCGGCTGTTCGAGAGCGACGGAACGGAGATCACCGGGGTTCCCACCGGCTTCTACGACCTCGACGACATGCTCCTGGGGCTGCAGCCGTCGGCGCTGATCGTGGTGGCGGCCCGCCCCGGCCAGGGCAAGACCAGCTTCGCCCTCGGGATGTCCTCCCACGTCGCCCTGGAGACCCGCCGGCCGGTGCTGTTCTTCTCCATGGAGATGGGCTACCTGGAGCTGACGCAGCGGATCCTCGGCTCCGAGGCGGGGGTGAACGCCCGGCTGCTGCGGACGGGCAAGATCCGGGAGAGCGACTGGACGAAGGTGAGCCACGCCGTCGGCCGCCTGGCCGAGGCCCCCTTGTACATCGACGACAACCCGCACCTGACCGTCATGGACATGCGGGCCCGGACGCGGCGCCTCAAGGCGCTCCACGGCGACCTCGGCCTGGTGGTGGTCGATTACCTCCAGCTGATGAGCTCCACCCGCCGGGCCGAGAACCGCCAGGTGGAGGTGTCCGAGCTGTCCCGGGGGCTCAAGATCCTGGCCCGCGACCTGGAGACGCCCGTCGTCGCCCTGTCCCAGCTCAACCGCTCCCTGGAGTACCGCCAGGACAAGCGGCCCATGCTCGCCGACCTGAGGGAGTCGGGGTGCCTGACGGCGGACACCCGGCTGCTGCGGGCCGACACCGGCG